>Ga0307511_10000038_pt1 | contig 102709 bp, 120 predicted proteins | sample 13_EM_MG_FD_200266 | JGI IMG/M metagenome (GOLD analysis project Ga0307511, IMG submission 200266) | Populus trichocarpa ectomycorrhiza microbial communities from riparian zone in the Pacific Northwest, United States - 13_EM | ecosystem: Host-associated > Plants > Roots > Unclassified...
CGGCCCCATCCCACTCATCCCCGTCCCTTCGGGGCTTCCGTACTTTAAACATTACACTCGAGTTCATTCCGTCCCACCGGATTTTCTCTTTTGTCCCCCCCCCCGAATCAACCCCCGACCCTTCCTCCAACCATGACGCTCGAATCCAACAGAAACCAGCCCTGGCCAGCACCGACGCTCGTCCCCCAGGTCCCCGAATCCTCAACATCCAAACGGAAACGAACCCCGTTGGACTACCGTCGCAAACGTCTCCCCGGCCAACGTCGCCAGTCGTCCTCAGTCCCAGATCAAGCTGCCATAGGTTCGTACCCCGTCTCGCTCCCGCTCCCGCCCCCTATTTCCACGACCCCGTTGCAATCCACTGGCTATGGGACATCGTCCCCGTTATGGCTTGCTTTCGATTGGTATCCTAACCTCCTGTCTCTTCTTTCCTAGCCGAAGCAAAACGAAACTGTCAAGTATTTTCTGGAAACGACGTCCTCTCGTGCTACCCCACCTCCAACACCACAGTTCACCAGAATGAATGGGCCACATTTGTCTGTACGTACTTTGACGCTCCAACAATGCTCCGGTGCTCACATCATCTCCCAGGGAATAGCCGTCTTCCTCAATACGCTCAGAATGGCACCGTAAACATCTATCTCCTCCATGGTGATTCCGGTGAACAGGTGCTTTCCCATTTGAATTACCCCAACCCGACCGACCGTGCTGGAGACATCACCGCTCTCGTGAACGACTCGTGGTGGGGTGATCGCGGCCGAGACTGGAAGGGAGAGGACATTCCATACCTCTTTTACTGGGTCGTCACAGCAAGTAGCTCGTCAAGCTTGGGTGTCAATTACCTTCCCCAGGCAACGTTCACCGCAGTCCGTAAGTACCTCTTCAATGACGCAACTCGCAAGCGCCCGCCCCTATTTCCATCACTGGCCCTTTTTATTTCCCGAGACTAACAGAATTATGGCGCTACAGAGTCGACCTATACCGGTTCATCCTCAAGTTCATCTTCCTCATCCTCAACAACTGGACTCTCGACCTCCAGCTTGTCTTCTTCGCCGACAGGGAGACCTACCGGCAGCGTACAGAACGGTAGCGACGATTCGTCCTTCCCCCATTGGGCAATCGCTGTCATCTCTGTCTTGGGCTTTTTGGCTCTTTTGGCCACATGTGTCCTCGCCTTTTTGTTCATCTGCAGGACCCGGAGACGGAGGCGCCTCTCCCGTCGTGGTTCTGTGACATCGGCGACACCAATGATGGCAGAAACTCCAGGAGCTCCACAACCGATATCGCCGCTTCTCGGGGTTGCTGGACTCGCCACCGGTGATGCTGCTGGATTAGTCACAAGTGGTGCACTTGGAACTCATGATAGGCACACGGGTGATGATGGTTCCTTGATCTCACGTAGTAACTCAGCACAGGAGTCGGGTCCTTTTACGGGGGCGGATGCTGCGATTATGGCGGATGCATTCAGGATGGCCCTGAGGAAACCCGAATTTATGGGTGAATCCCCTGAAGAGAGCCCTGAAGAGAAGGCGAGGAAGGAAGCAGAGCTCCTAAACAAGGAGCTTGCGGAGGAGGGACGAGATATCAGGAGTGTCAGCTCATCACGAGGTGTCAAGGTTGAAGGACCAATCGAGTAGGAGGTGCACCGGTGGTAGAATCCAAGCTGCCACCACCGATATACCTTTGATTGCCCTCCCAGCTAGCCTCTGACATGCCCACTCCCCGATCTAAACTGCGTCCATAGACACCTTCCTCTTTTTGCTCGATGCCCTTTGATGCTTTCCACTTCGCTTTTACTCCTCTCGTTCATCGTCCTCATCTGTTGCTCCCACACTCTGACATCGCAGTCATCCACCTTCCACTATCAAGCATGCCACACCCCAGCCCCTTTCTTGTACTCCTCCATCTGTTGCATCCTCGTCCGACCGATCCCCCCTGCGTCCGTGACCCCCCACCCCGCACCTGACTTGGTTCATCTTTCCACGCTTACTCATTGCCCGCGGGCCACGCCTCCCCCTTCTTCTGGTCACCGTCCACGTAAAGGATAGCGGCATTACTTTGGTTTTATCTTATTCCCTTTCACCCTGACACTTACGCCTACATCTGTACATACCAGTTGGACTTGAGCGCACTTACCCGGTATGCCACTGTTGTTTACCCTTATACTCCCTCCTACCCACCCGAGTCACTCCTTATCACCTCAGCTTCTTCCCTTCGGACGTCGTCCGTTCTCATTGCTCCTCCATTTTCCTTTTCCTCACCTCTCCACCCCTCTGATATCTTGCCGCCACCTGTGTGGTACGTACATATACAACATACAGTTTGACCCCCGATACCACAAGATTATGCCCATGCACACGTTATACCCCGGTCCACATTCGGGCCGACCCTCGTTCTACTAGTTGACCTCCTTGGTCTAGCCTCTCCTTCCTTCCTTATTATCTTATCTCCTGGTGTTTAAGTAGAAATAAAACAAAGACTTCTCAATCCGCCTCGACGGGGCCCAACAACGGATCCAGGTTCACAATTTCATTGAAACTGCGAGGGAGTAAGAAGTGGAGGCGGATGAAGGAGTCTATGTAAGGGGAAGGGGAGAGTGAGTTCGAGAGTTACACGAGAAGGGTGAATGACGATGAATAATGTTAGGAAACGCTGCGGATCCTGCGTGCGGAGAGCGGCCGCAATGGCCATAACGATCGATTCACTGAGAAAGAAAAAGGAAGATTGCGAGGTATTATAAGATACACCTGTTTAAAGAGAGCTAGCAGGGATGGGAGGGAAACCGTGGGCCGCTGACTGATAATGTGGAGTGATGCAGGCAGGGTTGTGGTGAGGATAACGGTATAAGGAGCAGTGTCGGCTCTGCGCGCGTATGCTCCAAGCTGTGAATTACCATACCGTAGAGAGGTATCTCATCAATAGTTCATACCTAATGGGATGTCAACCCGGAATAAACCTGAGCAGAATGGTCGTGCCACGTACGTTAGCATGGTGACAGCACTGTTTGGCACCGTCCTTATCAGGTTCACACTCAGCCCCTTGTACAAACCCGACCAGCCCTCCTTGATCACTATCTTCTTCGCAGTGTAGACCACTCCTCGTCGAGAATGCTGCTTCACCATCCCGTCCGATGACATGTCGTCCGCTAGCGGTCGTTTCTGTGTCTGTAACCGCGTTCGAACGACTTCGTGTGGGTATGTCGCTATCGAGGCCGTCATCTTTGCGATCGCAGAGCAAAGGAGGATTGCCCGGGGTGGAAGCGGAGCCTCTGAAGGGTCCTCTTGAAATTACGTACAGCTGGCTCAGAATCGCGTGCTTGTGGAAGTCCCAGAGAATTGACTTACGCGCCCATATCTTCAACTGCTCGTAGAGCGGGAACTGGACAGCTACGTGTGCAATGCCCAGGAGACTTGGGAGCAGACCACGGTAAAAGGCTCTGATACCTTCTGACCGATATATTGTCCTGGCGGCGTCAAGCGTGTGCAGGTACCGCGGCTCATCCCATGTTTGAGTCTGAATGGAGGGGGGGAGTACGGTCGAAGGATGCCACCTGAGTAATGCGGGTGAAACGCACCATGAATCTCGTCTTGATGACCCACAGAGGGTTCGTACATGTCGTGCTCGCTGCCCCGGCGAGCATCGCGGACATTATATGCAGCCCCCAAGGGTGTTCCCTTACCACTGGTTGGTAACCTTTTGGTTGAGCAGCCGGATACAACACCCTCTCCTTCCCCCTATCCTCCTCCTTGGCCGCAGGACCGCTAAATTTCGGTGTAGGTGGGGTTGGAGGAGCTTGAACTCCAAGCGGAACTTCCCCGAAGGTGGTCTTGATCCCGTCATAAACGGCGAAATAGATGGCCCATGTCGGTAGGTAGCCTAGCATTGTGGGACCGAGCCCGCGGTAAAAACCCTTGAAGCCCGAGTACCTCCAGACGGATTTAATGGTGTCTATGCTCAACCAGTCAGTTTCGATGCGGGTGTCGCGTGAGCGCGTGTACAAGTTGGGTTGCTGGAAGAGAGAAGGAGGAAGGGGTGCGCGAAGACGAAAGGAACAAGGGACAAGCGAACACTGACCGATGACGCCTTCATAGCCCTTCTGTCCCTGCGAGTACCTCTGAGCCTGCAACTTGGTCTTGACCACGTCCAGAGGGCAAGTTGCGATGCTCGCCACCAAACCACCCCCCGCTCCAGCTGTCGTGTGATGTTCGAGGGCGAGGAAGAGTAAGTATACGCATCGCGGGTTGCGGGAAACGATCAGAGAAGAATTCACCAATCATACTGTTAGCTGTCCATTCCCTCCTTTTCTCTGGCATTTTCTATCCCCGCGCCCAATCGCGGGGGTTCGGTTGCGAAAGAGAGCAGACCGGGGCGGAATGTTGTGCTGGAGGGCTGGACGAAGGAGAGAGAGAGGTTGTGGAATAAAACGAATCAGATCATTCCATTTCCGACTTTGGCCGCGATCGTATTCCCACTTCGACCTCTCTAATCAGACAACAAACCCCCCGTTAAACTAACATCGTATCGAACTCGTCCACCCAGCACCCCTCGTCTGAATCTAGGCCCTCCACCACCTCCTTGACGTCATCACCGTTCGCGCGACCATCAAATCCTACAAAATCCGGCATGGGCATAGTCGGATCACGCATATCATCAAAATCCACGAGAGACAGCCCCAGAGCGCTTTCAGGTTCATATCCGATGGCCACTGGTGCTATTCACAGAATTCAAACCCAGTCAATGTGAAGGCAAAATGATCCGCACCGGCTCCCAAACAAAAGTCGATACCGAGGAAGCCGTTGCAGTTGGTCGCGTCGGTTGAGTCGCCGATCGGATCCTGCTTTGGCTGCGAACTTAGATCGTAGAACGTAGAGTGTTCGTCGAGGATGCTCATCATATAGCTTGGAACGTTTGAATAATCGGTCGACGAGTCGACGTCTGAGTCTAGGCACCCAGTCGTAGAGCCGGTTTCCAAGTCGTCAGGCGTGCTGTGAGACGTGCTAGGAATGAAGTCGTATCCCTCCAAGGTTGCAAAGAGGTCGTCGGTCGTGTCAAGGGGAGAAGATATCGGAGGAGCGGGGTGATTCGACAGTGCGAGCTCTATTTCAGCAAGGTCGCCGGAGCAGTCTTCGTAGAAGTCGACAGGACACGGGGGAAGTCCCGGGGAGGGGGCCGCAGGAGCAAGCAAGGTGGGTCTAGGGTCGTCAACCGCAAGGCTAACGCTAGGATGTTTAGGAGGTGTTGTCGGCGGATTCCCATTCGCCGAAGGTGAAACGTATCCGACAAACGCGTCCGGTCCGAGCAAGACTTCCTGTATGTTGTAGCTAGCCGTTGTGGGAACTTCCACCTTCTCACGAGCGAAAATACAATCCAACGAGGCCATGTAGCCGTAATCGGTTTCTGGAGGTGTTCCTGGAGGTGAGATCGCCCTCTCGTCGTTTTCTCTGGAATCAGTGGCACGACTGTCGGCGTTTACGGGCGGGGGGCTGCGCGTGCGATGACCGTAGAACCTTGGGATACGTCCAACAGAGGGGGAGAAACTGGTCGAGTCTGCAGCAGCAAATTCACCCATGCCCCAGAACTTCGAGTGCGCGTGTCCAAGGGCTTGGCTATCGTCCGCCGGGGGCTCGTTTTCCACGAACGTCGGCTCAGCGGGGGCGAGAGACCTGCTCTTGCTATCTGCTTTCCTCTTCCGAATGAACCACTTTTTGATCCAGTCGACAGGCCTACGAGCATTCGGAAAGAACAGACAAAGGTAAAGGGACGGAGGCCGACGGCGGTATCAGAAAAATCAGCAAAAGAGATCAAGGCGACGCACAGGTTAGTTTTCTTCGACATGTCCGCGAACTGTTCTGCGCTCGGTCTTGCTTTAGCATCATAATTCATGAGCAGGATACGGGTCTGGGCTGTGTCAGCCCTTGTGCACTGGCGCTTTCGTTGGTATGCGGGCTGCCTCTTGATGGTCGTGTTAGACATTCGACTCGTATCGCTGACCATGGCTGATCGATGAAGGATGTGGATGAGTGAGGTCAGATTGGAACCCCAGAGTAACAACAGCTGGTCTCACTCGTGGAGGGTGGGTGAAAAAAAATTACAATTGCTATTTATACAGTGTTGATTGAAACTAGAAAGGGGTTACTGTAGTAGTATATTTACTTGTGTATTGTGTAAGTGTATTGTTGTCGTGATGAAAGTTCCAAACGTGCCAACATCGGCGCAAGAAACGGAGACGTGACACAATCAATGACATCGTGTACGCATCAGCTAACAACCCGCAGGAAAAGGTGGTATGGAAAGGAATGAAGGCACGGTTCCTGGGCTGACTCGACGCGAGGAGTGGTGAAGAAGGTTCAAGTAAGCGTCGTTAAAACCCCAAACTTAGGGCTTGCGGAATTCGCAGAGCACGGTGTAAATCGTGTTGAAAGCGGTATAGATCTCCTCTCGGACCTGACGAGGAAGTGATGATAAGCAATCACGTCACGATCGAGAGGGTGTGGTCGTGATGAAGAAAATACACCCCTACCTTAGCGCCAGTCAAGACGATCTTTCCAGACACGAAGATGAGGAGCACGACTTTTGGTTTGATCATACGGTAGATCAGACCAGGGAACAACTGGGATAAAACATCAAAAATGTTGTATGTATGAGCACGCAGAAGTGTACAAACCTCTGGTTCATAACTGCTGAATTGACCGTGGCTGTATGCAAGCCCCTCCAAACGAATAGGGAACTTGACGTCACAACTGCCAACGATATTTTGGATTTTGAACTCAGAAAACTTGGCGTCGAATCCAAGCTTCTGAATAATGCGAGCGTACTTGCGCGACGCCAACCTCGAGTCGTCCTCCGACTTCGCGCCCGTAACGACCATCTTTCCCGACGCGAAAATCAGGGCTGTCGTCTTGGGATCACGGATCCTCATGATGACGGCGGCGAAACGCTGTTGAAGTGGACGAACGTGGGAACGGTTCGTACACTGCAATCAAAATACACCACAAACCTTGGGGTTGTATTCCGCATTCCTTGCGTGCAGTGCGATTGTCTTCAGGTCGAGTCGGCAATCCAGGTTCACAGTGGCGACGATGTTTTGGAGGGTCGGAACGATACCCTCCACAGCGGTGATGTGTTGTTGCTCGAGAGTCAGAGGAGCAGGAGTGGCGGGTACGACGGTTTGGGTGGTAGGTCCGGTAACAGCGTCAGTAGTGGATTGGGCGGGGGTTTGTGAGGGTGTCGTGGACGTTGAGGGTCCAGGGAGGGATAATGTTGGGGCTGGGGGGGCGAGATAAGGATTGGAGGTTGACGAGGATGGGAGCGCCAGCCCATTAGATGGCTGGACCTTCGAGGTGGAAGGTTGCTGTTGTTGTTGTTGTTGTTGCTGCTGCTGCTGCTGCTGAAGTGCCTGTTGTTGCTGAATATACTGCTGCTGTTGCTGAGCGGAGAAGTGAGAACGGCCGAAATTGACCTGGCGGGCGGGTAATGCAAAAGACATGGTCGATTTTCTAAAGCAGGTGGCAGGAGCGACAACCAACAACGAGATCCCGTGCGTGTGAGGAAGGAGGGAATTTTCCGAATGGCTGATCTGGAGATCATTTTATATCTAACATTTCAGACTCCGAAACTCCGACTGAATCCTGACTCATAACCACAATCAATCAGCACCCGCACGGACCATCACATTCTATACTCGGCTCACCCCCTCCCGCTCTGTCCTCAATTCGCCCCAACGCTACCACAGAGCTTGGGCCTTGTCTTGGCGCCCAAATATCCTCGATTTCGGCCACAGCGTTGAGATAATGTGAGGTCCAACATCGAGAAAGTCCCTCCCCAGCTCTCTTCGGATCGAATCGGGGAAGTGACTCAATCAATGCTGACTAAGCTAACTTTACCTGATCCGTCCGAAAACGGTGTGGCATATTCCCAGACGCGTTTCTGACGGCGTCTTGTCTGGCGCCGAACGCGTCTCGCCTTTGAAAATTTGAATCGCGGACGCGTCCCTGTTGTTGGATTGATCCACAAGTCCATCGCCCCACTTTTCGACATGATGGAAGTGTGATCCACGTGTTCCTCTAAAAACGGCAATTTATGGCACGCCCTTGCACCGAGGTTACTATCACATTTCTGGTGTGCAGAACAAGTCCAGCTACGGGCTCGAGATATATACAAGGGACAGAGTCCGAGCTAACGAGGAACAAACAAGCCCAGAGAAACAACACAAAGGCGGGGAAACCTGTAGGCAAAAGACTATATATGTACCTCATCGCGGCTCGTAAACAGAAAAAGATCGGTTTGACACGAGTACAAAGCGTTGCAAAGGAGAAACATAACGACAGACTGGGCGGAAGGGGATAAATGAGTAAAAGTGGTGTGGGGTGAAAAGAGTCAATTGCAAGTAAGCACGCCGAAACAGTAGATGGTGCGAGACAAGGGAGAGACAAAGGACAGAAAGCACCGTAGTGGTACAACACTGTGAGAGAGAGGGGGGGGGGGAAAGCAATGCAAATGAAAGGTTAGGGCGCCAGAAACGTTGCAAACACACCCTTTCGCGATCCTTCAAGGAGCGTCTTCGGATGAGCTGGAATACCTCCTGCTCCTTTGCGAAATCATGCTGATCAACTCCCTTCTACCTGCTGACCCGCCGTCCTCCCTGGTTTCTCTCGTGGAGGGTGAGGGCAAAGTGTTTGATCGGGAGCCATTACCGTTCGTTTCCTCCTCCACGACGTCACGTAGCTCGCGCCGTTTGTCAGCCGTTCCAAGCGATTTCTTTGCCTGTAAAGGCTGTGGTTGACCGCCAGAGGACGGGGAAGGATGTGAATGGTGGCGCTGGGCATCAGGTTTCGGCAAAGGGGCCTTCGAAGTGGTCGGCGACCTGGCGGACTTCGGACCACTCGGCCCGGATGAGAGGAGTGGAGGACCGGCCCCATGGCTCTGGCTTCTTTCCACTGTGGGCGGAGGGGAGGGTCGCCTCTCAAACCTGACAGAGGATACGGAAAGTCTTCGACCGTCATGGAATGGAACAGGCGACCCCGTTTGGGAATTCGGCGAGTTCGAAGGTGAAATCTTCCTGGTGACGAAGTCGGGTTTAGCGGACAAGCGAACTTCGGATGGAGCTGGTTGTGGTGGAAATGTGTACGACTCCGTTGTTTCCGCAACTATTGGTTCCGGTCCCCGACCTTTCCCTTTCACATAGCCAGTAGAACCAGATTGGCTCAGCGACGCCGACCCTGGACCCTGGGAGGAGGATATCCTCAAGGCATGCTCCAGCTCCTCGACCCTCCGGTGGAGCCCGTACATCTCCTCTCTCATGGGAGCTACCCTTTTCTCCACCATAGCCTCAACCACCTCTTCCAGCTTATCGCTTTTCTGGAGAGCGTTCACAAGCATGTTGGACTTTTGTAGTTGTTGACTCAACCAATCCTTCAGCTGCTTCGAATCAGCAAGAGAATCGTAGAATTTCTCGAATGGCGCGAGGAACGCGTTTTTCTCCGAGGAATTGAACTTCAAAGATGAAGGGGTCTGTGGTATCAGGTTGGAGGAAATCGGGACTTGATGATTGGGAGAACGTCGACTGGGGGGGTTCGTGGGGCCAAGGTTCGGGATAGCGGTTCTGGGGCCACCAAGCCTGGTAGGAGTGGGAGGCACAACACTGGAGGTTACGCGAGGCACGGTCTGGCCAGCCATGGCTGGGGGTAAACTCGGCAAGGCCATCGAAAATCTTGTGTTATGCGCGGGTGCACTCATGATAGACGTTGGCATTTGATCACTGTTGGTCTCACGAGGGCTGATCAAAATATCTGCGGGTTTGGGCTTCATCCCCATTCGGCTCGCGCGCCGTCGTCCGAAGCTGTCTGGCTGACGAGCGAGAGAAATCTCGTGGAGTGAAGTCTGCGTCTGTGGAAGATGTGCGGATGGCTGGGTCTGGGACGGAACCTGGGGGGGTGGTTGGGATTGAGGGAAGGAAGGAGGCGGACTAGGATTACGGGGCGGAGGGGGAGGGGGAGGTTCTCGATGGACAGGAACCATCGAATGCCTTCGGGAATTGTTCATCCGCGTGTCAGAACCGTTTACGTTGGCTATATGTATCGTGGGTGTGGTGTTGACCATTGGGCTGGTCAGGCCGGCGGTGGAGTTACGCCTCTGCTCGATCAAGGCTTTCTGTTGGAGTTTGACGTTGAGCATGGACCTGACCTGCTCGATTGCAGCAGAATCTTCCCGTGCGAGATTGAAGCCAATGACGACTGGCGAGATCGGAGTGTTGGCATCTGATGAGGAGGGACGCTTAACATCAGTATTAATCCCGCTGATCGTAACGCGCCGTCGCTTGGTGGGGGAAGGTGCCTGGGGTTTTGAGGTTGATGAACTCGAGGCCTCCACGCCAGAAGTGCCAGCCTTCCACGACTGCTGATAGGGCCTGTGGCTCGAGCCCGAGGAAGAGGGCTGACTCCCCTGGTCATCGCGATCTGGCTCCGACTTTACCCTAACTATGGTTGGTGACGGCGGTCTGGAGATGGGAGAAGGAAGGATTTAGGGATGTAAAACCGGGGGGTGAAGGAACATGAAACGCACTGTCCCTGCCTATCGGGAGGTGAAGCTGATGCCTCCGCAAACGTCCTCTTCCTAAGGTTCCTGGTTTGCTCGGTGACGCGAGCGGACTCCTCCTCAGGAGGTGGCGTGTTGACGCGACGGAGGTGATAAGGAGGTGAGCTGGGACGTGACCTTGGGTTGATAGGGGGCAAGGAGTTGCCGTTATTCGATATGCTGTTGATGGAAGAGGAGCTGAAGGCCTGGGAGAAAGACGGGAGGGACATCTGGGGATGTGTGGCGACGTCCGAGCGATTAGCCATCGTGCACGTCGTGGACGGCGGAGAGAGGGAGGAGGGGAAGAACGTCGGTCGAGGTGAGGCTCGTGAATGAGGCAGTCGTCGTCAAGGGGAGGGAGTATCAGGGGAACGTGTTTGGCGGCTTCCGGAGATCGACAATTCTCGGCTGCTATGACAATCGCGGCAGGTAGACGACCGTCGTTGTCGTCGCTCGTCGTCGCGGTCGTTGGGGTCGTTGGGGTCGTGACGGAGGCGGAAGCGGAAGGCAAAGAGAGGGTGCCGATGAGGTGGATTATATCCTGTGTATGCCCGTACGCGACGCCAGCCCTTGTTGCAAATCCGTAACATGTAACGTAAACACGCTCTGCGACTCCTCCCAAATTTCCTCCGGCCCTCTTTCGCAGTAAACCCGGCCTGTATTCTATCAGCCCACAATATATCACCCCTGGCGGGAAATCCATCCCGCCGCATCTCCGTCCTGCATCCTGACCAACAGCCTCCCCACGGTTTGCTGACACCTGAAACGTCTTAGCCTAACGCTCTCAATACATTCTCAACCCACCCCGCACCTTGCGTTGATGACCCCCCATTTATTCCTTCTTCCTCTTCTTTCGAACAGCCAAAACAGTGACCTTCCGGCCTGACGCCTTGTCGGGGCCTTCCCTTTCTCCCGAGGGTTTCACAGGCAGGGGGTTATCAATACAGACCGATCCGTATATCCACGAGGCGTATGTCTCCAGCGAGGCGGTCGGTTCTGGGAACGGATTCGGGGAGATTTCGGCCTCGATCGAACCTCCACCAGTTCCCATCCCACGGGGAGGCGTACTGGGAGGAACCGCGAGGTGGTCGCGTCGTTCCGTGGGCTCCGGCGTCTTCCGTCCTTGGCCCTGGTGTGAGCGTGGGGGACCTACTTCGACACCAACAGGGATCCCTTCACACATTCCCTTGATCGCACCCTCCAGAGTTTCGGTTCCGCGAACGGCCCTGTCAACAGTCGAGAACTCTATCCCCGTCATCAAGGAGTTCATTACCCGCTTGGTGATGTTCGACGAAACTTGGCCTAGCTGAGGTGCGAAAATCGAGGGATCCGATCCCCCAATACCTGCTTCTGTCGGTGGGCTGGCGTACCCCGCGGCAAAAAATCCAGTAACGATCCCAGCGACGCATTCCTGCCGAAATGACATACGCTCCCAGTATTCTCCCGGCGTCACCTTTTCTAGTTCACCCGTCCGCGAACTATCCTTCTTTTCCACCTCACGAACGTCTTCGTCGGCTGCCTTCTTCGCCCTCTTTCGGACGGGAGACTTCACAACGTCTGAGTTTGTCGTGTGTGCGATTTCGTCCATGAACCTCGCTTTCGGGTCGTCTTCGAAGGATGGGATGAATCGACCGAGGTTGAAACCACCTCCCAACGTCCCCCCTTTCCCCTCGGCTGGACATGGAAGGGGAATGGAATCCACGTCATCGGGGTTTTGAGTAGAGGGGTGCCCGTAATTCCACACGGCCAACGACGGATCGGAGCTGGATGGCGGGTCGAGGTTGATCGATGCTGATCTGAGGGCCTGAAAGGCCTCAAGTTCGTTCAACCCCGGAAGAATATGCCATAACCTCACCCTCTCTCCCTCTTCCTTTCCCACCCGCCTCAGCAACTGCTCGGCAACGCTTGAGAGAACCTTCTTCCACCACACACAGAGCCTAACGTCACTCAGTGGTTTCTTCCCACCGAAATCCGCGGAATTCGGGAAAAGGTATTGGCCCTGGGCCCGTGCAAAAACGTGTACCCAGACGTATTCTGCCAGGCCGCCTGTCCCACCCAGATTGGGCCGCGTGTCGGGACTGACGTAAAATCGGATGAGCCGTTCAACAATCGTGCTTGTGGGAGAGGGCTTCTTCCCCTGCCCAGTCGAATCCACCTTAGAGACATAGAGGATCCCAGATCTTGTGCTCGGAATTACGTAGAAGTACGCTTCAACCGCGGTCACGAATACACGTGGTTGCGCGACGGAGGGCTGTTCGGAGACGAGGACGATGATATGCTGTTGCCACACTCTGGGACGGGGGGACGCATACGGAAAGAGCTCCCGAGTTTTCGACGGCGCGGAGACGAGGGTATGTATATGGAACTCTCGCGTTCCGGGAAGGGATTTGAGGGCATCGAGGAGGCTGTCTCGCAAGTTCATCGGCGATCACGTGCACGAGAGAACATGTCACGCTCCCCGCGAAACCGTACGCGTTGGCGACATTGTAATAGGGGATTACCTTCGCCAGAGCGCGCTGGCAATACAAACCCAATCGTAAATCGACTAGACAATGCTCATGAGCTTTATCCAACGAATGGTAGGTCGACTTCTCCATCACGTCAACCGAGTTGTGGCATTTTGGAGGGGATGTGTGGGAGTTACCGTGCCAAGATCCGGCCCCACCGAGATCATGGGACAACGCTTCTGGCATACTCTCTCAAAGTCCGGAACCGCTGTGTCTCGTTTATCTCGAGTGTGTCGAATATACAGGTGCATTCTAATGAGCAGGGAAGGCCACAGGGAGAAAGGCGATGAAAAACAAAGACGATTACTTAATACGCTACAAGATATCGAGATCCGTGCATGACCCAAGAGAGATAGCCTCAACCCCGCTACCCATAGTGAGTATGGAACGAAAGTCGGAAGGCTTGAGACAAGATCCCCTTGCAAGGAGGGAGATGGGGCGTCGAATTTATGCGACGTAGTTGAAGGTGTCACGGGTACCCTCAACCCGCTCAATATACTCCTTCTCCAGCAGGGTATCGATGGCCTGTAACCCCTGTCAGGACCGGGCCACGACAGATGGTGTGGGAGTCACAAACCTTTTTGATGTCTGGGATCTTGGGCGCGAACCGTTGCGAGATCTGTGAGATGACCTCTTGGATCAACGCTTGGTTCTTCATCGTCTTGCGAGCCTTCATGATACTGTTCCAGTGGTAGGTGGTTAGAAATGAGGGCCAAATATGTAACACCTTCCGAAGGACGTACCGAACAATCGTTGCCTGGATGACATATTTCCTGTCCTCGTCAACGGTCTTCAAAACGTCAGCTGACTCGGCTTTGACCTCAGCCTTGATAGGCAAGTTCAGGTTGACACGGATCTTCTTCGACTTGAAATCTATGACCCCCAACTCAGTCGCGCGGTCATCGAGGTGGGAGGGGGAAAGGACTTACTGGGGTTCAGGTCGTATTGGTCCTTCTCCTCATTAATCAGGATCTTGGCCTTGACCAGGATTGCAAGCACCTGCGTCAACACATCCTTACTGATCGCTGTAGCGGTCGCAAGCTCGTCCAACGACAAGGTGTCGTTATCGTTGTACTGAAGCAACACGGCCATTTGGTAAGAGCTGGTCATTAAGATGTACTTCTGGTTGAGGTAGTTTGTCCTGAGCTCGTTCTTGGAATAGTTCCACAACCACGTGAGCTTCCTTCCGGAGTGCTTCGTCTGGTAATATTGGGAGAAACGATTGTAAACGGGTAAGATGTCCGCGGGGATGTTGAATTCGTTGTTCGGGGCATTGAGCGGCCAGAAGTTGGTTCCAAGGACCATAATGCTGAAATTAATGTCCATGTCATCATGGTTCTGGGCCATCCGCTCCTTGAACTGGTCGGTCAAGTCTTTACTCAGACTCATGTCTAGGGACGAACAATCGAAACGTTAACGGCAAAGCACAGATGCCTGCTCTCGCTGCGTACCTGTGAACATGCGTTGGAGTTTGTTGGTGTATTCGAAACCACACGCCTCCTTCAGCTTCGAGATCATGCTGGCCTCGGCCTCATCGGATGCCGACACGCCGTGAATGAGGCGCTTGGAGAGTTTGGTGGTATAGAAGGTTTGGAAGACGTCCTTATCCTCGAGATACTTGAATAGCACCATCTGGGCGGGAGGTCAGATCAAGTTAAATGTAGAACAGTGAAGGCACATACCACTCGGTTCAGGGCACTCTCGAGATCTTCCTCTTCGGCCATCTTATTATTCTTCCTCAGCAAAGCGTCTGCATGCTTGGCCAATAGTTCTGGGGATTTGGTACTAGATGTACCAGTAGCGGCGTTCTTGTTGACAAAGTCTCTGCAGGCCTTGTCGAGACTGGCGACGAAACCGGCCTCGCCTTTGAAGCTCCTCTTGACCGTCTCGGAGCTCTTACGGTGGACCTCAAGCAATGCGTCAACGTAAGCCTTTGGATCAACCTCCGCCGCTGCGCCGCCCTCCCCGACGAGCCTCGAGACGGCGGCCAAACCAGCCTTCTTCACATGTTCCTCGAACTTGTTCCTCAGCGGCTCGAGACCATCGGGGATCCTCGCAAGAAGCGCATACATTCTCTGGAGATCCTCGTCCTTGTCGAAGTCGAGTAAACTCTGGAAGCTTTCGTGCATCAACTTGGAGTGCTCCCTGATCAACACATGTTCGCATTTGCTGATGAGCGGCTTCCTCGTGTTCGTATTGAGGTACCTCTCCACGCGGTCTTCCTCCTCCCTCAACCGCTCTTCAGCCTTCTTGAGGTAATCGGAGATACTGTTCTCGGCGAGGAAGGCCTCCGACTCGAGCTTGTAGTACTTTTCAGTGGCTTCCAGGAAGGGGATCTCGAAATGCTCTTTGTACACGTCCAAGTGAGCTTTGTTGATGTCAGCCTCGTCGAGGCCGAGAGATACGAAAGAGTCTACGACTTTCTTGACGAGTCCCTGGTCGATCTCTTGGCCGTTCCTCTGACGCTCAATGAGTCGGAGGATGGCCCCCGCCAGCTTGGAGTTTTTGTTTTGGATGTGGATGAAGAAGTTGTTTTTCCATTGCACCAAAGACAGCTGCGGTGGTGGCGGTTTGCGGGAGAGAGAAAGGGGATCGCGTGATCAACATGCGATCCACAACGAACGGTGAAAGAATACAGGGGGAGGGGCTGGACGTACTGTGTAGACGGGATAGACACCCTTCCTACCCTCATCCCTTTCTCGCTTCACCCAGTGTCGGTTGAGATAAGTGAACAATCTGTTGATATAATTGGCACCCGTCGTGTATCGATCCCACTCCCTGGCGTAGTATTGTAACAGCGCTTCGTCCTGGAACGATTCTGACGCCTGAATGGGATCAAAAGGGTTATTAAAACCTGTCCCCTCGGTTATCGGTGAGGGGAACTGACATCTTTGAGTGTCCTTAAGTGGGTTACAAGGAAACGGATGAGGTTGTTGTACAGATCAGATCCCATGAGATTTGCGCCCGCTGTTTTCCCCGCACGCACATTGTCAGTTAATCACGCCGGACGGTGGAACGAAGAGGAAAAAATGGAGGGTGCGTGGCAGACGCGTGGATTGGGAGGAACTTACTCCGCCCTGCCATCCCAAGGGTCTCCCCTCCCCCGTGCATCTTGGAGGAGGTGCAGTAGTTGTAGGAGACGGTGTAGAGCGCCATGTACTTGGAATAGGACACCCCGGTCTGGAGTTTGGTCATGATGTGGTCGACCCCCTCTTCCAAGAAGGCCCAGGTAGTAGGGAGGTCTGCGTTTGCAGGAGGCATCGGATAAACGGTTGGGTTATTGGCGGCCATTTCGTGAAATCGGATAGCAATCTAAGGTAAACGGTGGTGGTGGTGCGGGAGAGAGAGGGGGGGATTCGATGTTGTGGTCTCGAGGTGTGACTGAGTGGCCGCTGAAGCGCTGATGGGATCGCCCCGCCCAACCCCACGCGGACGCGTCTGTGGCGGTGGAAATGAAGTTTAATGGGTCATTATTTCGAAGTATCCTAGAGGTCCCCCATCTCTACTCTAACCTGACCCCGGTGTGGATTGTCGCGATCCCTCCCCAAAGGTCTATCCACGCACCACCCCTGCCTTCGCGCATCACTCCAGTTGCGAACCCAGCGTCGGAGATCATCTTGGCGAACTCTGGCTGGACGGGAAACCGGCGAATTGACTCAACCAGGTATTGGTACGACTCACGGTCTCCCGCAAGTATCGTACCCAGCATTGGGATGACCGAGAACGAGTATTGATCATACAAACTGCAAATCCGGTGAGCCAGTCTGCCGTAAGCGATCAGATGACAGAAGACCCCTCACGAATTCAGTACGGGGTTCGTCATCTTGCTGAACTCGAGGCACGCAAATGTGCCTCCGGGTTTGAGAACGCGGTGGGCCTCCTTCAGTACTGCAGGTATGGACGTGCAATTCCGGATACCAAACGCGATGGTGTACAGATCGTACGCGTTTGAGGGTATGTGCGACATGTCCTGCGCGTTTGCTTCTGTGAATGACACCTGTTGGGCTGGGAACAACGGCTTAACTGGGGCAAAGTGGAAAGTTAAGAGGGGTGCATACTGTTGTGGTACATCGTCTTCTTGAACCGTGTATAACCTTCCTTGAGCATCTCAGGGTTGATGTCTGCAATATCCACAGTCGTCTCCCTATCGGCGTACTTCTCCCGAGCGTAGTCCAATATCCGCAAGGCGATATCACCGGTGCCCCCAGCGACGTCCAGACATTTGATGTGACCCTTGGAACCAGGCTTCAGCAGTGAAACAAAATCGTCTTTCCACAACCGGTGTACGCCCATTGACATGGCATCATTCATCAGGTCATACTTCGAGGCGACCGAACTGAACACGCTCCTAACCAGCTGTTCTTTGTCTTCTTCGGCAACTGTCCTGAAACCGAAGTGGGTCCGGCGAGGGGGTTCGTGGTACTGTGGGGTGGAGGGAGCGACAGACGCTCCAGTTGTCGTGGTAGTGTGGTTAAGCCGAGAGGTGAGAGGCGGATGGGGTGTTTTACGCGTCGACCCACGAATACTTCGAACGCAAGCTTGCTGCATGATCGAAGGTGGAGGTGGGCGGAAGTTTCCGATCTTTCGTTCACTGAAAATGTCTTCGCCCACCTCCCTCAAAGCGAAAGGCAAGCAGAAGGCGACGGGCGGGGACGTCTTGAATTTTGACAAACCCGAAAACGCGACCAACTACAGATCTCCATCTGGGTCCTCAGATTCTGGCTCAGACCAGGGTTCAGACTCGGATTCGGGTTCCATTTCAGACTCAGCCTCTGGCTCAGGCCTGGGACCTGCGTCCGGTGTAAAGCCTAAAGCTGGAACCAAGGGCGACCCTCCGTTATCAAGGGATGATCTGTTGGTTTACCTCGAGAACGCGCGTCGACGGTTTTCGGAAGGATCAACGATAGACTCTTTTGCAAACCAGGAGGAGGAAGTTTCAATTGTCACTTCAAAGTACAAGTAAGGTCTCGCGCGACCGTTAAATCCACTATGACGACCGTATCTTTTAGGCATCTGCCGAAACTGAACCCTGGAAAACTCCCCGAGTCTTATTTCACTTTTGAAACCACCAAGGATGGCAAAGTAACTCTTACTCGAGACGGGGAAGTCGACAAGGTCGAAAGTTTGGCATCAACGTCAACGGAGACGACTTCCCAACAGTACACTCCCGCCCCGCCACCCCCGCCACGAGAGGTTAGTACGTCTGGAAAAACTCTCACTAGGAGAGAGAAGAAAGCCGTACGTTTTCCGTTGGATGGGACCAACATCGGTTAACCTCATCGACTACAGTTGAAAACGAAAACAGCCGGAAAGGATTGGTTTGATCTTCCTGCTCCGCCTGAAGCCGATCTTCCCCGCTTGTATCGTGAATATGAGGCTCTGAGGTTACGCAACCAGCTTGACCCAAAACGGTTCTACCGAAAGGACGAGGGGGAAGGCAAGGGGATCAAAGGATTGCCGAAATATTTCGCGGTGGGTAAAAGCACTGTGCACTCGGGTAAACGCGCCGGCTTATTTCACTCCCAACATAGATTGGGACTGTCCTCCCGACGAAAACGCCGTTCGGTGAACCGTCACGGGGCAATCTCACGCGTGCAGAGCGTAAACGTACGTTGGTCGAAGAACTTGTACACGACTCGGAGGCGAAGAGTTACGCAAAGAAGAAGTTCAAGCAGATGCAGGAAGTTCGGGGGGCGAACGGTAGGGGGCAACAGGTGAAAAAGAATGCGAATATGCGACCAAAGTGGTGACCAGTGGCACTTGTGGGCGACTTTCCATGGCCCTTTGAACTTTCTAAAGCTCGAACATCCTAGCTCGGAAAGGGAACTGTCAGGACCCCGACCGTTGTCTGGGGCTCGAAACAATACAATTCGCAGTGGCTGACACCCGTTATTGATTTGTAAACCGTTCTAACTTGGCTACGGAAGGTCGCTCGTTGAACGCCCTCCCTGTCACGTACATACTACTGTAGTCCCCCAGCTCGAATTCAATAAACGTGAGCTAATGAGATCTGTTCCCAAACATTCGTTGTCGTGAATCGGTTCTCGGACACGGGTGTGCGAATTCCAGGGTTTCATTTCGACAGGCCATTTCCTAATAAAACCTGCTGTCATGCAAAATACGATGCATACGCCTCGAGTGACTCAACCACACCAACGAGAAGTCCGATTTCGGGGATCTGAAAACCGAGGCGTCCAATGTGCTTCGTTTCATGATAATGTATGGGAGTAGATCCTGCCTCCATCTGACGAACCCCATCCCCCGACATATATGCACAAGAGCTGGGGGACCAGGCTCCTCCCCAGTCGCTGGATGGTGCAACCGGTTGTTTATCCGGACCGGCGTTGTTTCCTTTTATGTCGGTAAGAGTCCCAAGACAGCGTTAAACTTCCTGGCCTATGGAAGAGCGCCGATATCCGCCCTCAAAGTTCTGTGTAATGTTCAATTGAATGGATCACGTACAGAGTGATCAGTACGTATCCTCAGTTCCTTCACGACAAAGGCGAATGGAAACCACTCGAAATTTCTTTGGGTGATAAAATGCTTGGCGGAGCTACTCTCATTGGTTTGGGCGCAGCTTTCCTTGGAGGTTCGGACTTGTGAATAAATTCGAGATTTCCTCAACGCATAAATAGCCGATGTCCAATCGATTCGAACATTTGCACCTGAACACCGCCCCTCTCATGGCCCGCCCCAATCCCACCCATACCCACACAGCAAGGGCGGACGACACCTTCGAACTGTACGACCTGAAGGTGGAAGTCGTCTGCCCACCAAACGAAAGGATCCTCTGCGGCGCGAAGGATGGAGACTATTTCCTCCTCGAAGGAGAGATGCTCAAACTGCCCCCCAGCCAAGGGATCTTTTACTCTCTAAGTACAACCGCGAAAACTTTGGTCAAAGTTTGGATCTGACCCTCAGCCCCCTTGTTACCAGGCGCTGTACTGCCGCTCCTTGCCGCAAAACAGAGGTCAACGTACCCAAACGACTGGATGACCACAGATTCGGTAATTACGTGAGTAGCCGTCGATTCGTCGATGGTAGATTGGTCGTACCTAACGCGAACAAACCGCTCAGTTGCCCGGACCCGCATTGCAAATCACGCCTGAAAATAACACGCACGAAGAAACGCGTTTTCAGCCGCAGCGCAGTGACTGCCGTTCCGCTCGCGCACGGTAGTCCCTCGAAAGAAGACAGAATAAACGGCAGTGCATTCGAATCTCTCGTCGAGGACAGTAAACGGACCAACACGGCATACTACTAGCGAGCATGAGCGGGATACCTGGTTCACGTAAACGTTGGTGTTCTTCTTTGCCTCTCGGGTGGTTATGTGGCTTGTGGCGCAGTAAGAAGATTATAACACTATGTACGGTTTGGGACAAGTTCGAATTCCAAGTGAAGATATGCTCGAGCAGTAGCAGAGGCTAAGCAGCACGCCGGCTAGGTCCAGGTACAATCAAGTGAATCGGCCGTCAGTGCGAGAGCTAGGGGTACACTGGAGGTGCACCAGAGCCGTAGCCTAGTCCTCCAACATAAGCCATGGTCAAGGGAAAGTCCTCGACAACAACACACCAGGCCATTAGAGAAAGCACTGGCCATGGTAAATATACAAAGATGCACTTGCGAAAGCCAGGTCTCTACTCCTGAGAAATGGGGAGCCCTAAACACCAAAATTTGGGGGGGGGGGGAAAGCAGTTCGACCTTTTCCTGAACATAAATTTGCTATTCGCCCTGTTGATCATTCCACCCTAGGTATCAGCGATGGAATGCGAAGGGGTCGCAGTGCCTGGTTTCAATTGTGATTGCTTCCAGCCCCAAGCCGGTGATTAGGTCTGAAGGCGAACCCACCAAGACCCTCGGCTATGAGCGAGGGGTATGACAGCGGCAAATGCGAACGAGAACCTAAGGCGTGAGTTGGTGCAGAAAAGGTGGAAGAGGGCTTACGGTGTACGAGAAACGAGTTATCGCGGTGGAATAGAGGGGTGAAACTCAAGGATCCCATAAGCACAATCAATGACGACGAGTTTAGGGACCGCTAACGGAGGAGGACCCCGAGCTAAAAGCAAAATGAGACCCAGTCTGGATTGCCAATCAGGTCTCCTTGTTGTCCCGCGGCCAGGATTATAGCTACCGTGTTTCCGTCAGCTGAACATGAGGACGGGAAGGAACACAACGTGGGAAGTCAGTTGATCTCAGCAGATGACCGTCACCGAAACCAAAGTCCCCACCACAAACGTCGGAACTGGATTACCGACGCGCCAGGAACTCCTCGACTACTATCCGGCAAAGTTTACATGGCAGGACCTCAAGGCGTTTGTCAACTCTGGGTGTGTGTTGTGCAGCTACTTCCGTCACCCCCATCTGACCGGCGAATTTAGCGATCTTGCACTGCTCAAACGAGACAAGATGCTTCAGTTGAGGTACAACGGCTGGAGCGAAGATATCAAGAAGAAATGGGGCACGTTAGGTTCGTACCCACCCGCACTTCCCCTCCCTAACCACTGACTCTCGAGTCACTCCCTTTGAAAGAGAACTACCTATTGAAATATCGCCTTCGGTGGGGTCAACCCGACAGGCTGTCTACCTTGAAGCCATACGAGGGCAGCATCGACGAGATCTCAGTCCTTGACGATCCAGATCCATTGCCTATTCCCGCTGTCGACTACTTTAGAGCTGATACCCCTCCCCATCTCATCAGCATAATTGTGAATGACTGGCCTTACTCAGGCACGAGTGGTTTATTTCGTCCGTAGAGCTCCTACTGATTCTCCCCGTACAGTTCCGCCTGAGGTCGAACACAGCGTCGTCTGGACTCGCCAACCCATCTTCCACCGTGCGATCATCCCACCAGCTATATTTGCGCGCATAGAAGCCGATGGTCTGTGGGGGTTCACCGGTCTGACTTCCCCCCCACCTTCCCTCTCCTCTCTTTCCGCGTCTCTCCCCGCCCTCGCCGAGTGGGGTATACCGCCGGATTATACTGTAAATCGAGTAGAGGGAACCCGGGAAGAGGAAGAGCTCGTCAAGGGTGCAGGCGCAGGTGTGCATGAGTTTGTGCGAAGCAAGTGGCAGGAGGACGAGTGGGAGACCGCTTGGTTCGTCAACCCGCCGAGGTTGCAGAGCGTGAGAGCGTTGGCCCACATCCACGTCTTCGCAAGGCGAAAGTTGGAAGAGGAACGAACGGAGGCCACCGTCCACTAGATTAAGTTACATACCAATTTTCTATATACCAGATGTTTCACGCAGAATATAGACTTTGATCGCGTCTTCGTCTGATATCCCCATGACCACAGATCAGACATACGGTAAATCTCTTCCGGTGAACACCATTCTCCACCTCTCCACCCACTGTTCCCACTGCTTACCTCCCGCTAGGATCAAGTCGAGCGCATCGCCGGCTTAACCGATGCACAGCTCGAGTTTCTGAGCGATGTCAGTATCCTATCCGACCCCATGCTACTTCTACCTTCGAGTTCCATCCTCCGTATCCCTCAGCTTACGTGTCTTTTGCCCCCACATAGGTCCGAGAGATCTATCAGAGCAGAATAATACTAGAGAGGGAGTACTCCGGCAAGCTTTTACTCCTCGCCAACAAAGCAGTAGAGAAAAAGTCCAAGAAGATCCCCACCCTCGTGTTGGGAGAGGAACCTACCAGGGCCTGGGGGGAGGAAGACGTCAACAGCAGGTACGGTCCGCTCCTTCTCAGCCTTGGATCAACCAAGTTCTCATGCACCACAGCACTCTGGGTCGCGCCTATACACAATTAATCCACTCTTTCTCTGAATCCGCGCAGGACCACATCAACCTCGCCGACGGGTTAGACGCCCAGGTAGTGAACGTGCTCAAGCTGGTGGAGAAGAGGCATGAAGAGGCTAAGAAGAAGGTACGCGCACCAAACACAACCACTCCCTCCGCACCTGACCCCGTCTCAGCAAGTGAAAGCGTTCCAAAAGCTCCTCTCCGATAGGGATCGTGCTTATGGGGATCGAATCAAGGCAAGGCGACTATAACCAATGGTTTTGTGTATCTCGCATCCTAATTTGTATCATCAGAGCAAGCAGATGGTACACCAGTTGTCTGTCGGGCACGGGGGCAAGTAGCTGACCCACAGCATTTAGTATGATGGTGAATGTCTGGAAGTTGAGACATACAGACAGAAACAGGTGTGCCTTGAAGCTCGGAGCCAGTCGTTGTCGCTGATTAATTTAGGACCGGGCAAATGACGACAAACACTCCGGCCGAGTGGCCAAGCAGTACGAGCAGCAGCAGGTCGACATGCAAAACACCAAAAAGTCAGCCACTCCAGAAGTTCGTCAGTCGTGGGTGACTCAAGTTCACACCTTCCAGCTCGTACATTATTTCTACTGCTATTGCAAACAAGGTCAAGGTCAAGTTCTACGATGTGGACATCCCAGCCTTGGAGAATGTGCGTGACGACTGTGTCCTACACACCAACCCCCCATTGATCGCATTTGGTTAGCTCTACCGTGCGCCAACCCCTCCACAATTTCACCCGCGAGTGCTGATATCATATCACCTCTAAAGAACGATTGCAAACCGGCCTCATTGATAGGGTGGTAAAGATCCTCACCCATGCCCAGGCCCTGACTTCTGGCCACCTAGACACCCTCAAGAAACGTGTCGGAGCAGTTGAACAGGCTTTGGGGGAAGTCAGCGCAGGGAAGGACCAAAACCTCTTCATCGATTTCAATGTTCGTCCCTTTGTCGCACCGCCGGATTGGACTTTCGAACCATGTCCTAGCCACTACGACGCCGTATGTTGAGATCGGCCTTGGACCACCTGGTTATTATGCTGATAGACCACGACTAGCCGGAGATGGTCGTGGACCCAGCCCCGAAGGTCGTCTTACAAAACAGGCTCGTCAGGTGTAGGGTAAAGCTGGGGGAATTGAAGCCTGTGATGGATTCCAAACGTACGCGATACCGATGGGAGTGCGTCCTCGCGTTCTAATATAGTCTCTAAGGGAGAAACGTCGATCAATTGGAGAAGACGCTCACGATGCAAAACGTCGGAAATGCAGACGACGTTACCTTCGTACGTTTTCATGCGCTTTCTCGGGCCCAGGCGCTGAGGTTGATTTCATGCTGATAGAACTTTATTGATTCCGTCCATGACTTGACTGCCCACGCTACGTCGGAACATATTTTACTCGCAGAAATGGAAACTATCAGTGAGGCCCTTGACGGCGACGAGGGGGAACAAAGGCCACACGAGTTCAAGAGCGCGTCCTTCTCCATACCAACCACTTGTGGTTGCTGTCAGGTAGAGCGACACGCCCTATTGTTCCCCGTGCCTGAATTTGTGACGAGTTTATCCTAGACTTCGATCTGGGGTCTGAGCAAACTGGGAAAAACGTGTAAACTTTGTGGAGTGTCGGTCCATGCCAAATGTGAACTCAAGGTGAGCCCCAGGTGAATGGTCTTGATGGTAGGGCTAAACTCAGCTCCGCAGGTACCGGCGACTTGTACTGGGTCCAAACGCCCTGCAGGGGGCTCGACACTCTCATCGAGAGTATCCACCATATCGAGAAGAACGAGTGCGAAGACCGCATCTACCCCAACGCCGTCCTCTTTTGCTCGTGCGGAGCCATCGCCACCCCAAGAATCCACGCAGGCCCGTGTGGTGTTTGGGTACACTGCTACATCGCCCTATGAGTTGACTATTGGCGAAGGGGAGACGGTCAAGGTTTTGGAGGAGGACGACGGGTCTGGGTGGGTAAAGGTGGCAAATAAGTCAGGTGGAAAAGGTCTAGTCCCCGCGTCTTACGTGGAGGAGGTTGGGTCTGGGAAGGAATCTAATGTAACCCCGAGGGCGAGTGCCCAGTACGGTACGTCAGTCTATTTTCATCACTTCCCTTTCCGCTGGGGCCTGCTCTAACTGGTTCGCGACAACCTGGGCCCGCCACTGCTGACTCTAATTCGTGGTGCCCTCCCCCAGTTCGGGGAGTGTACGATTACCAGGCGACCGGTGAGGACGAGATCGGAGTTCAGGAGGGGCACATGATTCAGCTGACTACCGGATCCCGTGGGGGACAGAACTATGGAGACGGATGGTGGGAAGGTCAGTGTTTCCTTCGCACATTCAGTACCTTCTGGCGAGTCTCCTCTCGACACGGAAGGTTTTACTTCCGCATAAAATCCCCGCATCTCTTGCTATCTCGTTCCGCCAGTCATTCACATGGCGGGCAAACCCGAAGGAATTTTCTTACGGGGCCATGGCAAACATGCGCATGTTTTGCCGCTTCGCCCCCTCGATCCCCTTCATCCAATGCTCGTTTCTCCGTATTATACCGCGGGTCAGGTTTGGAGCCCTTACTTCATACCCCTTTGATCCATGGATCCCAAACTTGAAGCGTTCTCGTCACATTTGTTTCACTTATTGCTGGACACTTACATCTCGTACAGGCGTCGATGAGAACGGGAAGAAAGGCATCTTCCCAAGCAATTACGTGCGTTTAAAGATCCCCGACGGGACGCGTCCAGGTCATCAAAATGGGCTAACCTGCTCTATACATCTTGCCTTTAGGTCGTGCTGGCTTGATGGCTGGAAGCCTTCGACCCCTGTTCCATACTACTTAACTTGGCGAATGATAAATTGTGACATCTTGGCGCCCGAGACCGCCTTCCCAGAAACCCATGTGTAACCTCCGCAAAGTCCAGGAACGGCCACGGCCAAATTAGACCAGGCCGCAACGTCGTATGATCGGTGCGAGAAATCTGAGCGTAGTCTGGAAGTGAGATCACCACCCGCCATCCTCCGTTCGCGTTCCGTACGGGCGGATTCCAAATGGCTAGTCCCATGGACTTCCGCGTATCCTCCGTGTGAGATCAGGTTGCAGTAGTACACGGAACCACTAGGTGACCGTTCGTTGCCGGCCGTTTTGCGCGGACAATCAGAAAAGAGGTTGGAATACCAAAAACATCATGGAACGAGACGTAATTACTAGCGCCGAAGTATTTAAGAGCAACGGATGCCAGGCGACGGCAAATACTGAGCGCACTTTCTCTTCCTCTCTAACATGGGTTCACCCGGTTCTTGATACGTTGTCGCAGGGGTCCATCCCAAGCGTACCTGGTTCCCTAAGTAACAAAGGAGATTAGACCATTGTGCGTCTGGGGACACAGGTATTGGGATGAATGACTGCGGCGGCGGGTCAGGTCTGCAGATGGTGTCTTAGAAGGTTCGATCTAACCTCCAATGGGACAACCTAACCGCCAACGGGCATAAGAACCCAAGCTGCCGAACTGCATGGATTCCCATACGCAAGCGGACAAGCTACCATTCGCCTGCCAAGTGCCTTATCCCTTTCCCTCCCAAGCGCTTCTAGGGTAGCGGTGGACTCGGGAGCGGGGAAGAGAGGCACCAACTGGATCCGAGGCGCGCGACCGCGGGAGGGAAAGGTTTTTTTGGCTGACAGTTCCTTTTTAGGGGTCATTACTAATGAGATCTTCATTACCAGATCTGATCGATCAAAGCGGCCTTCGCCAAGGGCCATTGAACTGGCCTGGGGGGTCGAGACCCGATGGTTCGCTTATTGGCCTGGTGGGTCGTTTCGTTTTTTTCAAGCCACCCAACGCAAGAATTGGCTCTAACCAGTTCGATCGTCTCCTCGTTCGCCGTTCTTACGGATAACACTTGACATCGAACTGTCAAGAAGAGTGATGGCCCGCGCCATAGGATGAACGTGTCGGCGCCGGCGCGGGAAAACGAACCAACTGTCAATAGGTAGCTGTCTATAGGACTGTATTGCGTGTGTTTGTTTATCGTAGAAGGGTTCCAATAACCGAGATTTATTCGTCGGCTCCTCGGCGACTGTCTTGTGACGAACACCAACGAAATTAAGAGACCCAAGTGCCGAGATAACACCAACAATTGGCAAGGTTGAGATAAGTGAATTGCAGCGCTCTCTGGCCCCTGATTTGAATTGTCTGCCAGGTTTCGGGGGAAATGGCGCTAGTGCCCTGATTACGGGTGGGCGGTTTAAAGTCGATATCTTCGGCCCGATGCAACGGACGGCGTCCTGATAGTTCTTTTAAGAGGCTCCGGAGGTTTGTCTAGACTTGTGTATACAAAGTGTAGTCCCACGGATAGTCACCCACTGGCCACTCATAACACCAGATATCATATACATCGTGGGTGGGTACGAATAGCCTAGATTCGCGTTGCTGACGAGCCAAGGGGGCTGTTGGGACCTCTTCGCCTTCCTTAACGCCCGCAAACATTTGTCTGTACACGTTGATAATTTTACGGATAACCACCCAGTGATTGTGACTGCATCATTTCATATAAGTACGTACGGTCCCCTCCCTTGGAGATTGACATGGCGGCACGGTTGACGTCCGCAGTGACTCCACCTCACTTAGTTTGATCTGTTTGCCCACGCTATCTGGGACGCTGCACACCAAGACCTTATTGTAACGTTACTCCTCCAAGGGCTGCGCAGACGTTATGGTTGTCGTTTATCGCAAACATACGTAACTGTGTATATTGTACTGACGAGCGAGCCTGGCCGCCCCCCACGCGGGCCTACAGTTCGCCCTGGTTGGGGATTTCTGGATTTGGTACTATCAGATGGAGCGTGTCAACTCACAGCGGAAAGCAGCGAGGATTTTTGGGACCATCGAGGAGGGATTGAAAATGAAGCGGAGCTTACCTGGAGCACGGCCGGGCAGCCAAACAAACATTTAACGGCCCGGGCTGCGACGGTGGGATGAACTTGAAGAGGGTGCGTACGGTCGGATATTTCTGACCTCAAGAGCTATAGTTATACCCCGGCGGTACAAGCCATTCCATGAGTGGTGGTTGCGCTGTGGGTGGTCCCCTTCTGTCCAAATCCAACAGACGTCACCATGCTTGCTAGTTTTCCCGTAAATCTCCTACACAATACCCTTCCACCTCTCAACCGCCGTTAGGAATTTGATGCCCTTCCATCTTGAGTTGTGTCAACTAGGAGGGTCTCTAAGAGCCCCATGACGGAGACTGTTCGCAGGTCGTTCGCCTTGCTCGACAAATTGAGCCACTTAATGTTAAGCCATCGCCCTTGCGCCTGCAGACTAATCGCCTCGCTTACCACCCCAGTCGCCGCAACATGCCAAGTCTGCGGTTAATCTGCAATAAGGATGGTGAGACTCCGAATCTCATGATACCTATACCTCGGATGTCTCGGGTGATTCACCTTGCACGGATCGCAGTCGAGGGGCCCGGCGACCATGGGTAACACGAAGTTTTGCCTCTTCATATCCGCCAGGAGAACAAGTTTGCTGCTGGGATCTCGAATTTCTACGCACGGCCAGCCGGTTGACTTACTAATCTTTCACTCGCTTCCTTCCACGGATGACCTCACGTATAACGGCGTAAGGTCTCTGCGCCTAGAGTCAGTATCCACCGGAATGTAAGGATCGAACGCCTTTGAGGCTCCCACTGCGGCCAGCGGGCTTAGGTCTAATCTATTCCCGGCGTACGGTGCAGTTCAGAATCGCTCAACCCCCTTGTGGCTGGGCACGTACCCCCTGCCTTACTGTGCGGGGAACCACCAAAGTTACCGGCATATCCTTCGCTCATAGTAGTCCCTCCACCAGCGGCCATCCATACCAATGCGACCCACGCCGGTTTTTTTTCTGCCACGGGACGTTCGGCCCACCCGTAACCGCGTTGGATGACCTCAATAAATCGAGTTGAATTGTAACACAAGTACATCGGAAATCGGTTGGAAACAGGCACCGTCAGAATACGAGGGCGGATATCTCGCAATGAGTTCGCTCGGGAAGTGGATTTGTTGGTAGAAGGAAATATGAAGAATCCCGTCACTCAGCGCGGACAAATAAGATGAAGTTCTCCCACGGAATCAAGGGGTTTGTGTAACACACAAAGTCCATGACAGTACCCGCAAGACCCCGGTTATCTCGCAGTGGTGGTTGGCATGTCACAAGCAGTGGGCTGGTTCCCTGCGCGCCAACTTCCTGGTTGCCTTACCCTCATCGCCGTGGCTATACCTGGCAAGACAAACACACTCCAAACGAACCAAGGCAAGCAAATCTGACGTTATATTCAACTCATACATCGTGAGTTCGTGACGGGGTATTGTGAAAGTCACCCGACGTGGCCGATAATCCAATGAATCAGTGCTGCTGTCCAATGATCCACCAAGTCAAATGCGAAAAGCCCGTCGTTGTACGATGGCCGCACATCATGGTTTGGTGGAAGAGTCGAGGATCCCCATCTCCTTCCAGCGCTCCCATAACGCGCCAATCCCAACCGTAGCGCCTGACTGCCCCTTGATGTCCTTGATATCCAACAACTCATACTCCTTACCGAAAGCCAGGAAATGGGCGAAGAGCGAGTTGAAGTGAGGCTCCGAGCGCAGGTGGAGAATTTGGGTATAGTGCGCGTGATATATATGAGCGAAGACGCGTAACAGTTGGCGGTACACGTGTTTCGCGGTGGACGGGAACGTCGGTGGGAAATCACGGCCTACCTCGGGGGATGAATGACCCTGGGGATGGAGGAAGGGACTATGCACATACCTGACTTGGTAGGGAATGTGTTTTCGTCGTTAAGCAGGTTTTGTACCCAGGTCATCACATAATCAATGTATGTCGGTGCTGGGAGCTGGACATGCTTGCGATCCGTGTTGATCCAGGTATAATTGAGTCTGCAGGGATGTCACAATATCTCATCAGTATCTCCGATGCGGCACTAAGAGAGGAGCACTGACGATGGTCCTGCAGACATTGCGGGACACGATTGTTGCGTGCAACATTCAGATATCACTCCGTAGAACAAGTTGAGATTCTGGTAAAAGTCGAAAACTGGTCGGCGCTTGAGAATGAGAGGCGTTGTCATGGCGGAGAAACAAAGACAGACCGTTACAAGCGACCCATTCCATAACGTCGACGTACTTGGGCAACATGACAATCGTCTTGAAATTTCCTGTCACCAGGGCTGCGTCGACGAAAGGGCTGCACAGGTAGAGTGGCTTAGCCCCACCAGACCCTCCATTCGACTGTGGTTGGGGAGAGGGAGGGAGTTGGTCCGACGCAGATGGAAACGTTGCAGATGTTGGCGTGGTTGAGCGCTTTGGTCGAGCTGGAGCACGGTTCATTCTTCTAAGTCGTTAGCGGACCAGTTGTTTAGTCTGGTTGTAAGAGGCGTATAGTGGCCAACGCACCCTAGAGAGTTGAAGAAGGACATTTTCGCGGGTTGAGGTGTTGTCTGAGTGGCGGTGATCGTCGTTGTCAGTGATGGCCCGTTTCGTTGCTGACCAGAACCGAGCAGAAGGATCGGTTCACGTTCTCCTCATCACAACTGGTTCTGTCGCTTCCGTTAAGGCTCCGCTCATCGTCCAGGAGCTTCTGTCGGTAAGCTTCCTACGCGCGTAACGAGGGTCGTTTCTAATGCTCCGGTCGTTGTAGTATGATCATGTCAAGATACAGGTCGTCGCGACAAAGCCCTCATTGATATTCTTCAACGCCGAAAGGATAAAGGAGATGGGCATGAATGTTTGGGTTGATGAAGACGAGTGGGATGTACGTGTTCCCCAAGTCCTGGTTGATCCCAGATGTCATGACCGTCCCCCCTACAGCCGAAGTATAAGATTGGTGATCCAATCCTGCACATCGAACTCCGCAGATGGGCAGACATCGTCCTCGTCGCCCCGTGCTCTGCCAACACACTTTCCAAGGTCGCACACGGTGCCTGCGATAACCTTGCGGTACGGCCATTTACTACTGCCTCGGATGTATCGGGCTAAGTGGGAGAACGTTTAGACATCACTGTTGCGCGCCCTTGCACCCACGACGCCAACGTACATATTCCCCGCGATGAACACGTTGATGTATAACCACCCCCTCACTAGCGAGCACCTACGTGTTGTGAAAGAGGTTATCGGGTATCACGTTGTTGGGCCTATAGGCAAAACCTTAGCTTGTGGGGATATTGGTGAGGAGAGTCCTCCGGTTCATCGAACCGCCACTGACCCCACTCGAAGGACTTGGTGCGATGACGGAGTGGAGAGATATCGTGCAGGTCGTCGTAGACCGCTTCAGTCTACGAAAGCCCGTTGGTGTTGGGCTCGTAGCTTCATAATCATCTGTCCAGCATTCCCTGTAGGGCGAACAATGCCAAGGCACCCGTTTGTAATGAGACTACAGTTGCTTTTGAAGTATGATTACGATTCTAGTAACAACTTGCCTGTAATCCAACAACACGTGCTTGTTGTCCGATCAAGCCTTGAATAGCTGCATCGTGTCAGAAACCCACGTCCTCTCCTCCACCCACACCATTCCTTGGAGGAGTTCCGTCGTTCGGAAATTCTTTCTGAATGACCCTAACGCGTAGGAAAAGCAAGGCCGCTGCCGCTGCAGCGGCTGCCCAACAAGACGCCCCTCCCTCTCAGGACACACAGTCCACTTCGACCTTGACCGCGTTTACGATTTCTCTCCCTTCTGATATCGACCTCGACGCGCTCAGCGGACTCATTCCCGGAGAGCCATTAGATGCTCCCACTGAAGACACGATACTTCACCTATACAGGACGTTATTAGCCCATGTGACACAGCTGGACGCCACAACCCACGAGGTGGAGGAACTGCGTGCTGAAGCCGAGAAGAGAGAGGTTGAACTCGACCAGGGGTATCAGGACCGGGAGAATGACAAGAAGGAGATGGAGAATCTCGCGGAGGATCTGCAGAGAGAGCTGAAGGCTGTCAAGTCTGAACGAGATGAACTAGGTATGTACTCTGGTGGACTGTGTGTTTATCCCCTTCCACTAACTCGTATGGGTAGCGGCTGCGAAGATTGCTCTTCAAACCCAACTCTCATCTGCTTCAAGTTCCCACAACGCGTCGTCCGTTGAATTGGATAGCCTCAAGACCCGCGTCGAGGATGTCGAGAGGGAGAAGCGTGACCTCGTCAGCATCGTCAGTAGACTAAAAGAGGACTGTGCGCAGCGCGATGGTACGAAAACGTGTTTTTGGTGTCCATTTCGCGTGTTGATATATTGTGGCAGAGGAGATTTCTACCCTTCGTACCAACCTCAAACAGTCGAGGCACGAATATCAGGGACTGGAGGGCCAGGTTCGAGAACTGCGCTCAACCGAGAACTCATCCAAGGTATTCCAACTGGGTCCTGCACTTGTTTTCACGCTGAATGCTCTCCCCCCTCCAGTACAAGCTCGACTCCCTTTCTCAACAACTCGCATTGGCCAAAGAAGAGTCTGAACGGGCTGTCAACGAACTCAACCAGAAATCCGACGAGTTCTCCAAATACAGGAGGTCTAAACATGCGGAACTTCTGGAGGTTCAAGCGGAACGCGACTCCCTGGCCCAATCTTCTTCGGCCTCGGAGAGCAGCACCAAGGCACTCCAGGCTGCTAACAAGTCTCTTTCTCAGCAACTCACTCAGGCTCTTACACGTGTCCAGGATCTGACTGGGCAACTCGCTGAGCAGGAAGCCACCTATTCCAGCGAGGCTGCGGGTTTACGCCGTCTTGTCGTCATGATGGAGGAGAGGGAACAGCACGCAAAGGAAATCGTTGACGGCCTTGAACGAGACTGGGCAACGATCGGGGAGAAGGCTGAGAGGAGAGAGATGAAACTGAAGGACGAAATTGACCGCGAGGCGAAGAGGGGCGATGATGCCGAGAAACGAGTTCAGGAGTTGGAAAGGCTTCTTCGTGGACTGGATACCGGCGATTTCCCCACCGCGCCTTCGATTTCTACTCTTGGTGGTATTCCCCGAACGTCTGGAAGCATCCCCTCCACTCCTGCTCGCGGCAGCGTCTTTGCTTCTCCAGGAGAACTTGGCATGATGGGGCTTAGCCCCACAGTCGCGATGGCTAGCCGAGCCCAACGAAGCGGGAAGACCTTTACTGAGGTGTATGCCGAACATGTCAAGCTTCAGGAGGAATTCGCTCGTAAATCTGCCGAATACGACCACATGGATAGAACTCTTCAAGCTGTGCTTGCTCAGATCGAAGAACGCGCTCCGATACTTACGCAACAGCGCCTCGAGTACGAACGTCTACAGATCGAATCAGGGCAACTGGCTTCACAACTGGCTTCCGCTCTTACAGACAGGGACGCTAACGCTACGCTTGCACAAGAGGCGTCCCAGAAGTTGAAGAAGACCATCCGGGAGAATGAGTTGCTCGAGTCTCAGTTGAACGACCTCGGTCTTCAGGTTCAAACACTGACAAAGGAGTTGGCGAGGATCCAGGATCCATCCATCCCTTCAGAGGAGGAACTCGAAGATGATCCTTCGATGGCTCCTGCTACGAACATGGAGGAGGTCATCACCAATAACTTGGTCCGGTTCAGGTCGATACAAGGTCTCCAGGAGCAGAACCAGAGGTTGTTGAAGATTGTCAGGGATCTGGGCGCGAAAATGGAGGCCGAGGAGAAGGAGTACCGCGAGAGCCTTCAGCAGGAGCAGGCCGAAGCTGTTCTGGAGGCTCATCAAGCGCTTCAGAAGATGCAGGAGAGTCTGGAGAACCAGAAGAGGAACCACGAGGTGACCGTCCAGGCTTACCAGAAGGAGAGGGACGCATTAAAAGTTATGCTTGCACGCGCTGAGGCCCGCGCTCCCGGGTCCACCACCAGTGTCAATGGCAACTCTGGCGTCAATGGCGTTTCTGACTCGGAGATCGTCAAGGAATTGGCCGAGATCCAGAGTCAGTTCGAAACGTACAAGAGTGAGATGGGTACCGATGCCATCAAACTCCGGGAGGATGTCATGTTAGCTCAGAAGGAGGCTGCTCAGCTCGGGGCTGCCCTTGCCAAGGCCAACGCCAGGATCGAATATCTCACGGGTGAGGAAATCTGTGCCATGCACAATGTGTCTCTCATGTCGAGTTTTAGACCGCCAACGAATGGCTCAGGAACAAGTCACCATTTCTGCTCGCGAAATCGAGAATTTGGCCAAGCGCAATCAACAGCTTCATGAGAAATTCACTCGCGCCGACATCGAGTGCCACAGGTTCACTGAGGATCTGCTCACTACGAATGCGAGACTCGATCAGTTACGCAATGAATCCGCCAACCTCCGTGCCGAGAAGAAGATCTGGGAGGTGAGCTAACCCCAAATTGCATTCCCCGCCGATGTTGAGAACGTTACAGGGTGTTCAAAGTCGCCTGGTGGAGGAGAACAGGACATTAGCGGTGGAGAGATCTCATCTTTCCGATCTTATGGCCAACGTCCAGAGGATGCACCATGATCTCGATCGTTCGGGGGAGAGCGACCGCAGACGACTGGAGAGCCAAATCAAGATGCTCGAGGGACAGACGTCAGTGAATTTTCATTTGGACCCCAAGTAATATCTCAACCCCCGGTTATTGCAGTCAAGACCTCAGAAACCAGCTCGGCCAGGAGAGGGACTCCGTCCGCCATATCTCGCTTCAGAAGGAAATTGAAGTCAAGGATCTGCAGACTCGCCTCGAAAAATCTGTACGTGTGAGATCTGCACCCCGCCACCACGCGACTAACCATTGTCAGATCGAGGAGTTGGGCAAGACACGCGAGGCACTCGTCGGTGCTGAAACTAGCAGGAAACATCTTGACGAACGAGCCCAGGAACTCACTCGACAACTCCAAGGCAACGAAGAAAGGTTGGCTGTCTACGAGAGAAGGTCTACCACCGGTTCCACCGCCGGACCGCGTTCGATGGATGAGTCTTTGACTCGTGAGCAGCAACTCGAAGCCGAGGTCGCCGAGTTGAGGTAATTTACAGTTTCATCTATCCGATCCCTGGTTCTGAACCCCAGACAGAGCCGCTCTGAAGGTCGCAGAGGTTGACCTTGCCAACGCTCGGAGCCATGTCCACCAATTCCAGGAAATTAGCAAGTCCAACGAAGAAGCCTTGATCTCCCTCAATGCCACCTATGACGAGTTCAGGGCGTCCACTGAATCGCAGATTGCTACATACGAGGTAAAGGTCAACCTACTAACAACGAGCACGGAATCTTACCTGTCGCCAGTCTGATCAGACCTCCCTGCACGAAAAACTCGAAATGGTGCAGAGCGAACTGCGCAAGAGTGGTGAGGCGCTTGCCGCTGTCCAACAGAACCTGGAGAACGAGCGCAGAGCATGGACCGAGGACAAGAAACTCTTGGAGGATACTATCGCCGACATGAGTTCTGCCGAAAGGAGCATTGAGAACGCTCAAGCCTCGCGACAAGGGGAATTCCAACAGTTGGAGGAGAGAGTGAAGTCCGCCGAAGGGAGGTATGGTCGCGAAGTTGTCGCGCATGCCGAATCGATCAAGCTCGTGGAAGAATTGAGGCAACAATTTGCACACACGAAGCTCGCCGCCCGCGATGCGACGACAGCTGCGGAGACTGCTCAGGCAAAACTTTCTGCTTCCGAAATCAGCTGGAGTCAACAGAAGGAGGTCCTTGAAAGGGAAGCGTCCGAGCTTAACGTCCGGTGCGTCATCCGATTCCCCGTCTCTGCCAATCTTCTGATTGTCTACCAGTTGCAAGGACCTCGTCGCTCAGAACACCCTCCTTCACAACCACCTTGAATCTGTTAGCTCACAAGCTGCAAAAATTCGTGACGCTGCGAATTCTTCTTCTATGGCTCCAGGAGAAGGTGAAGGAGATTCCCCAGACAGCAAGCTATCAGAGCTCCGGTCGGTTGTTGGGTGGCTGCGGAAGGAGAAGGAGATCGTGGAGTTACAACTGGAACTTGGCAAACAAGAGACCGCCCGCCTCAAGACACAAGTCGATCACCTATCTCAGAGCTTGGATCAGGCCCGGGCAACGCTTTCAGAGGTACAGCACTTTAACCTGTGGAACTCACCCGGGCTCACATAACACACAGGAGCGGGAACGCGCCACTGAGGCAGCCGCTACTCAAGCCGATCATGACATCTTGATGAACAAGATCAACGAGCTTACTGTCTACCGCGAAAGCAATGCTACACTCCGCGCCGAAACTGAAGCCAAGGGCAAACGCGTCGCCGAGCTCGACACGAAGTTGAGCCAGGTCACCGATGAATTGGCCCCAGCCAAGCAAGAGTTGCTCGTCCTTCGGGCCGAACTGGATGCTCGCAACTCGCAAATTACCCGACTCACGCAGGATAACCGCAAATGGCAGGAGAGGAACCAACAACTGCTCACGAAGGTATGCCAACCATCCCCACCCACTCACACCTAGTAACTGATGAGATGGTAGTATGAACGCATCGACCCTGATGAACTCCAAGCACTAAAGAGCGAGAATGAGCGATTGAAAGCCGCGGAAACAACGTTAAAAGAGCGGCCCCCAGCGACGGACAACACGGAGGTGGTCGATCAGTTGAAAAAACAGGTTTGTCCCACGACTCCCGATCAGGTTCGATACTGACCACCGCTCAGGTCGAGAGCTCAGAGAACCGAAGCAAGGAATTGACACAACGCGTCCGACAACAAGTTACAGGACTGAACAAGTCGATTATGGAACTCAAGGGCCAAGTCTCAGCTCTCACTGCCGAGCGTGATGCACTCAAAGCACAGGCATCCCCCACTGCAGCCCAGGAACCTCCGGACTTGAAGCCTCTCCAGGATCGAATCGCGGGGCTTCAACAGGAGAAGTCGTCACTGGAGGCTTCCCTCAACGAAGTCAGGGCCAAGGCCACGGAACTATCAAATCAAACCGCCACTCTGGTTAGTACGCGACGCTCCGGTTCGGCATTGCGCCTAACTAGTCCCCAGGCTTCGGTACAGAAAGAGAGGGATTCTCTTCTCGCGGAGAAAGAGACATGGTCCAAATCCACCACCCCGTCCACCACAGGGGGAATATCCAGTGCTCAGGTGCTCAAAGAGAGGGATGAGGCACTTGCTAACTGCAAGGTTTGTCGTCCGTCATTCACCAGTATCCGACTCTCAATTCGCCCCACAGAAAGCGCAGGAGCAGGAGAACCGGTTGAGGAACCAACTGAAGCAAAACTACATGCAGATCGTGAGCAGTAACCATCCCGCCGTTTCGTTATTGCCCCACTGATGTTCTGGTGTAGTCTGATTACCGGAAGCAATTGCAGGAACTGGAGGCAGAGAAAAAGAACCTTTCCACCAAACAGCAGGTTGCCATCGACACTGCGGTTGCAGCCGCGAAGAGCGAGAATCCTCCCCCAGCGGTCCCTACGAACGAGGAAGCCGAGAAGAAACACGCCGAGGAGCTCAAAACCTTGGAAGAACGTCTTCGTGCCGAGCACAAGAAGGAACTCGAGACTACTACCACGAACGCTGTCCCAGGGGAGGCTGCGGGCAAGAATACAGCAATGGATGTCGAGGTCGCCATTGCCACCGCAAAGGCCGAATGGGAAAAATCGCACGAAGAAGAGATCGAGAAGGCTATCGAGAGGGGCAGGGTGGAACAACAAACCAAAGGGAGGTTGAAGGACGCTCAGCTCATGAGAACCCAAGCAAAAGTCAAGGAGTTGGAGGCCAAGGTGCTAGAGCTACAGGGATCTGGCGCTGCGTCAACTTCGAACACGACTACCGCCTCGACCGCACAGAAACTTACCCCTACCCAAGTTCCCACGCAGAAGCCTGCCCCAGCCCAAACTCCAGCACAGAAGCCCACTCCGGCACAAAACCCCGCACAGAAGCCTACTCCGGCGCAAAATCCCGGTCAAAAGCCTACTCTCGCCACCAGCAAACCCCAACAAGCGGCGGCGCAGAATAGACTTCCGAACCGACCAACTCAGACCCGGGGTGGCGGACCAGTACGTGCATTAGGTGGGAGGGGCGGAGCACCTACCACTGTAGCACCAACTCTCCAGAGCACCACTAGTGGCGTGTCCATCATGGGTGCCGCTAAGCGACCAAGGGAGGACGTTGAGGGTGAGACACCAGCCACGGACAACTCCCTCGTAAAACGGCTGAAGCCCACCGAGAACAAACCCACCCCTCCAATCAAACGACCTCCCCCTAAGCAATAAACATTCCCGAGCTTTCTCAGTGATACCGTGTACTTGTACCTTCAGCATGCCTCCTGTATATATAATGTCAACCACCTTATAATCTAGTACAGAACTTTTGTTTATGTTTTGAGCGAACGAATTCCTTGCTGCAGAACTTGAATTCATGGTGTGCAGTGATGCCCGGCCGATGGGGTAGCTCCGTTGTGAAGGTGTGAATCCATTCTTGGACGGAACAATATAAAATTACAAGGGAAGAAAGCTGGCGTGTCACGAGAGGCTATTAGATCTGAGGATAGCCTGAATACCTGGGGAAACCTTGCACAAGACGGTCAACGTCTCTTGCTGCGTTGCGGTCAGACCATATAGGGATGAATACACTCAGTGCAATGAACGCACCCACAACTGTTTCTGAACTTTGTCGCCTTCATCCGAGATCACGTAGTCGCTGGGCTCCGCAACCTTCGAGCTCGTGATGTACGATCCTTTCAACTCGATCGGGTTTTCCTGATTTCCCAACGCCGCGAAGATCAATTGCCTCGAACCGCGTTCAGTGGACCACGAGAGGAACCTGTCCCAAAACCAGAAAACTATGGCATGCGACAACGGAACGTTTCGTCGCAACCCAGAGATGCAGAAGCATGGGTTTACTGTATTGATGACCAGTGGACTGTCCTCTGGTAAACGTGATGCGAATTCTCTGGCGAAAAAGAGGTTGAGGAGTTTTGATACGGCATAGCGCGACTCCATCGGCTTCCTGGGGGTAAAAAGAAAAAACAGGGTCAGAGGGGCCTGGAGTGGACACGAAAGGATTTGGTTTCCTACCCATCTGACTTGGGTTGATCGTTCAACCAGTCAAGAATACCTCGGTCGGAGGTCGGCGGTTTGAGGGGTGGGGACCAGTAATGGGCGGAGCTTGAAACAAAGACCAAGCGAGGAGCAGCATCCTTGGATGCGGTTCGAAGGAGTAGTGGAAGGAGGAGGATCGAAAGTTGTGCCGTCGCTAGGTGGTTCACCTGCACCCTGGACGGGGATGAGCCAATGACCGCGACCGTAGCCACTTCCCAACACGTACTGATATTCCCAGCCATCAGGAGTCCGGGTGAACTCCGCTAGGGCAAGTGCTGCATTTTCTACCAAGATATCGAGACGTGGAACGTCCCTCTCGACCTTTTCACAGAACGCGTTGACCGATCCATAGCTCGCAAGGTCGAGGAGGAAGAGCTCAACGTTGTGAAAGTTCGTCGCTTCCTTAATTTCTAAGTTGAGGGTCAGCTCCTGTCTCTGTAACAGGGATGGGGGGGGAGTAAGAAACACCTTTAACAGCCTCCTCTCCCTTGGCCTCGTTCCGACACGCGATTATCAGCCTTTCGGGATTCATGGAAGCGAAGTGTTTCGCGGCTTCAAAACCAAGACCGACGTTCGCCCCAGTGACTAACACGACCTTGCCGGCGAGATCTTCCCTCACGAGTGGTATGGGGTGTCCCCACTGTTCCCGCAAGAATTGGAGGAAGGAGTACTTGGCCATGGTGTGGTAGTATGCGTATTCGAGGGAGCATTACAAGGCTCTCCGCTTTATACCCCCTCGCAAGGTAGGTTAGCTCTGGATTTGGAGCGACCATGACAAAAGCTGCCAGTGACGCATCCGAACGCGTTCAGAAAATGTAGAGGCCCCACCAAGATCCCGCTCCGCGGACCCACGCCAGCCCCGCCGGAATGATGTGGGGAGTAAATGAGATGTGGGGCTCGCGCAAGAGGGCCGGAAGAGGGGAGGTGCATGTGATGGTAGACGTGATCAAAATGGGAGGACGCGGACGGACCGAGGTGTCTAACGCTCTGTTCACGGACACGTATACCCCGAACCGCGATGCTCGGATGAGACGAATTTCTCTTCGAAACCTCCAGCGACGGTCGCCCAGTCACGAACGTCCCGAGCTTTCGAATCCTCGCCACCGTAGCGGATGGGAGGGTCAGACCCGCCAGGAGAGCACGCGAATGTCGATCCTCTCGGAATCCCGATCCGGTCTGTATGATCCTCTTCCTCGAACTAAGGACATCCTGGCAGACCTCAACAGATCCACCTCTCGGGTTCACCTCCCTCTGACAACCGTATCCGCACAGACACAGTTCGGGCGTGTCATCTCTCGGATGCTCAACGCCGCCATGACTACGGAACCAACGGGACCAACTACGCGATCGTACTTGACTCCAACTGGACTGAGGAAGATCGATCCGTACTGGTACCCTTATACGACCATGGCCAAAGGACGATGGTTAGGTCGAGAAATGCTAGAGGTCGTGTCCACAGAATTCCGGGACCGATCGATAGACTACTATGTAAGTCATCCGAATTTTTGACCAAGGTGCTGAAACGAATGACATCCGCGTTCCCGTCCAGAGATATGCCCTGGAGTCCGGAGTGACCACTATCAACGGGGAGATCGCTAAACCTGATACTATAATCCGGAATGGCGACCGTATAGAGTTCGAGGTCTTCACTTCGAACGTTTCGCAAGGCTGAACCCTTGGCATAGGAATATCGTACACAGACACGAACCCCCCGTCGCCGCTAAACCGGTGAAAATCATCCATCACGATACTGAAAGAGAGTTCGTCGTCATCGACAAACCCGGGAGCATTGTGGGTCGTTCCTTGGCGGTCCAACCCCTGCTGAACATACCCCTGTAGCCGGTCCACGCAGCGGGGAGATATTTCCGTCACACGCTCGTGGAGATTCTCAAGAACGAGTTTGGGTACGAAAAGATATACAGTGGGTTCGCAGTTTAATCACACCGCTTACACCGGACGCTGAGCCCATTGTTCCTGCTAGCCGTGAACCGCTTGGATAGGTTGACTTCGGGGTTAATGGTCCTCGGGTTGTCTAACAAAACGGCGAGCGCACTATCGGCGGAGTTCAGAGAAGGGAATATCAAGAAAGAATATATCGCCCGCTGCAAGGGAGCATTCCCGGCGTGTGTTTTTCCTTGCTTCCTGACATTCGTGCCTCGTCGCTTACGATGCCGGCCACCGCGGAACAGGGAAGAGATTACTTGTAATCAACCACTTCTGACAGTGGATCGACAAATGGGCCTAAACATCGTTCACCCAGACGGCAAGGTGAAGGGGTTCTATAAACAACCCGGGTTCCTAACGCTGATTTTGGTACCACCTTTAGCCTGCTACGACCGTCTTCACACGAATCGGATACGACCCAAACACCGACACAAGTGTATTACATTGTTAGTCGGGAGTGGCGTACTATCGCTTCCAGGAAAGGGTCAATCGATTAACCTCTACTGCCACAGGTCGACCGTTAACCGGGAGGTGTAAGGGGTAGATCTTGGCCATGCGTATCAGAAGGCTCATCGTCCCTGTAGCACACCAGATTCGAGTGCATCTGCAATACCTGGGGCACCCAATAGCCAATGATCAAGTCTATTCGGAGACGCGGATTTGGGTATGTTCCAACTCATGCCTACCTATGTGTCGCCAAGACCTACAACGTCAATTTTCAGGGAGAGAATTTGGGCAAAGGGGGTATGGACGTGACCCCAAGCGACGAGCGATCCGCCCCTCTACCACCCTCAGAGTTACCGGCGAGTTCGGACAGATTGACCAGATCAGACACAGTATCTCAGGTAAACGGTGGGAAGCTCTTGCCCCGGGAGACAGGTCACGACATCGGCATGGGTTCACCGGTCCCGCTGTCAAAGGAAACAGTCGAGGTCATTACCAGACTACGGAATCTCAAGGTCTGCGGGTATTCGCCGCTGTATCTCTCTTACGCGAAGGCACTCACGAGCCCCATTCAGGACGAAGGTGAAGACTGGAGCCGCTGGCGGGATGTTATCTTCAAAGCTAAGGGTGTACTGGCACCGAAGGACATAAAGATTAAAACCGCACCTCCACAGAATCGACGGAAGCGAGGTGGTCCCGCGGTGATAGAGGAGACAGAACCATCCTCAATTACGACACAGGCGGAGCCACAGCTGATACACGAGGGGGTTGTCGCGGGAATGAACGATCCTGAGGTTGCCAAAGGAACAGACGAGCCCTTACCCCCCTTGGACGAAAACGGATATCAGTATTGTCCAGAATGCTACCTCCCGCTTCACCCGGACCCCAAGCCGGAGAAATTGTATATCTTTCTACATGCATTGAGGTATACAACAAGTCTCGGATCCTTCGAAACGGAGATACCAGATTGGGCTGCGGAAGGGTGGGAGTGGAACAGGGACTGATGTTATAGATAACGGAGTGCGACGAATGAAAGCAGATACACATGACGCGGATGGGAAAGTACAATACGACGATCACTGGGGTAATCCGGTGAGAATGGACTGAGGGTGGATCAGGACGATAACGCATACCTTGATGAACTTGGTCATAAATTTCCTGTAACGTTGCGTAAGTTTCTACACCGGGGTGTATTTTGAACGTGGACGTACTTGTGGAATTCTGTGCGTAACAGATCGTTTACAAACTGGCCACCCTCGTTCTTCCGGGAACTCATTGCCTGGTTCTTGAACACAAGGTCTTGGGATATGTAAGTTCACACTCCACTATACACGAAGGACGGGGTGTCACTGACCATCATCCCACCTGCGCTTCACGGAGAAAGTTCCTGGGGCAGTGGTGTTTATCCCGGTGGGATTCTGCCCAAGCGCGGCGGCGAGATTCAGTAAGGGGTTTGCGGTCGCAATTTGCGCCTCTCTGTCTGCTGACTGTTGGGCGTTTTGTTCGGCTTCTTGTCTCGCCTTTTCTTCATTCCTTTCGCGTTTGATCTTCTCGAGTTCACGGAGAAGCTCTGCGGTATCGTCCTCTTCTTCGGAATCCTCGTCGCTTCGAAAGTTCAGCGGTCTGAAATCTAACGAACAACTCCGGGAGCATACCTTTCGTCACCTTCGTCGTCGTTTTTCTCACTGTCGTCATCCTCATCGTCGTCTTTGTCCATCTCCAGGGCCTCTTGTAGGAGCTTCCGTCTCTTGTTAACCTCATCTTCCTCGACCGCTGGGGTTCCTTCCTTCGAAGCTTCAATCGCGGCTGCTTTCCGTACGTCTTCTTCTAAAGGAGGTTTACCCTCCGCCTTCCTCTTCTTATTCCTGGCTTCAGCTTCCGCGGCCAAAAGTTCGGCTCGGAGGTCGCGTTTCTTGACTTCATCCGTCGACGTTTGTCCAGGTTGCCTGTAAATACCAAGATGCGATCAATTCTGTCTCAACCTTCTGGGAGCGAGGCCGAAACACAGACCGGAACTTCAGTTTCGTGTGTGCAGCCATGTCCCGAACCGAAAACTGACGCGAGCCAGCTTTCGTATCTTTGGCCTGTGCGGGGTCCCATGTTGGTCTATGGGCTGTAGACATTGAGAGGCTTCAGAGGTAGGTTTCGTCTTTGGAAGAGTTGGTGACGAATACAGCCAGGACAGATCGTGTGGCGTCGGGTAGAAAATTTCCCACGTATGCTACTCCTCCTATGGGTCCGTGGTGGAGCGGAGTCAGTGGTTCTACAGACGCAGAGTTAGCAGCCACTGCATGTAGCACCTGTAACAGTGCGCGCTCATGATGTAGCTGCGGGTTTTGGCGTGAATGAGCGGACCAGGGGAGCGATGTGCATCAGGGAACGCTCCGATCACTTTCAAGGTGACCGAAAACGCGAAAAGCAGCCAGAAGTGCACAGAAGCGCACTTCCGAAAGCCAAGTGTTCGCTTCTCCATGGTGCGCGTCACTTAGTCACCACAGCTTTGTGCCAGTGGCAAAATCGACCGGGGAAGCAATGTGGGCGCTATTTTCACCTGCCGCCGCTTCTGAAGAGATAACACCTCTGTGTGGGTTAAAACATCAATGTTTTACCCTTCCCTCGCGTTGTGAGGTTCTCGAGGGGTGACCAGTGGGGGGCATCTCACTCAGAGTACGGGCGCTTATAGTGGGTATCGTTGCCTTTAATGGGAAGCGGCAAAATCCACGAGCGAAGGAAGAGATGAACTTCCCATGGCCATTCGTCAACTGTATTACTGGCCTCCGGTTGGTTCAGGTCGTTGCCTCCGGAAAGCGTCGCGAGATCATCGATGACCTCCACAACGATGCGGAGTTACCGTTCATGCTGGACCAAGTACGATCTCCTCAAACTCACACGAGACCCTTTTCCCCATTTACCCTTCTGCTTTCGCTTGGGATAAAGGCGACACGTATCAGCTCGGTTCAATCCCAGGAACCTGCTTGTTCCTCATCCGAGACCGAAAGTCTCACAACTCTCACCGAAGGCAGTCGATACTGGACGCCATCTCTAACCAATGAGGGGCCGACACGTGACGCGCGAGCCTTGCGCCATTCTTCATGACAGGGGTGGTCCGGGTACTGGTCCGGCTTAACAGACTGGTGTCGTTCGTGCCTGTGCTTGGCAGGCGCACGGGTAATCTCTTGGAACCTCTCGAAGCCGCCGGGAGGCAACCGCTGGACCCACGACGTGGCCGTAGGGTTCTGGTCACAACCTCCGCTCCCTTCCAGAGTGGGCTTGTAATCTGTAACTCTTCCGAGGAAAACTTTTGCAAGTACAGCGGTCGCGAAGGAACGGTCGACAAGCGGACACGTCAGGCAGCCCGTTGCTTTTCATGATTTCCGTAGCTGGGCCTGATCGGATCGCACGTCGCGGATCCCCCTGTGACAAACTCCTGGACCCACCGTCTGGTAGTGTTTTCTCCTGTCCCTGGGCTTATGCTGTGAGTATGTGATAGAAGGTCGCCGCAAGGAACTCGTCCTACCCATAGATCCGTTCAGGGAGGGAATGGTTCAAGATAGATCTCCGTGGTCTTTCCGGTAACAGATCGTGGATAAACCAACAGGGCTTCACCTGGAGCTTCCGGTAAAATTTCGGCCGAATTTGCTGGACTAACTTGCTGATGACCAAGATAGTATTTGGCGTTCCAGGTGTGAATAACGCTACGTTAAAAAACCTGAGGACGGCGCAGAACGAGATCCAGAAGCACCGCGGTACTTCAGCGACACGACAGCAGGGGGACTCCACATATGAATGACTTTTCCCGTTTGGCGAGGGGTTCCGACAGGGTTGGTCCCAAATGGTGGTGGGTTAGGGGGTTGTCGCGTCTCGCGGGTAGCCGCAATCTAGGGGTCGAGGGTCCGTCCAAGCAGCGGAAAAATACGGGATTCCGGTAGACAATATTGGAGGTATGTGGCCGTTAAAATTGGCGGACTCGACCTCCAACTGGGCACTGCAGGTACCGGTATCGTTGGTGGCCTTTATGCGAGAGAAGGTGATCTTGTCACCAGCTCGGCCCGTGCTAAACAGTTCAACGGGAGGGTGGGTAATGATTGGCGTCCGCCCTCGGGTATGACATACCCCACATTCGCACGCACAACGGTCAACTCACCAGATGGTAGTGACCGACGTTGTACTGATCTCGTTGGTTGGGGTCACGAATTCAACCGAACAATATGGAAGGCGTTCTACTTACGATCTCCACGTTAAAGACACGTGGTCGATATTCGACAGGAGATGCCTGGCGGTGCGCCCGTGAGACTGATCGAGGTTTTAGACCCCGTGAGGTACACTGATGAGCCGATGCAGGGGTACCAATGTTGCTCGCTGGTCTTCTTCCACCACTGTGCGACAATGGGTCGACACTTGTCGGTGGAGGCGATAATTAGGTGGTTATATCAACAGCCAAGGATTCGACATGGCTCACTTGCAGTCGGTGGCTTGGCTATATACTATGAAACCATACCCAACCCTCAACTGACGGATTTTGGGTCTCTCCCGTGTTCAGGTCCAATCACCATTTTCGTCCGCGATGCCGGTTTGGTGTGTTGGGTGATTATCATTTGATGGAGTCAGGTAAAGGTGGGATAGGTCGATGAAAAATTTCCCCGTAACTTGGGTAAGACCGTCTCTGGATGATGGTTATCAATCGACCGCTGGAATCCATTCTTAATCACGAGAAGTGTGCCGACGATTACGGGGATCCAAAGCGGGTCAACATAGACCCCCCTCCTCATGCTGGACGTCACTGATGCAGGGGCACCTGAGCCACCAGAAGGTGTGCACATCCAGCACCACACCGTCACAGGTTTCCAATCACCCAAGTCTGAATCAGGATGTCCGGTCCGCAGCTGTCAGCGTCGTCGCCTGTTCCAAACTATTCAACCCCAGCAATCTTTCATCTTAAAAGCTGTCTAAAATTCGGACGCGGCGATTCTCGCAGTGAACCGTTGCCCTATCACTCGCCACAACGGATGTGACAAGTGCAGGGAACGCGATAGGCGGTTTGTTGCGTACCTGACATTACTTCTGAGCAGCCCCGCCCCACGAAGTTGATATCCCCCGTTCACGTCAATGCTAGTGGGAGTATTGAGAGGGCTTGGGGCGTAGGGGAACCCCTGACATCGCCGTGTGTATTTGATGCTACACTACAAATTCCAGTGGCGAACTCCCAATTCGCTCACTCTGTACGCTAAGGGAGCCGTATCGGCGACAAAATCCTGGAATACATACTGCCACGGTTCGGCTTCAAACATCCGTCCCCCCCAGCAGTTCGGCTTAACTTGAGCTTGGTATACACCGGCCCATATAGGAGGTACGACGGAAACGCCTCGCCGAGGGGTATCTGGGCCTGTGGCTTCTTCTCCATCTTCTTACAGTACTTGACCAGCTGCGTGAGTTTTGAGAGGAGGGTAGGAGAGGGTTTTGGGAAATCGCTCGCGCCTCTCTCATGTAGTTCAGGGATCTTGACCTCGAGGACCGCGATGTAATGCTTCAGCCTCGAGCCGTCGGGAAGGGGAACCGCTTTTGACACGACAAAATCTGGAAATTTCATCCGCGGCTCCTGCCCCCCTGGAAACAGTCAGATAAACCCACAAGGTTGGCTCGAACATACTGACTGCCAGGAGCCGAGTCATCGTGGTCCTCGTCGTCGGACCCCCTCGAAACGTGAGAAGTATGGCGAGCCGGGGGGCGTAAGGGATATTGCGCATCGATCTTAGCATCAACGTCAGGTTTAATCACGTAACAATGAAACGATATGAATCGCATACCTGGAACCACCGGTGTATCGGGAATGCAGAAACAAGAAGACTGATGTAGTACCCATAGGTAGTGGGTTCCTGACGTATTTTGCGGTCGGTCACCACGGAATGGAGGTTCCAAAGTACGCGTGCCGGGATGGTGGCGTAGTGGGCCTCGGGAGTCGGAGGTATCTCATAGGGTGGAGCTTCCCCAAAGTCCTCCCAGATGGGAGGTACACTGCGCGCGAGGGGATGGACGCTGAAGGCTGAGACATGGAGGGCGGAGGGCGGCATGACGTGCGACGATGGAGGTCTAGGAGGGGAGGGGGGGGGCAACTGACTCCTTTAAGGGCGCAGGACGAAGATCAGAAATGCCATGTTGGTGGTTGACGATCGAACCGGGGATGGAGACAACGTGGGTCGGGAGGAAATCGAGGAGTAAGCTTCGAACTTCGCCTCGGCCTTTACATCTGGGCACCATATCGTTGATTAATTGATTGACAGAAGATTCAGGTCTTCGAGAGAAACCGCGAGGGCCGGGGACTGGGCAAGAATACGGAGGAGGGGCACCAGTTTCGTCAGTTGTGGCCTGTCATATATATTATCGTTCGTGAGCCGTTCGTCGGACGTGAGCGGCGAGAGGGACCGAGTGATAGCACTGGCGATCGTTGCCCATCGTTGTCCTCATAACCCCCACCCGAATCGAGGCCAGTATGAGCTTGAACACGGGTGATTATTGTCCAAGATTGTCCCAAACTTCGGGCATACTTGTCCGTGACCCGACGCAACAACGGACGGAGTCCTGACAATTCCCTTGCCGGTGTCGCTGCGAGCTGTTTCTCGTCCTGCAGGTCGCGGGGGCTATCGGATATCATGATTGGTATGAAAGGGCGCATGGATGCACTTCCATGCGCATCGAGGTCAGCGCTCAGCATGGAGGAGCTTACCGAGGCAACCCGAACTAGTCGGACCAAACAAAGCGTGGCCCTGGGGTACGAGAAGTTTGTATATTACCTCGGGCATCGCGGCCGGTTCGAGGGGGCGTTGCCAATGTTTTTCAGCTTGTGAGGTTCGATCTCGGGCTCAACGGGGATCTATATCATTGAGGCCAAGAATTACCTTGCTTGCAAGGTTCCCCTGACGCCCAATAGTATAGCGCCTTAACTCGCGTACTACTGCACATCTGTACGGTCAAGATGTCAGGAAGATCTCGAGGAAATGTATTGCGCAATTACAGGGGGGTCATTCTAGTTGACCATTTTCCATAGTGGGTGCCGACCGTAACGGGGTTGGTCGGGTTCCCTGCGGTGCAGCTCGGGGTCGTTTCACGTGACGTTCCGCAATCTGTGAATCACTTTGAAAAAGGTGGTACCTCGGCCACGAGGATTTCGCTGTAGTTCCCCCGTGCGTCGTACTCACACTTATCTTAACGTGTGTTTAGAGCCTAGCGGTAATATCCTCTGGCTTGTATCTAAGCTCTCGAATGTACATATCGAATCGGAAGCGGCGCGGACTCCAGGAACATCACCAGCCGATCTCCATCTCACGTGGATCCGTTCTACGGCATCAATGAGGACGCTCAGCATCGTTTGTCTTTGCGTTTGAATTATACTTCCGTAGCGCGGATGCCAGGTCAGTCCATCGGAAACATACCAAACGGGTATTGATTGAGTTCAGTCATGGTCTCAGAATTCTCACAAATGCCTCGAGCACCTCTGGTCTCAATTTGTCGCCTCCATTTTCGTTATTCTGGCGGGCGAGTCCGTTGAGGCGACCGTCCCGCACTTCAAGCCGTCGGTCATCGGTTCGCCACTCACCGAAACCAGAATCTCTGTAGCGATCGGGCCACTTTCGCTCGCTTTCCTGTTTAGGTTGCAAACCACTGAGAACCTCAACGTAGTTGAGACCGACGTCAGGCCCACAAGTGACCAGGTGGTCTGGAAATTGTGATGGATAATTGAGATGTCCCCTACTGTATGCGCACGACCAACCCGACAGTCACCAGTCACCAGCAAAGTTGCCGCCCCGCCAACCGGATGTTCTAGTCACCACTACTGAATTGACCGGATGTTTTAGTGGAATTTTTGATGCCGAGTTGGTCGTGTCGGGACAGTATTCGTTTTTAAACCAGGAGGACGCACGCAAGACGCAGGCGGCCCCGGTCATCTCGGGCGGCATGTACTCTCATCACAACAATAGCCCACGATAATTGGAACCCTCATACATGGGGATTTGGTGCGTCGGACTGACCGTACCGATTCACTATGGCGGTCCAAATAATTAAGTGCACAAATAATAATTCCCATCACGCGCGGGAGAATCACACCGCACCACACACGGGTAATAAGTCGCATCACACGCGTCCCATATCGTACGTCGTACGGGAGTCTGACTTGTTCTTTGGGGGGTTCATCGCCTTCTCCCAACTAAACCGGAGGCGAGGAGACTCTACCATCCATTCTTACAATACTCGGGTAGTCTCGAAGAGATATCTCCAGATTTCTGTTGGACGGAAGACCGGTGGGATTAACCGGTAACGGGGAATCCAACCTCAAGTTCCTGATCAGAGGGGGCAGCTCTGAATTGGATTCCAACCCCGCTTCTTTTGCGAAGCTCAGATGGCACCAGTAAAACGCCTCAAAAAACACAATCACCCGTGACGGATGTGACCATCAGCGTGGCACACGGTCTAAGAAATCCCTCCCTCGCCGCAAACCAAGAATCTTACACTTAGCTAAGGCACAGGGGCGTCGGAGTACAAGCATTTCATGGCGCACGCGGCGTGGATTTCCGAGCGATATTCTGTCACGACAGAGTGAGTCGAACGTCAAGGAACAACAGAGACAAATAAACGTCGAGATACCGCACAACGGTTCATCTAGCGGAATGAAGATCCACAAACGTCAGGATGTTGTGATGTCGCAATATTAACTTAGGCGCTATAATTTTAGGGGTCCGGAAACAACTAGAGAAGCGCCGACTCCGTCGGCAAGTAACAAGCAAGGTAATTGCAACAATATCGACGCAATCTCCGAGTTTGGCTCGAGTCACAGACGCACGCTGACCCGGGGGCATCCGATCCGGTTGGTCGTGCAGGATGAAGGGAGCTCGCACCGACAAATCGATTTCAGCCAGCTTTCCACCCGTGCACTATCACAAAATACCGGGCAGGTGATCGTCAGTGGGAATACTATGGTCGAGGGATTACCAGTGCCACTCCCAAACGCTACGACGAGCAATGACGACATAGGGGAACGAAGAATTAATTTAGCCCCGAATTTGTGACTTGTTAAGGTCAAAGCCTCAAGTCGAGTGACTCGCGTGGGACTCCTCCTGGGGTGGTATACTTATATAATCACAGGTCCCGCGTCCTGCCTCGTCCCTCGTCTTATCCGCTCCTCTACGACGCCAACTCACCTTATCCCGGACTCACTGTTAGAGCACTTGGAAATATGCCATCGAACTCAAATTCTACTCATGCGTACCTCCCTCCTCATGAGCCCAATCGTGTGCACCTCCCTCATGAATCCCCCCCCCCCCTTTACACGATTGCTTACCATGTCCACAAGGGTCCCGGTCTTCCCCCGCCGTCCTCAAGGCATCGCTAATCCTGACCCCTCCATTATCGCCAACCAATTCCACCGACGGCTTGAATTCGATTGACTTTGTTGCTCGTGTATCAGCGATGCCTCTCGCGGAGACCGTGTTGAGAGCTTACGAACAAATAAAGTCAAGCTCGAGCATAATCAAAGTATGGTCACCTCACTCAGTCACCGCTCTACCTCCCAAGATACACATTAATCTCGTTGATGTTTAGTGTGGCACCGAAATTGTGGAGTCATCTGTAAAGGCGGTTTTGGGACCGGTTGTTAGTCGTTTACCTATCACTCAACTGAACGAATTTGCTTGCAAGCAGTTGGATAAGGTGATTTTAAAAAAATTGCCGATAAGCTTGTAACTGATCTGATTTCATCGTAGTTCGGCTTTCATGGCAACACCTCGACTCCCTTGACGCCAGAAGGGCAAACAGACATAAGCGATCACACCCAGGGCACCGCGGAGGCCAATCACCTTCCATCAACCACCATGACCCTTAACCAAGCGGTTCCTGTGCCCAAACTCCCCTCCCCCATGGACCCACCCACCATCCCCCCCACACCTGCACTCACCCCCATACCACCAAATCCTGAGGATCCCTCCTTGGCACTCGATAACCCCTTTTATCCCGACCCACCCCCGTGGTACCGACCCCAGACGTATGAGCCTGGCAAACCTCGGTTCCAGGCTGAGATTATTGGCGGCCTCGTTATCCCCCGCGAAGAAGGCTGGAAGTGGTGGAACCGAGCAAAACACGACAACCACGAGGGACAATATTCTCAAGACCTCACCATTGTGGCAGATCTTAGCGAAGTCATCGAAGAACTTGGTTACCCCTATACCATCGAACTCGCACAGCGTCGGTACGAACCATGGTGCGACTTCTTGGTCGTCACTCAGTGGGTCGCCGGGCCCTTCTTGAACGTTGGGCCAACGGGGATACTTGAAGTCGTTCAGGCCAACTTGAAGGACATACTGAAAGCCGGAAAGCGAGAGGAGGATGTTCGTGAGCTGATGTTTGAGAAGTTTGGTAGGTGGATACAGTCCGGCGACCGCATACCATGAAACTAATGACTCTTGATTTTCAGGGATTACTACCACCGGATTCAAGTGTTTTTTCGCATAAGCTTACCGTTCGTAAATTGGGAGTAGAATTATCTCCGCCTTCAATAGCGACGTGTATGTATGTCCAGACCAATCAACCCCCGTGATCACAGACACAATTCTGGGTGTAACTGGGACAACTTCCGGGGGCGTTCGGCCGGCCACGGGTCTTTTGCGACAGATGACACTCACACTACAATATGCTTGCGTCTCCCTCACCCCCTCGTCGGCACTTAACCCACGTCTTCCAGTCCCTCGAAAAGAGGACCGATCGTTGATCGTGGATGACCCAACGGATCCTCACGCAGGTACTGCCGATATCGATCGGGTGTCCCCAAGATATTCTAAAGAAGGGAAAACACGGAGCGTCCCTCTGGGACGGGTGGAATTGATTTATGATGTAAGCGGACCCGAGAATGACTGGAACACCTCCACCTGCTGGCCTTGCTCCCCTGAGGCGACAGCCGGGATGATATCCTCCTCCTCGATTATTCGTTCTCAACCGAGCATGCTCGTTAAGTCCACCGACGCTAGCTAGTTCGTATTCAAGCTTGGCCGGGAGATGAGCATCTATGACATCACGGGATCGCCGCCGCCCAGCAATGTCATCCGTAGAACCTCCCACACTCTGGACGCACTCGCTGAGATTGATCACCCTTTCCTTCAGGTAGGGAGGCTTCTGTTAGAACTACTAAATCTGGTGCGGCGGAGATTTGGCGGAGATCGACGAAAGAGAAAGTATTATCCCGGTGTTCTATGCAAAGGGCGGTAACTCTTCGGCGTATTCTTCTCTTCCTCTTGCACAACGTGGTCATGCTGGACGGCGACAACGGCCCCAAAGAAACCTCAGGAAACGAGGAGTCCTCACAATCCTCGAGCTCATACGTGTACCCTGTCAAATCTCTTCTCGCCGGCATCCAACCAGGACCTCCCATCCAATCCCGGCCATCTATTCCTCGCCCAAATTCGAGCCAAGCTGGTGACATTGTCACCCAACAAAGCCTCCTTGTCCACCAACTCGCTGGTGCGCCCAGGAAACCGACGGCAGGGTTGGAAAGGGTCCCACCACATCCCGTGCCCCCACGATCCCATTCCATGTTATATCCCTATCCATCAAGAACTGCGATAGCTGGCCCTTCTGACGTGTCCGAAGAGCATATCCGCATGGCCTCTGATCCTTTCTCCCCGATAATTAAACCCGTTGACGGTCAATCTACCCTTCCGATCTCCTTCACGGACGCTGGTTTCTCTTCCACCACCCAACTATTCATTCCGGGACCTTCTGGGCCTTACGCTCCCCAAGAACTGGACCTATCTGCTCCGGATGGTCCACTTTCTGATACCACCCCTACCCATCCCCATTCCGTAGGAGGCAAACTCTTCACCTCTTCCGAATTCAAACCCCTACCTGATCACACGGTCGACCATCTCATGAATGGGGAAGGTTGCCCTCCGTCGGCTTGCTCCATTAACCCCCGTGTATCACATATGTCGCAGCCAGGGATCGTCCAGCTCCATTCATTGCCCTCGGCGTTCGGTTCCCCTCGTGTAGGCTCGCACGGATCGGATGATCGCACCCACAGCTTGAGTACTGGAAGGTTATCCCCTTCAACCAATGATACCACTTCGTCACAGGGGATGCACCCAGTCGCTGGAACGCAAGATGAGAGTAAAACACGTGACGTTTCAAATAGCCCTAGTTCGGGCCTGGAATCCGTTGAGTTGAACGCGGCAGGCGACTCCTTCGCAGCGGGGTACTGCCACGGGGCTGACGAGAGTGGGTACTATGTGGCGATCGGTCCAGAGAGCGGTACCCGTAGGATTGAGGACGAGGTACACATTTTGTAACGCTCCCCTCGTACCTCTCACATAATTCGGCTTTTCAGGCCATCCGGACTCCCGGGGCAATTCAAGGTTTTGGTGTAATGGTTGTCGTTGCCGAGGACGCCTGCGCTGGAACCCTTGCGGTCCGACAAGTTTCAGAGGTATCATCTCTCAGATAATTCCGGCACATTTACATATATTCATCACCACATAGAACTCGGCGGATATCCTAGGACTTAGTCCACAGTACCTTTTCGGTCTCGAGTGCTTTACAGACGTTCTACCCGATTCCCAGGCAGACTTGCTATGGGACAGCGTTCAGTTTGTCAACAACAACCGGCCATTGGAGGAAGGAGATTACAGTCCTCATGTAGTCGCAATTACCGGGTGGGGTCAACCTGGGTCTGACAGTACCAGCCACGACAGCGAACGACGAAAGAGATGGAAAGCGTGGTGTGCTGTTCACCATCAAAGGGTACCAGGGCACCCTGATCAACTTCCCCTCCTCATACTCGAGTTCGAACTGGAAAATGATGACATAAACCCTCTTTACCCCCCTGAGCCAGAGTGCTCAATGCTCAGATCTCCTACTGGTGGACGTACTGAGTCTGGAGCCACGACCACGGGGATTTTACTTGACACTCACAGCCAATCCACGCGAATGGACGACGATACTACCATGCGGTCTGTCGGGAGCGCTGGCATTCTTCCTGACATCCATGGCCTCGGCGGCGACTACGAGTGGCGACCCAGCGCACAAGATGTGCTGGAGAGTACAACGAGTCGATCCAAACCTCTTACAGCACTGCAGAGACTCCGCAAGCTCAAAACGCCGCATGGCGCTCGGAGTACTGTTGGTAACGATGGGAGCCCCAACCCAGTCAGAAGGAAGGAAAGGGTTAGGCGGAATGATTTCTCAGGTGGTGTTGGTATGATGGATGTGTTTGCATTGATATCACAGGTCAACGAGCAATTCGGGAACGCTCCAGACCTCGGGACCTTCTTGAGTGTCGTTGTTGGGGTTGTCAAAGAGTTGACTCGGTTTCACAGAGTGCTCGTTTATCAGTTCGATGAGGTTTGGAATAGGTCGGTTGTTGCTGAGTTGGTAGATCGGAGCAAGATGTGCGGCCTCTTCAGGGGTCTCCATTTCCCAGCATCAGATATTTCCCCACAGGCTGGTGTTCTAAATCGCATGCCCATAAACTAGGCTGACCTAGATTACATATCAGGTTCGTGAATTGTATACACTGAGTAGGTCCGTTTCCCCACCGCCACCGGCCTGCCATGACTTTCCACCAGACAAAGTGAGATTGCTGTACGATAGGGATCAACCAACCGTACGTCTTGTTGCGAAGAGTGAGGAAGACTTGGAGCCACCGCTGGTTTGCTCGTCATTGTGTATCTGGTTTCCTTTTCTAATTGGCTTGGTCTATAGGATATGACCCACTGTTTTTTGCGGGCGATGAGTCCTGTTCATCTAAAATGTCAAGCGCTTCCGTGATCAGTTTTCCGTTATTGTTATTCTCATCGGCCGCATTAGATTTGGGAAATATGGGCGCCCGCGCGTCGATGTCTATGGTGAGCACAGCAGACGAACCAGTGGGAAACCACTCACTTACCTTCCGCCAGTCAATCACCGCCTTTGGCCAATTATGGGGTTTGGTTACCTGCCACTCTTACGGCCATCATGGCATGCGGGTGTGTTTTCCCATCCGCCAGCTGTTGTGTGTCATCAGTCAGTCGATATCGAAGAATATCGAACGACTGAGCTACGCCCAACGATTGCACACCCGCAAGCTTGCACGTGAAAATTCTCCTGTTTCCCATGGAGAGTCACTGACGCTCTGTTGTGTAGGTCAACACCATGCCCTCAGATCAACACCCCTCTGGATATATCATATCTAATGCGGACGACCTGCTCGAATTGTTCGACGCTGACTATGGTGTTTTAGTCGTTGGAGAAAGTGCTAAGCTCCTGGGACCCAATGAACACGGCCAGGAAATCCTGACCGTGGCAGAGTATCTACGACTGAAGCGATTCACGTACGTGTACCCACATTACTCCCAGTCCTGTCTGGTTGTTGGCCGACGATGTATCCAGCACGTTACAGGTCTCCCAAGAGGTAATGGCCGACTTCCCCGATCTTCAACTATTATCTGGATTGGGAGTGATTGCCGGTTTATTGTCGATACCTTTGTCTGGTGGGGGACGTGACTTCATCGTTTTCCTAAGGAAGGGTCAACGAAAGGAAGTTCGATGGGCTGGCAAGTCATTCAGGGGCGAAGCGGAGTCCGCTCCCACGTCGGAACCATGGAGGTCCTTCAAAGTGTGGTCAGAGACGACGACCGGCAAGTGTAGGCGTTGGACGGATGAGCAATTGGAGACTGCCGGCGTCTTGGCCCTGGTGTACGGAAAGGTATTAGTGCTCGTTCGTGTTCACACGGTTTAGGAATCCTGAATATCGTCCCAGTTCATTGAAGTTGGGAGACAAAAGGCGCCCGCTTCGCAAACCACCAAACTCACCAACATCCTGTTGTCAAATGCCAGTCACGAAGGTAGGCGGGATAATGTCCCAAACCCGGACAATTTCTCACTACCAATTGCAGTGAGAACACCATTGAACCACATCATCAAGTTGGTGACGCGTTTCGCCAATCTACGTTATATTGATCTCCGCTCAGCTACTTGGAATTGGCCCTCAATGGACAATTGGACGGAGAGACGAGAGAGAACCTTAACCAATCTCACGCCGCTTCCAAGGTAGGTCCACTGCACCCGAGCCACCACCGCATTGGCTCAGTCGCATGCCAGAGCCTGCTCTTCACGATCAACGATTTACTGGACCTCACGAAATTGGAGAGTGGCCAAGATACGTCGTTCAACGAGCCATTCGACCTACACCACACGATCGAGGAAGCGACTCAAACCTACCGCAAGGAGGCGCGCCGCCGCGACCTACAGTTCGTGCTTGAGGTTTCGGGGCCGCGTGTGGTGATGGGAGACTCTCGGAAGATTCGCACCGTAGTTGCTAACCTGACCGCGAACGCATGTGAGTACTGAACCTGGCCTCCTTCAGCACCAAACATCACTTGTTAACCCCCCACACCCAAGTGAAATATTCCACTCACGGAAAAATCACCGTCGAGTGTAGAGCCTTCGAGGAGCCCGAAGGTCTACGGCAGGGAGGTTCCGTTGTGGTCGAGATTGTCGTTGCAGACACCGGTCGCGGGATTTCACCTGAGAAACTCGAAAACATCTTCCGAGAGCTCGAGCAAGTGGAGTCGATGGCTGCTCGAACCGCCACCCCAGGTCTGGGTCTTGGATTGGCTGTTGTGGCCCGGATCGTCGAACAGCTAGGTGGCCAGCTTCGTGTCGAGTCTAAAGTCAACAAGGGGAGTCGTTTCTCGTTCTTGGCTCCCTTCGTCCTCGCTGGGTGGGTGGGTTCTGGATCATGCGGCGCTTCTTCGAAAATCGGTTACGATTCGCGGAAGAGTGGCGGTGGAAGTGATATCCACGGTTTGGCGGATGCCCTGGTATCCAATCATATACCGCCCCCAAACCGCCCGCTCAGCAATTTACCTTCTCGAGCGCCACACCCCGACACAGCCGGTTCCCTTGAAATTCCGGACTTAAACACGCCATTGCGTGCCGTCAGGGTCGACCCAATTGTCGTCGCCCTGGGGCATCATTACAGTGAGGGACCTACCATCGTTACTGCAAAGAGGCACCAAGAAGAGGGCGGAAGGAGTGAGGACACGAGTGACATGAAACCAGTCCGGTTGAGAGTTCTCATTGTCGAGGTTAGCCTGGTTATTCCATCCGTGCCCCTCATCTGATATGTGCGCAGGATAACGGGATCAACTCTAAAATCCTAGGGAAGAGGATGATGGTAGACGGTCACACAGTCGCCTATGCCGCTAACGGTCAAGAATGTGTGGACATCATTTGCCTAGACCATGAGTTCGATTGTATACTCATGGATATCCAGTATGTCGATCCGCCTTACGAACGTGACCGAGCTCACTGAGGGTCTCCAGGATGCCGTTGCTTAACGGATACGAAGCCACTGAGCGTGTCAGGGGGCTGGAAAAGGATTTCGAGCCGCCCCGTAGACTATCGCATCGGCTCAACGGTCGGATCCCCATATTTGCCGTTTCTGCTTCTCTGCTCGAAGAGAAACGTCAGGAAATCGTCAACTCCGGTATCGACGGGTGGATCCTGAAACCGATAGACTTTCAGCGACTTCGGTCGGTCTTGAGAGGGGTCATGGACCCCACGCAAAGGTCAAAGGATCTCTATCGTAAAGACCGAAGTTGGGAATTGGGTGGTTGGCTGCGGCAGGGAAAGGCGTCGCCAGACGCTCCCACCTCCGAATTATGACGCGTCATTCACGACCTATAATATCCCTCACCGCGTACAGTCGTACCTTCTCCCCAGGTCTTGGGACGCCACCACACTTTTTTATGTCAATTACCCATGCTGTTTGAAACTCGTTTGCAACGTCGTAACAACTGTATACATACACGTGTCAACATACGGGATCACGGTACATTGTAGCGACCAAATCTCACGTTGTCGGTTTTTTTTTTGAATCCGCATGGACCTATGCTCGAGGATATAAGCGACGGATGTAGTAGTAAGGGTCCCTCTCTGGATCATACTAGTAGCATACAGGGTCCTCGTCAGAGTCAGAGGTAGTCGCTATTACTCTACCATCGAAAGGGTCAAGAGACTGCTCGGCCCCATCCCAGTCCACATTACACACCACTTCTCTTAATTCTTCTACCCAAGCGGAATTGCCTCCCACCCAGCCGGCGGTCCGTATTCTCTTGAGGGGAAACCCGCGATTCTTCCTCGACCGGCAGCAGCTGAGGATCGTCTCTTTCAGGCTGGCCCGGAAAAGAATACATCCAAGATGACGAGGTCTCGAAGAAAGGGTAACAACGGTGTCGCTTTGTCCAAGTCCATCGGATTTTTGATAATTTCCGGATCGATGGATTCGAAGAGGCTGGCTTCAGTACCTCTGAGCCAAATCGTAAGCTTAGTGAGTCTCGGAATCATCTCGAGGATATCTTCGAGGTAAGATCTCGTTCGGAAGATCCTCAGCTCGAGCTCGAGATGAAGGTCTCGGAGAAACCCTATTTCGCCCAACTTGAGTAGATCCTTGCCCAGAGAGTCCACAAGTATCTTCGGGGATTTCAAGATGAGGAGTGGTGCTTGTCGCGGGAGCGGCGGGCCGTTCGTGACGTGCCTACGGTAGTGTAGAATGCGGTCGACGTGATCCGACTCCTGCATCACCAAGTGCCGTATCTTTCCTGGAGATATTGTGGAATTCAATGTCGCAAAGAGACCTCCAAATACGCGGGTTGAGTCCTCCGGTTGCGCGTGAAGCGCGCCGAGCTTGATTTCGTTCAAGTTTGCCGAAAGTTTCAGACGTTCTAAAAACTGATGGAACTGGTTGACTTTCCAGAGAGTGGCGATTTCGGTGGTCCGTGGGTCTGGTAAGGAAATGGCTCCATGTTCGCCATCGGATCCCAGCGGGCACTCGAATCGTGTGTGCCTGATGGACACGTGTTGTAGAAGTGGGCTGAGTCGAAGAGTGGGCAGAAGTTCAGGGCATTTGGAGGGAGGTGGGTAAGGTTCCGTGCACCGCCCAACTCAGATCCAGAGGGAAATATTTGCAACCTCTTGACGGAAAGCCCGACAAGGTGCTTAATAATTCCCGAGTAGATTGCCATCCCGAGCCCATTTATGACGGAGAGGGAGACGAGGCGGGAAGGGGGTGGGATATCAGAAGAAAGCCGCATCCCGAAAAATGGCGTGGAACGCTAGAGTTTCGGGCGGACTAAACTCGCCAAGGACGTCGAGCATCTCTATGGACAGATCCAACCGTTTGGAAAGTCGGGCGAACGTCGGCCAAAGACCGACGTCGTTTCCAAGCTTGCACCAGAGGTGAGGTGTGGCTTGCGCGACGTTGTACCAGCGCCGACAAACGAAGAGGAAGTTGAAAACACGGTAGTATTGTCCGTGTTGAATGCGGTGTAGCGAGATGTTATGCTGAAAGATCTTCCCCAGGATCTCCGGTGGGACGCTTGAGAGGGAGCGGAGCGCCACAGGTGGATCGCCGCCGTTTCCAGACTCTCTGTGAGCGGGGTCAGCACGGAGTTGCAGGTACCAACGGGAAGCTGCCGCTAACTTTGGGAGACCCATCATACACTTCCTTTGAGAGAATGAAAGGCGGGTGTAATCGTATCGATCAGGCCGCAGTGGACTGGAAGATCGATCAAGGGTCGCCTGGACTGCAAAGGAGGCACCTTCATCGTAGATTCGTTCCCAGTCTTCAAGGACGCCACCCAAACTCAGGGCGAATGTCACAAAGCTGCAATACCTGGCTGGTGTGGAACTCGTAAGTTCACAAACGCACCCCCACACTTATCAATCGAGTAGGTACAAGAACCCTGAAGCGGCCCCATCGCACTCAACAGCTCTGTCGTGCTCAAGTCTGCGGTTTGTCAGCTCCCCACGGGACCTATCAGACTAAGACGGTGCAAGTCATCAACCAGGTTGCCGCCCTTGCAGATGTGAGGTGGAAAATGTGTATGCAATGAAGGAATTGACAAAAGTGTTGATGAGAACTTCTAGTTAAACAGCAGTGATGCCGGCTGCCTTCAATTTGGCGACGAGCTCATCAACGGATTCGACCTTGGACGCGTAGTTGAGCCGGCGAGTGTGTTTTCGGCAGATGGGGGACTGACCTTCGTCCCTCCAACCCGTTTCGGCGGTTCAGTAACCTTGAGGGTCTCCAAAATTGGAGTCACATCCACACCGAGGTCGGAGGGTTGGAATTTCTCGACTGGTTTCTTTTTTGCCTTCATAATGTTGGGTAATGAGGCATACCGGGGTTCTGGCGGCGACGTTAGCATCAATATAGCTGCGTGAGATGAGGCAGAACTGACCGTTCAGACGTAAATCGGTTGTTACAACAAGCGGAAGTTTGCACCTGACCTCTTGAAGTCCGCCGTCGATTTCACGTGTTACGAGTACCACCTTGTTGGCTTCGTCGACCTCGACCTTACTGGCGAAGGTTGCCTGGGACCAACCGAGGAGGCCGGCCAACATCTGCCCTGTCTGACCTGCATCGTCGTCTATTGCCTGCTTCCCCATGATGACCAGGTCGATAGGCTCCTTCTGTTTCTCAATGGCGGCCTTAATGAGTTTAGCAATGCTGAGTGGTTCCGGGGACGGCGCGGTGTCCGGCAGTTCAACATGAATACCGGAGTCGGCACCCATGGCCAACGCTGTGCGGAGCGTTTCGGCAGCCTTGGGGGGACCGACGGTCAAAACCTTGATCGATTTGACAGTGTCCTTCAACTTCTCTCGAAGCCGGACGGCTTCCTCAACCGCTGCACGCATTTCGGGTAAACTTGAGGAACTCTGACGACCATTGGTTACGGACCGATTTCGTCAAAAGGGTTCTATAAGAAAAAGTGAGACGTGATGTGCGCGTGGACGTGGGCGTTGCTCACCATGGAGTGCTTGACGCCGAGCTCAATACCCGTTTGGCCCGGGTTGACGCGGACCTTGACCGCATAGTCGACGCACCTAGAATGCGTCAGGGGTGGGGTTGGTCCAGAGTATATGCGCGTACCTCTTGACGGGCACGAGCAAGTTAAGGAGCCTCGCAGACGTTGGTCGCATATTCACACAAAGTCAAACGGAGGGTGATCCGGTAATATCCGTAGTTCGGTGATGCCGTCCTCCCAATTAGGCAAGCGCAGCGGAATCATCGAAAAGCTCCCCCTCCATCCCTCAAGGTCATCCTGATCAAGGTGAGCACCGTTTCACTAGAACTGTACCCTGGGGTGGGAGAAGTCGCACCGGAGGTGTTAGGTTGGTGGTTGCTCAGCAGGGGTTGGACGGTTTTGACGATGGATTGCGATGGATACACTTGGATGGACATATCTCTATCCCGCTTCTCCCACCCCATGCCACGCCCTCAACACCCTCTTCCTTACGAATACCCGACACCCCTCTAGACTACGTTCAAATGGCCACCTCGAAACCTACCAAGGGAAAGACCGCCAGTACGATCGCCTTCCCAGGGCACTCGATCCCCTGTTGACTTTATTTCCAGCCAAGACTCCTCCTTCAAAGGAAACAAAGGCCAAAAATGCTAAAAAGGCCGCTCTCGTTGGTGCCCACTCAACAACCAAGCGAAAGGTCCGAACCACCGTCTCCTTCCACCGACCAAAGACCCTCCGTTTGGCCCGGTCCCCCAAGTACCCCAGGAAGTCCATTCCCCATGCTCCTCGTATGGACCAATACCGGGTAATCATCTCGTAGGCATCCCTTCAAACTCTAGCTTAGCAGAGGCCCTCATTTTTACCACTTGCCCAGGCCGCTGAACACTGAGTCCGCGATGAAGAAGATCGAGGAGAACAACACCCTCGTCTTCATCACAGACCTCAAGGCGAACAAGAGGCAGATTAAGGACGCGGTGAAGAAGTTGTATGACGTTCAGGCCGCCAAGATCAACACCTTGATTCGGTACGCGACATTCCCCGTTTCACCGTTGCTCTCCATCCTGACAGATCCACAGCCCTGACGGAACTAAGAAGGCCTACGTCCGACTGGCGCCGGATCACGACGCTCTTGACGTCGCAAACAAGATTGGTTTCATTTGAGTACGTTCTGTAGTACGCTGTGTATTCAAACGGTTTTTGTTATTGCATCATGGATTGCTTTGCTATGCTGTTGCCCGCTGTGATTGCGCCCTTCCGCCCTCCCGCACTGGGAAACCCTTGCGATTTCCCAAACGAACGTAGGCCTATGGCACTTGTTGGCAGGTTTGACGTGATCAAGGGAGGAACATGAACCGGAAAGCTGTGCGATACTGCCACATACGGGAGTGAGGAACACATTTGGGAGATCTCTGATGGTGGCGGGAGTATTCTCCGCCGTATTTCCTCCTCCCAAGTTTGCACAGTGGGCGCGAGATGGGAAAGACCACAAAGGCTCTGTAGGTATGGGTAGTAATATAAGTACAACGAATGAGGCTGATGGTGGGACTCTGCTCCTATAAACTCTTATTGTCTATGATAGCACCGTTAATTAGCCAGGCCCTTGGCGAAGTGGAAGAAGTCAACGCTGGAACCATTAACACCGTACTTGTAAATCTGTTTCCGATGCGCTCCGGATGAGAAAGAGTCCAGAACCGGTAAGACAGAGAGACTCACGAATCTGGAGGCGGCCCAACTAGAGAAGATAGCCCTCTGGTAGGGCTCCGGGAGTCGTTTCAATAACTCATCCAATCCAACCTTCTCGACGAGGGTCGTGGGGATCGCCCTCCTCATGACACCCTTCCTACTGGGGACGTCGTCGAAAAGATCCGAGTTCTCCAACTCTGCCTGCAGGTTGTTCAGAGTGCTCGACAGTTCGTCAGAGATGACGGTACGAGGCTTCGACCCCGAGAGCCTTGCGTGCTCCTTCCACAAGCAGTGGAACTCGGCGGCGGCGTTCTCGCTGATTTTTGCTTGAATGTCCTTGACGTAGCTCTGGTAGAATTCGGACGGTTTGCCATCTTTGAAGATCATCAGGTCCAGGTACTCCTCCGTGGTCAACGCGAGACCGGCGAGCACTTCCAACGAAGAGCTGGTAACACCACCCTTGTTGGCACTCGAGTCCTTGAACAAGACGACCTTGCGTTGTTCGAGGTATAACCGGGCCTGCTGTGTGAAGAACAGGTTTGCCCCCTCGACGACGTAGCTGAAGTGAGGCTTGCCCTCGGAGTCAACCAGAGCGGCAACGTTGGAGATGTTGACCGCTTCGGGGCTGCACGCACGGAAATTGTCAGCGGATGTCTCGATGCGCGGGAAATCACATACCGTCCACCGCAAGGAACGAACATGTCAGCCTTGAACCTGAGATGAGCAGAGTTCCTGAAATCGGTTCCATCCAGAACGGTCTCCCCAGCTAAAAGGGCAAGTTTAGGCAGGGAGAACATATCCCGAGGGTACGGCCCAAAACTTACAAGGTAACTTGACATCCTGATCCTCGACCTTAACGAGGTATCCATCCTTGGTCAACTTCGACTTATCGAAGAAGGCGACGGGTTTCCTGGCCTTGGCGAGGCGAACAAGTTCCTCCCTGTTGATGCCGACGGGGTCTGCGAGAACACCGCTCCCATCAATGATAGCGATGGTCTTGTCATTGCTGAGAAGGATTTCATCTGCGGGAGTGCTAAGTATTCGTTTGGAAAAGGTGTCTGGGAGAGGTACACACTGGATCCGAGATCTCCATCCGGACCTCCCGTTTGAACCTTGGTGATGTCCTTCTCCCGAAGCCCAAGCTGTTTGTAAATTCCGAGCACATACTGTCGGATTGACAGCGAGGTCATTCCGTAGGTATCATGAGGGACACCGCCGAGCTTTCTCGCGCTCTTTCCGGTGGTGAAAGATTTCCACCATTCAGCACCCCGGGACTTGGCGTGCAGGGCAGCCCAGTCCATCATGTCAGCGGTACCCTCTGTGTGGTTGTTCGGTAAGTAAAAGTTGGAGGGGGCTGTTTGATGGAACCGTACCGTCAGGACCAAAGAATAACAGCTCGGGCTTTCCGTAAAGATCGACGAGGCGCTCCTTGATCCCAGGGCTTTGGCCAGGGATAAGAAGGTCCAAAATGGAGTCAACGTATTTCTCAAAGCAGAGCCTCGGGGTAGCTCCAAGGCTGGGTAAGATTGTGCCCTTGGCACCACCTTCGGGGATATCCTTGTTCTTCAAGGTTTGAGTTGATGCGAGGCCGTAATTTTCATCGAACCTGGGATCGGGAGATTAGCGTCCGCGGCGGGCCAAAACAATACATAGAGGACGTACAACATCCTCTGGTTGATGGAGTAGTTCTCTCTGTTCCTCGACATGACGATTCGAATCCCACCTCGAGCAACGTCTCTGAACCTGATGTGGAATCCCCGGAACTCGTTTCCGATGACGACGAACATTCCGTGCGGCTTTCGAGGGTACTCGATCTCTGGCAAGAATTCTGGGGCAAGCCTGAAAGACAGTGCGACCTTGGTCGGTTGGTAGAAGTTTGTCTTCAGCACGTTCCTACCACTGGTTCAGTCACCAGAACCCAAGCCGCAGGTGAACAAATAAACGCGAAACGCACCTATTGAAGATGAGCAGGGCTTCGAGAACCTGTAACTCGTGCTTGTTTGAGACTGTCTTCCGGATTTTGTCGTGCAAGTCCTTGTCAGTCAGCGGCTGGAATGTTTGCAAACGCTGATAGGACAACGTTGGCCTAAATGGAGGTTAGGACAAACCCGCACCGTAAACAAGTAACACATACATCAGTTGGGCGCCGTCAGATTCCGGGTAATGGATCATAGCAAAGTTGACGTAGAGAAGTCGGACCTATATCGGTTTGGGTCAGTTGTCCGCTTGGAAGGTAATGCAGTTCACGCACCAGCTCTGGGTGCGCTTGGAGAATCTGTTCGATGTATTCACGGGTAAAAGTCTCTTCCCTGAACCTCCTCTTGATGTCGTTCAAGACCTCAGCGTGATCGGGATTCGATTCGTCCAACAGGTTCCTGAGCGCCAGGTAGGAGGACCCTAAACGGTTACAGAAGTGTTGGGCGAAAATCCAACCACAGTCTGTCGGGGTTGATAAGCATCATCGATGAGTCTCGGTTGAGAGCGGATGAATGAACGTACAGGCATAGGTGGCCTCCTGTACCGCATGGCCATTTCCAGGGGTGAAGAAGGGATTGTCAGGAAGGCAGTAAAGGAGGGAAGCCTCCTTCATGATTTGGTGTATCGAGTTCTCGATCGGAGGGGCGTCGTTCACGTTGGGTAACGGGTTGAGGTATAGAGAGATGATTGTGATGCCGTTCGAGAATTGTTCTGGTGGCTGGTGAACACGCATAGTTCGTACCAAGGTGGAAGCGGAGTGACTTACCGACATATTTCCTCGCGGAATAAAGTGAGTAGAAGTGATAAAGGTTGGACAAGGTACTGGGCCTCGATCAGCATGAAGGAAAAAGCCTCGAGCGATGACCACATACCTGAAGAATTTGGTCGTCCCCCCTCGCTTGTACCCGATAACGAGGCGTTTCTCCCTGCTTCCCTCGACCTCAAAGACCTCCATCACAGGGCCATAACGAGACTCGACGTTCCAGAGAATCTCCTGATAGATTTCGAGGGTGTTGTCAGACGCCTTCTCGAGGAAGACGGGATCGGAAACGGTCCTGATGTCGGTCTTTCTGCGAAGCGTTTGTGGCGATTAGGAACGGGAACGGAAGAGATAAGGGCATGACTAACCCGTCCGTGCGAGTGGATGCGGGAGGGGGATTAGGGAAACTACACTTGTTGATAAAATAACACCGCAGTTGCTGGGAAGCGGTCGCTGATATGGATCCCTGTGATCGGTAGGTTTCGAGCCGGTAGGGTTGATCGGATTTAAAGTTGTCTAGGTACAACGCATCAATCCTACCACGACACGTTAGATTAGGAGGCGCAAGAGGAGCCGAGGAGATAAGCACCTAGTCTCGCAAGTTGCCCCGGGACCTTCAGTGGCCGTCTGACCAGGAGGGCTGGTATGGATGAAGATGGAACGGTTCTCGCCAATCTTCTCCAGGTCGATGACGAGTTTTGATGGGTCATGCTTGGTATATGCGAGAACCTTGGCACCAAAGAGGGCGATGATATGATCCGAGATTACTGGGACGGATTCGTTACTGAAGTAAGTGTCGTCGATACCCAACTGGGAGTAAAACCAGTTGACTTCATTCGCGACGAGTTCTCTTGGGATGAAACCCTATGGATGGGATTCGCACGAGGGTTGAACATGCGGAACGGATCTTGAGGGAATAGACGCTGCGCACCTTGGACGCGACCTCGACCTGAACCTTGGCCCTCTGTTCTTCTTTACCTTTGAAGACGGGGGTGGTGTATCCGGGGAGATTCTGTACTTTATTATTGATGGACGAGTCGCTGCTACCGCGAGAGATCCCGGTCGGGGGTGTGGGCACCTGTAGGTGCGATTGCTCAGACATGAATGTCGACAGCGATGACTGCAGTGGGGGTGAGGGGAGATGTGCAAGGTGGGGAAGACGATGGGGAGAGAGAGAGAGGAAGGAAGAAGATCGTTATTTATATATGTTGTTGTTGGCTGTAAATCTTATGCCCGAAATGGGGGGGGGGGGGGCGGAGGGCCGCTGGAGCGTTGCCCTTGCGTTGCGCATTTTTTCTCTCCGTTTTCCTGTGCGACGATATTTTCCCCTTAAGTTCGAACCGTTTCAAGAAATGCATAAGATTTTATGCACGTATGCAACTTCTACTGCGCCCGGATTTAGTTCCAGATGATCGTCAAGGTGAAGAACGTTGGAGGATTTCAATCCATCGGATTCGTTTTCTTGTTCCTGTGATGCGCTTCAGCGAATGGGACTGCATCGCAGGTTCTGCGCGAAGTCGGTTGTCCGGAGCTTGACCTTAATTCCCATGTGAAAGGCGAGCCAGCTGACCGGACGGAGCAAGTGCTGGCGGCAATGGGTCGATGCGACAGCACGGAGAAGACGTAATCAGCAGTCTCGTATATACTCGTAACTGAGCACGGTGCAAAGTAGCAGTAGGAACGAACTCTCTCGCCCAACCTGCACTGCACAACTTCAGCCGGAGAGATAAGCTGGAACAAAGATCACGACCCAGACGACTCGTCCGAACCTGACGGTAACCCTCGGTAACCTTCAAGGTCCGCCTCAAGTGAAGCATACCCCACATGGTCATGATCCGACCTAAAGACGTTCCAGGCTCCGTAGATCCGGGACATTAGCGCGTCTATTCCCGTGCTGGGACATTCCTCCTCTCGTAAAAGGAGGATCCACACCTACCACGCGGTGTTGCCCAAGCCCTCAAACAGACAACTACTCGACGGTTACTCGCCACAGGACGTGGGGGTGGGGCAGGTGTGTAAAGCGAAGCAAGCCACCTAGACGACGGCCCACCTCCAGCCACTTGATTGCAGTAAGAGGGCAAGGTGTAGCGCCGCTTCGTGTTCGACTGTATACCTACCGGGTTTTTTGTTCGCATCCAGCGTGACGGCACGCACGTTGTTGATAGCTTCCAATCGAGTGGCCGACTGCACCCCTTCATGAAGACCCCCACGAGTTGGAGAGCATACGGGCGAGTGGCAGGCGGCGGCGAATATATCTGGGTGGAAGGGGCCTGGGCTCTGGGGTAAGTAAGTGGTCTGGGGTAGAACCCGCGCCAGGTTGTAAATCTGTCACGTGAAACCACCTCTGGGAAAGCCGGCCTTCATTGAGACTACCGTGACCTTTGTTTTTGCCGCTATAGCATGACGCGCGGAGGTCATTGGCAAATGTGCCTCGCCCCGGAACGTACGTGGCGACGTCCTGACTAGCGACCGACCTTCCCAGTCGCATCCTGATGGTGTTGGAACTGGCCACATCAGGAAACCTACAAGTGAGATTTTAATGGCTCTCAAGACCAGCAAAGCAACCGAAAAGCCGAAAGCCGCGAAAACCGATCGAGGCGGACTCGGAGGAGTCCGAGCCGCCCACGAAAGCCAAATTCTTTCCAAGGCCTGGCCCAGATGCTGGGGGATTCAAAACCTCCACAGCGGAGAAGTCCGCCGCTCAACGATTCTCGATGGCTTCCATTACTTTATACCAATATATACAACGCCCTCGAAACCGTTGGGTTCGTGTAGGAATTCCATGGGCCATCGAGAGCCACGGTCGCTACCAGTTTCAAAAGCCATCAAAGCTATTGTACATACTGTATAGCGATCGAAGGTTTCACAGTGCAGTGACAGCAGACGACCCTGCTCGCCAACCGTAGTGCCACCCGCACTTCGACCGCCGCTCACACCCGGTGTCCGGCTGAATGAGAGCGAAGCGATATCGCATCTGGGGTCGGAAATCTACAGATTGGTTCCAACAGGCCTCAAAGTCTGCAAAAGGACGAAGCCGAGAGCCGTGAGAGCCGCATTTGAGGTTGGCGAGGTGCCGAAAGCCGCGACAGGTTTCCAGAAGACCACGAACCACCGGGGGCAATCGAGCACTCGTTCACTGGAAGGTCCAAGAGCAACGGTTTGCGTTTATGTCGACCATTCACCGCATTGGATGGGTCAAGTGAAGTCGCCCTGGAGACGATTCTGCTTTCCAAGTCGGATGTTTACACGGCGGAAGGCCATCAGGGCAGGAACCTCGGTCTCGATAGGGGAAACAGATCATCGATCATCGAACCGATCATCGGTCAGCCCCACATCCAGCACATGTTTCATCATCCCACTCAGCCACCTGAATTACAAGCGGCTGTCACGCTAGCGCTCCGCCCGTTCCTCAAGAGGGTCGCAGACACCCTGAGACTCGCCCGGAAAACACCCCAACCTCTTGTTCAGTGCCCCTTTGCACTCCCACAATGTCGTTCAACGAATCGCTCAATGGGCTTCTGAGTCCCAGTGTCGTCGACGAGATTGCCGAGGATTTGAGCACTATGTACGTCCTTTGTCCTCGCCGGAAGAATCAGGCACCTATCGGAGCTGACCTGCCCCCGATTCTTCAGCCAGTCGACAACTGTACGTTCTCTTCTCTTCTCTCCGACCGTTTGCGTAGTTGCCCCGTGATTGACGGTACCTCCCGTGATCCTCAGCTCGTCGGTTTCGCCGGCTTCACAATCTTAATCTATGATCACCTCATCACTTTCGGGGACGAGGTTCGCCCTTCCCTCATCTCGGCAACCACCCTCGATTGAGCTTATATCACAGGTACAATACATCTGGCAAAAACTGCGAGGCCCTCGTAAGCTATCTCTCGTGAATTCCTCCGGCCCCTGGCACTCACGCACATCCAAAAGTCGTATACTTATTCTTGCTTGTGAGTACAAACTAGATCTTCTACTCGTCGGGTTATAGCTGACCACTCATCATCAAGAACCGTTATCTGATTCCCTTGGGTTTCATCGTAAATCTATACGGTTCGCCGCCCCTACCATTGGATCCGCTCATCTTTCTCACTCACCCGCAGCATACCTGTCGGATTGGAACCCTGAGGTACGCACAATACATACGTCCCCGTTGATTTCGCTCACAAATTCATTAGACGTAAGGACCCAACTGATTCCAAGAGTAGAAGATCATTCACGGCGCCCTCCTAGATGTGCCCATTTCGTCCGCTATGAGGGTTCCATGACCGTGACTGGGATAAATGTTGTTGGGCTGATGATGCTCCTGCGGTATGCTCCCTGTCTCCACATTACCCAGCCTCCACCCTGATCGGACCGCAGGGTCAGGGCAATGTACAATAACAAGAGGACGGTCGTATGGCCAGTCGCGGCGCTACTCGCTCTCGAGTTTGGCGTTAACGCCTGGCTCCTTTTCTATGGCACGCGTAAGAATAACCCAACCGTTATCGAACGAGGATGTTGATGTTCCCGACACAGCCGTTCGTCACATTGGCCCCAGGAGCCGTGCGTGTATTTCGCTCATACAATGTTCCATTCAGAGCGCCCTGATGCGATGTTTCCAGCCTGTACAATGGTGTTTGAAGCAAAATTGTGCGTGACGACGACCACGGAGGACTGGGCGCCCCGCTGATCCACCCCCTCTTGCCCTCAGAACGAAGATAGCAGCGGCATCTGCCTGGTTGCCTCTCTTATACGACACGGTCGTGATGGTTCTCACAATCTACAAGGCTTTTCAAACTCGGGCCCTCCCTGGCCACTTCCACAGCCCAATCCTGCAAACCCTTCTAGCTGGGGGGATGATCTATTACTGGTGAGACGCCTCATATCATGGTTTGTTTTTATGCCTGACCCTCGCTCCGCACATCCGCACAATATGACCATTTCACGGATAGCGTAATTTTCTCCATCACGCTCATCCTCGCAATCATGATTGCTGTGGCGCCCCCAAGCATACAGAATATAACCGCACAGTAAGCGCCAGTTCCCTCGTGATTGATTGGTAGCTTCCTTGTTGCTGATGCGAGACCCTGTGACACAGGCTTGAGCTCCTGTAAGTTAGAATTGCATCTTGCGTGGCAGAGCACTCACCGCGGACTTTCTCATCTCGCTCTTATCTCACCAACCTTCAGCTTGACGGTGCGTCCATTCCCACTCGCTTTCAAAATTTCCGGGCCGAGGTGCTCATCCCCCACCATGATTACAGGTCGCGATGATGTCACGAATCACCATCGACCTGAGGAAACGCGCCAAGGAGCGTATACGCTATGATCTGTCGAGATACGTCGTGGAGGACGAATATGGCCCGCACTGCTACCAACTATCCCAGTTCCACTTCCGTGATATTATTACCGGCGGGAGGAGTATGCCCAGAAACACCGGGATCCCCGCGTCCACTCTGGGTAACACTACGGCTGGCACAGACACCACTGCCGCTACCAGCACGGCTGTTGCCACTTGTGAGGAAGGGAGCCAACGCTAATGGTATCCTCTGGCGTGGGACGGGGGGATCACTGTGGTGCGGCTACGGCCGATGTTCCTTGGTTAGTTCCTACAGATTCGAGGCCTAAACGTTTAGCGACACATTTGCCGGGGTGTTATAAGGAGAATGTAAATTTTTGTACTTACTACGGTAATATCTACCTTTTAGATACGGCTCGGGAGCGACTACACCTCGAATTGCACAACTGTATATAGCGGCATGACCACACGGTCATATCGGTCCTGGAAATCCGCCTGAATCTGCTACCGCAGGTCGCGGGATGGAGCAGCACTCGCTACTATCGAATAACGTCGGTAGGGAAGTCACGCATTCTCCTCGAGAATGAGCTGCATCCCTCGTACCGCCCGCTACGTTCGCCTCCACATGTTAGTGTCGTGGAACGAATGGGGGCCTGAGATGTGAGCAATCTGCCAAGATATTATTGGGGCTGCCCTGAGTGAAAAACGGGTATGGCCTCCTTCTGTACCCCGAGAACCGTGTCAGAACGACGGTGGTTCCCGTCACATTCCAATTTTGGATACCAAATCTCTATGGTAGATAGCTACATGCTACAGTGAGCTGCTATATTCGTCTTGGGCTTTTAGGGGGACTGTGTTGGCCGGTGGACGAGTTGGAAGTGGGACCTTTAAGTAGATAGTATCACCTGAAATCGCCTGCCAACCTCAGGCGCTTGTCGTGCGCGTCCCGCTGCCGTTCGTGCACTCGCAATGCGGAGGGGAAAAAAGCTGCATTTCATACCAAAGCGAGAGAAAACGTACACGTTATCATACATAAAGGGGAACAGAAAAGGGGGGTGTGATCGTGTAACCTTTCCACACTCCGACGAACCTGGAGGGGTGAATCAAAGGCTATACAGTTTGTGGCAGGTGATCTATTCGAGAAGGGGGAGAGGCGATAGGCCGGAGGAGCGAGTGAGGGGGAAAAAGTGGGAGGCATGTACACAGGTAACGGGAGTAGGGTCCTTCCTGACGTCGAAATATTTTTCGTGTTTGTCGGGGGGGATGGGAGAAGTAACCGGGGTTAGGCAGAGGTGGTGGTGGTGGTGGCCCCAGCCGGTAACTCGATGTTCATCTTCTTCCTGACGATCTCAAAAGTCTTCAGCATCTTCCTCCTCGCTCCCAGAGCGGCAACTCCTTTCGCTTCGAGCTGGGGCTCGTCCAAGGTGACCATGTCCCTCCAACTCATGCCCTCGAAGTTGGGTGTATACTTGTGCAACCTCAACGACCTCAACCAAGCAGGGATGTCCTCGAGAAGTTTGGGATCAACCTCCTCATCGTCCTTCTTGTCCGTCCTGCCACTGACACTGGACTTGACTCCGGGGCTCCTAACGCTTCTGGCTGCCCTCTGACCTGCAGCCTGCTGCTGTTGTTGTTGGAGAATCGCCATTTGGAGTTGGAGACTTCCAGGAGTGAATTGTCCAGCAGCCATCTGAGCCGCGAGCAGAGTTTCAGGTGTCATCCCCATCATGTTCAACATGTTCATGTTCACACCCATCCCGAACGGGGAGCCCGGCAGCATGCCACCGCTAGGCATTCCCATCCCAATACCAGGACTGAGTCCCATACCAAATCCACCGACACCAGCGGGAGAGTTCAAACCACCGTCATCGTTGAACCTGCCGATGCCAGCGGAGAGCGCCGGGCTCCGCAAAGTAGATCCCCAGTTTCCAGGCCCGGGCTGGTTGGGCTGGTTGTGGTTGTTGACGTTATGGTTAGGATTGTTGTTCGTGCCACTGACGTTACGGAATCCCCGGCGTTCGCCACCGATCTGCTGGTCCTCCGAGTGCTGATCGCTGTTGCTGACGACGCTGCTGGCCTTCGATGGTCGACGGAACTTCTTGGGGTCTTCCATGAGCGGTACGCGGTTACCGGCGGCCCAATCATTCAATTTGTTTACAGCAGCATCGAGGTTCTGTCCGTTACGCTGCTGATCCTTGTTGGTGTTTTGGAACATGGGAATGAGAGGGGTGTTGACCATACTAGCCCAACTCTCACCGGGAATGGGAGAGAGGGAGTCGAGGCCGTCGCTAGGACGGGGAGCGCGGTAGGAGTTGGCGGCGCCGGAGAAGTCTGTGCTCTTGGGGCGCGATCCGGGAGGTGGGGGTTGCAAGGTGATCTCCTGAGCGGGAGAAGCGGGACGTTCTGCAACTTGACCCAATTGAGAGGCACCGGAACTCCAGGTATTGCGGTTATCAGCGAGGATGGGGGCAGAGATACGGTGGGCTACGTTGCTGGCCTTCAACTTTGCACGCTGCTGAGCGAGAGTGTTGGCGGCATCCATGTTGCCCTGGCCCTGAAGGGTGGCGGAATCAGGGGAAAGGAAGTTATCTCCAGAAGAGGTGCGAGTGGGCCCAAGGTTGAAGTTGCGAGTAGTAGGAGAGGCGGCAAAGCCTGGGGATTTGAGGTTCATACTGGCGAGTTTCGCTTCCATTTGGCTCTGCATGGAACCTACAGTGGTTCAGGACAGGGTGCGGGAGCCGGACACAAACTGAGACTCACCACCCATGGCAGGACTGAGAAGAGCAGTCATGGGATCGGACCTAGCCATTTGTTGTAGAACCGTGATGAAAAAACGAATTTGGACCTGGGTGGAGTGTTGAAGAAGACTGTAGAGAGCGGCTGTACGCTCCGCTTCCGACAAAACCTTGAACCCTTGATAGAACGCATGTCAGATGGAGGACAAGGTATGGGGTTTAAACAGGGGCTTACATTGTTCGATGGCGCTTAATTCTTCTTTGAAGTTGACATCGAGAGAGGCAGCAGCCATCTCTTCCTGTTAAGATTAAGCATATGCAGGGGTTAAGATGGGCGGAAACGGCATACCAAGGTGACCTCGTAGTTTTGGAGATTCTCGAACCATGCGTCAAGAGCCTCAGCTGAAGAGAAACCGGGAATGAGGCCGATGAGCTGGATGTGGAAAAAGAGTATGGGGACGAACCTTCGGGGGTCTGGAACAACCCATTTCCACCAACGAGCTCGCTCGTGGGTCTGGCGCTACCAGAGACACCGCCAGGACGCGGGGAACCGACGGTCAAGCCGGCAGAGTTGTTGCGGGATGTGGGGCCCATGGACTGACGAGAATTCTTGTTCTCGCCCGAGGCGTTCGGCCTGGGTGATACGCTTGGACTCGGAGGGAGGAGAGAAGCCATTTGAAGGTGAAAAAGCCCGCTTGTTGGGGGGGGGGGGGGGGGGGGGGGGGGAAAAAAGGGGGTGGATGAATAGGGCGGTGTGGGATTAGGACGGGGGCGACTTCGAGTCGGGGTGTTGAACGGGAGGATTGGAGATCTGTGAGCTCTGGCTTTTGGCTATGTGGAGAGAAATGGTATTCCTGCGGACCTGCCGGTCAAAACGACGGACGATGTCGACCAGGGAGGAGGTGGTGGAAGGAGACTTTGAAACTCTCATCAACTTTTTGTCCTTTCATCACGCCCCGGACTCGGCCGTGTTGCGGTTATCCGCCTCTTCGTTTCCATTTCCATCACTTCCTTCTGCCAGACTCAGCAGATTGTGCGGTCTACGCTGAGAGTCATAAGGGACGACTCTAAACGGCCAGAAGGGTATCTCGCCCACCCCGAGACTTGCAGACTCGCTCTTGCATTCCAACCATCCTCACATGTTCGCCAACTATCGCACCGAATCAACGTTTGAAGAGATTCCCATCATGTTGATCATCCCCTCCACTGATCAAAACATACACTGACCACTTCCCTAGAGACCTCAAGGATGCTACGAGCCCTGACCTCGATATCAGGAGGGCATTGGCCGCCCGCATCCGTGACGCCTGCATCAACGTCGGCTTCTTCTATGGTTCGGCCTTTCTTCCTACTTACCCGCTCCGTCCTGTCTCACCCTCTCCCCTCATCATCTCCAGTATCCAATCATGGAATTCCACAGTCGATGATTGAGCAAACTCTTGCCGCTGCGAAGGGATTCTTTGCTCTCCCATTGTCGGCCAAAGAAGAGGTAGTCAAATCCAGTCAATCTCCCCGTCCCCTGCGATGACCGTCCCTGCAGCTCGATATCCACAAGAGCCCAAATTTCAAGGGCTACACGGCTCTTCTAGGAGAGAACACCAACCCCGAGAACCGTGGAGATCTCCACGAGGGTTTTGATATTGGTTGGGAGGATCTAGAAACGCTCGCCGTTCGCGATGAAGGGAGTATGTATGGAAAGAATGTCTGGCCTGAAGGATTGCCCGGTTTCAGAGACAAAGTGATGGACTACTAGTATTACCCCCCATCTCCTTGTTTTTGTTTGTTGGTGGCCTGATCTATTTCTACCACAGCCATGCCGCCATTGCGCTAGGAAGACGCTTGTTCCCGCTGTTTGCTCTAGCGTTAGATCTCGACGAACACTTCTTTGACGACAAGGTTCGCCATGTTCATTACGCTTCAATCTCAATCTCCTGACTGAGTGAAATCGAACAGACAACGAAGCCGGCTGCAATCATGCGATTGCTTTATTATCCTCCTCAAACCGGGTCCATTGGTGACCGGATTGAAGGAATCGGCTCGCACACTGAGTGAGATAGCCTGTCCAACCCAAAGGTTACCGCCACTAAGCCATCGTTGCTACTCTCAGCTACGAGGTACTATCCAGGGCTAACATGATCACCCCAGGCAGCTGAAAGAGCGGCGCTCGCAGTGTTTCACCATCCTCTGGCAAGAAAACGTGCAGGCGCTCCAGGTACTCAACGCTGATGGTAAATGGGTAAACGCCGTTCCCGTCCCTGGCACGTTGGTTATAAAGTAGGTGTATCTGCCATTGGGTGCAGCGTGCGTGACCTCCCACACCGACCACATGGCCATTCTAAATAGCATTGGGGATCAGCTGGCGCGCTGGACAAGTCAGTTCAATCACAAACAGGTTCAGAGCCGTAACCTCACACTTGATCACCTTATCCCCTCCATATCCATGCTTCTCCCGTTGTGTCTGCACAACGAATGCCCGTGTCCGCCGTTCGGCTGTCGACAGACGATGTGTTCAAATCCACCGTTCATCGGGCTGTGAACAGATCTGGGGTAACGAGACACTCGATCCCACTCTTCTTCGGGTCGAACTACGACGTGAAACTGGAGGTGCGTTTCTGGTGCGGGCTGCCGCTTCGGCCATCGCTTCTTTTACCCTAGCCATTTCAGCTGAAGAAGAGGTGTTTCTGATTAGGCAATCCCGTCGTGCTGTTCAGAGGAATTTCCCTCAAAGTACCCAGTTGTCACAGCCGGCGAGTACGTCAAGTCTAGACTGGAGGAGACGTACGCGCATTCCAAGAAATAACGCGGCCTGTGCGAAGAGGGTATATGGGTTCTGATCTATGGGGTTCTCGTACCCACTTACGCAAACCCTTGGGTTATATTTTGAATAAGGGAAGGCTAGGACCGGGCTGTTTGGTAGATGATGAGACACCTGTTGTAAAATAAATTTGCATCGCCTTTTCAACACTAATGAGGATCCGACCGACAAGGACACCTCACCCTACCAGCTCGGATCCTAGGGTTCCGTACAGCGCCAATCCCCTGTCCCGAATCAACAGACCCCAGCGATGATGACCGCCGGGTTGGTCGCCTACAAATACCCCCGGAACGAACCTTCTCAGCCTTTACTTCCTCTCTTCTCTCTCTCTCTTCATCTACTATCCGCCCTCTTCCTAGTTCTCCTGTATATTTAATCGAAAACCATGCCACTTGGATCCAGGGGACCGTCTCCGTTACGAAGCACCCCCTACAACCTCGGAGTCACATACAAGCTCGATGATACCGCACACTCCACCTTAGACAAGGCCGCCCACCCAGTCTTGCACGAAGGCCGGGTCGCGGTCATAACCGGCGCTGGCAGCGGTATCGGTCGAGCCGCAGCAAGAGAACTCGCAAAGTGTGTCCACCTTCCTTATCGCCCCGTTTGGCCTTTCTTGCTCCAAGGTGCACCCGAGAGGATCCCTATCGCTGACTCGCTTATCTCTCCCCACCCCTCTCGTCCCACTCAGCCTCGGCATGAAGCTTGCCCTGGCGGATGTGGATCAAGAGGGCTTGCGTCAAACCGTCGAAGAGGTTTCCTCAATCGTCGGCGCGCCCAACATCCTGGCTATGCCGATTGACGTCGCGAACCTCGATGAAGTCGTAAAACTCAAGGAAAAAGTTTTCGAAACTTGGGATGAGGTCCGACCCCGGAGATGCCTCTTATAGAAATGAAATTGTGCTAACACCTTCCCGCGCTTATAGGTCGCAGTCCTGATCAACAATGCCGGTGTCGCTACACATGACGGTAAGAAGGGAACATCTTGGGAGAACAGGGATGCCTGGACGAAGGTCTTCAACACCAACGTTGTGGGGTGCGTGTCTCTTTATCCCACCAACAGCGCGGTCTAATTGGAAGGCTTGCTCTTTGATCCAGGCTTCTGAACGTTCAGCACGCGTTCGTACAGGTAAGACGACGAAACGATCCAGTTTGGTGACTATACTTCCAGGGGCGGAAAATCTTCCTCTCATTTCGATAGGTGGTGGAATCCACCGCCTTCGTTCGTTGAGGAAGACCGCGCCCTTGGTGTGTCCCTGACCCCGGCCTGTACAGTCGATGTTGCACCAAGAAAACCCCAGTGTCGTGATCAACACAGGTTCCAAGCAAGGTATTTCTAACCCTCCGTACGTATTCCACATACACTGTCACCCGGTTGCACCCTCACCACGACGATATCCAGAGGAAATCCTGCGTACAACGCTTCAAAATCTGCCGTCAAGTCTATTACGGAAAGCTTGGCTCACGAACTGCGGAACCAGCCCGATCCACATGTGACCGCCCACCTGTTCATGTAAGAGCTTGCATCCGTTCGATCCCAAACTTGGTTAATTCGTCGCTTATAGCCCTGGGTGGACGTACACCGGGCTCACGGGTGCCCCAACAGCTGGAATCGGCGATAAACCGGACGGTGCATGGTCTGCCGAGGAGACAATCCTTTTCATGATCGACAGGGTTCGCGCTGGCGATTTCTACATCCTCGTTCCCGATAACGAAACCAGACGCGAGGTCGATGAGCTGAGGATCATGTGGGGAGCTGCAGACATTACGGAAGGCCGACCAGCCCTGAGTAGGTGGCACCCTAGCTACAAGACGGCGTTCGACGAGTACATGAAGGATGGTCTCGCTCAGCTGGATTGAAGATCCTGCTGGGACCAATGGGGCTGACGGATGGATTGAAGAAACGAGGGAATTGAAACGAGGCAGGGTCCAATGAGCCGCAGACAGCGGCCCGTAGAAAGAAATGTGAGTAATGTAATACGGACATTGCATCCAGACGTAGGTTGTGTTTGCGCCTTTGTTTCCCTACACCAATGTGTCGATGTCTGTACGAGCTGTCTACTTGAGACGAGGGAAATGGCCAAGCTCTGATTGAATGGGCCGAGGGTCGAGGAATTCGAAGACCTGTGAACGGTCCGGTGAGAGTGCAAGGTCCCAGCTCGACAATCCAATTCGGTCAACCGCACAACAAGACCTGGGTCCCCCACGCACCCGGGACGGGGGTTGGGACCCAATTGATTCCTGCGGTATGGCGTGCAATCGGTTTTCAAGCTCAAGGTCAAGCCATCGCGGCCGATTTCGGCATTTTCAATGACCCTTGATCGGGCCCGCGGTCCTACTGACTTCGTAACGCAGCACTGGGGAGCGAGTCGAGCCTAGACTTACGCCCATATAAGGTTACGCCTCCTTGGCAGTAAGGTCGAGGTAGGTCCGGCGCTAGCGTCGACGGGATGATAATAAATCGTGATGGGGTGTACCACTAGACTATAACCTTACGCTTGCGTTTCAAAAGCCTAAATTCTCGGCACCGGAGGATCCTTCGACACCTTGCTATAAATGAGGAAAGGGACACGAGCGTACCCTCACGCCGATGGGCAAAACGCATTCTGGTATTATGGATACGGGCTTGGGGCACCCGCATGGTACCGTATCTGCAGTATACGGAGTAAAGGGGGAAACCACACTTACGTGAGGAGTTTGATGACCTCATCGTAGGCGGACTTCCTCTGGTAATTTCCGTCGAAGAGGAGGGGGCTGGTGCTACTACGCCACGAGTCCTGGGGGTATAAGTAAACTGATACGCGTAGCGGAAGAACTGGAGGTTTACTTACTTTATCGGAGACGCCCCAGCTAGTGATACCAATGCATTGAGGAACGCTCAAGCAGGCCTTGACAACGGCAATGTAATCATTGGCAGAAGCCTGTTTGATATCCAACTCGGTAATCGCGATTTCAGAAACCCCAGAACTTGCGAGAGCGATCAACGCAGCTTGGACGCCACCAGTGGCGCTGGCATTGAGGTGCATCTGGGTACCGATACCCTCGATCAAGTTTCCGGTGGCTGAGTTAACACGTTTGATGAGGGCAACGAGACCCTGAACCTTTGCGTTGTTGGAGTCCAGGTTGTAGTCATTTATGAACAACTTGGCAGTTCCGTCAGCCTCCTTGGCGGCCCGGAAGGCAATCTCTACAAAAGACTGAGGGTATTTTAGTTGTATGAGAATCCGGTGCCAAATCCCGACTCGCCTCTCCAAGAACTTGAGAGAAGACCGAAGCCCTGAGCGAACCATCTTCGTTGAGGATCTCGCTGTTTGCAAAGTTATCAAATGCATCCACCTCAGTCGTAGCTCTACGCACTTGACGACATCCCACTATAAACAAGGTTAACGCGGTCAACATATGGCCCCGCGATGGAACTTACAGCGTGTATTTTTCCGGCATAGCGACCAGCGACTCTGGTGATGTGGTTTTTCATGGCATTGGTCTGGAAAACTCACTTCTACTTGTAAAATCATCAGGAAGGGGACGGTAGCCTACCAATGCAGCCTTATCCCTAATGTTGCTGACCCAGCTTGGGAGCTGAGAGTGATAGACTGTGGGCCCCCTTAGTAGGATACGAAGTGAGGAAAGCCCTAAATTTGCCTAATGTATGGCCACGGATGAGTTTTCCGTTGGCTTGGGCGAAGCTGACCAGCGCGTCAGCATCCGCGAAATTGAAATTGTTCTGGGAGCCTGTCTGGATCTCAGTATACGATCCTCAGGTCGAGGGGCGCAACCAACCTTCGGTGGCGTCCCACTAATAGTGATGCATTGTTCAGCAAAGAACCCACCCAAGCCAAGGGCAGAAGGCCATTTACCTTCATGGAGTTCTCAGGGGTGAGCTGACCGAAATCAGACCTGATAATGGCCGCGTTCTGACTGTTGCTGAGAGTCCCGGGGTCGGCACAAGTACCCCAGTACCTCTTCCCCTTGCCCACGAGCTTCCCGTTGAGGCCGGTACCTGAGTTGGTCGACCTAGCGGCGCCCGAAGTGGTCGTGGTGGTGATCGTGCTGGTGCTTATACCAGGAGCGCACCTAAGCGAGTCCATAAGTCATTGCTCGAAAGCTGCCGCTACGGGCGCTTACTGAGAGTACCAGGCGTTGACATAGTTACAGTAGTAACCAGAGATGCCTGTCGACGAGGATGTCAGTACTATGTGGGTATGGCACGCTGGGGTGTATTACATGCTGCCTGTTAGCGCGGGGGGGGGATTTCGTGTGAGTAAAATATTTGTAATTGTCGGATCGCATTCTGACCTCTCCTGACCAGCCGGTGCCACCGCCTAAAAGGATGAGTTCAGTTACACGACGAAGGTGAATGACTTTTTCGACTTCAAGTTACATTGTCCCCAAGGACCCGTAGCACCGAAAGAGCAGCGAGCAGCGACGGCGAGCAAAACGACAGCAGAGAGTCTGAACATGTTTTCGGGAAACCTTCAAAGAGGACTTGTCGTTCAACAATACGGAACCCCGCCCTTGTATAATATAGCCTGTTGTGTTCAAGGCGTGGATAAAGATGTTCATCCGGTGATTCAATCGAAGAAACGCATAATACTTCCAGGTGTTGTGCCTGACAAGCGCCTGACATCCGGGAATCCAGGGTGGTCAGAGGCGCAACTCGAGAGGTTCGTGTGCAGATCATGGACAAAAAATGCGAATGGACTATCTGTTAGTTGATCACGCGTGTGGTGTTCACAACAATGCTCAGGTCACGCACTCCTGTCGTTCGACTATGCGGATCCCTGACCGGAATAACTGTGGACCATTTCACCTACAGTGGGTGGATGAGTTTCGGGGGAGGAGGAGCTGTAGGAGCTAGAACTCGCGTCCCACCTCCCGAGTGTGGGTGTCAGAGCAGCAATCGAACAGCCAGTACTCCAACCAACAAAAGACGTACTTAGGTCCGGTATGTTTAAGGCGACGATACTGTTCGCACCCACATGGTAGCCTGTACCGATATTCGCATAGGCATGATCAGAGGGTCTCTCGATACATACGGGGCGCAGTAATGGCCGTCTACCCGCTAGCCAGGATGACACAAAGCAGTAGGTTGGTGGCGGTGGGGATCTTGTCATCGATGGGTTCAGGATGGCCGTGAACACAATTACCTGACAGCGTCCGATGGGCAGGCAGGAGCGGTTTACGAAGAACAAATTCTGCGTTGTGTCATCGTTCGATAGACGGTCTGGATCTCACCGCAGAGTGGGAGTTGAAAGTTTGTTGAGAAACAATTTACCTTGATAGTTCGTCCTGGTTTGTTCGCATGGGCAGCTATGATATAGGTAAGGAAGTTCGCACTAGGATAAAATGCCATTATATGAATGAAGAAAGGAAAGCGGTATACCGATACAGGGGAGCGCACAGTTCGTCCGGGTGGCTAAGGAACTAGGGGAGCACAGGGAATAAATAAGATACCCACATAGCCCAACAAATCCCTACACCACTATGACAAGATCTGCGTGTGACGGGGAGGAAGTTGGTGAGTCAAATCATTCATCGGGGACAAGTAGAGGAGCCAGATGACAACACGCACAGCCAGAAGGACGATAAGGACAACGATAACGAGGACGACCCCTAGGCATGCCGCCCTCCGCCCTGCCTTTCGTTGGTACTCGTGAGCTGTGGAAAGTTCCTCCGCTGCCCCGGAGGAGTCGACGGCAATCGAAGAGATGTTGTTCTCGATGTTATCTTCGAAAGTAAAATGCTGTCAGTCAAGGAACAGGGTTGGGGATAAACTACGAACCTAGCATTTCCCCTTGCCCCTGGACGATAGTACCCAAATCCCTAAAGATTTCGTGCAACTCGTGAATGCCAGTCTCGATCTCCCGAATCTCGGTTTCGCGTTCTTGGATAAGAGCCTCCTGGTGAGCAAGTTCGGCGGAGGATAATTGTGCCTGGAAGATTTGAGCCTGTCGTTGTTCAACAGTGCCCTCATGCTCTGGCCTGCGTCTGGGACGGTCAATCGTAATCAGAATCCCCGGACGAGGAAGTGCTGTGCCGGGTGACGTACTCGCCATGTTCTTCTTCCACGGCAATCTTAACCCCCTCTACGACCGTTCTTTGGCGTTCTGCGGAGACTTGCTGCGCACGTTGGAAAGAGACGAGAGATAGTTGGAGGTCATGGGATGTCTTCTGAAGAGCGTTCCTTTGCTGGGGCTGATGACGGGAGTTTGGTCAGGAACGGTTACGACAAGGGTGAAGATTGCGTACTAGGTTGAGCTGAAGAGCGGCAAGCTTTTTGAGGTCTGCCGAACCTCGTTTGACCATGTCCCGAGTGGAGTCGGTTAGGTCGTGTCTAGGTCGCCAACACGCGCGTTAAGCGGAGCACTGGCAGGGTGGTACTGGAGGAAGCGTACAGAGATTTCCGCAAAGCAGGAGAGTCTCTTTGGGTACCCAACTGGTCGACGAGCTTGAGGATACCTCGGACATTATTGTCGATCTTGAAGACTTGCATGGATAGGGAGGATTGGAGGTTTGCGAAGGCAGCCTCCTCTGGAGACTGAGCGTTCCTCGCTGTGGATTCGACATTCGACAGACCAGCCTCGACATCTTGGAAACTCATGGCGGGGGCGTGGGTGGGTGGATTCCGGTCAGGAAGCAAGGTGGCGTTTGCCTAATCAGGCAATGCATGCTGCTATGCATTTATGGCGTCTATTCAGCCCCGCCTCCCCCAGAAGTCAAAGCGAGAAACGAACGGCGTTGCGAGGGAAACTCAGTAATACTACCGTACAGCCACCTTCTTACCCAACACTCCATCCTTGACGCTTGCGCTCTTCCCTCCACCAGACCTAACCTTCTTGTCCGTTGAACCCAACGCTCTGTCTCTCTTCTTCTTCAATTCGGAGGGTTTGACCACGAACTTCACGTGCTTCTCTTTCGCCGGCACGTCCGTGATGGTATGTTCGGCGGCCTTCTTCGAAGGCTTGAGGATTGTCTTGGTCTCGGAAGGTCTCTCCCCCTTGGAGACCGGCGACGCTCTTGATTCAACCGATTGCAATGGGCTTGATATTTTGGAAGTGGAAGGTTTCGAGGGGGATGGTCGATCTCCCAGATTGTCCGAGTCAAAGAAGTCAACAGCGGCTGCTCGTGCAGGTTTCTGTTCCACTCTCCTGGGTTCCTTCGTGGGTGCCTTTGTTGGATGTTTGGACGCTGGGTTGTTAAGCCTCTTTGGTGTTTCGGTGGGAGTATCTGAGGGTTTCGGTTTTGATCCCTTTGAGAGGATGGGTTCTGTTGGCGGGGGGTCGAGTTCCGAAGCCTGCGGTGTGGAGGTGGGCTTCTCCGTGCGGGCCGTGTCGGACTTCTTCCTTTTCCTCCCTGTTTCCTCCTTGGATGCGAGTGCACGCTTCTTCCCCTTCTTCACTCCTCCATCCGTGTCGTCTGGTACTGGCACTCGTGTCAAGCCATCCCACCTGCCGCCCTCTTCCTCGTCCAACCTACAGGTCCATATCGGTAGGCTAGCACTTGAACTCGTCTTGACATGGATCGACTGAACATTGTCCCAGTTTTCTCGAATGTTGTTGACAACATGAGGCAGGGCAGTTGAGAGGTTTTGCAACAACTGTGCAGATGAGTGTTGGCCCAGAACTCCAATCTTGACGGAACTGTTGAGGGGTATGCAGGTTTAGAGGAACGATCTAGAGTTATAAGAAGTACTCACGAGCAGGTACCCTGGTTTTGGTGGAAATAAGTTGAGGAAACCGCTCGCTCAAGCTCGCCCTTGAGATCCTTGCGTGTTAGACAGACGGGGATCGGTTGTCTCAAAGGGTTGTAGGTTAGCGAATGTGCCGCGGTGGTGGGCGAGTCGACGTACTTTTTCGCATTGAAGAAAGCCTTCCCAAGGAGCTTTGGTAACAACGGTATAACGCGGTCATCCGCCAAGAACAAGCCGTTTTCTTTTAAGAGCATCCTGCGGGCTTCGTAGGGCTTGAACTTCCCTTTGAGTTTTTTAATGCCAATGACCCTCGAGACAAACTTGACGTTGCTCGATTCCAGTAGATCTTTGTACTCTCGCTGCGGGTCTTTTGTAATCAAGCATATCGAGGTTGCGCGTGGGTCAATCAGCGGGTGAGACAACGGGCTATCGGGGACCAGCTGCTCGGATTTGCGTCAAAGAAGAGGGGAGGGATGGACGTACATCTTGAAAGGCTTCAACTTCCGCTCCGGAAACATCTTCTTGACCGAGACGACTAACCAAACGTACTGCTCCGTCCTGTCGGGTAACAGTTCGTTCTGTTCCTTCGCAACTTGGTGCGCGAGGGCGTGTTTGAGCAAAGCGTCGACCGCAAGCTTACACTGGGCAGCGGAAACCTTCGAGTCAATCAGGATGTCTTCTGACAATTTCCCTTCGCCCATCTCTGCTCGTCGTTCGCTCTCAGCAATCGCTGGTATCAGTGGAGTTGGAATACCTTCTGCTAGAACCCGAGCGGGCTGATCGAGAAGTAAAAAAGTGTAAGGTCTGGTCACGTGTTGCTACATTGGTCCACCTTCCGGCGTCCCACCAATCCACGATGGGCCGTCAGATGTACCTTGCACTACTGGTCTCTGCAGCTCACTTCGTTCATCTCAGCTCAGCTTTAGCCGCTACTCGACTGTTTCCTCAGCTTCATTTCTCCACCGCTGAGTCCCACCCTCGGCACTTCGAGGCGTATATTGTCAACGATCTCGAGACGGACGCGTGTCTCTACGTTTCATTAGGCACAACACAGCCTCATAAAGAACTAACCCGCGCTCTCGGCCGAGGTGATTTATACCACACTGAAAGGTCCACCTTCGACTCCGGAACAGCCAGACGAGCGGGCAAGTTGGAACGCATCAAGGTGTTCAGTAACGACACGCAAGTGTTGAGAGACTATTCCGTGGCTTTATGCGGTCGTGGCGATGACAGGAGAACGTTCCCCTTCTATGACGCACTCCTTCGTGACGGGATGGCCGGTGAGGGAGCGACAAGCAATGAGATGACTGAAGGAGACCTTCCTCCCCTCGAAATTCGGCCGATTTTTCAATCAGGTAACCCGGAAAATAGGGTTGACCTCGTCTTTTTCGGTGATGGCTGTGAGTTCCTCGGATAATTTCTGCTGTACCTTGTAACATGCGGATCTCACACCTTAATGTCTGACCGTATGTTAGACATAGAATCTGAAAGATCAAAGTTCTTCGATGATGCAACTCGTTTGGTTGAGGAGATCTCTCAGAACCAAACTTTCTATACCGTCAAACCACTCTTAAACTTCTGGGCTGCCTTCACACCCAGCGCTGAGGTAAGCACTAGCGGCCCTCAACCCGCCATTCCTCCATCCTCGTCCTGTGATCTCATCCAAACGGGTGATCGTCGTTCATGGTTTCCATTCAGAGTGGTATCGGGGTGGGCGGCGTTCCGAGGGAGTATGTTACTTCTTCCAAGTATCAATGTCCGCCTGGATCCGAGGTTGAACCAAGTTGCCCATTAACCTTCCCAGCACCACGTTCGGTTTATACAGAGACGGGACTGAGCTGAGGGGAGTTTACTACGCCAGACCCCAAGTGGCCCGCTTGGCCTGTTCTTCGCTTGGTGTCCAGTGCGACTACCCTGTTCTATTGGGTACGTAAATACGAACTTAGAGACGGTATTCGCGTTTTGGTCGTGTTTGAACCTGACCAATTCCGTTTCCTTCGGATACAAGGGAACGACCTGTATTATGGCGGTACGATCCGCGTCAATCTGATATACCGCTGATGAAGCTGATTCGATGTGGTTGCGGTAGGGTTGGGTGGGGAGTTCACGTGAGTGAATCTACTCTTGTAACTCAGGTTCCTGAGCTGTTCAGGCGTCGAGTTTCCTTTACCATATGCCAATTTCTGACGCTTCGCTGACGTTTCACTTTGAAAGGGTCATCACGCCATCTGTGAAGAATGGCGCGCTGGTCCTGCGTCATGAGCTCGGCCACTCGATTATAGAGATCGGCGAAGAATACGATGGAGGTGTCGACGGGGGTTACTTTGGTGTAGATGCAGCAACCTCGCCAGAAACGATCGGATGGAGACGCTGGCTTACCAATGCACCCCTTCCAGGAATGGCGCCCCGGGTAGAACGTATGGCGATGCCGTTCCAAACATACCCTTGGACGATCTTGAATATTTCCTCTGTTTGGACCGGAAGGTTCATCTCTCCGGGTGAGTTAATTTTATGTATGAACTTCACTGGCGCCAGCGTGGTGGCGATTAGGTGAATGTGATTGGATTCACTTTCGATGTTCCACCGGCCCTATCTCCCGAAAGCTTATTTCAGTTGACCCTGAAGGGACATGTGAGTTGATGGAAATTCCTCTTGTTCTAGGGGTGTACCCATCGAACCTCATTCGATTTTCTATCGCTGGGGTACCCAAATCCGATCAACTTACCGTATACCTCGATGGCAAGGACATTGGGTGGGCGGCCGAAGAGGGTGTCGGAAAAGACCGATACTTCTATGAGTACCTCGACATTGGAGAAGACGGTTTCAGCGGTGGGGAGCACGAGGTCCAGTTCATCTTGAACTATGATGATCCTGACGGGATCACAGAGGGCAGTGGACCACAGTTATGCAGTGTTGAGGTTTTGGAGTATGGTGCGCCTCATGAGTGCGTCCTCGGTAAACCCTATTCCTGGATCCCACTGAAGTTTCGCAGGTTCAATGGCTCGCCCGGCTACTATGGGGTGTTTCCTACGTAAGCGGGTTTATCCACAATCTCGTTACACAGGACATCACCTCTCGCAGGTTCTCGGCCACCAATCGAACCACCTATCGACCAACGAACGAAGACTGCCTGATGCGGGATGTGGTTACCACAAACTTCTGCAAAGTCTGCATCGAAGAACTTTGGCTTCGGTTATTGAGAAGGGTTTCAATCATTGAAAATTCCGAGAGCGATTGTAGATCTTTCGGCATAAATCTCCTCCCCCTAGCTCAATTTCGGACTAACGAGACACTTGTGGGGACAGAGGAGGGTTATGAGATCGTGTGGTCGAGGAAACGAGAAGGTAACTCTCCCTCGTCACAGTCGGTCGGCGTTTTCAAACTTTCGCAGGTCAAAAGGACTGGATCTTCGAAGATTTCTCGGGAATGACCGAGCTTGTGCTGGACGAGTCGGATGATGTGAGACCCGGGGACAACATTGCTGTCACGGTCCAATTTTTTACGGAGGAAGTTAGGTTGGACGAGAAGGGGTACCTACGTGACAGCGCGTCTTGGACGATCGGGAGCGAATGTGAGAGTGATTAACCCGGTGTCCAAACGTAGGACCGTTCTGTACATGTGCTCGTACGAGCGGTTCTCCCCAGGTTCTCCCGTAGCGGAGGCTCGTATCATCAGCTCTCCACGGGGGGCCACCGGGCAAGTTTCCGTGCCGGAGTGGCTGACGCCCTCTGCACAAACGCGCGTCAAGCGCGCATGGAGTCCGCACGGATCCGGACAATGGACATTCCATGTTCCTCTTAATCTCATTCCGTGGTGCGCAAACAAAGCAACCCTGCCACCCTGGAGTCATTGGGGTATTCAGTGTGTGCGGCTTCTGGAACTGACACCTAGTGTACTAGGATCCTTCGTTCCCACTGACGGCGTCCACTTAACCGCGGGGTGAGTCCAAAAGCTGTGGATATCACACCTTTTGTCCTTTTGCTCGAGATCTGCGAGCGTTGGTGATCTCCGGCTTTCGGGATTTCTGCATATCAGCACAACACACGTCCAACCTCACGGCGTCAGAGACCCACACACTCCATCTCGCAGGAAGCGGAGCAGCGGTTGCCACACACATGGGTCAGCCAACCCACGCAGCCGCCGCAGATGCTGTACCGGCGTCAAGGGCAGGTTGAGACACCTGGACTGTGATCCCATCCATCACGTCTGCAATTCCCGCCTCTCTTCGGGTTGGGATTTTGAGCGGGATTAAAGCTGATTCACAGACATAGCATCGATCTAGAGCCAACACTGCTGATGTATTCTGATGTGTTCTCGTATTCCGAATAAATCTACGTCCCTAGTTATCTGCTGTTGTGTCTGGAACAGCAACCGTAAGGGTTGCTGTAAGGGTTGCTTTGCAATCTCTCCGATGTTTCCTTTTTGGGTCACCGTCTTGCGCGCGAACGCACCATCCCGGCGCTCGTCCTTCTACCTTGCTGTCTCGTTACTACGACTTTCCCGCCTTCAAGATTCCAGGCGCTTTCCACTGCGACCAACCGCCAGTACAGATCGCTGCTCGGCTCAGTCTTTTGTGCTCAAGTATCGTGGCCTGGTCTGGCTCCAGGTCAGGGCGGTGTCGGTAGCAATCCTGCATTTGTCTCCCTTCTCTCTGGAAAACCGGCTACGACCATCCTCATCTGCGGGCTATGCGCGCGCTCGAGTTTGTCTGGAGACCTCGGTTGCCGGCACCTGATTTTGGCTCCGGCGGACCTGACAAGGGCGGGGTGGTAATTGAACAAATTAGTGATCTACTGGCTCCCTGACTCACTGACGGTCAACGCACAGCCGTTAGGAAATGTTCATTCGGTTTCTGGGGATGACTCTCCTCCATTCTCTCCTTGTTCTCACGCACCCTCAAGTATATATAGGTTCCAATGTCTGTGTCGCTGTCCCTCCATCCCCAACCGGTTCTCTCAACCACCCAAAGCTTTATCGCTTCTCAAGAGGACCTCGCCGCACCTTCCTCTTTCTCAAACCGTAGTACACCATCACAATCCGCCGCAGCCCGCTGCCACAACCAATACCAACCACCCTCCGCACACCCGCACTACACCCAGTTAACATGAGCCCCAAGCCCGCCCAGAGCAAACCGCAGAAGCCCAATGACGGCCAGGAAAACATCCGCACCATCGCTTCCACCACCACTGGCGCAGTCCTCCTCTAACCCCGTTGTCCGATCAAGACGCGGAGGTTCGCATCATCATCACTGACGCTGCGTTGATTCTGGCCACCGTCCCAGTCAATCACAAAAGCCTCTCTACCCTCACCTCCCACCGCCTCTCCACCCTTATCTCCCACTCCCTCTTGGTCGTAATCCCCTCATACACCCACACCAACGGCCGCCGTCCCTTCCTCTATCCGCCCAACCCATTACGCATTCGTCTCATCCTCGCCATACCCATGAATCAATCTCTCGGACTTTTTACGCATATGATACGCATTAATCTAGTAGGACCCAATGTTTGACAGTAATTGAGAATAGGACGAGAACGATGACGGGTGTAATTTCACGCTGATAGCTACCTTGCGATGTGCTCTACCCTATTGTGCTCTGCGCTTTCAATCATATGTTTGCATTTTCCATTGTGATCTTATCAGAACCGACTGTGTATTTTCGTGCGTTCAGTAGCAGATGACGTCAAATTGTTGGGTCACAGACCACATCATCAGACTGAAATTAAAAACACCTACCGATGGGATTGTACGGTATCACCCGGTCTTTCGTACATCAGCGAGTTCCTGACCTCCAACGCCCAAGTGTGCATTATTCCTCGGTATGGTCGATGATTCGTAGGCCCCTCTTTTGTGATATCTAACCAGGGATCACGACAGTGGACATTATCTAACCGGTTCGTGAATCCCGAACATTGGTAACGCTTGTCAGCGGAAAGGTTGAAGAGAGGTGATTTGATTTAACCAACTTTCTAGTGGGTTTGGTTGACCATGGCCCTGAGGACGGCACTGGGGATGGTGCCATTTGTCCGCTATAACACCGAAATGCCACTATGTTAATGTCATAAAGGGGTGCGAAAAACGGACGGCCAACACATTGCCCTGGATCCCCCTCCACTATCAAAGGGGGGTCCGGCACAATGACCGTCACCCCTGCCGGGAGGCACAGGTAGGGAGAGGAGGTTTCCCAAGTTCCCGTGATGTAGCGCGCTTTGGTGAGGGTCTAACAGGTACTTGGAGGACATACTTGTGGCCTTTGTCTGGCCTCAGATTAACGCTACGATTGTGCACGAGGCTTGTCACCGGTTGCGCAGCAAGGACTAGGCACGCTGATCCAGAGGGAAATAGAGCCAGCGAGTAGACTGGGGCCCTCGACTCCTGTGGCGGAGTGATTCACCAGGTAGCGGGCATAGACCGGGGGAAAATCTGATCCCATAGAAGCGAGGTGCGTCGCCCGTTGGCAGGATAAGGATTGCCTACACCCCCCCCCCCCCCCACTAATCATACGCAGAATCAAGGCGTAGATCCCCGGCAATGGACTGGACATTACATCCCTGTGTGAAGATCTCAGGTGTTGGCTGATGCCCGGATGGGAGAGACATCCTGTGCATCCCACCGATCGCCCAGGGAAACTCAGGAAAATGGCCCTGCAAATCTATGAGAGTCTCTGGGATCGAACAGGCGCTGACGTCGCACCACATTGAAGGATTTGCTTCCGCTATCGATCGCCACGACCCAGATGTCGATGGGCGATCAAAGGGTTCTCACGCTTGCAACGCTCTGGTCTTTTCCGCTACCTCCAGAGGTTGTCAACGACGTTTCGAAGAGTATTGGGACGAGGTGGATGACTACCCGAACTTACTGATGGTGTTGTTCGGTAGAAGACGTCGTAGCTAGAGATCACGAATCTGATCGTTGAAACAATGAGACTCGTTGGTGACCAAAAGCGAAAGTCGGCAATGGATTCAAGGGCGAGGACCCCTACATTAACGTGACGGTAAGTCAATAAAAAAGAGCCGGTTAACCCCGACGCTGATTGTTGAGGATAACCAATTTGATCGTGTGTCCACAAGCTCGGACCGGTCTGGCCGGTTGAGGGTGGGTATTGAGATCGAAACGCAGGCCAGGAAGCGACAAAGCCGCCATCATGTTCGTCAGTTTCCGGAGAACGAGAGGAATACGCCGCACGCACATACATATGTATCCCCGAGCGTGTACGCTTCATTGATGTTGGGGGAGAGTAAGAAACTGGAACCCGAGCTGCGGCGTTCCTGGCTGCGATGGAACTTGACACGTTTCAACCTCTGTTTGTTGTGACCCGGGGTGTTCGGCGTCACCGTTGACCTACGTTCGGCTGGACCGTAGCAGCCTTGATGAGGGCGAGTGAATGTCCTGCGTTGAATTCGAGGGACCGATGAGTAGCCGGAGAAATTGTCATCCCCATCCGACCAAAAGCTACCGGGCCAAAGTTCCGCTCTTGGATTGGAATGGCTGTGTGCATCAGCGATGGCGTTGTTGATTGCGCGAAGGTCAGCCACAGGTGAAACTAAGCGTCGGCCACTCTGCCTCCCCGGCGTGTGAATTGCACTGTGGTTGCTAACAACGTGCCAGCGGCTGCGTGGGGATGATAACCTCACGTCCAGTGGCGGGGTGGATGCTCGGCAAGCTGGGAGCCGCGGCTGTCGTGTGACCGTGTGACCATCGTCACATCATTATCCCCCAACGAGTTGGACGTCGTCGGTCACGACGAGCAGCCCACTGAGGGTCTAACCCTGGCCGTTGCCCACTTCTCCCTCTTTTCCGACAGCTATACCCTGTGCTTTATCATCTACCCGCCGTATCATCACCCTTCGCTGGCCGTAAACCCCATGGCCGTGACCGCGACCATGGAGATGTCCCCAGGTCTTTCATGGGACGAGAAGATTGTGCCAACCCTCCGCAAGCGTACGTGCACACCACTACCCGCGTTCACTTTGGAACCACATCATCAATCCCTTTCACATGCGTTGCCCCCGCGTTGCTTGGCAGTTGACCCTTGATTGACTGCCATCTCCATGGTCATTTGCCTCCGTCCTTTCACAACACATCCATGCCTTCACGCAACACCATCCTACAGCCTGGGCACTGACATACATTTCCCTCGCAGGGCTCGAGACGGAGAGCAAGTTGTTGTCGAAACGAATGTCCGCCGCCTCGATCACATCAGAAGACAACGGCCCATACCCATCAACTTACAACAACTCCAGCCAGAACACCCCCATACAAACTTATTACCACCACCAGCCTCGTCCAAGTGCGATTCCCCGTCCCAGTACCCAGTCACGACCTTCCGATTCAAGTACCCGACCGGCACAGCCTGCGTTCACGAGAGCACGGACCCTCTCCCAACCATTCCCTTTTGACCCAGACGCAGTGGACAGACCGGTAGTCTCGCCGTCCCCTTCTACATCTCCTCCACCCCCTTCAGGTGTTTCCCGTATACCCGTCAAAGCGAGAACTGGCAGTGTCTCCACGGGCACCCACAGTGCACCTCGAATAGATGGCCGAATGTCGAGGGATACGTATTACGCCGCGGATGCGATTGGTCCGCGGCATAAGGTCTCGGCTCTTGTCAACGAACAACCGCCATTTCCCTCACAGCGTTCGGATACTGACGTGGAGAGTGTCCGCTTCTCTTCAGAGTCGGAAGAGCGACCCTTCGAGCATTGGTACCGAGGTGATGTATCTAGGAACGGTGGGGTGGGAGAGTTTCGTGTAGCGCGACGCAAGGAAATGCTGGACATCGCCAGCTACGGCCACTCCACCAGGAAACAGCTCTCCTCTCGGGCTGCCTCACGGTTTGGGGCCCAAACCGAACTTGCTTCGCCGCGCCGAAGAGCGGGTAGCATTGGTGTCGATACCAGGTCAAGTCTGTACATGGAGGATCCTCGTTCGAAGGATGATCTTGTCCTCGACGAGGCCCCCCCTTCAGTCATCGCCTACTCCGACCCCGAACCCGAGGACGATCGTGATTCAGATATGGATTATTACTTCAATTCTCACACAACAACTGCGTCACAACCTCCAGCCTCCTTCGAATCGGAACCCCGGCACACCACGACGGTTTCAAGAATACCCACACCTTCCCAGAAACGGCCCAGCCGTGACGATGCCCAGACAACGAGATCGGTGGCTACCCCCGAGCCTATCAGGGCGAGTTCTGATTCTCCGTCAACATCAACCGCCCCTCCTCGTACCCCCACACCGAGGGCAAGGTCACAGACTCCAACCAGAGCTGCAGGAAACCAAACCCCGAAACAAAAGTCAAAGAGTCTTGGCCTAGACAAGTCACCAAGATCCAATGGCATGGCGAAGAAGGTGAAGACGACAACCAAGACTCCACCTTCTGCACACAGAAGTAAGAAAGAAGAGGGGAATCGGCGCTCCGTTGGAGTTTATCCCGTGACAAATATTGAGGACCCGGAGCATGCAATCCCGACATGGACTCAACCAGTTGCAGGCTCAAATTGGGACGAGGTCCGGGTTCACCTTTCACAGATCTGGTTGTAATAACTAACCATCGCGAGATAGGTGGTTCTGCCAGCCGTCGCTCGGAAAAAGGGTCTGGACGGACAATACCAAACCACGGACGGAAGTCCTAAGCCACGGAAACCCGAACCTGAGCGGGCAGAACCCGTGCGTTTTTGCTCTTGGCGTTTGTCTGTGGTCCAGCTGTTGACACCCCTTCAGGCTCCCGGAACGTTCGGCTACGATTACTCCAAGTATAGACCTCCAAGAGACGGAGAGCCAATGCTCAACGGTATCGAATTGGATGAGTTTGGTCACAGAAAGCCAACTGTTGGTACCGATCCCCCTGTTGAGGAGAAATCTGTGGAGGGCCCTCCCTCCACCGCTGCCACCATGATCGAGGACCAGCGACCGATCGCACCTTCGAAGCAGAATGGCTATAACCCCCGCCCCTCACCCCCCCCATCTCCCGCTCCGTTCTCGCGTTATACACCTCATGGTCCACTTGAAGTTACGCCGGTCCCCTCCCAAAACCACCGTCCTGTGGAAGAGGAGGACCGTAATGGCGGTTGCTGCAAGTGTGTTATCATGTAACTTCCGTTTCCGTTCCTCTATTTTCCCGCGCACGGTTCTTCTTGCAATATTCCCCAGGCGACAAGGGCTTTCAAGGACTTTTTCTCTCCTTCATCTATTCGGATCCAGTGCTGCATGTTGTTCTTTCACCATCAACATTTCGTCATGCCCTTCTCTCTGAGGATGTATTATATCTTGGTTAGTTCCCCACCCACCCCCTCCAGGTCCCCTCCGTTTCGAGTATCATCGAGGCCGGCTACCCCACCCTGATTGCAGCCTTCTTCGGGTGTAAATAATCTTAATCGGCGTTGTATTCGATGTTTTCACCGCTTTATTCTCAGCTTGCCGCGACATGTCCTCATAACGCTCGTTTCTGATACCACGCTCGTTTCTCGCCTCCCATTCTTTCTATTCCCAGCGAACTACACTACTGCACCATCATGATACTCCTCTTTCACCCTGCGGGATTCGGTGTTACGCCCCCATTCCCCCCTAATTCTGACAATGACAATACCGTTGGTTCGTCATTCGTAACGCGCATTCCCCAGCCGGCGCCTTTGGGTACCCTTTTGAGACCGACATCTACCCTCGACCGACGAACGGCATTTCCGTTGCCCTGGAGCTCAGTAAGTCAGCTGAGTCCTTATCGTGGCCAAATTCACCGTACATGATTTTATAGTCCAGCACCGTGACATCAGTCGGTAGGCTGGCGATATGCACGATACTCTGTGCAACATGTTCCACGTCAAAAGTCGGCTCTGGAACTGTCTGCCCGTTTGGCTGCAAGGTTCCCCGTGATGACCTGGACGTCATGTCTGTTAGGGCATTACCTGTCGAAACGTAAGGCTACACCCGAACCAAGCTTCGGGATACAGCTCACCGATATCAATTTGGGTACAGGATATCCCGTGACCCCTTCCCTCCAATGCCGTGGATTTGGTCAAACCGGTGATGGCGTGCTTCGAGATGGTGTACGGGAAGGAGTGTGGGCGTGGGGTATACGCAGCCAGCGATCCATTGTTGATAATCCTCCCTAAGCATCTTTGAGATCACGCACCGCACACGAACGCACCAAACTAACCGCCGGGGGGGTTTTGCGTCTTGAAGATTTTGAATGCCTCGCGGGTGCAGACCACAGCACTAGTCACGTTCACGTCCATCACCGTCCGGAAGGCTTCAATCGGGAGGTCTTCTATCGGCGTGGGGGGATAACCCATCCCTGCGTTCTATCGACACAACATCAGGGGAAGTACGAGCGACCGTTGGTTTTGATATGCCCGCACGTTGAATAACAGGTCCAACCGTCCTACGATCCGTGACGTTCAATACATATGGTTTCACCTGAAACTGCCTTACCGAAAGTTGAAACAGTTTGTCTGAACAGCTCTAACACGAATCGTTCGTCTGAGATATCTCCAGCAAGAACGAGGACCCTGGAGGTTTCCCCACACTGAGCTTTTGTTTCTTCCAGCTGATCGGGCCTTCTGGCTGTGATCACGATATCCCAGCCTGCCTTCGACAGGGCGGCTGCGGTGGCGCGGCCGATGCCTATGCGGAGTCAACCGTTGGGTAGATGGCTACAGGCGCACTTGGGTGATGAATTGTACCTGAAGATGCTCCCGTAATGAGTGCTACCTTGGTCATATCTGACCTGGACTAGTTGACGTTCAGTCTCAAGTGCCAAACGCACGAGACCGCGCCCCAAGAAACCCTAGTACGCGCAGCCGGTGATGGCCGCTCCAGAACGCTGTCGGGCCCTCCTGGAAAATATTCTGACGACGGAGAACTTCGAGCTCTGGATGGAGTTGTGTTGCGCTCCCTGCACCATGTATCCCAAAAGTATGTTCCGTTAGACTCGCGAAGGTGGGAGGGAGTTGGGAGAGTTAGGGACAATCCTCCCTTGCCTTCGGATGTCTTAGGTCACCATGGTGTTCCAACGGAAAGAACTTAACAAGGCGCTATGGCTGAGTGGTTAAAGCGACAGACTAGAATCTGGGCAATCCGATTGGTTCCCAATCACGTGATCTGTTCCGATATCGGGCGCAGGTTCGAATCCTGCTGGCGTCGTTTTTTGCAGTCTTTTTCGTGCAAGAACTTCGTCGACCAGTCGGCCGGTTCTGAACCGCGAGAAATATACACAGAAAATGGAATGATTCCATTGTGGCATAGCGACGAACGCTTGGAGAGCCCCAGGGTTCAGGGGGGAGGAAAGGCACCATCGCCAATGGAGAGCTGAGCGGGCGCCTTGAGGTTGACGGTTACAACCATACCCAGGCACGGGGACCAAATGTGGGAGCTAGTGACCCCAACTGTCGTTTCGGTTTGGTCCGAGCCCTGGCACAACGACTTCACGAAAGTACAGGACGCAGCTGGGTCGATTTGGAATTGGGTTGGAAAAAGCGCCCGAAGGTGGGGCACACAGTACAGGGTTGACTGCGAATACGAGTGCACCAAGAGTAGACCCGCTCAGAACGTTGCAGACAGGCCATGATGCTTTCTCAGCCGCATCGGCGTGGTATACCCAAAATCACCGCAATGGATAGCTGGCTCGATGGGCGATTTGGTGGGGAGGACGATCGCCTGGGCCGCCTCCGTAGCCCAACTGGTGATCGAGCCAAGCCTCGGTCACCTGTCCCTCCTTCCACCTTTCACTTCTCCCATCTTCAGTAAAAACATAAAAATGCAGGCCGGTCAAACCCCCGTGTTCGTAATGAGTGAGTAGCTTTCAGCAATCTTCGTCCTCTCGTCGTGGTGGTACCGATCTCCATGCGTTAGACACAACACCGGAGCGGCAATCAGGGAGAAAAGCTCAAATCTCAAACATCACCGCTGCAAAAGTGGGCTGCTTCGCTTCTGGGAGCCACCGCCTTGGCTGACATCTGGCGGTTAGACCGTCGCAGACGTGATTAGGACATGTCTTGGCCCAAAGGCGATGCTAAAGATGATTCTCGATCCAATGGGCGGTATCTTGTCAGTCGTCGTTTTATCGCGTTCCCCTCCTTAACCTCATCGATATCTCCCCCCGGTTTTTATTGTCACGGTTTCACTCGTGTGTGTGCTCGTATCGTCTGCTGTCGTTTCGCCTCATCCCGCAAGGCTCACAAATGACGGAAACGCGATTTTACGAGAGATCGACGTCGCCCACCCCGCGGCAAAAAACATGATTGAGCTCAGTAGGACTCAGGACGAAGAGTGTGGAGATGGGACGACAAGTGTCATCATTCTCGGTTCGCCGCTTTCAGTTCCTGCTTCTCTCATCCGATTACTTACTTTTAATCGCAGCCGGGGAGATCCTCGCTCAATCACTATCCCAACTCGAACGCGACATCCATCCCGTCGTAATCATCTCGGCGTACAATAAGGCGCTCAAAGAGTCTCTGGAAATCATCAAGCGGATATCCGTCCCTATCAACGTTAACAACGACGAAGAGATGCTTTCTCTCATCAAAACTTCTATCGGCACCAAGTTCGTGGTACGCTGGTCGGACCTGATGTGCAACCTCGCCCTACAGGCAGTCCGTACCGTGGCGCAAGATCCAGAACTAGACCCATCCGTCCCAGGAGTCAAGTCGGTCGACATAAAACGTTACGCACGAGTGGAGAAGGTGCCAGGTGGAGAAATCGAGCAAAGCCGTGTCATGAACGGGATTATGCTCAACAAAGACATCACACACCCGAAAATGCGGCGAAGGATCGCCAAACCGCGTATCGTCCTTCTCGACTGTCCCCTCGAATACAAAAAGGGAGAGTCGCAGACGAACATCGAGATCACCAAGGACACTGACTGGTCGAGGATCCAGGAGATCGAGGAGGAGCAGGTAAAGGCGATGGTCGACAAGGTCGTGGAGTTCCAACCGGATCTGGTCATCACCGAGAAGGGAATCTCCGACTACGCTCAACACTTCCTGTACAAGGCAAACATCTCGGCCATTCGCCGTGTCCGGAAGTCGGACAACAACCGCATCGCTCGTGCGGTTGGCGCTACGATCGTCAATAGAGTCGAGGACCTCAGAGAGTCGGACGTTGGAACCGGCTGCGGGGTCTTCTACATCGAGAAGATTGGAGACGAGTACTTCACATTCCTGGACGAGTGCGACTCTCCAAAGGCGTGCACGATCCTACTCAGGGGACCGTCGAAGGATATTTTGAACGAGATTGACAGGAACCTCGCAGACGCCATGTCCGTCGCGAGGAACGTGATTTTCAATCCTATCCTGGCCCCAGGGGGTGGTGCGACGGAGATGGCGATCAGCGTCGGGCTGCAACAGAAGGCGAGGAGCGTTACTGGGGTCGAGGGCTGGCCTTTCAGGGCTGTTGCAGATGCGATGGAGGTCATCCCAAGGACGTTAACTCAAAACGCGGGTGGAAATGCCATCAGGGTGTTGACCGAGCTGAGGGTATGATTTCTTACCCTCGAACGGCTAGTCCCTGGCGCGTCTCTGATAGCAATCGGCTTCTAGGCCAAGCACGCTAACGGCGAACACTCGTGGGGTATTAATGGAGACACAGGCAAGGTGGTCGACATGAAATCGTATGGTCTCTATGAATCCGCGAGCGTCAAGATCCAGATATTGAAAACAGCGATCGAGGTTGGTGGATCACTCGAATACCCTGGTCGAGTATAGGGCTAACGTCCTGTTCCGCGTAGGCCGCTAGGATGTTATTGCGAGTAGATGACGTTGTACAGGCCACAAGGAAGGATAAAGAGCGGGAGTCTGGAGCACCACCTATACCAGAAGCCGAGTAGCCATGGGCCTGTACCCACAATTTGTCGGACATTAATTAGAACTTTTTGGCACAGTTGGATGACCAGGTTTGACCGAGGCTGGGAGAATTCGCAACCGAACAGTACGAATTATTTGGAAGGGAAAAGAACTAATGCTGGGGGTTCGTTGGTTCGTGTCAACGAACTGGCACTGGGGCTATTGGCCCCATTACATGTGGTATTCCATTGTAGGTACACAAGAACAAGTAAAGGTAGGTTATACTATATGATGAAAAGTATCCGGGTAACAGCGCGGCCGCTTCAGCAGAACAAAAAACACACTTTTTAATGGCACACCCCCACAACACGACCTGCGTCACTCACGGGGCGAATGGAGTCTTCAGTGGGATCCAGAGGGAGGATCGTAGGGGGTCCTCAAGCGTTCGGATGGGAATTCATACTTCTCGCTGTCGTACATGCCACCTGGGGCAAAGTTCTCTCCGGTCTTGACATATCCGCGAGCAGATCCCTGTATACCCTTACGGCGACGGAGGAGGGCGAGTGCGGCGAGAACGATGTACCCGAGACCCATTACACCAACGGTGGCGATGAGCCCGATGATGAGACCCTTGTTCTGACCGTTTTCGCCCAGGTCGAGAGTGCCCTTCACATTGCCTTTGTTGACGGTGGGGTTGTCACTGGAAGTGCCATTGCTAGGGGGAGAAGAGTTGGAGTTGGAGTTTGAAGAGTTGTTGGAACTGGGCCCGCCTGAGCCGCCGTTCTTCTGGGACTGCCCGGTGGGCTGATCTGAACGGTTGACACTGCAACGTTTGGTGCATTCCTCAAGGGCCAGAGCGATGTTATCAGGGATCTGTAAATCAAAGGGTCAGGTGATGATCGGGAATGCGACATAAAGGGGCGCCAACCGATTCGGAAATCTTCTCAACCTCGGAAGGGTCGATCCCAAGAGAAGCAGCGACGACATCAGCGGGCAAACCGAAAACTGTCAACAATAGGAGCGTGTAAGCAGTAGAAATTTTGGGCAATAGGGGAGGCCTACATCGTTGAGCGCTAAGTCCGGTATGAAATTAACAGAGTTAGTCAGATGAGAGAGCATGCAGAAATGGGCATGGTAGATCGTACTGACACTTGGCTAAAGAGAGGGGTAAGCGGTGTCAGGAAGAGAGATAGGGGGAATGTCTTACCTGACACCCGGGAATGAGTCGCTGAAGAACGCAACAAAGGTCACAGGTTCGCAGTGGTCGTTGAACTCAAAGTGGATGGCACCCTGAGGGAAGAGAGTGGCCTGGTTGGTCCCGACCTCGTTGAAGACGAATTTTGCCCCGTTCTCCGGTATCATGCCCGTGATGAGAGAGCCGTTGGTGACATAATTGAATTCTGCGGACCTCGGGTGGACGTGAGGGGCGTTCATGCCGCATGGCCCGAGGAAACCGACGGCTGTGAAACGTGGGATCAGCTTGGCAGGGACAGCGCTCAAAAGGCTCCTCGTACTGATCGAGACATCATTCCCGATGGTAGCGGGCATAGTGATGGCATTGGCGGACGAGCTGAAACCACCTGCGCCTGCGGTCTTTCCAGCAGGAGAGTGCAGGAAGTCGAACTTGAACGCATCGTCAGGGAGGAGATTGAGCCTCGCAAGGTCGGTTGGGGCCTCCAAGAGGCTCGCGATAAGCTCGGTATTCCCCTGGGCGACGGCGGTGGAGAAAGCGATAGCGGAAAGGATGAAAAGCCCCGATATCATCGTCAAGGGGGATGAGGGGGGAGGTGGTGGGAGAAGAATGGGGAGACAGGGTGCGGCATTTATGTATTTTATGCAGCACAGCTGTCTCTCATGACGCTGGCGGTCATTCTGGGCTTCAGCCCGGAGTGGGCGGTTTCAGATCAACAGCGTGCGAGGTGCCGAGGAATCAGCCGGGTCGCGGACAACAAAGATCACATCGAACGTGAGGGGTTCGTTCAGGGTTCGCTCTCCTGGCCGGGCCCGGCGCCCATGGGCGAAATGATGACCAATCGATGTCTAAGCACGTTGTGTTTGCTTATAACCACAAGCAAACAGAACGCTAGCTGAGCCAGATCTCTCGAAACCGCGTTCAGGATGCAAGACAAGAACGTTAACCTTCACGAAGAACGAGGTTACACCGCAATCGCCGACCATGGTCTGTAAGTGTCCCACACCCTTCCCCTTCATCTCCGTCCCCACCGACGTCCCCGACCCATAGCATCGGGAACCTGAGAACAGCCGCACTGGTGAGCAACAATGGCTTTCCACCCTCTCTACCACCCTCAGAGCACTAATCCTTTTCTTTCAGGTCAGCTTAGACGGTTCCGGTACGCCCGCTTCCGATCCCCGTCTAGCTTTCACCCACCCTTCTGTCCAGTCGACTCCTATTGCGTTCCAGATTTCGACTCCCCTTCCGTCTTCGCTCGCATCCTCGACAAGGACAAGGGTGGCCATTTCTCTATCACTCCCTCTGCGAACTTTTCCACCAAGCAAAGCTACCTCCCGTCCTCTAACGTACTCGTCCATTCCCCCTCTTGCGACGCCATCGAATCTAATCTCGGTTCAGATCCTTCAAACCAAATTCCTCAACGAGGGCGGTGTGGTACAAGTTACCGATTTCCTCCCGCGTCAAAGTTCCAGCAACTCTGGTCGCCCTCTCTTGCACTGGTTAATCCGCAGGGTTGAGGTCAGTTCACTCCATCCTTGCACCCTCTCAGATCCCGCCGATCTCCTATTCAGGTAGTCCGGGGAGTCTTCCCCCTCAGGGTTGAAGTTGCACCCGCATTCAATTACGCTCGCGACAAGCACGACGCCCACATCATCACAGACCGCTCCGTTCCCGGTCATCTCGATGTAGCCTCACCTCAGAAAAAGGCTCTTTTCGTCTCCGAGAACCTCTCCCTCGACTTCAGATATATATCGGAGAGCGAAGTCGACGGTGTTCCCGTCCCTGAGGTCGACATTCAACTCTTGGACTTGACCGAGAAGGGTCATCTGGGACTTTCCGCATCCGTCGACCTCAACCTCGTCGAAGGTCAAGTTGTCACTTTCGTCCTCAGATCCCTCTCCCCTTCCCGAGTAAAACGAGACCTCGACTCCCAGACCCCCGACCCGGAGAGGGATGAGGCTCTCCAGAAAGTAATGCCCAGTCCTAAAATCGCAGAGGAATTGGGGATTGACTACAAGAGTCTCGTGTCTGGCGCCTCCAAATTCAGGGCTCCTGACGATCCTTTGCTCACTGCCGAACTCCTTTCCGAACTGTTCAGCGTGAGTGCGGCCCCACGCAGGCACCGTTTTTATGATGCGATTTGTTGCCCAGACCACGAACCAATATTGGGTAAACTGGATTCGCAGGTCGACCTACACTGGATCGTGGAAGGAAGCTGTTAACAGGAGTGCTTTGGCTCTAAAGCTGCTCATTTACGAACCTACTGGCGCTGTTGTGGCCAGTCCCACATTCTCCCTCCCAGAGTTTATAGGCGGCGGGAGGAACTGGGATTACCGGGCATCTTGGATCCGGGATTCCTCGTTCACCCTTTACGCCCTCATCCGGTTGGGTTACACCTACGAGGCGAACGGTACTCGCCTTTCCCCAACTCACCGAGCCCATAACTGAAGTGATCGCAGCCTATATGGATTTTATCTTTGAGCGCCTCAAGCACAAGAATCCCGATGGTTCGCTTCAGATCATGTACACCATCCACGGTTAGTTGTTCTGCGAGCCTTTTTGATCTGAAAACTGATCCATAATTTCAGGTGAGAAGATCTTCCCAGAAGAAGAATTGCTCCATCTCGACGGTCACAAGGGTTCAAAACCGGTCAGGTTAGTTGCCCCTATCTTGTCCCTTTTTACGTCGCGATGCGTACGAATTCGTATATACTTGTGTGTGTTACCAAAAGACCTTTTCTGCTGGACTCCC
>Ga0307511_10000039_pt1 | contig 102640 bp, 130 predicted proteins | sample 13_EM_MG_FD_200266 | JGI IMG/M metagenome (GOLD analysis project Ga0307511, IMG submission 200266) | Populus trichocarpa ectomycorrhiza microbial communities from riparian zone in the Pacific Northwest, United States - 13_EM | ecosystem: Host-associated > Plants > Roots > Unclassified...
GTTCGTAGTCGTGTATCGAGTAGAGGAATTACTCTCGTTCCCGGGGTACGATTCAACAGAAGAGATCGTAGAGCCTTGTGATAGGTATCCCTTTGACTTCTCAATCAATCGGGCGGACAAGTCTGCGTTGTCTCCAGGCTGCATGAAAAATTGAGAGGCTGAGATTTCCTGCAGTTCTGGGCCTTACCTCACGCAGCACAGTTGTGTATAACACCTGCCTGTCGACGTCCTCATGGTTTGCCTTGGCAGGATGATCAGGGGAACGGTATCCTGGGCTGAAGGGAAGTCGATGTTTTCGTGGTGCCATCCTCGCTCCGGGTTCTGTTCTGCCGTGTTTATACGAGGGAACGGTTGAGGTAATAGTGCCTGGCCGTGGAGGAAGCAGATGAGAAATTTCTAACTCAACGGCGCCGTCACTGACATCGGGAACAGCCTCGCCAATCCTTTCGAGCTTCTGTCTCTTGATTTCACGGACGAGACGTATCCCACGACCTTTCTTCTCCTTTGGTTCGTCCTCAGGCTGGTATCCGATCGTTCCCACTGACCAGAGTGTGAGCTCCTGTGTGACCCACTGATAGTGGAAACGAACCTCCATCCCTGCCCACTGTGATTAGTGGTCGCTTTTCCATTAGTCGGGTGGACAACTCTGCACCGTCTCCAGGCTGCATGAAAAATTAAGCGACTGAGATTTCCTGCAGTTATGGGCCTTACCTCACGCAATTGCGCGATGTCTTGATGATGGATGAGGGCCGAATCAGCGCTAGAGTTCTAACGTAGGCGGATTAGAGACACTTTGACGGTTCTGGCGTACTAGTTTCCAACTCGCCTGGAAAATGTAATCCGCAATCGTATCAAAATCGTCCTCCCCGTCCTACGCAGGGTGGATCAGACCGAATGAAAAAGGGAAGAAGCGGTGCAAAGAACGCACTGGAGTAGTATTATGGATAACTGTATCGGGTTCAGACTCAATGCTGGTAACTGAGCTGCTGCCACCATCCCCGTCGTCGTCAAACAGAATTGGCGTGATGTCTGAGCCTGAGTCCGACCTATATTCCATCTCAAGCGAGGACCCTCCGTCGTGACTGCCCCCCGGACCGAGGTCATGCGGACCTGCGGCAGCTTTTATGACCCTGGGGATACCCAACCTCTTGCGTACAGTATAATAACGGACAAAGACGCATTGATGGTACTCATCCGAACCCGTTTCCACGGGAATGTCGCTAGAGGACGTCGAGTCCGCAGTTTGTGTGATAGAGGGAGGGCGAAGCGGCTGCGGGCCACAGTTTGTGTGAACAGCTCCTGGTGTGTGCCACGCCCCCCAAGGGGAGACCCCATGAGCTGAAATTGTGAACACCGCCACCAGGTCATCACTGTCGTTGGAATAAGCCATCATCGCAAAATCCCTGGTCATATCGACACCAGTGACAAGGACTGGCTTAATATCTTTCGGGTGCCCACGTTCGCGGGCAAACGACACCCAAGAGTCGTAATGCTCCTTCGTATACTCCTCAAACGTCCGCCCTAGTTTAACGTCTTCCCTGTAAGTCGGGTGTTTAGTCAAAAGGGCGGCACCTTGACCTCCTGTGAGCCGGAACGAGGTGGTGGAATTGGGCTCAAACGGCCTGGATCACACGTCTGAGGTTCTGGAGGAAACAGATGCAACAAAACGTACGGGTTCGTCGATGCTCTAAGGCGGGTTTGAATCTCTCGGACGGTGTTCGTGGGGAGACAGCCGGGCGACCGAGGTTGGGTATTGAAAGTTGGCCCAACGTCCAGCTGCTTGAAACCCCGTGGGACATCGACGCCCATCTCCCTCCCGTCCGGCGACCAACCAGCAGAAAACAAAAAATGGAAACAGCCTCTGAGAATATACCCCACATCTCCTGGTTGAATACGTGTGAAGTCAGGGAGTGGGGCAGGCTCCCTAGTGAACACATGCATTCAGGTGGGGTCGCAAGGGAAATCCTAGGAACAAACCACAAAGCATCTCCACGGTTGAATCGAGACATTTGCCTAAGACAGATCAGCTCAAAGTTTGGGCGGAAACGTTACCACGACCCACCCTTTGTATATCTCCCATTCCCAACATGATCGCCTAGAGGGCATGAGCAGCGGTAAGTGAGGGGAGGGGGTCGTGAGCGGCGCCGGCGTGAGGGGGAGGGAGCCGGTGTGCTTCGCAATATTGATTGGTGGTCAGGATAGCGCTGCTCCCATAAGTTTCGGCTGCGGACCGAGAGCACAGGTTCTGGAAGGGCATGTGTTCCGTCAACCCGGATATTGAACGCCAGAACCACGCGACTTTTGAATTGCAAGACGGGGAAGGGGTGGGAGGAGTAGGCCGAGAGGTCTGATCCGAAATCACCAAAATCCGGTGAGTTTGCTCCGTGCGTCTCGGCCGTCCTCTGAATAAACCCGGTCGTTCGTCCGAACCGCGCTCATACACCTCCCCACCTGCTTCAACCATAGCGAATCCTGGTACTGTCTCTGCGTTTGAACTCGTCAACCTACGCTATGCGGAGGGGCTCAGACGCCGAGGAATGCCGAACCTCGCCTATGGAAGACTTTATGACACAGCGCACGACATGGTCGCGCTCACCGCGAATGGACCTTGGATGTTCACGCTTCGAGCAGCAGCAGCGAAAATGCGCATGATTTGTCTTTCGACATTTCGACGATAGTTAGAAATTGTCCCCACGAGACACTCAGTTGGGTGTGGGTAATCATTAGTAGTAATCAACGCGAACAGTACATAGGATAATATATACAAAAGGGTCACAGGACGCTCGACTTGTAACACTCTACTGGCGCCCAGCTATAATCCGACCCAACCTGTGGTGGTTCCCTTCCAAAGCAATCAGCCGAGCTCTCAGCTTCATACCATAGCTAGCCGACTCGTCCGCGTTATGGAGGTCATCCACCTCCTGTCGTGTCCTCGCGACTTCCTGCCCGATGAGATTGAGATACAAGTTCAGGTATGAGAGGCCGTCGCCCAACGACATATCTCTCGCGATCCTCTCCACCTCGTCCCGAACCGTGGCATCCAGCTTGTCATAATAGAACCAAAGCGTGCCGTACCACCACTTCAACCCTTCACCATCGGACGACCCTCTCGTAAATTCCAATAGTTCGATAGCGTTCCGCAGACACCACCTGAATGACTCCTGCTCCTCGTCAACCACAGCGCAGGAGGCCAGCATGCTCCAGAACCTGGCGACTATATGCTCCCTCCACTCCGGTGAGCGGAGCATTTCAAAGAAGATGGCAACGCCACGCCACCGGATGACCAGCCCATCGGAGGCGTCGTCAATTACAAGCACCGTGAGACGTTCACAAAATTCGGACATCTCCCCTGGGTCCATAATTGGTACCGGGGAATTGAACCATTGGTCGGATATGAAACTGATCAGACTAGCAGTTTTCCACCGGAGGTCGACGGAGCAGTCGGGGTGCATGACCGAACGCATCCCTCTCACGAAGGATGGGCTGACGAAATTGAACTTTTTGATGCATTCTGCTATCAGAGGGTCGGGCCGGTGGTCGAGCAACTCTTCGTGAATTGCCTCCAAGGCTAAATCGATGGAAGATGTATGATCCTCCCCTGCCCCTTGGAGACCAAGATGATACTCGAGGAACTTGAAGATTTCTTTGGGTTCTCCCACACTTGGTGGCGATGATTCGACATTTTCCTGCCATGCCCCTTCGACTAGAAGGCGGGCGGCCTCCCAGTGCTGGTCCGTCAGGTCCTCAGAAACCATAATCGTCTTGAAGAGCTCATAACTGGCGTCGGAGACCTCCTCGACTGCGAGCCTCGTGACAAGCCGAAGTGCGCGAAGGGCAGATGAAGTTTGTACAGATCTGGAGAAGATTGCTAAAAGAGCTCCGAAGACTTTCTTGAGGGTGGGTTTCTTCTCGCGGCTGGGTGAGGATTCAGCGGGTAGTAGGAAGGGGGAAAAATCAGGCCCAACCTTTTGTCTCTGACGGTAATGTCGCTGACGTGAAAAGGAACCCCAATCATCAGCCCAATAATGAACAGGCAGTCCGTGGTGACGATATCACTGGGCGGTCGCATGGACATCGAATTTTCCACAAAATCCATCACAACCTCCGACAATTCCCTCTCGCCCCAGGCGCGGTAAAGGAACACGTGCGACATCCATTCATGGTGGGCTGGGGTCATTTCTATTTGCTCCCAGGGAAATCCATCGTCGTGACCACGTGTCATGTCGACCATAAACTGGACGGCCTCGAGATCAGAATCGACGCCGTAGTCTGTAGGGGACAGAAGGGGGGAATCCGAATATAGGGCCTCAAAATTGTCCAGTTCGTGTTCTTCATATTGGGTGATACACCGCCGCTGGAGTTTGATGTGAACGTATGCCCTCGCGCTGAGGTACGCCACATCTCGCAGCTTGGGAACGACGACCGGGCTCGGCCTTGAGAAGTCGAAACAATCCATGAGGATGCCATAGATGCGTTTGAGTGGGACGTCCTTGATCCCGCCGTGCCAAATGATTTCCGGTATGAAATCCATGATCGATGTGACCACGTCAGAATCAGTCGACATTATGAACATACGACTGATGCACCTGGCATCAAGTCTATCTCCCTCCGATCCAGTCTCCCGGATGAAAAGAGGAGTGACCGACCAAGGAAACTGGATCGCGGCCGGCGCTATACAAGCGAGGGCGGTGATGCTGGCTTCCAACTCGTGTCCTCTGTCAATGGCGTTCATCCAAAGTGACAAATCGCGTCGCGCCCCGAGCGTCCTGGGTTGCGGAGGTTGTTGCTTCGGTCCAAACGTTTGTCGGAGGCTTTGCCAGTAAGGGGTTGCCAGGCCGATTATGAAACGAATCACGAGTGAGAATGGGGTTTGGAACGGGCAATCGTAGGAAAATGTGGACGCCGTCGTGATAAGGACGTAAAATAAGAGCCCAAAACTCGTGAACCCAATTACGACCGACGAGACCGAACGGTTGACCTCCCAGAGGTACCGAGAGAGAGCGAATCCCAAAAGGACCAACGCGCACTGGAGTATCAATGGCAAGGACTCCATGACGAGGTGAAACTTCCAGGCTTCTATCCCGTTCAACTTCCTCTCTCGAACCCTGCTCCTGTCCATGGCCGACCCGTGGGTTTCGTTCTGCCTATATCGATTGAGCCACTGCTTCCCGAGCATGGCAAGGAATGATGCTAGGAGAGTAGCACATAATGTCGCGTAGAAAATGCTCTGAACTTGGACGATGACAGGATCGGGACCGGACCACCGAGGTACGGAGGTGACAGAACCGGCAGGGAGGGTTCCAGTGGTGGCATTGAGGAGCATTTCAAGCAACGTGTTGTTCATTTCTTCATAATCGGGCTTGAGGTCCGATTGAACGTCGATGATGAACGCCGACGTCACGGCCGAAAATAAACCAGACTGTACAAACGTCGTGGTAAGCGTCAGGTCCCGAGCAATTCTCGAAGTCCCACCCCTGACGTGCGGGTACTGGGCACTCACAAATATGAGCGTGGTGTTCAGATCTTCATCGTATCTCCTCTCGAAGTCCCGGTCGTGTTCTTCCATTTTTCGTTGGAACTTGCTGTAGAATTCCATCCTGGGGTTAATCCCGGGCCCAGTGCTCTCCAGCACAGACTTCAGGGCATCGTGAAGGGCCTCTTCCAACCTTTCGTCATTCAATGAGAGATCGGATGGCCGTAATTCAAGCGACTACTTACGTTGGTTTATCCAACCAATCCTCTTCCTGTGACATCCTGGGATTAAAATCCGGTGCGGGAACGGTGTTGTTGGTAAGAGGGAGTGGCAGTCAGTGAGATACCCGACGGCGCTTTGGGTGTATCGATCATCCGCACGCGCCCTGGGCGTGTAGGTATTCTCAACATCAACGACTGCTCCCGCCGAAAAGATCCAAGGGCCAGATTTTATGGGGCCGTTGGTGTCCCTCCTCAGCGAAAGTTGTGGGCTTTGACGCCATAGATCGCGGTCTTGGGCAAGTGGCGGTTCCCAGGGTGTCTCGGAGGCGCGCACATACCGGCTTAATTAGCCTAGTCGCCCGACATTTTCCCAATGTTGAGATATGTATGACATGAAATGTAGGGGTTACAGGACACGTAGTAAAAAGGACACGGGAGTTACAGGGCGCTCCAGCACGGTCCACGAACGAGTTTCGTGGACTTGACCGCAACAGGGTGCGGTCTACGTATCCGTCGAATACACCCTGTGTTCGACCCAAGCTTGTGTGAACCACTGCATGACTGTCCGCAGGGCTGCACTGCGTATACTCGAATACGGATCGAAATCAAACCGCTTGTAGGAAGCTGTCGGGACTCCATCCATCACGTTGGGCCACATAATGATTCTCTCGGACCGTTCTGCTCGAAACCCAGTGAGTACTGGTACTGCTTCTACGTTTAAACTCTCGATCTCATCAACCCACGTTACCACTAGATGTTGGGGATAAATTTCAGCCAGTGGCACTTCCCTACGATGGGTACATACATGTCTGGCTCAATCTGGCCCTTCCAACAGTCACCCAACGTCTAGTGCCGGTCGTGGCGTACATCCGCGCATTTCGTGCGCCATGATCGTCAGTCTGATACCACAATGTCTGGTTCCGTTTCCTGGGGATCGGCAGGCAGAGTCGGACGCGACTGGATCGACGGGAGCTGGGATTGGGTGAGGGGTTGGGGGAAGGCCTTCGCCCCTTGGAACGGTTTGTCAAAGGCGTCTCTGAGCCTCTTCACTTTGACCTGTCCGAACCCTGGGAGCTTTTCGAGTCGTCCCGCCGATGCATCGGCAATATCAGCAAAACTCTAGGGTGAGGTCGTCAACAACCAAACCCCGGCAGAATCTGCGTGTGAATAAAGAGAAAAATCTTACACCGATCGAGGATCGTAGAGTTTCTACGTCCGTCTTGTTTACTTTGCTAATACTCGTCAAGGCGGACCGGAAGACGGAGGAATGATCTTTGTCGACCCGTTCTTTGATCATCGTCGGCGGTCTGTGCTCGAGCTTTTTGTAACTCGAGATGTATAGTCCTGCTTCATCGTTGCTGTTTTAAGAGGTAGAACGTGATTGTGGGGTCAACTTGTAGTCAGCATTTGGGGTCTGGAGGTTCAGGACATAGACGGAGACGGTGTCACTAACCTCCAGGCGACGATTATCGTGATGTTATTGATCAAGCATTTCTAGCCCAGTGTAAGCACGGACCATCAAAAGGTGGGCGCCACTCCGGGAATACCTTTGTCAACTCTCGTATCGGTTCTTGGTGCTCGGACTAATAGGGGCCGTAAACCGATTGACTGGATAATTAGCTGGGGACCTCAGAAGGCAAAGACCACATCGCAGAGTGGACCCACGATATCACAAAGGATCAGCAAGATCCGCAAATTATACGACGTCCCGAGACTGTCAATCCGTTGGGCAATGTACTCTGGATGTAACCTGTGGTATTTCAGGCTAGAAACGGAATATAACCCTCACGTTAGAGAACTATCATCTGTGGGCGGGAATTTCGGAGCGCACGACGCACTTACCTGAGGAATAGGATACCAGTCGTCCTGCCCACCTGATAGTCGGCCACGATATCCCCAAACTCTCTACCGTGTTTGATACATTCGAGGATAGGGTTCTTCCGCTACAACCGCCGTCAATTTTCACTAAATTCCTCCTATCGCGGGCTGTAGGTACTCACCTGACGTTGGTTTACTATTATGTTATTCCCTGATCCTGGCGTGACAACTGGAGGGTTTTTCGCGGGAGGCTTCTGAGGTTGTCGAGAAGGGCCAGCCCCCACGTTTGGGCTGGCGTCGGTGCCGCTCATCGCGGTCGTAGTTGGAGTCACACGATCACATCTGACCGAAAATGAGAGTGGTCCGAGTGGATTCGACCGACCTCCCACCAAAACTCCAGAACTGAAACTCATATCAACGATAGCACTATGATAACACCAAGAAGTTCTACATATCCAGATGACAAGAACACCGCGAGATCCAGCCTCACTCTTTGGTCCGGGCATCTTCAACCAGTTTGTTCACCAACTTCTTAATCCCAGAGAGAGATCCAACCAGCAGATTCGTCGACCCAGCCGCTACTCCTTCAACCATGAGTACATTCCCATAGTTCTTTGTAGTCATAACGGGGACGACGCGATGCGCGGGTAAAAACAACCGGGAATGCTAAACAGGAAAACGACGCCCACGAATGAGAAACGGAAAGATTCCGGAGGGTCATGTCGAAATACCTTGATATACCACACGTTAAGTGGGTCGCTAACGGACGGGTTCCGCGGGAGAGTGGGGAATTCCAACTGATCCAAGAGTTGGATGACCATCGGGCGCAAGTCCATTACAGTCGCAGCTGGGAGGAAGGTCAGCGTCAAGATCCAAACATTATCAACCATTGTCCCTACAGCGAACGTCAAAGAGGTCCATGACTTTGTAAACCGCGGCATCTTGAGCAATAATTATAATATGTTTGTCGCTTGAGATCCTGAGAACAATCAAGCCCCGTGACCACCACCAGAGGTCCATCAGACTCACGAAAGATAATTGTCCCAGATATACGTCAAAAGGCTCGTGACACAAGTCTTCTCTTCTCGTCTCTACCGGAGCAACAGTTAGCGTTTGCGCAACAACTACCATAGCGGGCCACACACCGTCACCGGACCGGTTGGGGAAATGTTGACGTCGATCAGAGAATATCCAGCCTCTGAGGCCCAATGAATTACGGCGCTGGACGCTCGAGCCTATTCAGGTAGCTTCAGTAGGGATGGGATGGTAGGAAATCCTGTTTCATACAATGCGCCTGAATTCCTCCCGGACGTTGAAAGTGGCCTGGTCGGGTGACACAGAGAGCTTCCCGCTGGTATGGAAGGGGTGAGATAGGGTGCGCTGGTGGAAATACAACTTACAACTCGTGCAGGAAGAGAACGACAACGTCACTGTTACCAAAGTCCTTACTGATTGCCTGTCAGCCGGGTGCGCAAAAAAACGTGAAAGGCGACTAACGAGCAAGCCACCTGTCCCTCGAAAAACCGGGCAACGTCGGGCAGCAGCGGAAGTGAGAGCAGACCCTCCGCCGAATGAATGAATTCTTGGCGGTGTTCCTTCAGAATCTCTGTTTGGATAATCAGTAAGAGCTTCGCAGTATTACTGAGCCCATACCTCCTAGGCTTAACGATTGTGTTCGGGGAGCTGTCAGATTGTTAGAGGGATTGTTCTACGGGCACCTCGAGCAGTGCATACTAGGTTTCGGTTCGCAGGAATCCACGTCTATCGATTTCCAAAAACCAGATTGCTCACGAGCGACGAGCCAAACAGTTTCTGTACCATACTCCGAGACAGAAAGGGCGTTTATAGGTGGAGGAGGTCGTCCGAGGAGTGTCTCCGCCACAGCTACCGCGGAGCTAGAGATGGAGTCGAGGTTGTAGCCTCCCTACTGGACTCAGTTCCAATGTTCGCCATTCCGTGGCTTCTACCACGCACCTCGAGAGCGACGAGCACGCGACCCTCTGCCAGGGTGCAAAGCATCGCCGTCATATGGGCATAGCCGGTAGGTGTAACGTTGCACTCCCCTAACTCATCACCCTCCGCGGCATCAAAGCCGGCCGAAACTAAATGACCCTTGAACATCATTGAAAGTTCTTGGAACAGGTGGATGAACCTTGCCTATGACGAGATCGGGGGCGAATTCCATAGCGATAGGCATCACAATCTTCTGGAACGCCCACAAGTACTCAGCGTCACCCATTCCTTTGGTGGGCCATGGAATATTAACAGAACTGTCTCCCAGTTCAGAACCCTAGATCAGTGAAGGAAAAACGGGACTGACTATCCAAACCCGGCCCCTTCTCCTCGGGAATTCATGCTCCCGAATTTCCCAGACGGGTAGAATCTCCCTTGGTCATACCGGTGTATGGAAATATATAACACCGAAGGATCGTCAAGGAACGCCAGCTGTGTACCGTTGCCTTGCGGGAACCAATTAAGTCAACATTATGGGTGGATGGCGAGCGGACCCCTATACCGTGGTGAACGTCCCTGGAAGTTATGTTAGGTTTGGTTCAAGTCCGACAATACGCAATTTTCATCTCACCAATCCAAAATCAGAATCCGTTTAAACTGGGTGGTATCCTGTAGCACTCTGGTAGCCACAGCAACATTGTTGAAAAAGCAAAATCCCATAGCATCGAGAGGTTCGGCATGGTGACCAGGCGGCCTAACGATCGCGAAGGTTTTCTTGACCTCTCCACGGGCAATCGCTCTTCCCGCCTCGAGCACACCACCGCAACTAAACCTGGCCGCAATAGGGGTCTCCCGACAGACATAAAGCGACTTTTCGCCATAGAACACTTCTGAATGCTCAATATCCTCGTCGGTCATCACTAAATCATATCGAATTTCTTAACTCATACGCGTCACGACATACAAAAGTAAGATTACCGACAGCTATATGACATGACTTTGTCCCAATGGTCCGCAGTGTGCACCGTAAGAATGTCTTCCCGCAAGGCGGGGCGGCATGGTATCTTCTTCATAAGCTGGAGGCAACCTGACCGCTTGAGTCTGTCGTAGATGACGGATATCCGTTGAGGGTCTTCGTCGTGGTCCATGCCGCGATTGTGGTGACCCATCATGATGACATCGTAGACATAGCCCACGGCGGGCTTTATGTCTGCTGTTCCAATCTGCGGGAACAGCTCACCGTCGACGTCCATCTTGTTCGACACACCATCCTTTTCAATTGCCATGATATGGTGATAGAGCACCCAGCGCGGATGTTAAACCAAGAGGGGGGAGGATGGACAAAATCCGGGACCAAAGGGGTCAGAGGAGGGTTCTGGCGAAGAGGGAAAGGCGAACACGGCCCACGTGATCATAAATGGACGCGTTTTGGGACGCGAAACACACAAAGGAAACGCTATGGGTAACAAACAGTGGGCTAAGCTATACGATAACTCTACTTCTTTTTCGCGCTGGCACTCCCCCTGGGTTTCGTTGCCGTCGGCTTTTTTGTCCTGGCGGTAGGCTTGGTCGCGGCAGCGGCCTTGGGCTTCTTCCCAGTCTTGATCAACTTGTCTCCAGCCAGCTCATCCACCGGTTTCTTCTTTTTATCGTCGTCGTCATCATCCGGAACGTCATCATCATTCTGGCTCTGAAGTTAGGTCGCGTATTCGTAGCGTCCAACCATCCACTCACGTCGTAGGCCTCCTCGAGATCTGGGGCGGGTTCGGCGGCGATCTTCTTCGGGAGTTTGCCCAGATCTTGCGCTTTGTGGAACGGCACTGGGTGGTCTTTGGAGTTGTACCTAGGAGGGGTAAGCATCATTGGCAGGGAGCGGGGTATGTGACCATCACACACTTCTTGGTGAAGGAAGTCTTCGTAGCAGTGGATATTTTCTTCAGAACACCTTCATCCTTGTGACCACCAACACCGAGCTCAACCAGGGTATCCCACTCGTCCCTCGACAGGAAGTACTCGTCCATTGTTTCTATCACCCCGCCGACAGCGCTCTGAGTGACGGTGGCTCGTTAGGCTACGCATTACGACAACAAACGATGTCGACTTACCGCGCCGTCGTCTATTAGCGGCTGAACAATATGGGGGAAGAGAGCGGGGATGTAATATTGCCTGATTTCGGGCTTGTCGCCGGAGACTTTCAGTCGCATCCTGACTTGCACATCACCAAGTTGCCGCATGAGCTTGTTCTGCTTCGAGTTTTGACCCAGCCATCTATTTGGGAAGGATGTCAGGAGGATGAGGTGCGGTAATCAAGGGTGGGGCTTACTGAGGGAAGGAGATGTTGTTAGGGCCATTGTAACTGGTTGTCCCATACACACACGATGCAGGAATGATAGTGGAGGTAACGGCGTGGAGGGGCATCAACGACCAGTGTTGTTCGGGGCTAGCAGAGATCTGGTCCAGTGCGACACATAAGACACATGAAATGGCTCACCCGTGGATCAACGAATCGACTATGTCAGAATCGGATAATGACGAAGCCGCTCGGTCCATTAACCGAAGTAGCTTCAGCTTCTCATTAGGGGTATCCGCCTTGCGCGCCAAGGAAGGTGTGGTCTTCAGGTAGTTCTCCTGCACGAAGAGAGGGACGAAGGAATAGTCATGAAAGTACAGCTCCATCTTCTCGTTCAGGGTCTCGCGAGCGTTTGGAGAAAACATGTACGGCCCCAGGAGCTTTTGAATTATAGTGAATGGCGTCATTAATGCGTACTTCTCATTCATTTTGACCCTGGAGAACAAATATTTCCGTCAACAGGTTCAAGTGAACTGTGTGCAAACTTACAATGCCTTGCTGTCATCGAAGCCCATGGTGTTGCTGGACAACTTCCAAGTTGAAAGCATGTTGAGAACTTGCCGAATGTCTGCTTGAGCACCCTCGACCAGTTGATCAACGACGTTTGCGGGAACTTTCATCTTCTCCCTGGAGTTTGATCAGTCCTGTTGTACCTCACAGCTCGGAGAACTCACTTGTAGAGGATCGTCATTATCCGTGACCGAATCATGGTTGCGTCTGGCCTGAAATAAAGTGAGCCGGTGGGTGACAAGGGGACACTGTGGGTCGTACTTCCTAAATGGCAGGTTAAAGGCACAGTTGAGCAGCGGCTTCAACTTCTGCGCCCCGCGGTCATTGGCGATACAAATGATAGGAACCTATAACTCGATATTAGCCCTGGATTCGGTGGGATTTAGCTGGGATAGACAAACGTGGGTCTTTCTGATCAGAGCGGCCAGCGCACCAACTCCTCCTCGGTCACCGCCGGACATTCCATCCACTTCGTCCATGATTAAACACGATTTTGAAGTGATCTCGACTCCGGCGGCGTTGACAGGCTGGTTTTATTATTATTAGAGAATGAGGACGTTCGTTCGGGTAATGCACGTACACCCTTGCCGCTCATCCATTTATCAAGGGATTGGTTCATGATATTCGCACCGCCCTGCGAGAAGCGTCAAGGAGAGCACCACGAACAAGGGATGCTCTTGCACAGACCTCTATCAGCTTCTTGCTTCGTGAGTCACTAGCATTCATCTCGATAGGAGTAAATCCAGCAAGTTGTGCACATAAATGCGCACTCGTTGTCTTGCCGATTCCTGGAGGTCCGGTAATCATCATGGCTCGGTATACATTCGCGCCGTTCTTTCCAGGCTTCTTGAAGCCGGACTTCAGGCTGCCAGACCAGTCGAATAACCACTGTTGGAGCTTCTCGATCTGACCTTTGTTGCCACATATCTCCTTGAGCGTCTTGGGTGCATATCGAACGGTCCACAGTTGAGTCAAGGGATCGATGGTTTTCCCACTACCCAGAGATGTTAAATTGTGTCGCTACACACACCAAGGCTCTCACCTGCCAACGTCGGACTTTGCAGCCTTCGCGGCATCCTTCTCACGCTTGACCAGCTCTTTCGCCCCTTGTTTGATCTCCTCCTCTTCCTTTTCCATCTTTTTACGCGTCTTGTCGTCCACCTTGCCCCCCGCACTTGGCCCCTTGCGGGTCGCAATGAGTTTCATGAATCCATCTTCGTCAAGTGTAGGTAGGTTGTGCTTCTCGATAGCCTTAACTTTGCTTGGCCCCGCATCATTTCCCAGAACTACAAAGGATGTCTTCGATGACGGTTGGGTTACAACTCGACTATTGAACACCCAGGTGAGAATGAACGGGTGGCGTGGAGATGTGGGAGGGCATACCCGCCATAACGCTTCGCTAGACTGACGGCTTCATCCCGAGAGAAACCAGGCAACTCTCCAGTGAAGACAAATGACAGGCCAGAGAGACAGTCCACTGAGATTGGGGTTGGTGGCGTCCTCATGAGCGTTGGTATTGAGTTTGGGGAGCTGTGGACGTATTTCGCCACGGACTCGACGCGTTGTCGTTAATGATGGTGTTCCGATCACGTGCCGATTGTTGGGCGTGAGGATTCTCTCCCCGATCGGCAGGGTGCTCAATGGTTCGGTTTGGCTAAAGCGAATGCCTCTGGCGGTGTCTGCTTTTCTGCGTGGCCTGTATCACACAATCCATTCATTTACAACATATATCGTGGATGAGCGTTTCGGTCGTTGGGAGCTGACAGGGTGGAACGCACAGCGGGCTCCCGGACGACGGTCAAGTCCGCGCGACACCGTAACAGTATGGTTGACCGGGACCGCGGGGGATCTCAGCTTTGCAGGGTCACCGCCTCCTGCCATCGGCACTGATCAACTTGTCCGCTATAAGTAGCGTCAGGGTTGGCCGGAACGTAGACTCAGTACATCATCCCCCCTTCCACATGTTCCTGTCTGCCCTCGTCCTCGCCTTCCTCGCCGGATCCACGGTTGCCCAGTTCCCTTTCGCCGGGAAACACAAAACCGCCAGGTGTCCAGCCCTAAACCGCGCCACAAATGAGTCGACAGCCATTGATATCCGTGAGCTCCAACCCGGGAGCCCCTTGCATCCTATTCTGATACCACTCCATCACGATAGACTACGTCGATGTGAACCCAAAGGCAGAGCAAACTCTCGTCCTCGTCCATGGGTGGCCGGGTATCTGGTCTACTTGGAAGCACCAGATCAATGAGTTCAAGGTTCGGTGATCGGGTCACAAGGGTATTCAGGCCGACGTCAATCTCATCTATTGACCCACGGTAGAACGACTACCGGGTTATCGCCGTCGATAACCGCGGGATGGGTGCATCCGGCCACCCGGGCGATGTCGAGAGTTCCGCCTCTATGGGCGATTTTGCTGACGACTTGACGTGTGTCCTCAAACACGCCGACGTAGCCGGCAAATCCATTTGCGTTGGGTTCGTTGATATTTTTCCTTGAGTCTCCTTCTGTTGGGGCACTGATGCGTTGGGTTACCCTAGACATGATTGGGGTAGCTCTATCTGCTGGGAGGCTGGACGTGCTCGTCCTGACATCTTTTCGGGTGTCGTCTCCCTTACTCTTCCCGTGAGTGGGTGACCTACATTTCCTAAATCGTGGAAAAAATTACTCACAGTGAACTTTAGTACCTCCCTTCCACTGGCCCTTATACCCCCATCGAGGCATTCTTGACCGCCTTCCCAAAACTGACCTACCAGATCTACTTCAGGGACATGATCGACCCTGCCGCCACCGAACTCGAGGCTGATGTCAGGCGCACCCTCCGCGCTATCTACAGGCACAGCAACACAACTGCTCCAGATTCTTTCCTCACCAGCTCGACATCGTTCCTGGCTCCTTACGATGGTATCGAGGTAAGCCGAGAACTAAGCCCAATCTTGCCCCGGTTCAGGCACTCAGCTGTAATATTCACAGCTGTCCAGGAGCCCTCTGCTGACGCAGGCGGAAGAGGACTACATGGTTGATCAATTCACCAAGTCCGGTTTCAAGAAGAGTCTCCAATTCTACCAGCATGGAGTAATCCAAATTTCCTTTACCCTCCAGGGTGAGAACCCTGATAGCCAGCCCTTTATAGAACCGCCACCTCTCTTGGCAGGTAGCTCACGACAGTGGTATATTCAACGTCACCGTTCCCTCGTTCGCAATCTACCCTGGCAAGGTACACCCAGACTCTGGCTCACCGTTCGCGAGGCCCATCTCACAGATTTCCCCAGGACTCCGTCGCTGACTGGAGTGTCGTGTCACAAATCGCCAAATCCAAGTTGTTCGTTCCTCAGCTGGAGGAAGTAGTGAGTCGTTCTCCCAGTGGTCTATGTCCGCCTACTAATTCACGCATAACCTAGTCTGTCCCAAGCGCCCATTGGCCACACATGGAGAGGCCGGAGGAGGTCAACGCTTACCTCAAGGACTGGCTCGCTAGAATCTTCCCTCCCAGTGCCGGCATCATCAAAAAGGCCAGAGACGAACTCTAAGCTCAAACGTCAGGAACTCGCGACTTTATCTTTACACGAAGGGATGTTGGGGGTATCTGAAATCCAGTTACATTAAGTAAATTACCAGCGACGATAGAGGAGACACAACGAACCCAGAAGTATAATTAGGATTCCAGCGAACTGGTAGAAGACAGACAAAAATGACAAACGAGCGTGGTCGGTTTAATAATAAATACATAGATATATGCGCATCTCAAACCAACAAATGCTGAGATCATGAGTGACCCGTTGTGGCAAGCAACTCGTCCAGGATCTGCAACGGTGGGGTGGGTGTGAGATGAACACCAGTGCATTCACGGAGGAAATCAACTCACCGCATCCATGGTCTCTAGCTGTTTGAACGAATCAGCGTAAATCTCCTGCACCGCGGGATGCAACGCCCCTACGTCCAATTTCTTCCCAAAGAAGAACTCTTCCACAAAGTCAGAAGGTGGTGGCGTGGGCGTCCTCACCGATCCACCCAACTCGATTACCGCCAACATGTTTGATAGACCAAAATCATCCTTCGGAATAAATGGCTTCGGTTTCCGGAGGACGGAAGCTGCCCGTGTGGATGGGTAGGGTGGAGTCCCGGGGGTCGGGCTGCGGTATCCCGACTGAAGGTCGGATAACATTGAAGCGATCGAATTCTGTCGTTCGTGGATAGTCGAGTATTTCGAATTGTTGGCGACCAGCCTGGCGAGTGGGGAGGCGGTGCGACCGGCGGCAATACTCGACATAGGATTTTTGGGGTTCATGGCCGAAGCGAGAGGGGTGTTGGTCCTCGAAGTCTGTATGCTATCCTGGATGATGCTATCTCGCTCAGCATACGAGTACAACGAAGGAGAACTCGACCGCTTGGAACGTAAACTACCGCCCGCTTGAGAAGACGGCAGCTTACCGTTGCCCTTCCCATCCTTGATCTTGTTGAGGACACGATCCAACTTGTCGCTCGGGACCTCCTTTACACTCTGGAGGAGGTCCGTTCCCCCGGTATGTTGGAGGTCATTGCTTAGCTCCTCTTCGATGATGTCGCTGACGTCATAGGTTTCCCCATCGGGGTCGATGTACGAGTACCGCGTCCGCTCATCGACTTCGTAGCGGGCACTTCGAATCATCGCATTGCCGGCCAAGAGAACATCGACGCCGTGGGAGGCGTTGGACTGCGTTGACAAGATAGCACGCTGAGTGGCACGGGTGGCCGCTCTTTGCGCTGCGATAATCTCCTTCTGGGATGGTTGCAATAGTTGTCGTTTCGAGTCTTCCGCTGGGATAGTGGCTTCCGAGGCAGAACTTGAGATCGACTCTCGATGGAATTTCTGGAGAGCGATCTCGTCCAGAGGAGCGGACAAGCGATTCCGCGATGTTGAATGACGGTATGCAACCGCGCGGCGTAGGACGAACATAGGATCTTCGGGAGAGATGTCTTCCACATTACCCAGCAGCATCGCAGAGTCGACGGACCGACGCTTTGCGGACCGGGTATCAGCGGGTTTGAGCGTAGGGGGACGAGGATAAGAATCTATAATCCTGCTTGAAGGAGAGAGTTCGCGGGCTTGAAACGTGTATGAGGACGTGTATAGCCCGGAAAAAATAAAGAGAGAGGATGCTTACATTTCCCACCGACCTCGACGTGCAAGGTATATCGGACTCTTGATGAGCTTCTTCTCTTCGTCGACTTGTCCTCGATCTCATCTCCACCGTCTACAACGCCCTCCACGATACCAAATCTTTCTAACCCGATCTCGATGACCTCTGCAACAGTGATGTTCTTTGGGAGGGTGAAAATCTTCCTGCGACAAGTCGAGCTGACTCCTGAGGAGGTCGAGACCTCCGACTGAGGCCGGTCTTTGATGGTGTCCTTGAAGACGATGGCCTCGGTTTGGGTATCGAACACCATGTCATCGGGAAGGTCGTCAGGGTAAATGTAGAGCTGCATCGAGAACCTGGACCCAGGGGAACTGAACCTGTCTTGCGCGGGGGATGGGGGAGCGGTGGTGAGATACTGCGATCTGGGCTCCTCGGTGACAGAACCCTCCGCAATCAACGTGACATCCTCTTCACCAAGCCCATCCGGACTCTCCGTCTCGCCCTCCCTCGGTCTCCTGTTGAGGTAGAATTTGACCGCGGAATCGTCAGTGAAGTCGTTCATGGCCAGCTTCTTGATCGCGGGGTGCATCGACAGGTTGCTGGACACCGAGCTGATACTTCCGACGCTACTCCGCTTGACCCTCGGCAACTCCAAAGCAGCTTCAACGAGGGATTCAAAAACACCAAGGGGCCGCTCCTCTGGCCTTAGTATCGCGAAAGAACCCTCAACTTGCTTCATCGACAGGTAATAATGACTGGCGTCCTCTCCAGCAGGCAGTCTGAACCGCTGGAGAGCCTGCTTGACGAGATCAGAAGAAGTGGTAGAGCTGTTGAGCAGGACGGTCTTGAACGTCGCTTCGGTCTGGACGTTCTTGCCAGCGAAAATGCGCACAACGCTAAGGTCTGGGACACCCACGCCCTGACCATCGGTATTTGATGGAGCGAGAATAAGAGAACCAGGTCGGGGGCGGGGGGCAGTGGGACTGAGGTTGTTCGTAGAACTCGTCGAGGAAGAGTACGATTGAGAGTAGGGCATCAACGGAGCAGAGGCAAGACCATAGGATGCTTCAGGAGGGGAGGAAGGAGAGCGGGTGAGGTATTCGTGGAACAATTTCTGTTGCTGCAAGTCGTACTCACGCAACTGAGAGGCATGCTGTGAGATTTGGTCCTGGGATCCAGTGGGCGAAGTGAGGGTACGTTTGGGGTCGGTACCACCGTTACGGTATACAGCTTGTTGTTGAAGAATCTGTTGTTGCTGCTGTTGTCTGGCGCTTGCTGTGGTAGGCGAGTTACCATCCTGTTGTGGGGTAGCGGAAATACTCGAATCGTCCGAAATTCGTAAGTCGCTGGAGCTGTCTAGGGAAGCGGTGCTCGATGTGATGCTGCTCTTGCTGCTCTTGTCCTTCCTCCTCCCGAAGATTCCAAACAGACCACCACGCTTCTTCTCTTTCGTTTCCTCTTCTGGTTCGTTGCGATCCTTCCGGAGCTTACCCCCGGGCTGAGGCCGCTGCTGTTCCGGAGTGACCTTCATCCTTGCCTTCTTCTGAGCAGCTTCCAAGGCTTCGATCTCTTCCCTCGTCCTCTTCCTCTCCGCTTCTTGTTGTGCCATGATGGCGCTTGGGAGAAGTGTGGCAGGTTGTGCGGCAGACTGCGGCCGTTGGACAGGCTCCTCCGTGGCGAGGGTAGGATCGCGAGCAATCGAAGGGGTGACCGTTAGTTTTCGGGTTTCTGAAGCAAGAGCGGGGTCGCTCGGCTTCGAGGAGGTCGACAAGGTGGGAGACGTTTCACCGGCGGACTGTTCGGCGGGTTGAGCGATCTGCTGAAGGACAGGCTGGGAGGGGGACTGTTCCTGAATTTCTGGCGGTCGGATCGGATTCTGAGTGGAAGGGGTCACTTGGGCGTGTTTCTGCATCTCCTCAACGGCCCCATCTTCCCAGCTCATTCCGTCATCAGGTTCCATCTGATGCAGCCGGCTTTCCATTTGAGCCTGTTCATCTGCCAGATCTGGGTCCTCATCCTCATACCCTTCCAAGTCCCATTCTGTCTCGTCATCTTCATCATCTTCGTCCTCGTTCCAAACCGCAGGAGGGTATCGATGGACGGACAAGGAAGGTGTGAACGCGACCGACCTACGCGCAGTGGCTTGGGAGACGCCACGCTGGCCGGGGAGAGGGGAGGGAGTGACCACGCGAGCAGTATTTGCATGTAAACGTTCCCGGGAGTTTGCGGGGTCGAGAGCATCGCGCATCTCGGCTTGGGTAGCGGACGCGAGCTGCACAATAATCAGGACACCAAACGTGTGATCTTAACCCAGACGTACATCGACATTCCGGTGTTTGTTGAGTCTGGCCAGGCGCTCGAATGGAGTTTCGATGTTTTCGGCAGGAATATAGCCAACCTCTTGGGTTTTGAGGACACGGACAAGCCACCAGTAACTGTTGCTGTCGTCCATGAGAAATAAGCTATCACCTTTCACAACGTTCGCCTGTCCCTCCACGGTCGCAGCGAAGCTGTGTAAGGCATAGACGAGGTCGAAGTCGATGGACTCATTAGGGATTGAAAGTGAAGAAGAACCGTCGTCGTCGTCCATGTAATCACCCCCGTCCTCGCCGTCTGAGTCGTCCTCCAACATGGAATGCTCTTCGTCAGAGTGGTATGCGGCGTCTAGGATGCCGAGCTGATTATTGTTTTGGTCATCTGGATGGATTTGATCCCGCAAGTCAAAAGTGTCTTGGTGCGTCACCAGGCGAGGTCTTGCGGCCATTGTTATTGGTGGCAATCTCCCGGAAGAAAAGAAACAGAAAGGAAAGGAACGAAAGGGAAGAGGAAGAGCGCCTGTGTCGGAGGTGGGTGACCGGGAAGAGGGTAATGGAGGTCACGTGGGGAGGATGGGCAGTCGTGGTGACCGTGCTATCGCCCGTTCCGAGAGGCTCTAAAGCTAGCACACCTCCCTCGAGGTTGAGAGCGTTTGGCTCCCCGCCGTCTTGCGGCTTCCCTCTCACCATCGTCCTCGACAGTCTCAGCCAAGCGATCTCCCTAGCAATGGCGAACCGCTTCCTCCTCCTTCTTGATGTCCAGGAGGGTATGTTCACTGGCAAGAAGGCCGTTCCCGCCGCAGCCCAAGTCAGACACAACATAAATGCGATCCTTAATCATGCCCGCTACAAGGCGAACCCCCCGCCCCAAATCATCCACGTCCGAAACGACGGAGGCTCAGGAGAACCAGATGAACTCGGTACCCCAGGCTGGCAGCTCCTTTACAAACCTCTGGCTGGCGAAGATGTCATCGACAAATCCAAGAACAACGCCTTCGCTGGGACGGAGCTGGGAACGCTTATTCCAGCGGATGCGGAGATCGTTGTTGTCGGACTACAAAGCGACTTCTGCGTCCTAGCTACTTGCACTGCCGCTCTCAGTCGAGGCAACACCGTCCTGCTCATCAGAGGTTCACACACGACTTTTGATAGGCTGGAGGTTTTGCATGGTGGGTGTCATTATCGTCCGTAATCTGGCGAATCTTCTAACCGACCGTTGTCGATCAGGGGGAGGAATCACGCCGGCTCGGAAGATTGAACGAGAAATCGAGGTGGAGCTCGAGGAGGCTGGCGTTGTTGTCCTGGACATGAAGGACCTGCCTGTCATCTTCGCGGATGACCGATAGGCATCTTTCGTGCTCCTCTTGCTCCTCGAGTGCCCGGCTGGTTCGCCACTGTCATTCTCTCAATACTTTACCCCCCTCTTGGGTTCAGGGGACCTTAGGCTAATTCTCGCAGGCCTGAACCCTCCAAATTGTAGGTCCCCTTGCGGTCCCACGTATGTCACCGAACTGGCAACTAACCCCGCCGCCTCCCAGTCGCAACTTCTATTCGTCTTTTTCTTGCAACGTGTTTTCCCAGAGTGTTTGTGCATAGCTTAAGCGAGTTTCAGGGACTCGTGTAGTTTACCAGCATTGGTCTCCAATCAGCACACAGATCCAACGCCCGCGTGCCTCCTTCACATTTGAGGTAATGTCACTCCCTCATATTTCCCCCCGTACCACAATCGAACAACTGTACATATTATTAGAGTTGTACATACCCTACCTCAATCACGTACGATTACAACACTTAAAGCAAACCAGTACTACAGTCTGGCAAATACTCTTCGCGGGCTCACGTCGGGACCAAACTGAATCACCTGGGATAATGCGGCAGCCAGTGCCGCAGGGGCCTGTTGTGGTATCTTACGTTGTTTCAGTTTTATCGCGTAACGGAACAGATGGGCATGTTAGATACCAGGTGGCCCGTATTCGGGATCCGAACCACGGAAGCAAACCGTCGACCGGACTTCGGATCCGTAAGTCCGTCTTGAACTGACCGCGGTCTGGGAACCAGAGGATGTGATCAAGAAAAGCTACGATCGGATGATCTCACAGAAACTCTTACAGATAGTCAGGGTTTCCTCCGAAGATGATATGTACTGGTATTTGCCTGCAAACCACGTTCAGGTCCTCAACGGGTGCCGTCGCACCGTCCTTGTCCCTGTACATCAACTGAAACAACACCCCAAAATTAATACGCTAAGATAAAGGCACGAGATATTAACACTTACCGCCTCCTGGTCACGAGTACACGCCAGCGTAACGCCATCGAAAGGGCAAACCTCGTGGGTGTGAGTTGGATGGTCTCTTAGTCCATATCTCTGCGACCAATGTGATCAGTTAGCCTACTTCCGCCCTTTCACCTGACACAATCGCAATACACTTACTACGAATATGTCGAGTATTTGTGGGTGCCACTGGACGGCATTTCTGAAATAAGCGACCGCCTCTTCCCTGCTGTTCCATACGTCCTTACGTTTATATGCGGAACGAACAAGCCTCGTGCGGAGTTGTTCGTAATCATTTCCAGGACGAGCGTCCAGCATCGGTTCAACCAGGATGATGGACCTAAATTCGATCGGGCTGTGCATGGCCTGCATGAGGATCCTAGGCCCGACGACCGGGTCAGCCGTCGACAGTGGAATGGAATAAATGAACAGGAATTACGCCGCCACGCCACCGAGAGAATGGCCGATTCCTACGAGGTTTCGTTTCGAAAAGTCCACAGGTGTGTTCTGTGTCGGACCGCTCAGCAGAAACTGCATTGCGCATTCGGCAAACAATTTCGTCCCCGCTGCAGGAAGAATGCCGTGATAGATACGATGACCGGTGCGGAGGGATAAAAAATTTCATCATACCTACACAGTCGCCCAATAAACCATCGTTGAGCACGGCTGCCACCCCATGATTGGGACAGTCGATCGCGTAAGCCTCTCGTATTCGTGTCCTCCATCGATTTGGCTCTTGAAGAAGATTTTCGATCGTTGGCTCCCAAATCTCCTTGGGAAAGCTCGTAGAATGTAAGAAGATCAACGTCAGGTCCTTATCGTATTCGCCGTATCGCTGGTATGCTGTGCCGCTATCGTGGAGCGCCGAGTAGCGCTTGGCAGCGATGTGATACGGGTAGGACGGAGTAGGAGAGCAGATAATGGATTCGACGAGCATCGTCGAGGAGGGGGTCGTGGTCAGGGTCTGGGGGATAAAAGAGGGTCCAAGAGAATGGCCCAAGCACATAGCGCAACCCCGCCGCTACGTAGCGACCCGGCCATCCTTATTAGTTGGTTAGGCACAAGACTCTTAGACCGCCTCGTGGCGCAGCAGAGTCTCAGTGTGTCACAAGGATCAACACACAAGTGTTAGGAATTCAGTGTAGCGCCGACAAGCACCCGACCGCTACATGCAATCGGCCGTGGCTTTCGGACTCTTTGGCGGCACTATTGTCCCACGCCCCATTCTTCTGGAAATGCTTCTTACCGGTACTGGTGACCCATCGAGCTTATCGGGGCCAGGTGCCACCACATTGGCCCGGCAAGGACCACCAGATATGGCCGAGCGAACCCAGCGAGCGGCGGTCCAACCCAGAGTACGAAGAACGATCAATGTGGGCGGCGATTATCATCATTCATCATACATCATCTGTTGATCGCAGGCTACAAACAGCCTCCCGCCGAGCCCACTCCCCTTCTGTTGTGCCCCTCTCACCGACAATACACCTCCAAACCAACAACCGGAGGGTCAACCCATCCCAGCATGAGGGCTTCGTATTGAATCCCATCACCACCCGCCATAGTGTCACGATCATCTTACCCCAGAGAGCCAGAGGATCGTCCCCCGATGGGTGCTTAAACCGTAAATCCGGCACCAGATCCTCTGAACCTGTGCGGATCCCATCTCGGATCTGGAGGCTGTTTTCCAGCATGTTTACGGACCGAAGGGCGAGACCAACTACTCGCAGTAAGTCGGGGTCACCCGGAGCAAGAACCTGAAGCCTATGTAAAAGGTCCACGGAGTTACTGAGCACCGACGGAGAAACTTGCGCCAAGGTCAGCTAAGAAAAGACTCTTGGATAGTAATGGCTCACCGTTTGTTCCCAAAACCCGTTCAACGACCCTCATGACGGTTCTACGCCACTGTCCTTCAGTTACCAATTCCATCTTAGTGGTGTCAGCTACCGTCAGAATGTTACCGAGCACATGGCACCACTGCAAGGCCTCTTGTTCCGTCACATTTCCGTGGAGTTGTATTTCTATCCAAGATAACAATCCGGACCTGAGCAGCAGCGAATTCACCGCATAACGGTTGGACGTAATCCTGATCAAGAACTATGTAAAATCAGCAATGCATTCCCGGGCGTCTCCAGAAAATTAATTCACCTCAAGGATTCCATTTCGAAGGGCGTGATCCCGGTCGAACCCTTGGAACATGCTCGCCACTAGGTCCCACGTGTGACGTTTTCGGGAGATCTTCCAATCCTGTGCGCTCGTCATCCCATCCGTTAAAAATCGGATCATCCACGCCCTTTCTCTCCTCCAGTTATCGTCAGAATCACTGTAGAGCATCCCCAGGAACATGGGAATATCTTGAGCGTCCAACTCCGCCCGTTGTAGTAAGAATCGGGCGGTGAGAGGATAGATAAAGTTGGACGGGTAAAATATCCCTCGTATGGCGTGACACAATATTAGGGATGCATACGTAGGGAGCCTCGGAGGACCGCTTCCGTCTGCAGGCGCGGGGATATTATCGCGCAGGAGATCCAGGAGGTAGATGACATGAGGTTTTTCTTGCATATCGACTGACTAGAGAAGGAGTAGTCAGCAAATTAGAGAAAATGGCTATGCTCGCGTTTCCGTACCTCTAATAATTTCCAGAGCCCAGATAAGTTGCATAAAGCCAACTCACGGAATGCGTCATCCTTTGAGGAAAGGGATCGAATGACCACGCAAATGATGTTCGTGCGGAAGAATTGGACCCAAGATAACGCAGAAGACGGGGAGTTCCCAGAAACCACCCTCGCAAAGAGGAGATTCAGGAATAGTGGGTCATATAACTCTTCTTGGAATTCCGACTTGTCCTGATACTCATACCCCAGGTCGAACTTCAGTCCGCGAGGGAAGTTGAGACAGGTATAGAAGACCTTCCCGGCGTCCAGGCTTAGCACAGCGCCGGACGGGTCGGTCGACAAGGTATCTCCGGAACTCGACCACGTGGAGAGAACGGAAGCGCAAGATAGCTTCTTATGTACTTCAAAGAGGTGAAATATAGAGAAGAGTGTTCTGTCCGGTACCGAGAGCGTTCCGCCGTATATCGCACGGAGGGGCTCTATGTGACTTGGTTGGCAGGAGTTTTGTGGGTGGATGAAAAACAACTCCCGAAGTAGCCGTACGACCGCGTTGCGCGTGGAGGGGACAGCAGACGGGTTACAGACAGAGAAGAACTTGGGATGCTGCACAATCGACTGCAGGTGCTTGTTCGATGACGCCGGCTGACGGGAAAATCAGCCTTCGGTCCCATACGATCACGCCACTCTCCCGCACCTTCAGAACACAATGTCGGATAGAAGTTGTACATAGGGAGATGACCTCTTCGATTTGAAGGTGATGTTTGATCCCAGATGTTATGACAGGTTCTGCCAGATGGACCTTTACGTTTTTGGTTTGTCGAACAAGATGGCCTGAACGTGCCGGCGGTTAGCTGGCGAAAGATGCAAACATCACAAAGCTTGCCTAACTCCGCAAGCAACGCAGTGTCACTCTCGGATACCGCGGAACCATTGGAGAGGCGACGAACGGCCCATTGCATCCCGTGGTCAATTACCGCTCCAACGTAACCTTCTGAATCCTCTCGGACTAGGCTCCACAACTTAGACGCTTGGAAGAGGATCCCACGACTAATGGTTTCAACCGGTGATTTTTCCAGTCGTTTCCTGAGTATGGAGGCAAAGTGTGTCCGGTTTTTCGAAAACCGGAAGATGAGAGCAGTAGATGTAATCGCCTTGGAGGAAACCGCGTCTTGTTTCCATACGAGTTCGAGGAGTTGTGAAAAGTATCCGTCCCAGGTCCGATTCTCAACTACATATTCAGGTGGGCAAGAATCCAAGAGCCCGTGGAGCAAAGGAACAAGAAGTTCCACCCCGAGCCCGTTGGTAAACCCTCGCTCTAGCCAGGAGATAAATGTCTCGCGAACTGACCGCGAACGATAGAATAATGGAGTGATGATATCCACATGCGTTGTGGTCCAGGTGCCCGTGGGCAGGAATGTCTCGATCCGAATTCCTGGAGCTAGTGGTTCGAGTCTTTGCGCCCAACGATCCTCGGCCTCCGCCAACACTTTAGACAACAGTGCATCATTCTCCACCAGGTATCCGTCATATCCAAGTGGCAACGACCGCTCGAGGAGTTGGGCGAAGACCGACTGGACAACAGTGGAAGAGCCTGTTTCTGAAAGGCAAAACTCCGATAAGGGTGTTAGCCGTTCGTTCAAGCCCGATAGAATCCTTGGAATGGAGGTGGAGGAGCCCAGGACCGAGAAAACGGAATCAACAAGCTCTGTCAGTGCTGCGGTGGTGGCATCTATGCTGAGATCTCCATCGAGGAGCTTGTCGAGGACAACGAGAAGGTCCTCAGGGAACGCAAAACGAACCCACAGAGATGACACTAAAAGCTATAACTGGCTTGTTACCTGTGTAGGACTCCGTTGAGGGGACGACCTACCGTTTCCTGATCTATGTGGGTTCCCTCGACGAGAGCCGTTAACCAGTGTTTGACGATATCACCAAGCAGGGACTGATCGTTGATGTTGCTGTCGAAGATGGGTGTAAAGGCAGCTCGGAGAACTGAAAACCATCCGTTACAACATTACGCTAAACAAGAGCAGGTTGACCCACCATCACGGACACCACTGGGTACCGGTGTCATGCACAACACCTTCAAATGGTTCAACCGTGATATCATAAATTCTTTCGCAGCGTTGAAACCTTGGGGCGGTAATTTTTGCTTGGCCAAGGCCATAGCGCCTCCAAGGAGCTGGAGCAGTCCTCCGATCCCAACGTAACCCTTTGGCCTCGAAGCCCCGACTCGGTGGCAGACTAGTGTCAGAACCCGCTTCACCATGGCGAGGGTGAGTTCACTCCGTCCAAGAACATCGATCAGCTTCTCTCTACATTCTGCCTCCTCGAGCTTCGTGTTGGAGGTCTGGATGAACGCCCAATCGAAAGTAGTCCTGAGAGGAATACGATTTAATCAAGGTCCACCTCTTCACACACGCCCCCACTCACTCAGAGGCCACGGTGGTACCCAGGAACAGCTGCCAGAAAAGGTATTGATCAGGCTGGAACGATTCAACAAGTGATTTCACAGAGGCGGGATGGAGTCCTTCCATAGCAGACGTCAACCTCGAGGCTTCTGATGGGTGCAGTGAGTGGTCTGCTAGTCGAATCCAATGTATGAGTTCCGTCGCGGCGGCTACGCGCACTTCCTCCGAAGAATCTATTTCTAGGTCTCAACCTCGGATGTAGGGCGGAAACTAGTAAACAGCGTACCCAGTGGCGTTCCTTCAATTTTAACGAGGAATGTTTGTATACGGTCTGTGATTGTTCCTGGCGTACCAGGAGGGGGGTCATCCAACCCGGCCAAACACGCGCGAAGGATCCGAAATTCCCTTCGCACCGCCTTCATGATCCTCGGGTAGCCGGCTAACACGTCGTCGCCGAATATCGTGTCTACCTTTTCCGTGACTGCCTGGATAAACCACAGACTCTGCGTCTTCTGGGCAAGTCTGAAGATTAGGTGACGAACAAAGACTGACAACGAGTAGATGTCCGACGGAGAGGGGTTCTTCTTGACGAGGATAGACAATTGTTCCAGCAGAGTCATCAAGGCGGGGCTTGGGAAGAGTTCTGGGCGTTTGGCAACAGAGTCCTCGGCTAAATCTTTGGAAGCAGGTGGCGGAGAAGGTATCACCGCCGAGAGATCTTCAAAGTACTTGTACGGCGTCCGAGCGCACCGTAAAAAGCAATCGTCGAGAAATTTTACGACAGTAGCACCACCATCCACAAGCTCCACACCGTCAGGGGACTTTGTCCCGCTTCGAGAAGCGGTGGAGGGGACGCACTCCAGCCAGAGGTAGATCTCGTCAGGGTCGTGCTGGAAGAGCGGATCGCCAGCCATAACGTGACGCAGTAATAGACCGATTTCACGTCGAAGGGCGGCCGTTCGAGTTTCCAGGTACTCTTGAAGTAGAATCCACAAGTTGCTATGAGAAGCTACCCCATAATGAGCAAGCGACCCAACGGCGGGCAGATAAATTTCGTTACCTGCCTTCCCGGACCACGAAAACTGGTCACTTTCCTTGAGCAGCCTCAATACATGCAGTCGCCTTAGCACATCCCATCCGTCCACAGACTCTGCCTGTCCCTGTCCGCTCCAATGATGCGAAAAACTCCACAACAGCTTTCCAGAGTCGAACCTCGCCTCGGCCACTAGAGTCGGTAAGCACTTGTGATACAACCACAAAATCCTCAACGCAGATTCCGATATCACTGAAGCCGTTAGGGGTTTCAACGTCGCGACCAGAGTTCCTTCGCCAGAAGCGGTCTTCTCCTGGACAACATCAGATTTTTGTTGTGAGAAGGCGATAACAACCTGAAGTTCCGCCACACGCTTCCTGGCTTCGGCTTCGAGAGCTATGATGGCCTGCCTCCATTGTCCATCTTCTTCCTCTTCCAACGAGTCCGCGACCTCCTGGAAAGCGCTGACAACAGTGTCGTATTTCCGGAGACACTTCGCCAGTGTCAACGCTGTAGAATGTCGGACCAGCGGTGAGGACGACTGGAGGCCTTTCGTGAGATGAGTTTTGAATTTATTAGTGGGGAGGATATTCTCTATGATAGTGGGTATAGATGGCGGAGATGGGTGGTAGATTGTGGTGCCCGGGAGGAAGAAAGATGCAGTAGGGACGGGTAATGAAATTACGGTGCCCAAAAACGCAATGTTCGCCAACCATTTTGATGACAGTCGAGGTTCCAAAGTCAGGGCAGCGGCGGCCCAATAACTTGAAAAGTGTGAGACGAGGGAAATCGACACATAATAGGTGGTTACCCTGCAACAAGCTCCGGGCACACTTCCATGATTTTGATGGCGAGCTCTTGTTGTCGAAGGTCCTCGTTCACTTTGAGAGACTTTAAAAAGTTCGCGAGAATCTTGTTGTAGATCCTTCCCTGTCTTTTTCCGTCACCTCCAGGCTCGGAATTTGCTTCTCGAGGGTACCACCCGTTGTCCCTAAAACAAATTCCGGTCCCAGGATGTGTGGAGATAGCGAGAAGGAAATGGTGTACGAGGTCTGCGGGGATATTGTCCTGGTCATCTCCCTCATCTGCGAGATCACGCTCGTATATTTTGTGGAGCTATAGAGACGTTATGCTAAATTCACAAAGAAAGGCCGGAACTTTACCTACATTGGAAAGAACGGTCTCGTTAAAGAGGCTGATCTTTGGCGTTTTCTTAAGTTTTGTGTCTGACCACAAACCACCCCAGAGTTTCTCAAGGACCAGACGGATCACTGGGTAGGGGTCCTGACCCAGGCCCTTGAAGATCGAGGCCAACGAATCTTTTCGCTGTTCCAGGAAAGTCGTCTTCAAGCTGGTGGGGGTTGTTGTGTCGACAAAGGAGAGGATGAAGAGGATATAAAGTGTCCTGATATCTGCACGACGGCTGTGAGATCGCCATGACAGAACGACTGGCAGTAGTACTGACCAGGTCGTGACAGAATTCCTTTCATCTCTGCTCTCCCTCTCCGTCGCATATTCAACAACTTGACAACCTTGTTATCCCACGCGAACACCTCCATGACTACTTTCCTCTCCCGACCACCCGCAAAATTCGACATAGCCGTGTAGAGTTTCATGGTGACCAGGATCGATTCGGAATGACTTCCGTGGAGGTTGGTATTGAGCCTCTGATACCACTGAGGCAAAAATAGTGTCTTCAGGATCCCAAGACCGTAGGCCTGGTCGGGGTAATGAGTTGAAAGCAGGTTGAGGAGGCAGGACATCAGAGATATGACCACGGCGGAGAGCCCCATCTGACGCTGAGGGAACGAAAAAGGTCAATCACGTTGGACTGTAAAATAACATGTGAGTGGTACGGACTTGGTTGGTGGTTGTCCACAAGTCGAAGAGCTCCCTTGCCCCCGGTGATATCTCCATCCACTCCCTAGCGAGACGAATCCTACCATCATCTGGTGGGGGTGTGGATTCGTTGTACTTCACGGTAAGCTGATTCCGGAGGCTCGTAAGGGCTAATATCGTCCAAGGTGAGAATGGAATTCCTGAATCGGAATAGCCGTCTCGTACTGCACCTCGAAGTAGACCCTGCTCATCCTGACTTCTCAAACTTTGTGAGATCTCTGCGGCAGAACTGAACCATCGCTCTGCCTTGTATGGTTTATCGGCTTCGCTCTGTTTTATTGGAGGTACCATGTTGTGATGGACGCAGGCAGAAACTGCCGCGGTCAGATTGGTCGTGGGGAGGTGGAATCAAGACGCGATCGACGAAAAACGCAAAATCGGGAACACCGGCCCGGGCCGTATATGGGAACGAATTATGGATACGTATCCGTGAGTTACTTGGACAACTGTACTTGTAAATACTACGCGGAGTCTGTCACCTGGTGCTGTCTATTTCCCGGTGATATGAACGCTAAAGACACTGAAAAGTGCGAAGCATCCGTAAAAGAGCGCAACGGGATACGCTACCAGTAAACGCTGGTCGGACATGCGGAGTACTGTTACGAAAATCCCGGATGCAGAGTAGGTGGACCATAGGACGGAAAGAGATGAGAACAAGTAACCAAGCAATCCGCTGGGTTCCTTCGTCAGCGCGGACAGAACAAGGAAAAGCGGTCCACGTACTCGAGAGTCGCCACAACAGAAAGTGCACCAACACCAACGATAGGTAGAAGACAGTACCCAAGGACCGACATCACTCGGAATGCGTCTATGCCCTGTTCAGCCATCAAGTTCAGGAGGGTATAAATCGACCCTGAGCCCAAGAGGGCAACGCCATAGATGTAGTTGAACTGGGGTTTTCCGGACTGGACGGTATATGTTTGAGAAAACGCGGGTAAGGAGGTAGAAAACACGTACGAAAAGTAGGAATGTGGCGAAACAGAGGAAGAAGATCAGAGGGCCGGCAAGGTCAGCGTCGTCCATTATTCGGGCATCTATCCGTTCGAAGGGGTTGAGGACAGCCAATGATTTGCTCCTTATGTGCGAAAAGTTGATTCCAAGCTCTAAGACACGGTGAGATAAAAGACAGCGGAGAGCAGGCGCAGCACACGCACCCTCCAACAGAGGTGGCTCTCCTTCGAAACCCCCCGTTCCAAAGGCAGAAATCCACCCTCCAGCCGGTTGAATATTCCCGCCGTATGATTGGATCGGTTGGCTAGAGATTGGGCCCTGTGCCATGACATTCCCATCGAGACTTGGCCGTGAGCCTCCATAAAATCCGTCCTGCCCCGGTTGCGGCTGATAGAACTGGAGAGGAACCGCCTGGGAGGATTGTGGGTGCTGGTAGTAGGGCTGCTGGGATGAAGAACTGGCGTAATTGTCCTGCCACATGTCGTCCGCCGTCGCCGTCGCCGTCAGAAATATCGAGGTGTGAGTACTGTGTGGGTGATGTCGTGTTCGATCCCGTGTCCTTGATCGGCAACCTTAAACATGGTCAGTTCTGGTTTTCATCCTCCCCTTGCTTCGCTCTCCTCATCTCTTTCTCGCTCTCTAGCCTCAGAATGAATATATCGAGGAGCACATAAGGCGACACGGTCGCAGGCTCGACTACTTCGAGCGAAAGTCCGTCGATCCAATTTTCATTCTACTTGGAAGCTGATCAATTTGTAGGCGGAAACGAGAGGCCCGGACAGCCCACAAGGCATCTGCTGTTGCGCAGAAGGCCTTTGGTCTCAAAGCCAAAATTTTGCATGCTAAACGACATGCAGAAAAGGTCCAGCTCAAAAAAACTCTCAAAGCACACGACGAACGGAACATCAAGCAAGCCGATTCCTCCGCTACCCCCGATGGTGCTCTCCCTACTTACCTTTTGGACCGAGAGGGCCAAAAGGACGCCAAAGCCCTTTCTTCTGCGATCAAGCAGAAGCGGAAAGACAAGGCCGCAAAATATGCAGTGCCATTACCCAAGGTTCGCGGGATCGCTGAAGAGGAGATGTTCAAGGTCATGCGGACAGGAAAGAGCAAAAAGAAGGCCTGGAAACGGATGGTAACAAAGGCTACGTTCGTTGGGGAGGGATTCACGAGGAAGCCGGTCAAGATGGAAAGATTTGTTCGACCTATGGCCCTGCGGTACAAGAAAGCGAACGTCACACATCGTTCGTCCTATCCGCCTTTATCCCTTCCGGCCGCTCACTCGTCGCTCTTTCTATTCAGCTGACCTCAAAGCGACGTTCCAGCTACAGATCCTTGGAGTCAAGAAGAACCCACAGTCTCCGATGTATACCCAGCTCGGTGTACTGACAAAAGGGACTGTGATCGAGGTCAATGTCTCAGAGTTGGGTATGGTTACTGCTGGTGGAAAGGTCGTGTTTGGAAAGTACGCGCAAGTCACAAACAACCCGGAAAACGACGGTTGTATCAATGCTGTTTTACGTGCGTCCCCCCTCATCTTTAATATTCTGTTGTGCGTTTCTGACGAGGTTAATCCCAGTTGTCTGAATCTTCCCACCCCTTGTTTTCGTACTACACCACTGTATCGGTTAATCCATGTCATTTTGGGCGCTGCTGCATTATAATGACGGGTCACGGCCCAATTCTACCGTCTTCCGTCTCTAAACCTGAGCAAGACATCCTCGACCTCTCTCCGTTCCCCGCTGATCGTGGACTTGTCTCACCCTCCCGCTCATCAGCGTATAGTCCGGAGCGGATCATCTCCTCGAGAATATCACGCCCTCCGTTATCTATTCATCAATGATGAAGCTTGTTGCAATGCGGCGCCTCCAACGAATTCATACGTGTCCACCACCGACGACCACCGTCAAATACTCATGGGGTTCTTCGCTCTTCTCGGGACAGCTATCTTCCTCTACAATCTCCTCAAACTCGCAGACCTCATCTGGTTTTATTTCCTCAGGCCATCAGGTAGTTACAAAAAGTACCAGCGAGGTCCGCAATCCTATGCGGTCATCACCGGTGCTACCGATGGGATAGGGAAGTCACTAGCGAAGGAGCTCTATCGCAAGGGTTTCAACGTCATCGTCCACGGTCGGAACGAGGAGAAACTCAAGGCGACCGTGGAGGAGATCAAGGCTCTCAGAGAGGATGGGGCCGTCGAGTCCTTCATTGCAGATGCCACGAGTCCCACCGTCGACTTCGCCGGAATCGCAAAGCGATTTGACGATTTGAACATCACACTGCTCGTCAACAACGTCGGAGGGACATACCTCGAAGCCAGAAGGTAAGGCCAAATCTCGCACGTTAGTCTCGCCCCCCGGTATTGATATCTGTGGAACCATCAGATTCGAGGAATGGTCTGAAGATGATCACCTCTCCGTCGTCAGATGGAACGCACTCTTCCCAACCCTTCTCACCCGCGCTTTCCTCCCCTCCCTCCGCAAGACCTCCCTCTCCCACCCAGTTCTCATCGCCTTCAACGGTTCGTTCTCTTCGGAAATGGCCATCCCACAAATTGCCCTCTACTCCGCCTCAAAAGCCTTCGTCAATCGACTGTCGTTCAGTCTGAGCGCCGACGAAAGGTTCACCCCGGGCGAGTCCAACATCGAATTCATGTACATCCACACGGGATCTGTCCAGTCGAATACCATCGTCGAACCCACAGATTTCTCGCGCCCAACTTCTGATGATTACGCGACGCACGTCGTAAGGGCCTTCGGAAGCGGGAGGGAGGATGTAGTCCCTTACATTGGGCACAGAGTTGGGCTCACAATCCTCCACATCTTGCCGAGTTTCATCCTGCGGGGCGCGTTGAAGGATGAGGTGAAAAAGCTGTTCGCGATGGAAGCTAAGAAGTCCAAGAAGGAATGAACGATTCGTGGGTGTCCCGGACAATTGTAGATACGAGGATGGATTAGTGTGCCTGTGCGACGTAATACCAGCAAATCGAAAACAATGTGACATGGAAAGCGAGCAACCGGAGCTAATAAACAGGGGGATGGGATTAAACGACCAAGACTACTTGGTATGCTTCGTCTTAAGCTGTTTGCTGTACAACCTCAACAACGCCTTCATGATCTCCTCCGTCGGTAACGTGGCGTACTCGTGGACGTATTGCGGTAAGGATTCCTCGAGATTGAAACCGGCCTTTTTCATGAAGAACGGATGCATGACATCTGGTGTGGCTTCCCCTAGTTGCCTCATCGTCAACTTTTCGATCAAAGTGTTCTGCGGGATGTACTCGATGCCGTTGGAAGTGCTGCTGGGTGCTCCGGCGTGAGGTAGTGGAGGCGATGGAGTGCCGAACTGGGAAGGCGTGAAGCCACGAGTTGCCGGAGCGGAAAGTGGGGTGGAGGGGAGGCCATCGATCATTGGAGTAGGGACAGGAGGGAAAGGAACGGTATCGACCAATCCAGCGATTCCAGGAATTCCACCGTCATCAGGGATACCATCGACCGTTTTGGGGGACTTCTTCGTCAAGTTCGGAGTAGTCATTGGGCGTTCAGCCGCAGCCTGAACCTGGTTCATCTCCTTCGTGAAGTTCTTCCGTAAGATTGTGAGCCAAGAGTAGAGCGCGACGTTGAGTGTGATGAAAATATCCTCCGCGTCAGCAGCCCCTTCCCTTCGTATGAACTCGCTCGCAAAGTTGTAGTAGATCTTCTTCAAACCTTGGCCTTTCTCTTCGTCCGTCGACATTTTGATCTTCATCGACGGTAGGCCGAATATGATCGCTTCTTGAGAACGGCGGATCGCGTCTAGGATATAGACCCTCGCGGATTCGTCATCTTGGGGAACATTCGAAGAATACCGAGTCTGATTCAGCTTCGAGATCGTCAGGGAAGCGAAGGAAAGCTGGAGAGCCCGTTTCGGTGGAGAACTTTCCGATTCGACCACTCGGTCCAACCTGGCGTGAATGTTGGAACCCAGGAAATGTACCATCTCGTGATCGTGCATGGTACGAGGGAAAACAACAAGGCGGAGGGAGTCCAGGCGGAGACTCATCTGTTGACGGATAACGTACGTCAGGACATCCTCTGCCTCCTTGAATTTGGACCGAGCGGACTGGAACATCGCGTTTGCAACGTCCGATAACGGGTTGTCCGGCTTGGGCGAAGCAGATATCCTAAAGGCCTTGGACTCTCGGAGAGCTCCCTCCCTCTGCGCCTCCATGTTCGCGGAGAACTTGTTCGCGTACGATACAAGTTGTGGGATGGTCTCGACCGTGGCGACCAAAATGACTTCCTTCCCGAACACAGTGAAGGACAGTCGTAATCTCCGCTCGGTCTCTGGGTAGGCCGGAGATATCATTGTCCAATCGTCGAAGATCATCACTTGGATGGGTTCCGCACTAAACGAAGGGTGGGTCAAATGCCGCTCAATCGCACCAGTTCTGTACACTCACTGGTACTGCAGGATCTGCTGGTGGTCAGATTCAATGATCAAATCAAGAGGTCCACTGGTCATCGTCAGGTTGAGCATCTGGGTAACGTCTACGACGCGCGGCGCGTCATCCCTCTTCCGCCTCGTCCTGAACAAGAAATCTGGAACATTCCCATGACCGGAGATGTTGCCTGTCGCCACTATCGAAGATTTCGCGACTTCGAGGGAGAATTCGTATATCTTCCTCGTAATCTTCGTCCGGAGCACTGCATCCCTAAATTCTATGTTCGTGGAGGATATCGACTGCCCAAAGTCGACGTCGAGTTTCACATGTCGCAGCCGTACCAACACAGCGGTGTCCAGGTGCTGATGGCCTGGGTCAACGGTTACGACTGGTGCATTTTCGTAGATCGATGGCGCGGGGCTCTCGTCACGGCTAGCGAACACTGGAATACGGTCAAGCCAGACAGCCTTGAAGCAAAGAATATCTTGTAACCGTGAAAACCGCACGCCTCCGGTAAACTCCGTGTCCAGAATCACCGACAACGTCTTCTGCATCCCATACTCCGATTCAGCGAGAGTGACGTTAAAGCTGAGGTTGTTGGCATTTAAATGAACACAATCTTCGCTCAGGAAGCCGTGTTTGAGGCCAACGGAAAGCCCTCCGACGCTACCTGTGAATGCGACTTGCTTGAATCCAGGTGAAACGTTGAGAACGAACCCACCACTTTCCCAGTGAACCCCGGCGATGACGTTAGCATCCGGTTGGCAAGTCAGCTCGAGTTTTGATTGGTCTACCCGAAGGCTGAAGCTGATCTGCATGCTTGTCACAGAGTCGGGATCTCTGGTGGCTGGGTATGGGATCAGAGGGGAAGCGGTGGGGCGAGGGGTGGATACTGAGGCCCGCTTGGCGTGTGTCGAAGTGGAGGGGTTCAGTCGGTTCTCAACGTGATCCACGAGCTCTCGGAGGAATGGTAAGAGAGTGAGTTTGAACATGTTCGAGCTCGAGTGAACGGTAGTCTTAAAGACCAAGGTTGAGACATCCTTCAGGTCCCTGACTTTACCTGCAGCAGACCTCGCACGGTACTCCGCCCAGACAGATACCTCGGGAAGGTTGAATACGTCTGCGCTGGCCTCTATGACAGAGTAATCCTCGCCCATATCGTGTGCGGACATCGAGATAGACCTGGTACGGGAGTATGTTGGTGTTGCGTCACAGGATAGTCGAACCTTCCCGCTGTGAAAGATTAGCGAGCCCACGACGTTGGATGTGGGAAGGGCATCGTAGTGGGGCTCCAGGGTCGCCATCGGGATGCGTGGGGTAGCATCGAGACCTGAGAACGAACGTGGCATACTTTCGATGCTCTCAGCCATCCTGTCGAAGCGTTCCTTGCCCCTCTGGTAGACGTCAATCAGAGAAAAGACGTAGACTGGGATGGACGAATCGATGTCAAGAATGAACCCGCTGACGTCTGCATTAACTCGTAACGTTCTAGAGTCCGGAGAATGGTCCAACTTGACTTGGGCGGTCATCTCAGGATATAGGAGTTTGTTCCGGGTTTGGTGGTTCTCTTCGATGAAATCGGAGGGGATGGACTGTCGGAATCTGATGGTCCATCAGTAAAACTGGGCGATGGGTGAAGGCACTCCATTGTACTAACCTCGAAACGAACTGGAAGGCGGTCCCTTTCATCATTGCCTGCCCGCTCGCGCCGCGCTGCACGCCGAATGACAACGACTTGATGGAAAGGAGGAACGCGCCAGTCGCCCGATCCTTGCCCGATTCGGACCTTTCTATCCTGAGATTAGGGTCAAAGTCGAGGGGAAAAGCGATCCCGATGTTCTTGAAAGTGAAGTTGATCAGGAAGTCAGAGATCCAGGACCGGACGGCGTCTGGTACTGGTTTACTCGGCTCGAAGGTTCGGATGAATTCACGGGTCTTCTCCTTGAATGCGGCCAATTCCTTCGCTCGCTGGTCTGCACGCAACTTGAGTTCCGCCTGGATGTGGTCGATGAAATCTCCGAGTTGCCCGATCGAACTCGGTTGCATTACAGCGTGGACTTTCGTGACAGCGATATCCAATGTATGGGCAGAAGATGATGGCGACTGGGTCGCTCCGACGTGGAAGTCAATGCTAACAAACGCGGTTCTGTGAATTCTGTCGAAAGAGTGCATTCCAGACTCGCTATGCGTTCTCGGGGCGAGGGAAAGGGCCAGATTTGAGACGGAAAGCTTCCATGAACGGCCGTAGTTCTCTTGCGTTCCACCTCCGATATTCTGACACTCCAGGAATAGAATGGAAGAAGGACCCTCGAGACCGATCCGGAAGCCCTTTGTCTTGACCACACCGCCGAACTTGATGCGAGAGAGAGGCCGCGGGCCTGGGGAAATTGGGGTGGGTCCGATCTCGGGGGAGGCTACTGTGCGCTTCTCGTTCACGAGCGAGATCAGGTCGCTGAAGTCTTGTCCAAACTTCTGCTGAACTGTCAGGACTGTGTCCCAGTGCGACGGCCGGAAGGTCAAGTTGAAGAACTCCACCAGCACCATGGCTTGAACTTCGGTTCCATCATAGTTTCCTTGTACAGAAACCATGGGAACGTCAAACTTGACCCTTGTCCTCTTTCGGAGTCCGTGTAGCCAGTGTGGTTGAGATGAGATACTAAAGACTTGTCGGCGGATTTGGATACCGAAGGAGTACGCTTTCTTGAGCCGCGCCGCGGCAGAGGACCGAAAGAATGCTGTTGTATCGACCATCTCCCATGCGAACCATGTGCCGTGCATGACCTGTAATGACACTCGGACTGAGGGGAAGAGTGCGTTGACATGAATAGCAACCGGCTTGGACGGCTTCTTGGATACTGGACTCTCAGGCATTCGACGAGCCTCCGAAACAACTCCTCGCATTGTCTTCTCCAATCCGGGTAGGTAGTCAGCCCTCCACTCCTCCGCGAACTTGTAGAGCCGCATTGCACTTCGGGGGACGCTAAGCTCTACCACTCCAAGTGACAACGCAACTCTGCTGGCCAGGGTGGAAAGCTGTTCCTGACGGAAGACTGCGTTGGATTTCCCATCCTCGAAGCTCAGAGAAGCCAACACATGCTGGTCTTGCACTTCGGACACACCAGCGGCACACGCTCGGAGGATGATGCTGGAGAAGAGCAAAGTGTGGTTCATCGAAGTTGCTGATCCAGCGGAAGTCATTTCGGAGGTGGAAGGTTCGAACAGCATAGATGAAGCGAGGGCCAATCCGTTGGCCTGGAACTCTATGATCAGCTTTTCCGTGGCGGCCCGAAGGCTGGACCTTCGGAGGTTGAACGCGACGTCGATAGAAGTCGAGGTCCGCTCCTGGCGGGGGGAGGGTTCGATGGTCTTCGGGGTGCTTCCTGGGGGTGCTACAGAGGGGCGGTGAATGCGCGCTGCTGAGAGGACCTGTTGGACGAAATCCAGCGCGTGAGGGAAGATTGTAACCGTGCAGTCACCAACGGCTACCGTTGCGACCATACGACGGAGTGTATTACGTTGTTGGCGATCCTTCATGGCTGGACTCTTAGAAAGGGATGGTTGTATGAGAGTGGATGATCGTTGACCGCATGAGATGACCAAAGACTCCACAATCACTTCATTGCGGCTACGATTCGCCGAGTCCCAGATACCGATGCCGAAGTGATCGAGGGTGAAAGTGAATGAACCAATCGGAGAACCATCGCCACTTCCAACTTCCAGGGGCGCGAGATCTGGGAACAAAACGTGTAGTACGCCCACGTCCCGCGAATCGCTCGCGTCTGGGTCCGCCAATGGCCCACCAGACAAAAGGAGAAGGAGGTCGTCCCATGGGATTGTCACGTTCGGCGTGAATGCATCGATTTCTTTCCGCTGAGTGGTGTCGAGTTGTCCCAGTAGATACCGCAAGCGAAATAGGAACCTAAATGAAGAATCCAGGCGCAATCGGTACGGTTTCCCCCTGTGTACTAAGTATGCTGGACGGTGTGCGGATAGGGGATCCAAGACGTCACGACCTTGGTGTACCTGGAGAATGTGCCTCACGATTTGCCTCGTGATGGAGGAAGACTGCGAACGCCACCGGACGCGTTGGGTGTGGATCTTCTTGACGCAACTGGCCAAGGAAGCAGAGACCGTGGCGACGTGGAAGGGAGAGTGTTGAGAAAAGGTGAAAGTCAGAGAAGAAATGTGGGATGTCAATGCTCCAGAGCAAGCGGATACACGACACATCCCGAGATCTAACCCTGCGACCCTGCGGAGCAGCGCACGAGACTGTGCGCTCGTGGGCCGTGGTGCGCTGAGGACCGATGTCGACGCTCCGTCAACGACAGCTGAAAAGCTTGGAGCTGGCGATGTGCTCCCGGAAAACTGAAGACCGTTCAGTGACAGCAGTATCATGTTCATGTATGCGTGTGAACGGCCTTCCAGTTTCGTGGCTGGTATGATATGCAAGTAACTCACTTGGACCGAAGGCAAGTGAATGTCCAAAACGGTCACCGACGGCTTCTCTGGAGCATCCGTATCTGAAAAGGATGACACATATCCTTGAATCACAGCGTCGAGGTAGAGCTCGGGGCTAGGACGCTAGAATAACTTAAGACGGTGCTCGCCGATCAAAAAGCTTCTGACTCACGTTCACGACCAAATCTTTGAACAGCAATGCAACCACAGGAACCACAAGGGGGCTGAGAGAAACCCGAACCCCGTGCCCGACACGAACCCGGATAATAGTCCTCCCCGCGCCAAGGTCTTGGTTACGATCGGTTGTCAGTCCGCCGCCATCGTTACTGGGCATGTCATGGTGAATTGTCGTGGAAGGCTCAACAAATGGGGTCCGATCCTATTCAACGGTGAAGCACACAATGAGATACACCTCCAATGGCATACAGCGTGGGTGACAAACCTTAAAGATCTGGTATGCTGCATTGTCCCAAGAGGACGGCTCCTTGTCGGTATTCCGCGAGTAAAGTCTAGCACACCTACGGTATCTGGAAATAAGCAGGATAACCTGTTGATTTACATCCGCTGACCACGGAGTCAGTCGATGTACAGCGTGTGAAGGCTTTTGTTACCTTCAGTATCACTGTCACAGTCATCGGGTTCCGTCAAGTCCTCGTCATCAGACTCGTCACCACTGGCCATGCTGCTCTCTGAGAAGTATTCCTCCAGAGGAGAAGTCAACGGAGTGACTGGACGCGATTTCCTATCGGAAGGACGACATAATTGGGGCCGCACCCTCATTGGTCAGGAAGCAAGCACTCACGCTAAACGTGCATCCATAACTGCCGGAGAGATGTGCTCGTCGTTTTCAGACTCTGAGCGTTCTTCCTCATATCTCCAGGGGTCGTGTCTAGAGCCTGTGGGATCAGGGACCCGGACCACCGGGAGCCGGAGTTCAGTATAGTGGAACTCTTTGGCCCTGTACCCGGCTACAATGAAACAAGGTCAACATCTTGGGAATAATCCACAGAAAGGGGGGCGACTGACCTTCCGGCTCACGTCTAAACTCCTCCGTCCATCCGTGGAGCATTATGAGTTGCTTGGCCCGTCCGGTTGGAACGTCCTGTTCGACGACAAACTTTGCCTGGTTCCGAGCTGCCTCTTCCCAACCCTTCGGAGCGCTATACAGGTCAACACAGCAATCGACCTCCGTATGAGCGGCTTCCAGCCACGATGACTGGTTTGGTCCAGATGCCAAAAGGAGTCTGATGATTCCCTGACGTAACCTTATGCTGGTAACCTTCCTGTACGCCTTCCCAGCCAAGTCATTAAAGTCGATCCTCAGACCCTTGGGAACATAGAAGTGAAGTGCGGCACCACCAGCTTTCCAAACCAGGTCCAAACCATCGACGGAGACCTTCAAAAATGTAACTGCGGCAACGTGAGGTTTCGAAGCAAGTTCGCGCAAACGAAAACTCACTATCTGGATCGATAGGAAGGCTGACTTCTTTCGCCGGTGCGTCGAGGACGTCATCGAAGCCGGAATCAAACGATTTCAATGCTGCGAGGACCACATTCGCTTGAGGTGTAGAGAGACAAGATTTGACACGGCCAACGTGGATTTCCCAGATACAAATGTAAGTCGAGGTGTTGGGCTGGGGTCCGAAGAGGCGGTTCGCAACGATATCAAGGCCATCGATGAAGAGACTTTCGCGCCCGTATCTTGATCGAGGGTTAGGCTTGAGGGATATATCCGGAAAGTCGTCCACGATTGATCCAGATATGGGTTCAGCATTCAGTGACATCTCTAAAACTGGGTCAGGACGCCGAAGACAAATAACCAATCCCCCACTAACCCATAGTGTAGTCATGGGTTCTCAAGTGTACCTGGATATTGGGGGCAGAAAAAACCAAGCCAGGGCCAAGTCCTAAGAATGTGGCATTGAGGTCCTGAAGCTCAGGCGGTTCATTAAAACCGGGTAACTTCGCAGGAAGGACGAGTAGATTATGGTCAGCGTTGACGTGGAGAACCACCTCGAAAAGGTTGGACTGCGCACTGATGGTGAGCTCACAACCATTGGCAAAAAAAACTGCACTGTACCTTCCCGGGCCTGTACTTAAACTCTGTAGGATCGCCAATGGGCAGCCCTCTGTCCTTCTTCTGGATGTACTCATACAGGGTAGAGAATTGAGTGAAAGAGCCGAAATAATTATCCCGCAACACCATGAAGTGTCGAATAACCCAACCGAACGTTTTTAAAACCACGTTCTTGGCCTAAGGTGGTGTCAGTACATTGTCGGAAGGATCCAGGCCCAAGCCCCTACATCGATGTCCAGCCGCAGCTTGTCCACATTGTCCGGCCGGACGTCAGAGAAGTACCGATAAGAGCCGGTCACACTCAATTCTCCTATCCTTCCAATCTCAGGCCGCAGGTTCATAGAATGGGTATTCCATCGAGGAAGCGTCAGAGAAACTAGGAGATCGGGGGCCACAAACGAGAATGGGACGACACTTGAGACGGGGCGGAAGGCGGTAGAGTCGATCCCGACGCTGGTCTTAAGACTTGCCCCACGTATCGTTAGTAATCCTGCGAGCACGGGGAGTTAGTTCGCATTTTCCGACGTGTGGGGCGACCCACCATTTTCCTCCCTAATTGAAGGTTTGTCGATGATGTTGTGGTCGTTGACGTACAGGTTCAATTCGAACATCCGCAGCTCGAGATCGACGGTATAAACCATTGGGATGAACCGATAGTAATCGCTTGGAGGACCGGCCGACCAATCTCTACCAAGGTCGGTGAACATATTGATGTGCTCTCGAATGAGGTACATAATCGGTTTGCGGAGACGGATGTGAAAGTCCCACTGCCTTCGATCATTCCACTTGGTTGGGGAAGGCATCATGCTCCGAACCTAAGAAGTGGGTGAGAAATCAAGTCACGCTCGCGCTTCTTGGACCATACGTTACACGATTCTGCGGACAGAAGTTGGATGTCATTCATGCTCGAGGTCAATGTAACTGTGTCCAATATGACCTCTAGAATCGGTTCATAGCCGTCAGACCTGACGATCATGGGCAGAATGTAATTGATCGTCGAGTTCTCTCCGGCTTTGAGGAAAAGTGATGCAGCTTCGCGTTTCCGTGGCCTCCGGTACTCGACTTGTCCGTCCCATTGCCAGTCCTACCGGTAGGGGTGAGTAAACCTGCGTCAAGGCGCGATAATGTGTACTCCACCTTTGATGCTTCCCTGAACGGTATCTGCAGGGCCGTCGTATCCCTCAACTCGACAAAAACCTTCAGGGACGGCCACACTCGGGTGTCCCCAGGTCTCAGTCGAGGGGTCGGACTAGAGTCCTGATAGACCGGTGGGAAGAAAGTTCGTTGCAGTTCCACTCTACACATTGCGAATGAGCAACCTTCTTTCCAGTGCTGACGGATAACCCCACCGTTGCCTATCTGCCCATGGTCCATATCTCAAGACACCATTTCGGATCACCAGGTCGATACCCCACTCTGGAGGTAGATCACCATTCCCAATGTCGAAAGGGTCCGACGGGTTTAACGGTGTATCGTCCTCCTGGTGAGGTACAACCCCAACGGCATCCGCGTAGTATGACAGTTCCAAAACGGGTGCCTCCAGTATTTTCCTCTCGATTGCGTACTCAAGGACAGAAAAGTCCGCACCGACGGGTGTGTCGTCTTCGGCATTTGTGTTGGCCTTCCTTCTTCGAAAACCCGAAATGTGGGGTTGGTTCGGCGGTTGGGGGTGTGATGGCCGAGAGAGGGAAGCAATAATAGTGCCGAGAGACAGACGGCGCCATAATTTTAGGAATGTGCCGTGCTGGAGATATGAGGCGAGGTGCCGGCGGGGGATCCTAGGGACTTCTGAGCGGAAGAATGGCTAACACTAAAATTCCGGACTTACTGCGACCTATGGACCCGGTTGTGTAGCTTCTCGCCCGTAGATACCATGGATGAGGCGTAATTGGGGTTGACCACATAGTGGATGGAAGCATCTCGGAACTTGACGCTCAGAAGCTGTTTGTAAAGGTCGCACTTGGATCGTGACTACGGACGAAAGAAATCAGCTTCGATTCTTTCGGTCTGGGGAAACTGGAGATTAACCGGAACAACACCATAGGTACCCTCAGCCTTCTTGTATTCCGCGACGAGTAGGTTCGGAGTAGAGGCGTTTCCACACATAATAACGCCTTTTTCGACCTCCATGCTAATCGGCAACAAGTCCTTGAATTCAATCCTCGGAAGTTGGGACCTAAGCCATTCAAGTGCGTTCCTAAAGACCGAGGGTGCGCCGGCCAACAAGGAAGCGGAGCCGGCTGGTGTTCTAGGCGGGTACTCATAGGCCGTTTCTAACAAACTTGAGTTTGGTAGTTCACGGATTCGCTCTCATAAGTTTATTTACCTTCTAGAGGAGCCGAAGATTGTTGAGTCCCCGCCGTGTAGGATCGGTGAAGGGAACCTCCAGACATTTGGGATACGATATCGTCGTAAGCGGCGGTGCGGTTATAGAGAAACCATTCCGCCCCTTGCACGGATAAATGGACGCGACAGGCTAATGGCCATGTTGCCTTTCCTAAACCGGATCACAGTTGATCGTACAACAACACGGACGGAGATGAACAAGGCTCACTGCCGACGTCTTCAGCACCGACGCGTGCATGCTTCAGGTCATCCTCCTCCGTGGGTCTCCTGATCCAATACCGCCAGCATATTTGACCTTTAACCAAACGGATTGTCTGGTTGCTGGTGTGATATCGTAGGTCTTTGAAGAGAATCCTTCCGGCGAGAAGAGAAAACTGGATCGACCCTGGTGACAAACAACTGTTGGGAAGTTTCCAAACAACGCACGGGGTAAGTCAAGTGCGCACCGATGTCAATCCATGCGCTTGCGGAGGCTTGGTTCCATGACGAGAACCTAACAAGAAGCGACAGCAAGAAACCAAGGACCCTGTTCCAGTAGAATAAATATAAGACAAGACCGAGGACGACCAGGATCCAGATAATGAGGAAGACGACGTCAAACATGGTGGCCGTCGGTCTCAACCTGGGATTGGGTCGATCACACCTGCGGTCCACCCTCCTCAACTGCCGCCATGACCTCACCACCCGCGACCACAACTACCACTAAGCCGTTGCAGAGGTTCGCCTTGCACTCGACATCGACGTGCGCATCACAGGCGGCCGCTTATGGAAAATGCATCCTTACAACATATGCCGACGTAAAGAAAGATGCATGTGCAGAACAGTTTGCAGAGTTTGGCAAATGCCTAAGGACCGCTGTACGCATCTATCACCTCCTTCAGTGCATGCCCACTGGGCTAACGAACACCTAAGATGAAGCGCAAGTGGTAGCGCCGTTCACACCGAATTATTCGAATTATATAATACCTAGATAACACCACGATAGTCATGCTGCTCAACGTTCAACCCTCGTCGGGCTCAATGGCGCCAGGAACCGCTCGGTTCCTTGGTTCTGGGGGGTCTGTACGGCGCTGCTCTCTATTATTGTCCCTCGCAGCGGCGATATCCGCCCTCGCCCTCATCAACATCCTCAAACTGTGCCTCAGCTCCACCGGCATTGTGTTAGGCAAGGGGAGGAGTTCATCCCGTGCTCGTTCGGTTGTTTGTGGGAGTGTTGGGTTCCTGATTCTGTCGATGATCGGGCCCAGTCTGAGGTCAACGATATACGGCGATGTCCCCGTCTTGAACGGGTCGTCGTTCTCTTCCGGTTCGTGAGGTCCAAGGACGCTCGTGGTTGTTCGGGGTGTGTTTGTAGCTGGGAGCGAGTGTTCGTACGAGATCGTGACGAGGACCCAACCGGACACGATGATGACCAGGTCGAGTAGCAACACGTGTAACCTGCTCGGCTGATACACTACAACCAATGTTAGAAGGGAGCGCGTAAACGTGGATAATATCTCACAGAGCCCGACAAAGTCGAGTATAAGTGATGGTCCTTTCGCGGGGCCGAAGAGAGCGTGATCCCATACGCTCGGGAAGTTGAAGAGGAGGACCATGAAGTACCAGAATCGGAGGGTTCTCTTCGGGTAAAAGTCCCTCGGCATTGCAAGCTGGAACTGGCCGATGCATCGACTGAGGTAGGGTAATAGCGTGGGGGACAGGAGGAAGGAAATAGTGTGGAATTGGTACAACATATTGTCGAGCTAACCAGCGGAAGGTCAGTGGCTGGTCGCTAGCTAGCACATGTCCCATGAGCACGCACCGATGCGATGATGTGTCGTCGTTGAGCATGGCGGAGTGCATGCATATCACATCGATGTAGCAAGCGAGGCTTTGCGGAGGATCACCACGGCTACAGTGATCGACTGAGCGGGATTGTGCTGGTTCGCAACCACTCTCACACAAGAAGGGTGAATCATAGCTCGATAGGTTAAGGGACATGTACGGAAGTATTCATAGAGGAGAAAACAGTAAAAAACAACAGAAACACGAGCGCAGACTGGAAAAATATAGCAACAGGGAATTTGTTCTCATAACAACTAGTAGGGGGAAGAGCAGACAAGATACGGTCAAGAAGATGCGCCGAAACGGGGTGGACGGGACGGGGTGGTTCACCTTCACCAACAAACTGCCACGGGTCTGGATGGCGTACGAGGTGTTATCAGGTTGAGTTCGAGCAGAGTCTGCCGACCTGTTCAAGCAGTAATAGGATCGAGGGTGAGATCTGCTTCAAACGTGGACACATCACCAACGGCATCCTCAGTGTCAAGAGCATAAAGCTTGTCGGTGGCTGGTTCACCTGGAGCATCAACATCCATGGCATCCTCCCCTTTGGCGTCTGCATCCTTCGCGGTACCGTTGGTCTTTGACGCAGGGATCTGTTGTTGCCACTTCTCAACAAGCGCCCTTGCCCTGTCACGGAACTTGAACTCCTCATCGCGAGGGATATTCTCCTTGTTCTGGATGTGTCGCATGACTTTTCCAATCTTGGATTGAGATAGGTGGACAATCGTCATCTCGTTGTAGTTTTCGAGTAGTGTGAATAATTCGTCACAGGCGGGCATATCCTATCATCAAAGGGGGTCATAAAACAGGGGGAAACGAGAGTGAAAAATGTGGCGCACATCCTCTTTTGGCTCCGCTTTGGCATTTAGGAATGCCTTCTGCAGCTTGTGTCTCCAATCCTTAACTCTGATGACTTCGGGATCCTCCGCTGGATAGACAAAGCATCGTAAGCGGAGAAAAATACGAGGCCGGAGGAGAGGAAGCTCACGTTCATCCCGTTTTACTTTCTTCGCTGGCGGAGGTGATGATTTCTTACTAGGACCGGCTTCTTCTTCATGTGCATCGTCTTCAGATTCAACCGTAGCCTCCGACTTGACACCATTCCGCTTACCCTTGCCGTTGGGGGCCGAACGTTTTTTTGAGGAGGGTTCGGTGGACTCCTTCGCCTTCTTTGTTGCAGTCTTCTTGGGAGTAGGTTCTGACTCGCGCTTTCTCTTCCTTGACTTTGTCGCAGTCTTCTTCCCTGAATCGTCTTCGTCTCCCTGGGCGTCCTCGTCATCCAGCTCGTCAACCAGAGCGTTTTCGGCCTTCTCCTTGGCCTCAGCGGCCTCTATCGCCTTCTCTTTCTCCCAATCTACAGGGTTCAACGCGATTTTGTATCCGGCGAGTAGGTCGCCAGAACGCTTGTGGGGTTCGTTGATGTAGGATTGGATTTCGTGTTCCTTCAGCTTTGACATGTCTTTCGGGACAACCCAGGCACTATTTGGGCAACGCGTTAGAGACTCAAGAGATGGTACGAGCCGTGCGCACGTACTAGTCTCCCGTTGGGAAGAATCTGACACAGTACCAGGTCGACTTCTTACCAGACGGTCGCTCTTTCGTGACTGACTCTGGCACAGTCTCAGGATCGACGATCTAAGGCAAAGATTACGCGTTTCAGCGTTCAGGAGAGATGTTGAGTGAAATGCGACAGACCATGGATGGCCATGGCGGGTAGCCGCGGACTTTAGCGAGAATAATATCGCGATGCTCGTAGTGAGGCTGCTCCTGAGGGGTTTTAGCACTGCCTTTCTTACTCATGACAGCGCGTTTTAGCCAAAGCGGAGAGGATGAGGATGCGGCCAGACAACGGTACGATGAGAGTAAGAGGACAGAGACAAGTGCTCGGCAAACAAACGTCAACTTTGCCTGGGTGCTGCGGCAATTGCCGACGGCCCCCATCCCATCGTCCTTGCGGATCCGATTCGCTGATAAGGACAGCAAAGCGTATTCACCTTGTGCACAGAGGGGGCGTGATGGCGGGTGGGGTGGACGTCGAAAGTCCTGGGCACTTCGGCTTCAGAGAGCGCCTCGAGCATGGATTACCATGCGCAATCGCCGGTGTTTCGGAGTGAGAAAGCGTGGTAGGTGACGACGGCCCATCGACATCCTCGCACCCTTCACGGAGCGAGAGAGGGCAATCGGATGCGTTGTACTCGTCAAATTAGCAGTCATGAGAGTAGAGTTTGAGCGTAACAATGCAGCCCGCTTGGGTGAACAAGCGGACGACAACGCATGATCCCAGCCAATCACAAGGCCTGGATAGCTAACGAGAAATGCCTCTGTGACAAAGGAACATTCCTGACAAGGCCGACCTAGAATCCACCCCCAAGATGAGAAGGGGTCCAGGCGTGGTTCGGGTTTACAACGAATCACTCCGGTTCGGCGAATCTCAGGATTGACATCCATTCACAGAGGTGAACGAAGTCGGAAGACTATAGTTGAGCAACTTATGGTTCTACCCTAGGACTTCTACGATACGAAGGGCTTAAGCATCTACCCAATTTACCAGTCCCCCATGCCCGGGAGAAGTGGCTCCCTCTTCTTGATAAATATCTGGTCGGAGAAGTGAGTGTACCAAAGGACGCACCGAGTGACGGGTAAGCCGCGATTGTTTACCCGCCACTGAACGCCGAACCTGATGGAAATCCAGAGTTTGGGGTTCCACACGTTTCCTGTCCGGATTCCGCCTGAGCTAACACGCTTTCCATCGGCGGGGGTAACTAAGACGCTTGCGCAGCCGTTCAAAGGCCCTCATTTGAGAACGGAGTAGTCCCTGTTGCACGGGCTTGCGCAGTTTCCGCCAGTCGGGGATTTGCGCCGATGGGTTTCTAGAATTCGCTCGAACACAATGAAGTCCGGAATGGGCCTCTCCAACCCCGCCGGCGCGGATAATGGCTCACTCCAGAACACCGACAATTAGGACGAGGGTTGTTACAACAAGCCAGTCAGCAGATGTAAGAGTAACTCCGCAATCATAGTGACTAGCTTCAGGCTCGATCTCGAGGAGCCCATTCAACTCGCAATCACGAAGTGGGAGATGGCGGAAACCAGAGAACAAGTAGCACCCGCCAAACGTCTCATTCCTGTAACTTCGCGCCATACTTCTGCATTCAGAAAACTTCTCGGTATGTCCGGACCACTGCCCACCACACACCTTCTCCCGGTCAAAATACTGTGTTCGGAACTTTGGGATAGGAGCGCGCGGATTTCGTGACCGATCCTCGAGGTCCTGTTCTTGATTTGATTTCGAAGTGGCCCGCGGAAACGGCGAGGAAATGAAGCGGGGGAGCTCCACACCGTGAAACCTGTCCCCAGGGCCCCACATCCAGGTTGGTGAACGAGAAGCGGCATAGGACACCCTGTACAAGAACCGCTGGGGCCCGACGTTATCAACGATTGCAAGGATACTGAGAGCAGAACCGGTCACCGTTGGAGACGCAGACCTGCCAAACTCCATATTCCTGTCCATACCCTCCCCCCTCGCCTTGAAGCACAGGTATTTCCCGAGGGTCCGTTGGCCAATGATGCTCGGGGGGAGGGATGTGGGGATGTATGGAGCAAGCCCGGCATTCTACCGCCAGAAGCGAGCGTAAGCACCGCACGAAACACCCACGAGGGGATGTTCGTAGACCCCGGCCGCTCTGCGCCAGCTCATCCAAAGAAGGTGCCCCTTAGCGGTAGGGTCCAGGACATCCGTGGTGGTCAGCGGCAAAGCAGAGGCGCTGCCTTCGACTGGGACCGAAAGCGTCTCCATAGCCCACCCCTGCTACCAGCGCCCGACTTCGCGAAACATTTTTGACTATGATAAGCAATCACTGACAGTCACCCCCGGACCGGTTCCAGTACCACGGTGATACTCCCAGCGATTCCGTAAGAGCACACGGTCATAACAGCATCCCAGCAAACGACCCTGAATCAGATCATTGAGTCCATGACAGGACGAGAAACGGGAGACCATGGCGCTTGATCATTACGTTGAACGGCGGGGAGGCCTCAACGCGTTGATCCCCGCACTCTCCTCGAAGTGCTATCGAGGGTACCTTGCTGTATCTGGGCGATTCGGTGTGGGCTGTTATAGAGTTTATCGGTGAGTCCGGTGGCCAGCAGGGGGCACGCCACGGGATGTCGAGGAAGCCAAAAGGCCACGCGGCGATCGCGCGTGGCCGTCGGGACTAGGGACGAAGATGAGGGAGACCAGCGGGGAACAAACTAAAGGTGCCGAGTCCATGACACCGAATCAGAGCTGATCGAGATCAAGAATGCGGGCTTCCCATTGGTCCCCCTATTGCCTTCCCCAGAGCCGGCCGTCTGGACCGGATCCTTCCGGCTAAAATATCCGAGCGGGTCGGAAATGTCAGAACGCACGACACTGAAGCATGTCCATTGTTCCCGTTTTGATCAAGGCGAGCACATAACCATTACGATATGTAGAACAACGCAACTCGCGGGCGTGGGCGAAAAGGATATGGGATATTGGGAAGTTTTTTTGGGGGGTAAACTACTCGTCTTTCCAACTTCGCGTTATCACGACTGGCCCTTGTATAATGACTTCGGGTTGCACCTTCGATGGTGACGGTGAGCGAGACCGTGAAACAGATGTCTGGAGTAGCATTTAGAGAGGGATCGCCCAAGCCGGAAAGTTCGGTTGCATACTGTGTGAGACGGGGCCGGAGATCTGGGATTTCCCTCCCCAGAGGTAACATTGACGTGTACGTTGGCGACTGGGTGCCCGGAACGACCTCTGCTACGACTGCGGTCTGGGCCGTAAACACCGCGGCTTGCGAGCCGGATGTTCAGCACCGTTGGTGGGTCCTGATCGTGGCTTTCTCTACTCGGTGAGGCCTCCTCAGTCCGAAGGGACACCAACGAAGAGCTCTGGGGGATCGAGTGCGGGTGATGGTTATTGCCTCCCTCGAGGTCGGTGGCACAACGATCGTCCGACGTCACCGACTTGTTACTGCTGTAGAATGAGCGGTGTCCCATCACAGAACGCGAGGAATTGCTAGCGGAGGGGTTCAATCTCGTCCGCAGTGTTTCTCTATGCAGATTGAGTGGCGAAGATGCCCCCACGTTGAGCATTTTTCTGCGACGAGCATGAATATTGTGGCGAGGAGAATGACAAAGTAATTTGATACTAGCCCTTCTTTCGTACGGACGATTGCGCCGAGTCTTTCTTTCAATTTCTGATGGTCGATCACGATGGGGTGGGCTTGAGTATAACTCAGAATATCAAGGATTACTAACCTAATTCGAAATCCGGAGAAGGATGGAACATACCTCGGCACTTCCGATTCTGGCGGGATTAGCCTCGAGTGTTCGTCGCCAAAAACCTACTCGACACAATCAGCGCCCGTCCGATCGTGCAGGTTAACGCGTAGATTCTACGGGGCTGTTGGACCGAGGACGCAGGCAGCAGCAGAAGGCGGTGGTAAATAGTGAGGGCATATGGAGGAATGACAGAAAGGACGTCGAGTGGCGGGGTCGCCTATGACTCAAGAGGTCCCCGGTTTAGGGAAGCCGCACGTGCTTACGGTGCCCTTCGGGGCACCTCGATTTACTCACAATTTGGGGAATGCGCGTCCCCCAGCAGTGAACATGAGATAATGCACCGTGGGCACAACGCTTGAACCACGATATTGATCCCGAAAACTGGCAGCCACGAGCTGGCGAAAGTATTTGATCCACGAGGGAATCATATGAAATAGAAAGTATGCATCGTGAAGCCGACGCCTTCTGGATAAAGGGGGAGATCTGCACAACAAAGATCAATATGAATGGTGGGCACCCAATGCAACCCTGCTGGAAAACACGAGGCGCGATAACGACCAGACCGCGGCGTTGTTGCCCGGAAAGCACTTTTGGACAACTACAAAGAGAGAGGGGTGTACGTGCAAGGTGTATCGTGCAAGAAGCGCACGAAGACCCTAGGACTTGGTACACGACAACCGTGTATGCCGTTGGATGGATCAGATTTGTTGGTAGAACAGATGTCCCAATCTGGTGGAGATTAACAAGCCAGCTCAGTGGATTACGTCTCGCGGGAATCAACTCGTCACAATGTCCTGAAGGCGTGCCGGCATCAGTCACGAACTGCAATAGAAAAGTTGAATGACGGGCCTATCTTTCTTGATCGCGTAGCGACAGAAGACTACTGTACGGCTCCGTCACAAAGGAAAAAAAGTAGGGGCGAGCGAGGTGGGCGCCGACCGCGAACTTGTCGGGCAATGCCGCCCACCTTCTTCTGCTGGAAAGATCCGACGTGCCCCTCTCTCGATTGGTATCAGAGGACCGTACCTGATTGGGTTCGAATTTCCCTGATTTTGCCAGCAGCGAGTGCGTTTTCGTCATCCGTTCCTCTGTCTCTGAAAATGCAGGTAAATCCGGAATGGAAGTGTGGGACTGCTAGCCTCGTCGGCCGCCAGCCACGGTCTCTTCGTCTGTTCCGCACGGACGCTTTACTTCGCACTGGAGCTTATCCGAGGCTTCTTCGATGAATTTGATTTTGCTCAGAAGTTTATGCTGTGCTCAGCGTATCAACAACGCGAGCCAATCCGATTCGTTTCCAGAACCTTGTTGCCACCCGAGCGTGGGTACGACACCTCCGCGGCTGTCACAGTTGTCTTTAAATTCTGCTTATTAACTCAAGCACCATTGGATGTGCCGGATATGGTCGCCAGACACGACGAACACTTGAACGCGTTCCAGCAGCCTCCACCACTCGACGATTCCCACTGGTCTCAGACAAGTGAAGAGGGCTCTGATCTCCACTCCCCTGTGATCTACGACCAGACATTCGTTCACGAACCCGGTGCGTGTGCCGTTCGCCTTCCCCGCACCCTTTACCCATTTGCCTTTAAAAAGTCCGGTATCATAACCCCAGCATGGAATATCGCAGCAATGCAGCCGCGGGGTTTGTACCGTCCATCCTCCCTCCCAACCACGGCTCAGGATGGCCTATCGCTGCCATCCCCGAGCACTCCACGAAGCAAGAATTCGACCGCATTCCTGTTCCCCACAGTCTCCAACCTCTCGTCCACGATGACATTCCTCTCCACAAGATGAACAACGGAGGGTACCGAAACGACGACTCGCCGATTTCCCCGTACGATCCCTCAAATCCCATTAAGGCGACTCAGCCTGCATCCAAATCCTCTGGAAACAGTGCTAAGACGCGACCCCCGAGACGTAGCAGCGCGAACGGCGTCGTCGCGTGCAGGCAATGGTCCGTGGACGAACGATTCTATTTCCTATTCTCTCTAACGACAACTCTCCACAGTCGAGCCCGAAAGATCCGCTGCGACTCTACCAGACCTGGTTGTGACAACTGTGCACGTCGCTCCAGCCAGTGCGAATACGACGCCGTTCCAAAGCGACGCGGCCCAGACAAGCGCCCAGGTACACGCCGTCGGTCTTGTAAGAAGCGGCCAGCCGAAGGGGAAGACACTCCGGCCGCGCGGAAGCGTCGGAGGACGGAGACTGAAGACGAACAGTCAGATGGAAACGACGAGATGATTCAGTCATCCGGCGAACCCTCGTATCACCTTTCCACTAGTCCTGTCCCACTCATACCAAACTCCGCCCTTTCAATTGACACTGGGGTTTCTCGCGATCTTTTCGGCCCAACGTCTACCGGTGTACGGCGATCCTTCCCTTGTTGCCTCCAACGTTGCTAACATGCATGTCTAGTCAATCTCCCCCCTGTCGGCATCGCATCGCTCCCCAGATCAAGATATGCGGTCAGCAATGCCCCGTACGATGGATTTTCAAGCTCAGGTACGGGGCACTCAACCACTGCGCAGATCCAGCGCCATCGTTTCCCCCCCTTCCCTGGAGTACCCCCGAAAGATATGGTGGGACGGGCTTCTTGATTCCTATGCACCCTCTCGCGCGCAAGCGTACGTGCCCCCTCCAAAATTCTTGCACGACGCCTCGGTTTGACACCACATTAGGGCTAAGGACATAAGATCTAACTTATCGTTTCTGTAAGATATACTACACGTTTAATTGTAATGTGCGGTAGCTCACTTTGTATCAAGCTTTACCACCCATGGCTACTGGATCCCTTTTATAAATTCTTCAACTTTCCTTCAACGCCTCAATGACCCCAACGAACGAACGAAAATGCAGCCGCCTCTCGTGATCGCTCTACTAGCCCTGGCCACCATCATGATGTCTAGCAACATGGAACTGGGCTCAGCTGGCCGAGAGAGGGCGAGGAATCTGGGGGAATACGCGAACGGGCTTCTCCAAGCAGCGCTCAACGACGGGTCGTCTGATCCCACCTTAGCCCAGGCGTTTTTGGTAAGCACCCTTCCCATCGGTATGATTGCCCCACACTGAGATAGACTCTAGGTTTTGACCCTGTTCGAACTATGTCCCCATCCAGGGCATTCACCTCAGCGTGCCAACGATCACGTTTCGTTCCTCGATAAACTCATCCGCTCCAAACAGCTTACGTTCGTTGATGTGGGTGATTCTGAGGTTAGCACGTTCGCCATCAAGGCCGTGCCCGTCGTCCAAGATCGGCGGATGTATGACCCCCCTGAGAAGTGCTCGTGTCCTCGGTTGGATGACCCTGTCACCCACTCTCTCTTACCCTCGTGGGCTTCCGTCCCGCCCTGGGAGACATCCTGGAGCCCCGCGGAAGTCGGAAAGGAAGAATGTCGCCGGTTGTGTTGGAGTGCACTTTCTATTATCTCCTGCCAGTCGGTCACCTCTTCTGCCTTTGACAAGGACCCTCCCGACTTCTTTTTATCAAACCCCGCTAATGTAAGTCACCTCACCTTCCCCCGGTAGGACCATTCTAACCATTGCTGTAGTATAACATCCTGTTTCCGGGCGAGGTTTCTTCACGTGCTTACCCCACGGATGACGCTGCTATTTCGCCGAAAGAATCTGTGTGGGCGTTGCATTGCCGAAGCATGTTGTTGTGGAATAGCTGCTCCCGACAAAAGTGCGAAGGTCTCAGTGATAAAGAGAAGGCGGAGTTCGCAATTGAGGCCTGGAGGGAATCACTAGCGATCCAGGATTCTCTGGAGATCCATGACTGTAGCTCAAATACGGCCATTTCTCATTCATGTCGCGAATATCTCTACAAGTGAGCCTATCTCCTTTTATCTAGGTGCCCGAACCCTGACACTCCTCCAGTACCCGCATGTGTATCACTACTGAATTTCGACGGTAAGCTGCTCCCTCCGGTATACATGCCTGGATATTTAATTCATCTGCAGCAGTTTACAAGGCGTTGAACAAGGTGTGGGCGGCCTCAACAGTCAGAGGCACGCCGGTGATTGGTGTACGTGAGCTGGTATTTGAACCTGTACAAGCTCTGATCCCTCTGCCCTCATAGTGGGATATCAACGCACGGTTGCGAAACGTGTGCACTCCTCTGTCTTCGAGTCCGGCGGCCGGTCTCTGGCTCGCCACCCTCTCCAGCTTGCGTGGTTCACCACACAAGTCTCTATGTACGCTTCTAATACCCTTCACTCTTTACGAACTTATAACTAGGTTTACAGATGCCTGCACCTTTGGGATTACGATAGATCCATGGCCGATGCTCTGGAGGTCGCGAAAATGTTCCTCCTTCCCGTCGACACCCTCACTGCTATGTTCCCGTGCCAGGGTGAGGCTACCTAGTCCCCGAGTGGTTGGACTACCCCTAACCACGTTCTATTAGCGATGGAGATGCTTCGAGACAGGCTACATGAGAACCTAACGAAGGCCTGCATGTACTCTGGCCTCTCCCCCCCTGCGCAACCCTCAACCTCCCCGATTCAAACTCCATACCATCATTCAATGCATATGTGATTATTCCCTTTAATGGTCCCCGGATTGTATACCACGTACGCCCTTCGTCGCCCTTGCTGACCTTCTGATTTGCTGGTTTACTGTGCTTTGTCCTTCCCCTCTACTTCTATGAATGTCTCGTGCTACCTTACGTCCATCTATATTTTTGATTCTATATATCACAGCTCTTCGCACCACCCTTTCGCGTCTATGGTCTGCTTGAACCTTGTTCTCCATCACCCAATACAATCGACCGTTTTCGTGTCCAGCCGACACGATGGAGTGCTCGCCTACGGCCGCCACTGGCTCTCCTTGGTGGCAACCCTTGACGTGTGGGTTGGCTTGAAAACCTCATCATTCCTCCTTCGAAAGTTCCAAAGGAATCACTGATAGGAACCCGCAATTGAAACGTCCTCCTTGTGAAGGCCTGGCCTCGGCGATCATCAAGGATCAAGCCGTTCTGACATTTCAGCTCCTTGGAGGCCCCTCCAGTGAGCGGCCACCTACAGTCCGACCGGTCGCGTACGTGCCCTCACGCCACGTCGCATCACCCCTCGTACAGAATAACCTCGACGACTCTTTCCGACGGTGGCAGGGGATCGCGTGAATCGCACAAACGCCCGCTTTGTATTCTAGGCTAAGTCCAGGAGGAGGTTTGGGCCCTATCACGGCAGCGGGGCTTCGGAAAGAAATCACTCCGAGATTACTGAACGATGGTTCTTTTGTCACTCGTTTCCTGGGTCTGTACATCCACACGGGGATGTTTGCCCCGAATAGACGTGTTTCCGCCCACCTACATTTTACGGCATCTTTATTCGTCTGATTCCGCCAGATGAAATGCCGGATGACGGGAAACGCGCCGTGCTCCCTGGGTCGTGTTCCAATGACTTTGCCGGATTCACACGGAAGCACCTTAACCCCACCGCTCGTGGTTTCGACCTTGCGTAAAGGACGATCGATGACCCATGGTCGACTAACTCGAATTAGTCTGCCCTTTATCTCGTATTGGTATTCCTGACCGCCTCGTCGCGTGTGTGGTGGTGGGCACTGATGCGAGTAAAACGCTGAAGCGCTGGCCCTTGGCGTCGAACAGCCGAACCAAATCCGGCCCAGGAACGACCAACCAGATGTGATGAGCGAAACGCAAACCGTGGTGTGCCATGCTTATGTCCGAGTGACCGATGTCGGAGCCCGCTGCTCATGTCTCTCGCACACCCTGCCGGTGGTCACAGGCATCCCAGCAGAATGAAAAGACGAGCAACCGCAGAATCCACTGTAACGGGGCCGTATATCCTCGAAACTGACCGCGCTTGAACTCGAGACTGAGGCCTGGCCGCGGATCAGTCCCTTACATCAATGACGCTAGAATACTGAGGGGCAATGATGAGAAGGGAAACCTCTTCTCCTCGGCTTGTGCGATCAAAATCTGAGATGCGGACGTGCCGACGCAGAACTCGTGGGGGGGGCACCATCTCTTGTTCCTTTTGGGATAACCGAACACAACGCTCCTCCACATGACATGCTCACAAGGAACCTGTTATGTGGATATTAGCAATAGGATTCGCGGTGATGGTAAGCACTAGCAGTCGTTTACTCCCCTATGGGAGGACCCAAGGGTTTCAACGTCTTCACCGCTTCCCCATTGTAAGTACCTGCTTCTGGTGGTGAGCGGACGGAGGCTCTCCCACCCAGGCAGCTGATTGTCGGGTGGTAGGTGACGTTAAATCCCATGTCGATCTCCCGAGACAGACGATCAGCGCTTCAGCAATCTCCCCAGACGATCTTCATGCGGATCCACCCTCGCATGAATTCGGCAGCATCACTGACACCGCCCATTGCAAGAATATCCTAACGGACCCTTTGCGCACGTCGTGGGACCAAGATGTACCTCTGGAGATTAAGGGATACAGTGTAGTGTGGGCGGATTATAGCGCAGCTCGGCATCGGTGAAGGTATTGTAAAGTAATCCCTTTCGAAAACCTTTTGAAGAACGTTGGTGATACATTACAAGTGTGGGGAGAGAAGAAAAACACAGGTGGGGCGTAACAAGGATACCGAAACCATGAAAAACACATATATAAAACAGATAGCAGAACAACGATAGCAGGGCAATGAGGTCTATCACTGGAAGATTGATCTAGCGACCTATGAAAGACGGTTGACACTGTCAATATGGTCCTTTGCAACCTCCGAGAGGAAACTCACGCTTTCAAGTAGGAGTGTAACCTCAGGGACCTCCCGAACAAAGTCCTTGCTCCAGAAGTCAAAGTCTGGGTTGCGGAGGAGCTCAATGAACGTAAAGAGCGCGCCCCACGGGTGAGGACGGTGAACGATGAAGCGTTCCAAAAGAACTCTGGTGACAATCTCCTGAAAGCTGCCGGTTTTTACCTCTTCGAAGAGGTGTAGCATCAACGAACGGAACCAGTAGGTATGTGCATTCGGGTATCTCAAATGGAGGACAATGGCGCTGAGAAGGTGGTGCTGGCCTGGTTTAGAACATAAGTGATTGGGTCAGATCTCGGGACGGATTTACTTACCTTCTGCATCTAGGTCTTCTGCGAGGAATTTGAGCAACACCACCCCCGGATCTTCCGGGTTGAAGAAGGTAGAACCGCTCCTCGCTTTTGCTTGGGCGACAGATGAGACACCGATGTACATGACCAGGGCGTTCATCAATGACAGATTGTACGTTTCGGATCCATCTTCGATCGGGGTCGAAAGGAGTAAGCGACTTTTGAGGGTCGCAGGGAAGGACGAATTGGACCTTCCAAGAAGGTACTGATCAAGGTACATCCGAAGTTCGCCAGGTTTAAGGATGGAGGAAAAGTCCGACAGGATGGGAGGAATAACGCCAACGTCAAAGGCGGGGTCGTTAGTTAAGGTGCGATGGGGATCTGGGAGAGTGGTGTGGAGGGGGTAGGCGCTAAGGATGATATTGCGGAGCTGAATGCAACCAGGAGGAACGGCGTCACAAAGCGAGAAATAATACTCGCTCAGGAAGTCGGGGAAGTCGTGAAGTAAAACAAGGAGAATACGGAGGGTCCCTCTGTACAAGTCACGGGATGCAGGCTTGAGATCTGTGGCTTTCAAGAAGGGTGCGAGAAAGCGCAGCAGAGATAGGAGCAACTTGTAGAAGGCGGTCCAGCCCTATAGTTGTGGTCAGAAATAATTATCCATCGTGGCACCAAATAACCTCACCTCCCGGTTCTCGGAAAGTAAGAGCTTTGGCATGAACATTCGATGAGAGATAAGACACATCCATGAAAACGCGAACCCAGGGAAGCAAGTGGGTTGTAGAGAGCTGAGGGTGTCACTGTATCGAAATTAGGTAAAGGTTGGCGGCCTCGCAGGGGCCGAGACGTACCTGATGGCGATCATGAGGTTGAAATACGCCGTCCCAAAGTTCGCTTCCATGTAGTGTAAGTCGTTAATCAGGCTGGAGAAGAAACGGAAGAGCGGTTTCTGTTGGAAATCTGCTCCCTGCTCCTCGTGTAGACTTGCCAACACAAGCACAAAGATAGACAGGATCTTCGTCAGGTAGTGAACTTTCGCCTGATCGTTATTGACTCCAGAAGCGTCACCGTGGTACTTGATGATATACACAATGAGCCTCGAGCAAGCGTCCAGAGACTGGAAGGCATTTGTTTCGTTCCCCGCTGCGATACTCTTGTGGTATCCCTCCACACTGGCTTCCGCGCAAACCCGGAAGAACAGGGATGACAAGTCCTCGACTTTCAAAACGCCCTGTTTCGTTAATTGGGTGATGAAGGGGATGAATGACTTCTCAGGAGTTGACGAGCGCTGGAAGATGTGAACCCATTGTTGGAACCAAATGAAGAGCTTGCCCCGGAGAACATCAGGTTCCGGCTTCTGTACATTCCGCCGTGGACCCTGGAGGTCACTCAACAACAAATGCACGCTAAAACAATGTCAAATTCAATCGTTGGCGTCACAAGCACATCGCGCTCACTCTTCATTGGCCTTTCCCGAAGAGGAAAGTTGGGAAAGGACCTCGAGGCAGACGGAGAACTGGTCCCTCCCGGCCAAGGGAGGGTCGGATGTGAGACACTCTCGAATGAGGTTTGAAGTGAAAGTCAGCAAGCTTGGCCGAGAATTGGCGAACATGAACCTCGCCAGCTGCTGATCCAATTGATGGACACTGATCAATCCGCTCTTGAGTAACGTAACGGTGACGGCAACGTCATATTTGCGCTGGAGACAAGTCAATGGCGCTCACGGGGCGGAACTGGGAGAAAATTTACCTCATCATCAGAGTAGATCAACCAGCTGATCGCCTCCTTTGCAACTTCTTCGAACGCATGGCACAACTGATCTAGGATAGCAACGTAAATCTCCCGTCCCAATTGCGACGTGGTCTTGTACATCAATTGAACAATCTTTTGGGACATGTGAAGTGGCGTTTGGCGACGGTCAGAGGACTCTGCCGCGAGGATGATGATCTGTCGAACGAGAAGACGAATGTCGTGACCAGCCGGTAGCTGAGCCAAAGACTGGTAGGGGAGCTGTAACACTGCCGCGTCAAGTTCCTTGCAAATAAGCTGTGATCATTGTGAGTCTACGGAAAAGTAATCTGCGCTTTGGGCTCACAGAGAAGCGCTCCATCGCATCCGGCGTGGCGATGTAACCTCCGTTGACTCCTTCGTGGCCGTTCGTTGCGTCGTAAAGTCCAGGTTGGTCGCGGGCGAAGGCGAGGGTCGAGCCAGGCCGGCTCGTCGCCTTACGCTTGGTGTCTGCGTAGAGTAATGAGGTGGTGTTTTCGACGGCCTGGTCGAACGCACCGAAGTCATCATAAACCGCAGCTTGGTGTGGTTGTACCCCTTGATTTTTTATTTTCAGGGCTTCGGGGAGAGTCTGAGAGAAATGGGGTCGGGGAGCGGCTGGATCCCAGAATGGCTGACCCAGTCGATGCTATCAGGAATTAGTGAGCAGGTTCCATGGCAGAGGTTTACAAGACAAACCTCAGCGTGGGCACGCCTGACTTCATAGGCAGAAGCGAGAGCCTCATCAATCTCCACCACGGCTCGATCCATGGCAGTCTTCTCGATAACTTGGCAAGCAATGTCGACATTATCTTGTGTCAACAATAGGAGTACCTGCTCAGGGAAAAGTTGCTGAAGGGGGGTGAGCGTCAATTAACGGGGTGGGGGAAGGTAAGCAAACCTCAGAGAAACCATGCTCCACGAGACAATGGCGGATGTGGGCAGGGAGGTTGCTCCTCAAGGGTTCCTTGCAGGTGACGAGAGCGAGACTGCCAGCCAACTTCTGAGCCATGAGGTGCCCGGCTTTTCGGATCTTATCCTCGCTGGGGTCCGTGACGAAATCCTTCATGACGAGTTCCCGGGTAGAAATTCCGGCAATTGTAACTGATCTTTCAACCACGGGCAAGATGATCTGCAGGAATGGACATCAATGATCAATGTACCCAAAAACCGACGAGGATCCGGACAAACCTCGCGAACTGCGCGTTCGATCGCAAGGTGCACAGCCCTCTTGAACCCGTGATTGGTTGCCAGCGGACCAAGCTGTGGGTTGACCACCACATGTAGCAGTGTGCTTGACAGAATGGAGTCGAGGTGTGGACCCAAGGCGCGGGATATGTCTGAAGAGGATACTGGACCGAGCGGGAGGGCTTGGGTTTCTTCGTGTATTTGAGACGAATGTTCATACCCACCGAGAGGCAAAGCGTTGATGTCACCCGAAACGTACTCCGTGGGTAGTCCAGCCATGGCGTCCTGATGAGGCGGCCTGTTCCGAAGGATGGCCGCGGCTTCAATGTTTTCGAAATCAACCTTGAGCGTCTTGCATAACATCTCGATCTCGAACTTGAGGTTGAGCTTCAGTTCAGCAAAGTGGTAAAGTTCGGAGAGCAAGCTCAGAACCGCCACGAGCCATGGGTTAGGGAGTCGGAAAACCGTCGAATCCGCGCATCCATCCAGGGTCCTGCAAACGAACGGGATCGCGACAATAGACCTTCCGTTCTCGTAACCCTCAATGAGGAGGTCTTTGAACGAAATGTTGTTGTGTTTGATTGGACGATCCCTGGCGAAGGTGATAGATCCCAGCCATTTCGCAACGTTTTTCAACACCGCGCGCTCCGTCGCAGACTGCATAGTCTTCTCCGAATTGAGGAGTGTGCACGATTTAACGATGGACTCGTGTAAGATGAACTTGCTCAACGCCTTTCGGCCCAGGGCATCCAAAAATCGGCGGTAGAGGTCGTGGTTGTTTGGTTCGGTGCTGATTCGTTGGTCGACAAGGTAATTAGCGAGCCAACGGGCATACTGATCCTGGAACTGCTCCTTCATGTCACTGAGCTTCGCATCAAAGTTGCTGGGGGCAAGGTTGTTGATGATAAACAGTATTTTGTCAGAGACTTCTTCGGGAGGCTTCTCGATATCTCCTTCTAGCTTGTCCACGTGGATAGCGGTGAAGATTGGGGGAGCTTCGACAACAGGCATGCCGCCAAGACCTAGGTCTGTCGCGGAGGCCGTTTGGTCTCCTGTAGCAACTGCTCGTTGTATGTGGGCCACGAGTTCGGGGTGAGTAGCGTGGAGGTGGGGAATTTTGAGGAGGGCTTGACAAAGGGGTTGCCATTCGGAGAGGCGGGATTCGAAACGCGAAAGGGCCTCGATGCCGAACTTGAAGAGGTTGGTTTCTGGGGGACAGTTTAACGCATCTAAGACATAGCGGATTGCGATGCCGAGGGGGATGTACTCGACAAGCCTGTGTTGAATGATGGAACCAAAGAGGTAGCCAGTCATGACTAACTCTCGCGCCGGATAGAAGGACTGGAAGAACTTGTACTCGTCGAACAAGAAGTGTAGCATACAAGAGAAAATGTCGTGGTCGTGAGTGGAGGAAGAGGCCCTAGTTCTTTGCAACAGAGCGATGACCTCCTCGATAGTGATCTGTTCGTCGTACATCTGCTTGTAGATGCTGTCCACTTCGGCCTCCGTTTCCGCGGTGTAGCTGACGACTGAGAAACCGGGTTCAGCCTCGTGGCCGGGCATGAGGTTCATGAGCCTAGGGTGGATCTGGAGACACGCATTCCTGACTTCGAGGCAGTAATCGACGTCCGACTCGTTCATGATGCTCGAACTATCCAGGCGAGCATGAGCGGAGACTCGCGTCGGGGGAATGGTTTGCTTACCTGTTTCGCAAGACCCGAAGGAAAATAGCGATCGTCTGGGGGTTTAGTGGCATGGTCCGGTGGTCCACCGCGGGGTCGGAAACACGGGTGGCCTTCTCACTCTCCGTCTTGAGATCCAAGAAAGTAATGACCGCGTGAAGGAACTCCGCCCCATGGGTAGCGATGTTATCAGCAAGCCACTTATCCAAGTTCAAGTACTCCCTCCTGGATGCCAAAGATGCCACGTCCAAGGCAAACGTGAACGGTCGTACCTCCAACAATGAGTCCAGGATCTGAACTTCGTACTGGAACAGGCTGCGATTTGTCAGCGGGTGTGAGCTGACCTTGAGGTCCTGGGCGACGTCGAGTATTCTGGTGATATTGAGGGGGTTCTCCTCATAGAAATCGCGGAAAGCGTTGGTCAGGTACGATGGCTTGATCTGCCAGATCCTCATGAATACGAGCTGGTGGTTGGGGTGGCCTCCGAGGAACATGGCAAGAAGCCTCTGGGTGTACTCAAGTCGAATGTCGTTCCAGGGCTCGTGCTAATCCCGCTGTCAGAAACTGGAATTCGCGATCGAAATATTGAACACATACCGAAACTTGCAACAAACCCATATGAACCAGTTCGGCACTTATCCTGACAGCCTTGTCGAGCATGTCCCTGACGCAGGTGCGAATATCCTGCGAGTCCGAGTCTGCCAACCTGACAAGTACTTCGAAAAGATCTAGAGAGTTCCATGTGTGACCCTGGACATTAGCGGCCAGGGATTTGATGGTCGGGCTAGCACCAGAGACATCGTCCACAGTCACAATCCTTCGTCCAGGGAGGGAAACGAAGTTGAAGGTATCCGCGGGAAGTGATAGGAGCGCATCTAGGAGCCTCAGCTGGTACAAAGGATTTGACCATTCCTGCCAGAAGCCTGTGACAGCGTGGGGATTGGCGGTGGAAGGACAAGAGAGCAGAATGGCGATCAGAAGCTTCAGAGTAGGTGTGTCGACGCCAGACCGGTCGGAAAGGTCAAATGATTTGATCAGGCCAGGCCAGGCAAGATCGACGTTCTTGACGTGTCGTCAGCGTTATAGGAGAAAGGCGAAGGCGAACCACGTACGAAACTCGTGAACGCTGTCATCAACGCGTTCACGTCACATAGGGTGCGCCCTTCCACTGCGGCGCGTGACAGGGAGGAGATGATTTCCATCGCTTGGGCAGCCGTTGGCGGGCTCTCGGCAGTGATCCCAAACCTCGCCATCAATGCATGGATGGAATCGAGGTCGCTGGTGATGTCTGGCCCGAGGTCAAGCAAGGTCTGGACGAGCGTGGAACCGGGAGGGAGGCTGGTAGAATGGTTGAGTTAGAGGAACGAGCGCGAAGCACTGACTGACTTACGAAATGGAGGGGAAAATGCGTTGAAGGATGGGTGAAATTGCTTCCGGACCGAACTTAGCTTCAGCGGCCACGATAAGGGCTTGTCGTTGGGCAGCATCCAACACGGGATCGTCCAAGGGTCTCTCGACCAACAGATTCTCCATTAATTTCGCGAGTTGAGACAGGTTCAGGTCCCCATGTTCAAACGACATCGGTTGGCATAGGCTGACGGCGGCGTCCTCGAACTCGCTTCGGATGATGGCGGCGGCTTGGCCCTCGAGTTCCTTCCTAGATAGTTGGGCAGGAGACGAAACGAAGGAGGAGGCGAGAATTAACTGCTCTAGCGGACGCAACCCCACGCGATCGACGAATCGACCGAGATCAAAGTTTCTAAACACGTCCCCTTCGCCCTTATCGACACTCTCCCTGAAACGGTCAACGAGGTAGGGGTCGCGAGCGAGCCTCTGAGTTTCTTGCACGAGCAATCGGAAAGTGAGCGCAGTCGAAGTATCGAAGGTGACGTTCACGGCGAGTCGGCCTTGTGAATGGACTATGAGTCTCCGGATGAAATGGAGATAAGTGCCAACACCATGCTGCTCTGCTAGCTGTGGCGAGATAGTTCGATGGTATACAGGAGATCGGAGTGGCGAACACGGGGAAACACGTCAGTGGTGGACTTTCGGATAGTGGGAGGAAAATAAAGGAGGATCTGGGACGCGCACCGTGTGTATCTGGTTCTGATTGATGTCAAAATTATCCTCGGTAAGGGTGGAGAGGAGGAACACGATCTGAGCCTTGACAATGGTGTGTATGTTCGGGTTGGGCGGATTGTTGTTGTCCATTGTACCGCCAGGAGTTCGTGCCCGAGTGCTGGCCGTCTCCGCGCGACGAGGAGTCACGCCTGCACTGGAAGCCGTTTTCGTGATAGTGTCGTGGGGGTGGACTGGGAAAGGGTTGGGTGGGAAGCTTCGTTCGTAGGACGAGAGAGACTGGATGATCCCCCCTCCACAAAACCTGCCCAAGATTCAAGCGTACAACCAAATACGGCCACGGCAATCTCCCGCCCGCGATCCAGCCCCACGTGGGATTTTTCGGTCTGAGATTCAAATTCTGTGGCTGCGTGGCGCTGTGGCTCAACCTGCATGGTCAATTACTGGCGAAGTATCGATAGTTTCCTTCGACCGGGACCAGAAATTAGTACTACATACAAGACAACGTAACCCGTAGTTAAGCACAAAAAGAAAGAGTTACAGTGACAAAGTCACCATCCCGAAAAAGAGTGTAAAGAAGACAATGAACGTCGAGTTGTGATTGTACGCCATTGGGGAAGCCCCGCTGTGGTTGGCGTTGTTGCCTCTGGGGTTGGTCGAGACGTTGGCGCTGTTTCCGCAAAAGCCAGAACCGGCCAGTTGTTCCGAGGGAATGAGGACAGTTGGGTGGCCGCCGAGAGAGTACTCCACGGTGATGGTTCGATTGGAACCAACAACGAGTTGTTTGCACGAGAGGAGACTACGCCAGTCCGTAAGCGTGGGGCGAGAAAATGAAGGCGTGCCGACTTACTCGGTGAGCGGGGTGTTATTAGGGAATGGGGTGTAGACCCCCATGCTAACGTTCTGGGGCTGGTTCAGAGTCAGCGACCAGCTAGTCCGGTACTGTGAAGAACCCACAGGAGAGCCAATGGTAGTCATGACAGAGACGACGTTTCCTTTCATGATTGAAATTCCAACGGGGGAGGTAGAGATGACCTCGGAAGGGGTCGTGAGCCAGTCAGGAGAACTCTTGATCAGATAGTTGCGGATCTGCGGGAGGCTCAGCACGTGGTTTCAACATTAGGTAGGCTTGAATCCGAATCGCACCTTGTTGAGCGTCGTGACGAACTGGTAGGCTGACGTGTTCTGGTATCCAGAGGGCCACAACGGTTCCCGGTTCATCTGTGTTGGGCCTGTGAGCATGTAATTCCGAAAAATTGGCGGGAGGAAACCTACAGGGTCGCCAGCGCCGGAAAACGACTGCTCTAGCCCATAGTATACAACAGGGATACCGTCGGACATGAAGTTGAAAACAAGTGCGTTGCTGAAGGGAAAGAAAAAAATTGTTACGTGACCGCAACCAGTCGCAGGGACAGGCAAAACGCACTAGAAACTCTGAGGGTCGACAGAAAGGTTGTGCCAGCGAGGGACATCATGGTTCTCCAGGAAGTTGCCCAATACAGTGACGTCCTTGAAGCTAGTCTTCAGAGAGTCGTGGGCCCTAGCCAACCCGGCAGTGTCAGCTTTACCGGGGAGCTTGAAAGCCTCGACGACGGCATTGTACCCGGGGAAATTGAGGATGGAGTCCAAGGTTCCGGGACCCTGGAATTGTGAAGCAAGGGCAATGTCGTCTCCAAAGACTTCGCCAATGCAAAACACGCCACCCTTGGCACAGAAGCCGCCCCAGAAGTCATTGTTCACATGTTTGGCAGCTGGAAAAACTGTTGAGGATGGCGGGGGACGAATAGGGAGCAAGGCGCGTACCGTCAATACGAAGGCCATCAATCGAATATTCCTTGACGAGGTTCTCAATCCAGTCCCCGTACCGGGCTTGTACTTCCGGGTCCCGTGTGTCCAAATCTGGGAGCGCGACCTTTTCGTCGCCTAGCCAACAGTCCGTCTCACTCGTCCTATTCCCCCAAGCGATAGGACAATAAGGGTGGTACTTGGACTAGGGGGCAAGGGTTAACACGAGAGAAAGGGGAGCAGGGGCCGCAAATACCGAACCTTGTCTTGGAACATGAACTTGGAATAATCTGGGTCAGTGGAGGTAGCCATCACGTTGTTCACGACAATGTCAATCATGAGGTACCTTGCACGCGTCAGTTGTTTGGCTCAAAGGTCTACCGGGGCGAGCGAGCTTACATGTTTCTACGGTGGAGCTCGGCGGAGAGAGCTTTGAGGTCATCGGCGGTGCCAAAATGGGAGTTCAATTTGGTCGCGTCCTGGATCCAATAACCTGGTGGGTGCGGAGGTCTGCATGGCGCCTTTACAAGAGGAATGGTGACATACCGTGGTATGGGTCACCGTAGGGAGATGGAGGACCCTCATAATTCTGGTTTACGGGACTGATCCAAATTGCGGTGAACCCTGCGTTCTGTATGTAGTCAAGGTTCTCTCGAATACTGTTCCAGGTTCCACCACACCTACAGGGAATGAATAAGGGCTCGATGAAGGGTGGAAGAGACGAAGTACCATGTCCGGTCCTCGGATTTGCAAGCGTTTGGGTCTGCACCAGCTGGGAGGGCATAACGGTCCGTAATAATTCTTCCAACTTCTCGTCAGACCAGTTTAATCATAACCATAACGTTCGATGCGCACTGGTATATGGAGCGTGATCTCCAGTCCGCTGCAGTAGCTGCAGTAGTCGAACGAACAAAAGCCAAAGAAGAGAGGAGAAGGAGAAGAAAGAACATTTGACGAGAAAGGACAGAAGTTTGATGAACGAGTGGTGGTTGTTTTTGCTGGCTCAGAGTAACGAGGGGTATTGCGAGCGTGTGCCCAGCAGAGGCTTGCTAATGCTGAGGTGCGAGGAGAACAGGAGAACGGCCCAGGGAACGTGGACGGTGTACCCAGCAGAGCCGTCGTCGATGGAAGCCAGAGACAAGGGGTGGGATCCCCCAGGCCGGGGGAAGGCATCTATCTTCCCGCCAACAGCGTGGTCAGAAATTCCCCGACGACCATCGGCGTTTGGTTCGGAACATAATCACCCGGGCCGGACGATCACGAGGCGCAAACTTCCATAATTGGCGGTCCCCGGACCAATAGGTACACGTGGGTCACTTCATGTCGGTGGTCCATGGACCTCAGCTGACCCGCTTAAGTGGTTCTGACAGGTTCTGACGCGATGTCATCATGTCATGTATCTGGGGTAAAGTCGGTGTGTCCATGATTCCGTATCCGTTCCCAAATCCCCCCTCTGTACTGTGTTGTGCCGTACATAAGTAAGGTACGCGCGGAACAGATGCGCTTTGCTCGCGGCCTTAGAGGGCCTCTGTCGCCACTGGTTTTGGTGGTGTCGGGGTCGATGGACTGTCACCCGACAACAACCGGCCCCAGTGGTAACACAACCCCGCACCCGTCCCCAATCCTCCACCCCCCAGAATAACTGCGGAGTCCGGGCGTCACGAACAAGCGAGTAAGGTTTAAAAAAGACGCTCACGGTTAGCGACGTTTGCCTGTTTCCAAAAAAAACCCGGGGTCAACATCGCGAATAGTATGGCACCAATGGTTGCATGGTCATCGGCACGGATGGAAGCCGTCTGCAAGGGTCCCGTCACGCTCTCAGAGAAAAAGAAAGCCGAGAATGGATCGTACGCACGTCGTAACTCGCCCGGATCCTGCGATTCCGAGCCGCCGCTTCGTCGCTATGCGCAGTTCTGATATACTCAAACCCGCCCCCGGTCGCCAGACCTGTTGCGAGGTGTTAACCGAACTCGGCCACGCGCATGAGAACCGAACTGCGTGGGCATACCAACTACGCCTCCGACCCAAGTAGCCCTGAGGAAACGACTCAGATGCCACGCACCCCGGCCCCGCCGTGTGAGAATGAAGACTGAGTAAAGCGGGGGCGTCAAGAGCGACATGGCCTGGTAACCCTTGGTCATCCCCCGTCGCACAAAAAACTCGATATCTGCCGCATGAGCTTTACTGGGCGAGGCGGGTGTTGGTTCAGATAGAGACATCCTTGCGATCGAAGAGTGGAAGAAATAACGTCATGGCTCAAGACGACCTCAAACAAATCCTCGATGCTCTTCAATCTCCCATCCCTGACCTCGAAACCCTCTTGACGTTACTCGCCCGGCCGCTTGAATCCATCGGACTGTTGCAGAAACGATTCCAGGAATACGCGTCGGAAAAGTTGCTAAAAGGGTCGTTCAACATTCCGAGACACCTCCCCGCGGTCCAAAGGTCACTGCTTCAGAACGTGCTCCCCTCCTGGGATACCGTGTTACGTGAGGAAAACGCGCTTGAAATCTTGGACCAATTCTTCTGCCCGACGCCATCCATTTCGCAGAACGCAGGCAGAACGGCATTGGAAGCATACGCCACCATCTTGTCCACCCCATTTAACACCTTTTCTGTTCAATACCTCTCCCAGCTAGCAAGATCCTATCCTATCCAAACCCTCTTTGACTGTGTATTTGATTCAAATCCCCCTAATATCGCCGCGACACGCTGGGAAGATTGTGTTCGTGTGGTGATCTCAGTACCCGTAAAGGTTGCCAATTTCTGCGGACACAAGTATCCGGCCCCAGATAACCTCCAGTACGACACGTACATCACTGACCTGTCCTCGCATACCGGAGACACCATTTGGAGGCTGGGCTCTTCGGGTACCATTTCACAAGGCAGGTTTCCCGGATCTCAACCTAGGTCTCTACTTGACCTGATCGCAGAACGGACACAGGCCCTTTCTTACCTCCTGGCAAAGCTCGTAAACATCGGTGCATTCCCCTCAGCCGTTTCGCCGAACACTTCGCAACCATCCTTTTTTGCTGTTTGCCTCCCGAGAATACGAGAGCGGGTAGATTCTCCCTCATATCGGACCGTATGGAGAAAGATTCTCGACGACCTCCCTTCTTCTGCCATTCTTCAGTCCATATTTGTGTCCTTGTTTTCTTCGGTGCGTTCTGTCCCTCCCTTGGACCCAAGTCTACCTGCTAGGGGTCTGGTGAAGTCAGAAGCCGCGCTCCTGAGGGCGGTTCTTGGAGATCTATCCCCAGACAATCGGGAATTATGGGATGTAACCCTTGCCGTATCTCAAACCAGAGATTCTGGTGAAGGAAGGGCTCGGGTGTTGGCTTGTTGGGCGGCCATTTCGGCCAAAGACAGTGCCGATTCGTCTCGTACGTCACGATAGAGTGCGCGCGGGTTCAATGATACTCACGATGCGTAGCCGTTGAAGCATTCTTGATGCAAATACTTGAGACGTGGTCCTCTCCTACTCATGTAAAGCACTCTCTACTCTCCAGGCACCGTTGTAAGTTTAGCAGTGACTGTTTCACATGCCGCGTCCGGTCTGACGATGTATCTACCCCACCAGGCATCACTACCATGTTCCTTGTATTCCTTTCGTACTCTCCTTCCACTGCGAACAATCTCGCGCTGTCGCCAACATTCATCTCCGCTATAGGAACTTACATTAAGCACCTGGACCCAGCCATACGCAGGTGTGGGATGTTAGTTGCGGAAGAGGTTGCTACCCTGGCAGGAAAGAACCTCGATTTTGGGGACTGGGAAGGAGGGGATACCGATAGAGTTTGGGTCCGGTCCTTGCGGTTTCTCATCAAGGAGCGAGATATCGACGCGAAGGATGTTGAGTCACCAGCCCAGGAGCGACTCGAGTCCCGCAAGCAGGATGAACCGAGCCATGTGAAAGTAAACCCCGCCAAACCTGCGACATCGAGGCATGCAATTCGCGTGGAGAACGTGGCAGAACCTGACTCCGACGACGATTCCATCCAAGGATACGCTTCGGAAGAGAACTCCGACCGCGCACCCTCTCCGACACCCTCGGAATTGGAGGAGATCGAGAAGGATCCTACACTAAACGTTGGAACGAAGAAGGTTCCTAAACCGGTTTACTTGGCTCAGCTTGGTGAACTCGTGAGAAGCACCAATGCGGGACTCAAATCCGCCGAGAACAATGAGCCGGATAAGATCGAGATGGCGTTAGGCTGCGGTGAGGAGTTGATCAGGAGGAAGAGGAACTTTGGAATGGAACTCGGTCGGTGTCGCACACATCTCCAGGATGAGGACCAACTAAACTCGTATGAGACAGAGGAGAATGCCATAAACCTCGTCTACGTATTTCTTGGACTACAAGATTCGTATGAGTTGGACGACTTCTCAACGAGACGACAAGGAATTATCACTGCACTTGTGGCGTGCTGCCCCATAAAGTCTGCACCGTACGTGTGGCGTCTCATACCGGTCGCAATGAGTGAAACTGACTGGTATCCACAGCTGCGTTATTGAGGAATTTTTCAAGAACCAGTACTCCATCGACCAGAGATTCGTTATGCTAACTGCTCTCGCACTTGGGGCGAGAGAATTAGCATCTTTGCCGGTCCCACCCCCCAATGTCGCATCACTTCGTATATCCTTCCCCTCGAAACGGCTTCCGCCGTCAATGCATCAGAAGCTATTGGCTGAAGGTCCCGTACAAGCGTTGTTGACGGACATCAGCCAAGCTGCTGTCGAGAAGGCTAGGGACGATGCCACCAGCAAGGCACCCCCATCCTTCACTCGAGAACGTCAGCTGCGACTGCAAAAACCGGCTAAAATATCGGTCATCAACAATCCTGCAACCTTCAGCTCTCGTTCAGAAACTTCCCACAGCCCTTCACCTGGCTACGGGCCGGCAGCGGCGAGATTTACCGACGTCGCGGCGGAATATTTCATCTGCCCTCTCATCAACCAGTTCTGGACATTCTTCAGAGACGAGCAGACTCGCGAAGAACGTCTCTCACGTCAGCCGGATCCACTTTACCGTTATAAAGGCTCCGGAACTGGACTGGTTTTGAACCCAATCGTCCTGGCTCAGTTCGTCAGCACTCTGGCGGTGCTAGCTCACGCAGGGCGGAACGCACCGCAGTGGTTGGCACTCGTCGCTCCGGATAGCCTGGAATTGGCCATCACGTTAGGAACCAAGCCAGTCTCCCAGATGGACGATGGGGATGATGACCTGGACCCGGGGCTAAAAGCCGAGTGGGGACAAGCAACTACGAGCAAGGACAAGGAAGCCTCGGTTCTCGCCGCTTCACTCGAGTTGGCGTTGATCGTTCTTGACGGATGTCTGGACTTGGACGGAGGGCGGTCGCTGGGGCTTGAACATACGCGACTAGTGTTGAGTGCAGGCGAATGGGCGGGGAACCTACTGAATTGGTTAGATCAAGGCTTGCGGGTGGCAGGGGGTGGCGGCACGCAAGAAGTTAGGCTCAAACGAGGAGCTGCCGGTGTAATGTTGAAAGTGCAGGAGATTTCAGAGCGGTGGGGGAGGTCGATGATTGACGTTTGATGGAACTGCACATCCCTGCAACGGTTCGTGTGGACCGTGCCCCTCCTGGAGAGTTTTAACCTCCGTTGTAGAAGGTGGGAACTGGCTATTTAGTTTCCTTGTGTTCACGGGGTCTTACTGAACCACCTTCCTGACAGATCATTCTCTTGAACAATGTACTTTACTGTCATTTCCCCACCCTGCCACCGGCGCCACCCCGGGCACACCGGTGAAGTTACCATGCTTGTTCACTGATAAGCCCGGGATAAAGTATCACTTGATGCAGATGCCAAATGGCCATTAACCCTCCCTGGTGACGATCTGTCCAGTGGGTGGTGTCTGAGTTTGACAATCCTGAAGCTCGTAGGATTGGGGCGGGGTGGGCCGTGGACCGATATCAGGTGAATGCAGGGTCGATGACCGGCCTCAAACTCAATTCAACTGGGGTCCGGGGTAGTGTTTTGGAACCTTCTGCTGGCTCACCATCGCGGGGGAGAAGGTCATGAGGATCGCGGATCTGAGTCCTACACCGATCCATCAGTACCAGCATCAGTTGAAATCTTATGAAGCTCACGTTCATACGGGGCTGTGGATATTCCGCAGCAAAGCTTTCATCTCACGATAGAGGGTCGCTCATTTGGTTTGGACGATTGATGATCGATGATCGTTCGACAGGTTGGCACCTCGCGACGACGGTAAACCAAGTCCACGATACCGTGTTTGAGCCACATAGTCAGTCTCGGGCTCCAGCATCTGACACGGACTTGGCTGATGAAGCGACAGGGGACTTTGTGATGAATGATGATCGATGACTATATGTTCGGTGTTCCGGTGCCGTCCCGCCCACATCCACTCCGCCCTTCGCCATGTGTCCATTGTCCAGAGGAAGTATTATGGCAACAAGGATCAAAGACAATTCCCATCAGTAAACCGATCAGCCCCGCCCAGAACTTACCGAGTGTTTGAGACATCGGACCCTTACTCGATCACGAAAGAAGCGGTTTCAAAAACTTAGATACAGTAGCTAGAATTCAATATCTGATTCTCGATTCGAGGAAAGGGGTCGATGAGTACCGCCGTTGATTGTTGACCAGAAGAGTTTGTTATGGGTAATCTTTGTTCCAACCTGAACATCCGTAGACATGGGTGGGGTCAAGCGAGTGGTACGAAGATGCGCCTTTAAATATGCATACAGAACTTCGGGACCAAGGTTGAAATCCTTGTTAAATTCGGGTAATGTTAGAGATGGACCAACCGGATCGGGAGGTTCTCGAGTTAAAAGCCAATCGTTGACAACTGTCAAGGATACATCGGGTTAAATAGATACGGTGGGACGTACAACGTTACCGAGAGGAGACAGACAGAGTAATACAAAGTGAGAAAACGCTCTGGAAAACGAAGAAAGTAGGTTAACGCGGCTCAACACTCGAGCTCCTAGATCTTAGAAGGAAGATCAATCGTTGTTTCTTCGTAGCTTCGGTGTCCATGCTCCTTATCCATCGAGCTCAGTGGGAAGTCAACTGGAAGAGTGCTGGCATTGGTGGTGGTCTGCCCAGCGGTGCGACTTCGGAAAGTCATTCCGCTGGAGGCTATGGTAGGGGCACCAGAAACGACGGTCGTGCTTGTCAGTGCGTTCTGGTTGGCCACGCGACGAATGATCAACAAAGGTGCGAGAACCTTTGGAGGGGCCGACGTCAGATTATAGCATTTCGACCAAGATCAGCAGGGGTACCCACCTGAACTTCAGCCAAGATCGGCAAGAAGATGTCGGAAGCGTAATTCTTGGCAGCGTATGGGGCAATAAATAGGATGGAGGTGATGGCATAGAGGGCGGAGGATTCGATGAGCATCGTCACAATGGCCTTGTACAGCGAGCTAACTCCGGATGTGGAGCCCATAGCACCTCGGATGTTGCGGCTGTGGAGGATGAGACGGGCGGAAATCATGAGCGTGAGGAGGATGTTGAGGCCGACGGAGATAGTGAAGTAGGGAAGGCCAAAGTTTACGGCGATCCCCTTCCACAAGTTAGAATTTGGCTGGGAGGCGATGTAGAGAGTGATGATACCCATCGCTTTTGGAGAGGGGGAAGTTTAGCCTCGAAATTACGCATTTTCGTTGAGAGGTACCCACAAATCGAGGCCATGTAAAGTATAAGGGGGAAAACAAGGACCCAGCGTTGCATGTTGTAAATCACATAACAACGGTACATCTGGTTAGGTTTGTTAGTCGCATGTATCACACATGGTATAACCGCTAAACTCACAAGGAGACCGTCGGCCATCCAGTTTGCGATGACGAAGCACGCATTTGGAACGATAACCAAGGCCTTGGAGTACATGAAAAGACTCCAGCCGATCGGACCCGGAGGAAGGGCACCAGGGACACCGGGGAATTCACGGTTATCGATGTACGATAACTGCTGAAGCCTGACGTTCATGGCGGTAAATATTGTCACCAGAGTAAACATGACCGTCGAGTATCCCACTAAACCCCATTTGACTTTCTCGCCTTTGCGATTGAGGGGGCTCACAAGGGCGGCGATGGTCTGGAAGTACAAGACGATGACGATTCCTGGTAGTGACGGGTATGAATGTCACAATCTAGCCGGGTGATGGATGGGACGCGCACCGTAAAAGATCTCGCCGATGTTGTTCCCGGCGAACGAGGCATGCTCCAACCAGAGGACCTCTGCGGGGAGGTTAGGAGTGTATGGGTCGCCAGGGTTGGCGGCGGTTGAACTTGTTGAACTTGAGGACATCGCTGGGGTTGTGTAGTGGGGAGAGTGGGGGGGGGGGCACAACTAAGGGACCGCGACAACACCCGGGCGATGATTTTATAACAGGTGCGTAGGCCAGTAGGTACCGGCCCCGACATCTGGGGTACCTGCACCCATCACCCACCCGAGTTTCTTCTTCTGCAAGAGATGAACCCAAATGGATTACCAAACCCGCCCACCAAAAATCAGCTCGATCACTCCGAACTTTGATTGGAACGAACCCGATGTAACCGCTTCTGGAAACTGATCTGGTTCGGGACTTGATTCAGATCCAGTTCAGATCTGGCTCTAAAACGAAGGAAACCAAAAATCAAAGAGATAACCAGAAGGGCAATTTTCTGATTTCGTCCACCCCACCGGCTGGTTTGTTGTAAAGCGGATGATGGAGTCGGGGGCCCGGCGAGAGCTAATGTTCGAATTTAGGATGGACGCCGTTTCATCCTAACTACTTAAGTTCGATGCGTTGTCACGTTCGTCCGTTCTATAAACCTCAGACCTCCCACCACCTTCCTGTTATCCCATGGCTGCCCCAAACGCTTCGTTCACTGAGGGTTTTATCCCGTACGTCATCGACGGCGAGGAATACAAGACCTACTACAAACTCTTCGGCACCATTACTGAGGACGCTCGGCCCCTCATCGCCCTGCACGGCGGTACGTTGTGCCGGAGAGCGTAACATGTTCGAAGCGGCCGTAACTCACGTTTCATTTTGCCCCAGGCCCTGGCATGGCCCACGATTACATGCTCCCCATCTCGGACTTATCTCTCCCAGGCCCTCACTCCAGACCCGTCCTCTTCTACGATCAAATCGGCAACGCCCGTTCCAGCCACTTCAAGGACAAGCCGAGAGAGTTCTACACCGTCGATCTCTTCGTAAACGAACTCGTCAACGTGCTCAAATATTTCAAGATTACAAAGTACGACATTGTCGGTCACTCGTGGGGAGGTATGCTTGCGGCCGAGTTTGAAACGCGCCTCCAGCCTGAAGGGTTGGAGTCGATCATCTTCTCCAATTCCCTCACCGCGACCGGGTTGTGGGGTCAGAGTCAGATGAAACTGGTGGCTCAGATGCCTGACGGCAAGGACGTTTTGCAACTCCTTGGCGCGGGCTTTGGTGATCCTGCCAAGTACCGCTCCGGTTTGGAGATGCTTCACGCCGCACACGGGTGTCTCGTCCGCCCTGTACCAACAGAGGTCACCTTCTCCGTATTGGACACCATCTTTGGAGACAAGGAAACTGGGGAGGGTGGTGACCCGACTGCAACCATCAGCATGTGAGATCCCCACCTCCCCCCAATACCTCCTATTTTATTCGATGCTGACCAGAGGCGCGCCCTGTAGGTTCTCCGGCGCGTTGAATGGGTGGAATATATCGGATAAGCTAGACAAAGTTCGCGTTCCTTCGTTCGTTATTAACGGTCGGAAGGATCTCGCTCAAGACTTTGTCACTGCGGACTACTTCTGGAAGATCAAAAAATCCAAGTGGGTGACCTTCGAGAACTCCAGTCACACTCCGATGTGGGAGGAGCGCGAGAAGTACATCCAACTTGTCGGAGAATGGCTCGATAGTGTCCAGTAAATAGGTTAACCCTTCATACGTGTATAAATGAGAAACGACTGTGTATTTCCTTGTTATTGCGCGCAAAGGAAGATGATAGAGACAAAAGAATGTAGTAAATATTCAGGGTATTTCGATTGCCCAAGGATCGTGGCAATCATTCGCAGAGTATGCCTTTCAACTTCCAAAAATTGGGAGTTCCCAAACCGGTGACTGGAGACCATCATGGATTAGCGAGCGAAATCAAGCGGGAGAAGTTAGGATCCCACCAGGATCCCACCCTTTCGTGGCCTTGTAGGAACAAGGGGTGGAGTCGTAAGCGTTAGGACGACACGAGCGAGAGATTTGAACCCCACTCACATTAAACCCTTGCGTTCCACAACCGATATTTCCGCCCTCCGTGATATCGTTCAAACCCGCGAAGCCCTTCTTGTACAGAAAGGGGTTGAGGAACCCCAGAGTGGGCAACCCGACGCTCAATCGATAATCATTCAAGAGGGCGATCAAAGCGGTGACGACAGGCGTCGCTGCTGACGTGCCGGTTCCAAAGCCGACTTTCCCTGCCCAGAAGAAGCGGTATCCGATTGAGAGAGCGGAGACGTCAGGGATTCCCTATGGATATGCGTGAGATCTCCTGCCAAAAACCCTGTTCGTCTGAAACGAGATCTACTCACACGACCCTGTCTACAAACGGGGAATGTCATATTAATCGGAGAGCACCGGAGTTAGAAGGGCCACGTACGGATTGTATAAACCCTTGTAGAGTCCCTCAGGGAGCTTTTCGAGATAAGCCTTGACGGCATTATCCTGATACGATGGTCTCGGGAAGTGCTCACTGAATCCCCCTCCAGAAAAGAACGTTCCAATCTCATCAATGTTATTGGTCGCCCCAACGGAGGTAACGCTGTAGTGGAGCGAAGGCGATCAGTTGTCAAGTCAAACGCCAACGAGATATCGCGCTCGTAATTGAATAAGATCATTAAGCTAAAGCGACATCACTCACTAAGGGCATGAGGCAGGGAAAACTAGAAGTTGTATTTCGTATCAGGGTCGGAAGTCAACAAGGGGGCGGGGTACTTACCGGGCAAGAACTTGGTCGCATTTCGTCCGTCGTTACTGAAACAAAGATGCTGGGTTCGATTTTCTAAGCCCCAGTCGCCGACGCCACCGTCTCCTGACGCGAAGAGAACTGAAACACCACGGGCGCCTATCGACCACAGCCAAGTTGAGCATCGCAAAGTCAATGCTTCGCTCATGGTCGCTGATCCTGGACCGCCACTCACCAAGCTGCGCGAAACTATTGCAGACGCGCTTCGCGTACGAAATTGGGACTGCGAGAGGTTTATTGTACGTGAGTTAAGGGATATTCGGAACGAGATTAACCACGTACCCGTCTGCTCGTGGTCGGCATATGATGTGGAGATTGCCTGAGGAGGGTTATCCATGCTAAGCACAGCATCCACCCACTGTTCGTGCCAATTGTACATCAGTGCTAAAAGATAAATGAACGGGGTCTCAGGAGTGACGTACATCGCCAAAGGGCTGGTGGCGGGGGAACATCAGTCATAAACTCCCGCTGAAGGCACCATCTCACGAACCTCATTTCCATTTTCAGGGTATTTCGCGTCAGGGGTGAAAGGGGGGGTACCGCGTGTCGACCAGAAAACACCAGGGATAGGGTACGACAACCCATAAGCCAGCTGAGTGTCGAGTGCAGCCTCAATTCCGGATTCGCTCAAATTTTGACTATTCTTTCCTCCTGAACCAAAAATTAATAGCCAAAATTGGATGGAAAGCTTGGGCTCCCACTCACCATTCACGGAGATGAACTCGAAGGAACTCCCGACAGCTTGTGGGACCTGATCGGTGTAGAGCGCGTTCAAGTCTTCGATGTTTGCGTACTGCTCCAGGAAGCCCGAGACGCCGATACTGCTCCCCCCCGACATTTCCGGGACATAACCAACGGAGTTATAGAGCTGTTGCAAGCACTTGATCGTGACCGTCTCGTTACAAGATTGGTCGACCGTGACGCCGGAAACTGGATTCTTGTAGAGCGCAGGCGTACCGGAGGCGAGAGAAACTTTGTGATGCATGTCGGGATCCGGTTTCCAATCCAAGAAAGTCGAGCGCATTTCCTTCCAGCGTCCGAATGATGTAGTGGGTTGGATTAGATCAATGTGTGGGTGCAATAAGCTGGGAAGACTGTATTCAGTCGTCCGGACAATGAATGCGTCGTCCTGGGCGTGTCTCCAAACATGATAGGTCTTCGTGATATGTTAGTGGAACGGCGCCTTCGTGATCAACAGCACGTCACGTACAGTGTTTAGCATTTGTTCGGCAAGGCGAACGGGAATCATAACGGTAACCCAGTCTTTGGCAGCGGACCTGGAGACGTCTTCCTCGTAGATTTCCCATTTTTTCAACCACTCAGTGACGAGGTCGAGACTCTCATCATAAGGCCGGACGAGGTCATCAGCCTGGTCCTTAGAGAGGTACTTGCCGTACCTCTCGTGGTCCGGGTCGCTGATCTCCATCAAGTGTTGTTCCAACACATGAAACTGGGGTTGAGGAAGCGCGATTCGGAAACGGAGGACGTGGTCCGGAGAAGCCGAGGAGTATTTGACCCACCCCGGGGGAGGGTGGATCGACTCTTTCACGGCGAAGTTCCATTCGGAGGTGCCGGTCGCGGAACCCGAGACGATGGAGAAGAGAGGCAGGAAGGAGGTAAGCAACAAGATCACCCCGAGGGTGGTGGTGAACATGGTGAGAGGTGAGCCTTGGCTTGGAACAGAAGGCGAAGGAAGTTAAAACGAGACCCAGAAGTGACGCTTGGTCGACCCTGGTGTCCAGGATCACCCGCGACGGGCGAGCCGGACAGCCAAGGGTTGTTGCAATGTGACCAACGAGACAGGTCAGATCCGAAATCAGAAAGAACTGCGTACTCATCACCCATTTCATCAGATCCTCAAAGACCGGACGCACCCTGGCCTGATGGCGGTCGAGGATGCGGGAATACGGGGACTCGTGGGTCACATAAAAATACCGACCTATCGGTTACCCTGCAAAAGGGCGATCAAAGGGTCTTTGACGCCGAGCGCTGACATTTGCGCTCGACATTGATGTCGACCTCACGATGGGCCATCCTCAGTCCCGGTCCACGATCATGCGCTCGAGTAACATTTCCGTTCCACTGCCGCTAGTCGTCCTCGGAACATGTGCTCTCCTCTTGTCACTATCTGTCCACCTCTTCACCATTCTCTCGGGTCAGCCTACGCTTTCTACCAATTCTCGGCCGGGCGCTGACCTTCGAGCCGCAGGCACGAATGTATTCACTTCTTCTGATAACTCGCTGGAGGAGATCGAATTCCCCATATCACTCCCAGAGGCCGCCCTCGTCACTAGGCAGTCGGACAACTTCGGGTTGAACACGACGTTTGATACCCAGTGGTCAAACTTGACCCCCAAACAAACCATGGGATTTGTTTTTCATCCGAGAACCAAGAAATTCTACTCGGTCGCATTCTACCACCAGATGCACTGTCTGAATGCCTTACGGAAGTACGTCGCCAGAGGTCAGCAAACGCGCTTCTTTGATACGCTGCGTATCCACTGACGTCACTTCAGGAAACAACTTGACCCTGTCGTACGGGGTAATCACGCACGCGGAGCACTGTCTGGACTACCTCAGGGAAGCGCTAGTCTGTCATTCGGACACCACTCTAGAACCTGTCAAGGAGGTCAGAGTGGACGAAAACGGTGCTCCAGCAAAAGAGGGATCCACAGGTGTTCATATTGACAAGGTTGCCATGGGCTGGAATGTCACCCACAGGTGTCGGGATTGGAGTGTCCTGCGGGATTATCTAGACAAGAACTGGAATGATTGGCCGGAGGGGTACAAGCAGGGCTCAGGTATGGCGCATTGACTTTGTGTTCCGTGTAGACATTCAGTGTATAATATAAATATCAAATATATCCAAGTCCCGCGTTAGAGTTCGTTTAACTGGCCCATCGAACGCGAGGGTGATAAATATGTACGTATTACCACATAAGGTAAGGAGGGCGGGATACAGAATGGATCTGGGGGTCAAGGAAAGTCAGGCGCCTTGCATACACTGCGCATGGAAACGTTGGACGTACTATTCACTTCTGGAGCCCAATCTCGATGTCTGGCGTTGGGAGCTTCTCGATGGGAATGCGTCGACCGGTGGTGGCCCTCGAGATTGTGATCCCAAGGTTGGTGATGGCCAAAAGCATGGTCGCGATGCAAAGGGCGTAAAGTGCCCAAGTCACGACCTTGGATGGGGTACGGGATCGCGTGGAGAGAGGCTCGGCATAGTCGAAGTCGTCTTCTGGGTGACCAACGAGGGATTTTCCCTCTGCTGGGTCGTGGAGATTCGCCTTTGATTCTGAGGGGAGGACGGAGTACGAGGCGGACATGCCTGCAATGATGGAGGTACAGGCGGTCAGCCGAAACTTATCATACAACTCCCAAGTGATCGCGGCGACAGCGGAAGACCAAAACGGGAAATCGAACTGGTTCACTGAAATCAAAGAGGACCCCAGAACCAGAATGATCAACAAAGTGCCTGCCATTTTCCATTTTCTTGAGACAGCGAGATCGATCGAAACGGCCATCTCAACGTGGATTGCGGGGCACCCGCGCACAAATGGAGCCGCCCCTTCTGTTACAGGGCACAGGCTCGTTCGCATCTCACCACGGCGAAGATGGGGCCGTCCCATAGGAGTTACTCGTGCCACACAACCCGTGGCCGAAATAATTTAAGTAGGCGGCCCTGAGCGCATGAGGTTCGCTCATCGCCATCCCCCACCTCTTCCTCACCTCAGGCGTCTGTACCAGCTACCACCATGAACTTCCTTACAAAGATCATCGCTCTCCTCGCCGTGGCTGTCGCTGCCAATGCCGTTGCCGTTCCCCGCGATCGTAAGCCTTGGTCCAATGTCTCAACTGGCCATAATCTTAATCCATTCTCTTGACAGGCGAGGAAGTTGATTGTGGGGCAAAGCGTGAAGTTATGGATGCTCGTGCCCTTGCTCTTTGCTTCTAGAGCATCTATTATTTATTTATGAGGTACGCTAACGACTCATATCCAAGCCTCCACGTTGCTGACTACCCTTATCCCGTCTCGTTAGTCAACCTGGACCTTATCTTTATGATTATCTCCCTCTCATTCGATACTTCCTTTAAGGAATGCACACAATGTTTTTCCCTTCCTGGGGGAGGTTGATATTTAAGAGTGAATAAGACCATAACAGGATTCAAGGCTGTCGGCCACGTCGGTCATAAGTTCGACTCGGGGTGGCGGGAGGGCTCTATCCCCTGCAGCCCACCTTTGTTAGTTGCCCCTTCACGACCCTGGCACATAGGCCGCCAGAGGCGAGACTTGGTGGATCTCCGGCTCAGCGGTGGAATACACATCGTCTCATCATTCTCTGATGGGGCTCCCGGCAATTTCCACGACTCTTTCCTCCGTTACGCTCCCAGGAATGTTCCATCATGCCGACAAACTATGAGAGGTTGACTGTCCTAGAGGACGACACGAATGCATTTGCATCTACGACCTCCATGGTGCCTCTGCATATTGAAGAGGATGACCTGAAGCCCTCTGGCTTACTATCTCTACTCCAGGCTCTCGGACGAGTACCACGACTCGCCCTTTATTTTCTTGCTCTAGGCCTCGGGATTGTCACCACGGCATTTGTTCTGATACATTTCCTTGATATCAAACCCTCAGCGTTACGAGGCGCGATAACAATGGACGACGTCTTTGATGGATCACTCAGTCCCCAGAGGCACATGATCGAGTGGTTACCTCAATGTAAGTTTCGTCCCAACATCATCCCCTGACCCAGAACCAAATTATCCTGCTGCTAGGGGGGGACGATACGTACGGAATCATCGACGGCGGGAACCTTGTCCTCTTTCACTCGTCAATAAATTCATCCGAAGTCTTGCTTTCAAAGTCTGACCTGGTCGATGTGAGTTGCGCAGCACCCGCATGATCGGTGTGTTATTGCTGCTTACCGTCCCGAAGGGTGATCATAAGCCTCTTACTTGGTCCGGATGGAAGGTATCTCCGAGCAAGCGGTTCGTCCTCGTAAAGGCTAATTTGACAAGGGTGAAAGTTGTCCCTCGCGCGCCACTGGGCCTCGTTCTGATATTTCCCGGTTCCTGGGTCGCAGAGATTTCATCGTTCAAAACTCGGAAATTACTTCATCCACGATTTTGAGACCAAAGAAACCCATCCGTTGATCGCGCCGAGCGACCCTCCACGCACGATTCATGCGGAATGGGCACCAACTGAGGACCGAGTTGCCTTCGTTCATGCCAACGATTTGTATGTCACCAGATCGGTTTTGTGGGTCCCTCAAGCATCCTTACATTTAGCGCACAAACTAACGGAATGAAAGAAACACCCCCGATGTTGTCCGGATAACGGAGACGGGGGGCCTAACGATCTTCAATGCTCTCCCGGACTGGGTGTACGAGGAGGAGGTCTTATTCCAGGACAATGCTCTATGGTGGTCCCCCGACTCTTCCAGGATCGCATTTCTCTCGTTCGACGATACCTTGGTGGACACGTACTCTTTACCCATTTACAATCCCACCGGGCAAAGCGGTTCAATCGTGCCGTTTCCCTCGGAGAACACGATGAGGTACCCAACGACTGGCCATAACAACCCCATTGTCTCTGCATGTATCCTAAGCCTGAGATTTCTCGACTCGGATCCTTCTCATGCAAATTCCTTCGTGGCTGACCTCGACTGGAGAGGCCGGTTCGAACAAAGCGACAGCATCGTATTTAACGTCGCATGGGTGGGCAATATGACCCTGTTACTAAAGGAATCGAACAGAAACTCCGACGACGGGAACGTTGTCGTATTCGATTTGAGTCGTGGAACCTTCTACGGTGATGTGGTTCGAAAACTTGGCAAGAATGGGGAAGAGAACGACGATGGGTGGATTGATAGCGTGGGTCACTTGGAGTCCACTCGTCCTGTTCCAACTGAAACCCCGGCTCCCCGAACAGACGCAGAATGTTCATGCTCTCCCCACCGGACTGTATTATGATGCGCCGACTGCATACCTGGATATCATCCCGGACAAAGATGGATTTGTTCATATCGCACTCTTCGCCTCCGCAGGAGCGCGGTCGCCGACTTTCCTGACCTCTGGTTGGTGGGAAGTAACTGAAGACCCACTATGCATTGACCCAAAAAATCGCCTTGTGTAAGCGACAGACGCGTGCACCAACCGGCGCCCGCTGATTGCAATTTTAGATACTTCCAAGCTGCCTACCCAACCTCGACCCAGCGGCGGATATTCTCCGTTCCTCTACCACAAAATGCAGATGGAAGCGGCTATACTGCGGCAGAACCCTCCCCGTTGATAAACTCAAAAACTCAATCATATTACTCCGCAAGATTCTCGGCCCAGTGCGGGTTCTACCGCCTCAACTACGATGGCCCTGATATCCCCTGGCAACAGATTCGCAGTACAGCGGACAACAGTGAGTGATACGAAAAGCAATCTGGTGGCGGTGGCCCTCAGGGTCTTCGTAGCGGTGGTCCGTATTCTGGAGGACAATCGGCAGTTAGCGCTCAAGCAGACGAATTTCAACGGCGCTGATGTCATCCTCTCTACAATAGAGGTGGACGGGTATGGTGAGTTGTGGTTCTGGGCTCGAGTTGTCCGTGACTGAACCCTTGGTTTCTAGAGTTTAATGTAAAGGAAATACGTCCACCCAACATGGATATTTCCGGCAGGACGAAATATCCGGTCTTGTTTGGAGTGTACGGGGACATTTTTGCCTGAGGGATACTCTACCGTTTTGAGCTGACAGTACCCATACTACTGGCCTTTATTTTCACCAGGTCTGGAGCGCCGACGAGTCAGATGGTTACGAACCGGTACCAGCGCGAATGGGAGTATTTTGTTGCAAGCCACATGCGATACGTTGTTGTCATAGTTGATGGCCGCGGCAGCAACTACAAAGGACGGAAGTTCAGGAATCCGGTTCGGGGGAAGTTGGGGCATTGGGAACCCCTGGATCAGGTTAGTGCGGCCAGGTAAGGGAAACCCTTTCCTCTTCCACCCACCCTCCCACCAAATCGCTTTCAAGCGCTGTTCTCACTTGAGCTCTCGCCGCGTACTCACATATTTTTGTTTTCATTTGTGGTGTGGTTACCATCTACTACGGCTTTCCAGAATCTGGGCGAAGAAGCCTTATGTAGATCGGAAGCGTATTGGGATCTGGGGATGGGTGTGTACAAACTTCGTTTTGTCCACCATCGATCATGCTTCTATCCGGGGTACCGATCCTGACTACTTTGCCGGGTCTATTCCCTGTGTCTCGTAGCCAGTCATTCGGCGGTTACGTTAGCGGCAAGGTGATTGAACTGAACGCTGGAGTTCATTCCCTGGCCATCGCGATTGCGGTAAGGTTTCAGCGCTTCAACCCCTACCTGTTCACGCCTTCGTGAAAGAAAACGTCTACGACAGCTGATACAACCTTGTGATTGTGACCATTCCGGATCTTGACAGCCCGTCGTCGACTGGAGATATTACGGTACGTCTCCGAACGAGTTTCACCGTGTTTACTCCGAATTCTATCAAATCATCCCCCTCCACTCGTAATACCTTCCGCACGAAATCTGACCCTTCGTGTTACGCGCCTAGACTCGATGTTTACGGAAAGGTTCATGGGAACATTGGCCCAGAACCCGGATGGGTACAATACATCGGCAATATCCAATGTCACGGGCTTTCATAACGCCCACTTTTTGCTCGCGCATGGGACGGCAGACATTAACGTGCACTTTGCGAACTCGGCTCGTCTGCTGGATATGTTGACCCGGGCCCGGGTTCGACGGTTCGACTTTAGGATGTTTGTGGATAGGTCAGTGACTACGGACCACCCTACCCCCGAGCGCCCCGTTCTACACCCATTTTGTTTTATCTGACCTCCGCTCGACCCTGCGTTTCTTGGGTTTCTCACAGTGACCACGCGATGTACGGCGCGTTTCGAGAGGTGTTCGAGTATATGAATCTATTCCTGGAAGAGCGGTGGGGGATGGGCCCTTCATAGCAAAACAATGGGGGCTTCACTGTGCACACAGCTTACACAGGTGTCTCTTTCGTGCGTAAATTATTTGCCGTAGTCTGCGTAAGCGAATTCCACCACACGACTTGCCGCCGAGGGAAACCTGAGAATCATGGTTTTAACGGTGACTTCCTGTGCCTATGTGTATTACGACGCATCTGTACCCCTGTGTTGTTCATCAATGGCCTCGGATCCCCGGAGCCGCTGACCACCACAGATCCATGTGGTACCACCCTTCTGAGCGTTCGGCAAACACGAGGGGATCTCCATCGCCAAGTGAGATCCGTTTGCCCATCTATGTCATCCGTACGTTCCTTTTCAAATACGAAGTGGGCGATCACCCACAACGGTGTTTGATCTGATAGTGAGAGTAAACCGTGAGAGGTCGGCAACTGTACATATTGGGAGGCAGCATAATCTAGTTGCGATGTGTGATGGCCGATACCGACCGGTATCAAGTGAACTCTCCTCCTCCGGCAAGAAGTTAAGAAGACCCGCGTCACTGCAATGAGGTTCTTACCGCTCCTATCTCCCCCCATCCGGAACAGGTGGCCTAGAATGGAACAGAAGCGCTGGTCTGAGCACAGTGGGGCGTGATTTCGATGATCGGGGACAACGGGGACCGTGACGCTCATCTTGCCAAATTGGAGTGCTATCATTGACCCATTCGTTGTGAGGTACTTATTCCTTGTGGACCAAAGATCCGATATAAATTTCTGGGTGCATCGCTGGATAACTTCAGGGTCCAGGGAGCCAGAACAATGATCGGAAAATGCTTTGCTATCAGGCCTTATTCCCTCCGTGTTTCATTCTCGCGTTGCGCGACATGGTGCTAAGTAAAGGGCGGCATTAGCGTAGGCCCGTGACGGTGTAAGCGCGTCAAGGAGAACCGGACAACGCGTCGAGCACAGACGGTTCGCCCGCACTTGCTCTCGATCCTGGAACCGGGTAGGCATTAAAAGTCCCGCGGCCGCAATCATAGCTAAGATCCAATAAGATATTCATTCTGATGTATAATGTTAACGAAGCAACAGGGCAAGTAGTACAAGGATAATAGCGATGATTCCGTCCATCGTTAAATAGAGCAGACTAATCTGAATCGTGGTGGTGAATATGGTTGTGAGAGTGACCGCCTTCGTGCGAATGATCGTGGTCGTGTCCTGAGTGGTCTTTCATTGGCCCCTTCATTGGTCCCTTATGATCTCCGCCATGAGTGTGTGTGTGGTTATCGTGTGTGTGGTCCGCCTTGCTTTCGCTGGTTTCGAAATGATCGTGGTCTTTCCAGAGCTGATAGTTTTTCTCCACGAACGCGCGAACTTGAGTCCAGTCTCTGCACTGGTGAGTCGTACCCTCTCCGTACACGGCCTGGGTCTTCCCACCAGAGACCGTCGTCGCTAAACGGGCCGGCTCCAGGGCAGTGTCAGCCTGACACAGAAGCAATTGTCGGAGGTATGAAAGACAGTGAACGGCGTGGTCGACGTTGTGTTGCGTCATTGTACCGTTCTTGGCGGCCACAGTGAGACGTCGGAACCCGTTAAGGCAATGAAGTTGGTGGTACATAGAAACCGCGTAGAACGCACGACCGCTCTCGTCAGCCTCTTCCGAGGGTGAATCCAGCAAGACGAAACCGTGATTCGGAATGATCGTGCTCCAGTCATCCTCGTCGTTCACTGGATAAAGATTGTCATAAGGCTGCCGAATGAGGGTGTTGATCCTAACGGGTTTAACATACCCCCATAACGCTCGGAGTCGTCAACGGTCATCGCAACCGTCCGGACATCGACTGGAAGGAACTTTGGCTCTCCAATGACGCCTTTTTCTACAGGGAATTGTAAGGGATCGACGAGGATGCCAAATGTCAAGATCACATACGAAAGAGGCGGGGTACATCGCAGTCAAGGAATATGGAGATAAAATTGAAGGCAAGGGAAGCAAACAATGCCACAGCAGCCAAATGGACGAGCTGTCTGGGGAGCACGTAGGTCTCAGGCTTGTGGTGGGACATAGCGACCACTTGGGGATGATTGTAGACAGAGAAGTGGTGGGAGACGTTTCATTTCATCCCCGGCCCTGCTTGCAATGTCACAGGTTTATTGTGAAGCTAATCACCACCCTCTGATGCCGGTCGGCAGCAGTCTCCGGGGTCTCCGCGCTCTCAAACCGGTTCCGTTTGTGGTGGCCGGAAAAGGAATGTACCCCGTGTTCGGCGATGAGCGGGAGAAGCCGTGATTGAAATGAACCGACGAAGTACATGTTTCACCGAGGGAGAAGGCCTGATAGCAGCAACAGCGCCTCATACAACACCGCTTGCACGACGACGACGACGACCTATGTCAGGCATACTCTCGAGGATCAAGTCTGCCTTGGGGAAGATCCATGCCCCGAAATTCCTCACCGCCCACCACTTCTCGTCCACGTACGCAAACGGCGCCCCGGGTGGTAATCCGCCTACGCCCGCACCAGAGGGTACCGTTCCCTTTACAGTGGACGGGGAAACCCACCAGACCTGGTACAGGATTTGTGGCGATCTCGCCTCAACATCTGTTCCCCTCGTGGTCATCCATGGAGGTGGGTATGATCTTTGCCGTCCTGGATGGTCACCTGGCGATCTTGTTATGCTGACATCGGGTATTCTACTTGGTCTCTATTTTCAATCATGACATCCATGCAATGCTCGCCAATTGGATATCAAATTTAGGTCCTGGTATGGCCCATGACTACCTCATCCCCGTCAGGGATCTACAAAGCATTCGACCTGTCATTTTCTACGATCAGCTCGGCAACAACCGGTCCACCCATCTACCGGACAAGCCCAGGTCGTTTTGGACCATCGACTTGTTCGTGGACGAGTTAGTCAATCTCACCGACCATCTCGGCATCAGTTCGCAATACGACATCCTCGGTCATTCGTGGGGTGGCATGTTGGCGTCTGAGTTCGTAATTAGGCGCCAGCTCCCCGGTCTACGCAAACTCATCATTGCAGACTCCCTCCCCGCCATGGAGCTGTGGGATAAGAGCAACGAGATCTTCAAGAAGGAGTTGCCCAAGGAGGTTCAAGAGGATCTCAAACTCGGGTTCAAGGATAAGATCAGGTACCGGAAGGCGCTGGAGGTTCACTATTCCAGGCACGGGTGTACTCTAAACCCCCCTCCAAAAGAGATTGCCAGTGCGGTGTTGGACCCTATTTTTGGTGCCAGAGAGACGGGAGAGGGCGGAGATCCGACCGTTAGCATCGCCATGTGCGTCCGCCCCATATTCTCCGCTAACCGATCAGGGAGGTTGAACGTGTAGAACTGACTCCGTGTATTGTAGGAACACGGGACCGCTCGTCGGCTGGACCATCGTTGACAGTTTGCACAAGATCAACGTTCCCACTCTTTTGTTGAACGGGAGGGCGGATATGGCACAGGACTTCGTGGTCCAGCCATTTTTCGATAGGGTCCCCAGGATCAAGTGGGTGACCTTTGAAAAATCGAGCCACGTTCCCATGTGGGAGGAACGCGAGAAGTTCATGGAGGTCGTCAACCATTTCCTCGACTCGGTGGATTAACTGGGGGCTGACGCGCTTCACTTTGTTTCTCCGGACTGTGGGTGTAACCTTTGTTATTTATACCTGTAGACAGACAGGTAGCGCCGGCGAGGATCGAGAAATACACAATACAAGATAGATACTCGCTCCATAGTACACAACGTCAACGACCTTCACCGTGCGAGTCGAACTGCTTCATCCAGACTCCTACCAAGACAAACGCAGTTTGTATGGGATTACGTGCGGGGCTGGCGTGTGCTTACCGTTCAGCGGAGTTTTCTTCACCCACCAGAAGTCGACTCTACAGTTCGGCGTCTCCTCCGAACACACGAACTCGAAAGTCGAAAAGCCCTGAGAGTGACAATGGAATCCCCCGACGATTGTCGACTGTTCCGAGTTTTGGTGGAACTGGAACGTGGTCAACTTCTTTACCCTCTTTGGAGCGCGTTCCCAGAGGAAGTATCGAGAGAGTTCACGGGAATTGTCGAGTGACCATACGTCCATCTTTCCGGAGTAGTCGATGTCCGCGGCAGGATCGTGAGGCATGTCGCTGGGTGGAACAAGACCTTGGATTTCGCACAGCTCCATCTGGTGGTCCATGTTCCGGAATTGCATGATCGTAGATGTCTATCGAGACAAGAAACCACGAGTGATAAGTACAGTGATGTGAAACTAGGCAGCCAGGCGCACCTCTCCAGTCACTAAGAAATGTCTGTCGTCCGGGTATATCGCGCCCTCCCGACTGTAGTATATTCGATCGTCCTCGTACACCTTGCGTTGTGGATCATCGTTCTTGAGTTGAAGCACAACATATGCGAAGCTGTCTATGGGGTTGAACTTTTCCGAAGCGTTTCTATGAACTTTGTTGAGGTTCATGTAGGTGCTGATCCGCCTTGGGGGATCCGTGGTTTGGTAGGATCTTGGTACGGGTCGGGTCGGGAACGAACCCATGAGGAAGAGACCCATTGAGAGGACGGAAGAGCATATTGCGCCTATACATGCCCAGAACAATAGGCGACTCTCAACTGTGGGACGCGGTCAAGCCGACCTGTATTGACGAACGCGGAGCTTGGGACTCACAAGTGGGGGGTTTCCTCGAATTGAACGGCCCGTCCTCGTCCTCCAAGTACAGTTCTCCTGGTCCCTCGCTTGGCAGGGCAATGTAGTCCGAATGAGCCTCTCCTCCTGGCATGACGGGTTGGACAGCGAACGGAGATTCAGAGTGGGACGATCTGGGCCTAAGGTACGACAGCCCATGGTGATACCCAGCACAGCTGTTGATGATGATCCGCCAGGACCAGGTGTATCTCCGACCGGCCATGACACCTTTCAACTCTCCTTGATATCCCGTAACTTTCCCTTCATCCTATACGTTCCACGGCGTGTTCTGGCTCTTCGTTCCTGTACGGGCTATAACATTCAACGAGCAAGGGAGGATGTCACGCTCTCGCCCATTCTCGTTTTCGTCCAGGTTGATTTCGATCGCCTTGCTCTCGCTGAGCGCTCTCAATCTATCGGTCGTATTTCATTATTGGAGGGTGCAGAGACAAATATTACCCGCGGACCACTACTCTCTCTTCTGTGAGTCCCATTCTTCTGTCTCGTGAAGCGCAGAGTTCTGACATCCGTTGGTTTCTACTAGCGTTCCGCGGACACGACTTCCCGCCACTCTACCACGATGACAGGTACCCATTCAAGACTGTTATGATTACTGTCGAGGAGTCCTCCAATTATCAGCTTGGGTACGAATGGGATGACGAGTGGTTCTCGATGGCCGGAAAAACGTTTGGCTATGCTCGTCACGGAATCCCCTCTGCTACAAGGGTGGTCAATGACGCGGTTGCACCTGCTCCGAACAACAGCGCCGGTCGGCCATGGGGAATGCTCAACTCACCCGACGAATACTACGTCCCGAAGACCATCACCGGCAAACGCATGTTCGTGATCACGATGTTCCACGAACTCCACTGCCTCCGAATGCTCAATGGGGGGTACGAATCCAAAGGCTATATGAAGGAAGGGCATCTCAAACATTGCCTACACTACATCAGGCAGATGGCCCTGTGCGACACGGATATGACTCCTGAGCCAGCTGGGTGGGAGGAGAAATGGAGTGTCGAGAATGATACCGGGTTGGATCGGGAGGGTGCGACTCACGTTTGTCAGGATTTCCAGTCGATTTTCGACGCGGTCGAAAATAATTGGGCCGAGTGGCTGCGAGAAGGCGGTAAGGATAACTCGATGGGTCACGCTGAGATCGTTGGATAGATGGTGAGTGATTTTCCGTGACACGTCGAATATTTCTCAAATCCGCAATGGTTGTCAGCTACTGCTGTTTGTGTTGTTTTGGGCCCCAGACAATGGTCGGGATCTAGCTTCCTTGACGAGGAATATCCGAAGTTTCCAACGAGCAACGGAAAACCACTCGGTACCCATGCTTTTTGCCTGTAATGTTGTATAATTTGATCTTTATTATCGTTTCTCGTCGAGACCCAGCGCCGAACGGCTTCTCTTGCTCCAAGTGCCAGTGTCACCTGTCCCTTTCTGCCCGGAACTCCTGGCGCTGTGCACGACTTGCTTGGTCTGTTCAATTCCAGACGAGACATCCGGTGGTCTCGCAGCCATGCGTACGGGCTGTTTGAGGAAACTGAATAAGGCACCACCCTCCTGGTGTTATACGTTATGGGGTGTTCCCATCCCACGCCAACCCTCTGACTGAGGTGGACTCCGGCTGATACTTTCATCCACTCACCCCGCTTCCAAATTCCTCGGCCAAGGTGCAGGCACCAACACGGTTGGGCCGTAGCCGCGATGAGGGTCTAACGGGGTGGGGAGAGCGTTTCCATTTCCAAACAGTATATCTCTCTGTTTTCACCACAGCCGGTTGCATCAGTCTCATCCACTATCTTACCTTCTGATACCCCAGAACAGATTGTGATTGTACGGAAGGAACGCCTGTGCTCCCAACCGACCGAGCACAACCACGCATGTTCTTGCGACGTTCTGCTTCCGGCTAGCGACCTCGTAGCGACGTTGGATACGCCAGCAAAGCGTTTCGAACCGCACCAAGTTAACGTCAGAACCAGCTTCTGGCCTCCAGAATCCACCCGTACGCCGTCCCGCACTGTTCTTCCGTCGGGACTCGGGAGGCTTCGACCGAATGACTATTTCCGTCCAACCGTGTAACATGTGAACGGGAGAACCTCTAATCTTTATCACTCCGTACATCACTTGGGGTTCAGAGCGCCTGAATGGGCGGCCAACGGCGTTCTGTCGGTGAAATGAGGCACTTCTGGGAAGCCCAGAACCAGGCTTCGTATTGTGACGGGTACGACAATCCCGAGTTGTCACTCCGCCGGCAGGGGGATCTGCCGTTCCAGGTTGCCGTTGCCATCGCGGTTCCGTAAATCCCCAAACAGCATCATCGGCGGTTGTCCCACGCCGGTCTGGAGTGCTCCGAGTGGTGTTGTGGTGCAGCCTATTCGGGTTCCAAGAGGGAACTGGCCGAGCTCGTGCGGGTCACGTCAACTCGTGCTACCCGCCATACGGGTTAAGCTGGGGACACTCCGCGAGTGATGGATCCATGATTCAAAGAGTGTCTAATGTCCAAACGAGAGACAGCAATGGCGTGGGAGGGTGATAACACGGTCGGCAGAGTAGAAAAAGGTAGAAGACACGAGCCATAACCTGAAAAGCTTTCACAAACAACCGAAGAATTACCGAAAAAACAAAACCAGAAAGTTGAAGTAACGCAAGAGTCCCTTTCAAACCAAAAACAGGGTAGCCATACCGGCGACAGTGCTCCCGACTAGCATACCAAAACCCATCGCAGTCGTCATTACGGCGGAACCGTTATCTGTTCCAGTGGAGCCGGTCCCACTAGGCGCAGGAGTGGGACTTGGTGAGGAAGAGCCCCCACCGGACCCACCGCCTTGGACCAAGAACGGTTTCACTGACTCTCGGAGGGACGTCGTGATGGTCAGACCCCCTTGTTCCACGTTGCCGATGCAGTTCGCCACGCCAGAGTTGAGCGCGCACGAAAGGCTTACTTCGAACTGGGGAAGGGAGGCGTGTACGACTGCGTCGGAAGGGCCTTGGACCATCGTGGCTGTGCGAAAGAGAAAAAAAGGAGCGCTGGAGTCAGTCATCCTTTCTTCTGTGGTTCTGCGGATCGGAAACACCCCAACCCGCCCACAATGGGGCGGATATCCGTGGTGGTGGGTGGTGATCACAGTTTGGCGAGCTTACCAGTGATAGGGAAAGGAGCGGGCGGGATGGTTCCCGTTGGTTTGCCGGGTTGAATTTGCCAAGTCGTGCGGCCGTTAGAGTCCACACCAAGGTTGGAGACACTAACAGGCTGCTCGTCAAACCCGGGAATGTACAGTGAAGTGTCGGCGACAGCAACTGTCAAAACAAAACCCGTCAGTCAACCTCTGTTTTCCTTTCCCTCTCCGGGACGGATGTATCATATGATGCTCGCTTACAAGACAGAAAGAGCAGTAAAGCCACGAAAATGGCCTCTGGACGGAACATTTTTCCAGCGACCGCGATCCTAGCTTCGGTCGATGTTTTTCCGGGCAGAGAGAGAGAGAAAGGGAAGTGGTAACGATACTCAGCATCCGGATGGACTTTACATACTCCTTAGCACGACGCTCGTGACAAATGCCTCCGCGGAAGCAATACCCATGTCAACGTTGTCAACCCAGGGAATTGACGTGACGAGACCACACTTGTCGCGGTCGACCCTGTGACTTCCGGTGTTCTACTGTGGAATACTGATTGAGATTATGCATGATGATAACTGAACAGAACGTTGGCAGCTCGACAACGAAAGATGAAAGGGGCGCGATGGTCAATGTTCCTTCCCTTCTGAGAGTAAGCTCTCGCCGTCCTACAATTACTGGCATATAATTTCGGTGCGTCGTTCACGTTCCATACAACCATGCTACATAGGGCCCGCGGGCGAATAAGGTACATACACTAAGCTCATAACAACGTGTGGCGCGAAAATGAAAAATGAAAATAGCGAGAATCAGGAACGGGTAGATGAGGAATAGGATCCGAGTTGTAAAATGCAAATTCCCCGCAACGCCGGCCGAAGAAACCCACGAAGCGAGCCGGGTTCGGCAGTGGTGTGTGATGAGTGGGTAAATCCAGGACAACGAGCTCTCGACCCAAAAGATCGATATCAGAAGCCTCCTTTGGAAAGGGGGATGGAAGGCAAACAGCCAACTGTTACAAGGTCTTGACCGAAGAAACGCTGCCGGCCAGTGGGAAAAGAGGGAGCTCATCGATCCATACGTCGAAGGCGGTGCTTGTTGGTCCCCGATGCTCGACCGTGGGAGTGCCAAACTCCATCCCATCCATAGCCAACGGCTTGAGGCAACGCCCGCAATCACCCACAACGGGTAACTCTCCGCTCCTCACCAACGCTTGTACCCTCGCCCTAAGCCCTTCGATGTGCTTCTCTCTCTCGGCATCGTCAGGCACAAACGAGAGGAGCAGCGCCGAAAGATGGATCGCCTTCCATCTCACCCGGTCAAGGTCGGCGCTGATGTCAGTCTCAGACCTCCTCGCGACGCCAGAGCCCCCAACAGAGGGATCCCCAATCGTCTTCTCCATCTCCCCGACCAACCCCTTTAAATTTCCAGCGTCCAGCTCGACCGTCGGTTGGAGTTTGAGCAGCACAAGAGCCGAATAGATATGCAAGTCAACAACATCCTCTTCCGCCGCGTTCTTCTCGAGATCATCGCTGACAGACAACAGCGTCTCAATGAACGGTTCCGCCCTGACCTCGTTCGCGACGGCGGTGACCTGGGTTGACTTTCCGAGGTTGAGAATCATGGCGATGGCGTAAGTCGCCATCGGACGTGAATAATCAGACTCGAGGGCGGCGTTCAAGAGCCTCAAGGCGGTCTGATGCGTGAACCTCGGTAGCATACCGCTGTTGGAGACATGACACTGCGCCACCGCAACGAACGCGTCGACAGCATGGAAGTTCAACCGCTTGCGGCGTGCGTCGTCCTGGATTGGCTCAACCGCAGATGTCCAGATGTGGCCAATATCCGCAAGCATGGTCTTCCTCGACTTGAACGCGTATGGGACACGGTATACAAGCCAGAATCCGAACTCGGCGACATCGGTGGAGGTGGTGTTGGTCATTAATGTATCGATTAGCTCGGAGGCGAGTTCGTCAAACTCGATTGCCCGCTCTACCAATGGCCACCTCCTCTGAGGGGGCGAGAGGAGGTCCAGGGCGTATGTGATCAGCGCTCTGAGCACGGACTCATCCTCTGACCATGGGGAGTCGTAGTCCTCGCAGAGCTCCGGGAGGAAGGAAACGATTGACGACGCGGACCCATAATTGCCCCGAGGAATGGATGCGTGCATTCCGTGAATGAGGTTTATGAGAACCTTGTTGTCGAGGACCTTCTCTCCATGAACGTGCCGCAGAAGGGTGGTTTTGATTTCTTGAACGAACTGATACCTATCCCGGATTTTCAGTTTCTCCCCACCGTCCCAATGCACATCCTCAGTGGGGTCCACCGGAGACAGCCAGGCCGCCGCGGTCAGAAGTCGAGCGCGAATCCCCTCGGAGTGTGGGGTATTGAACTTCTCCCGGAAGGCGTTAATGGTCAGCCGCTGGGCCGCCCAAGCAACGGAACCGGTTATGGGAATCTCTCCGACCTCGTGATCTCGATCCGAATTTCGGTCAACCACTGACTGGAATTTGATATGACCAAGCACGAGGACACAGTCGATGGCGATGTCAGTTTGTTCTTGGCCAACAACTTCGCGGAACGAAGATTCGAGGGTCAAGTTGAGGAAAACGATCACCGGCTTTGGGAAACTGTGGGGACGAGAAGAGGAGATGAGGGCCAAGCTTGAGACCACAGCCTTGGACTCGGATGGGTTGAGCGGCATCTGAGAGAGCCATAGGACGGCCTCTTCTTGGACCGTTTGGCTGGTGTCGATCTCATCCAACGAGTCGTTGAATGCATTCGCCCACCAGACGTCCATGTGTCTGTATTCTCCGGGGAGAATTTCGGTGGCCCGCATGTACCAATGGTGAAGGGTGTTGTTGTTGAAGATGACCCGAGCAAACGGGAACAGGATCGCCCCGGTTACGTAGCGGACGGTGAGATAGCAACCGTGTACGAAAACGTCCACGATCGGTATGACGACCCTCCCGACGGCGACGGAGAGCCGATGGACCAGTAATGTCGAATATGGGCGGAAGGGGGCGTTCGTCACGAAGGGGAGCAAGGTTGAGATGAAGTATGCGGTGCAGAACATTCCACCTATAACTTGGTAGAAGATCGCCACCATCTCGTCCACTCGCCATAGGTACACGACGGCACCCGTGAAGAACAAGAGGACGGAGGAGTGGAGGAGGGGTGGGAGGAGAGCGACGAGAGCGTGAACGTTCCACCGCTGGAATGCCCGAAACCGGATTTGTCGCTGGCAAGCCCGAAGGAGGTCGACAACGGGGTTAGCGCCACCGTTGTACTCCGTGAGCCACTCTTTACAGATCATGGCTCCGAAACTGGCCCCAAGACTGGCGGAAAGACTAGCGAACCAAAGGCAGTTGACTGCGAGCGCGAAACCGGTGGGCTTGTAGGGGATGGTTGGGTCGGTTATATTTGCTAAGCTTGGATCGCGACCGTTTAACACTTGGTGAAGGAGTAGGACTGTCTGTCGTTGATAATTCGGTTCTAAATCATCGAGGGCCCTGATGAGGAAGGATGTGACGATGGCAGAGAACAAGGCGGCCTGTAGGTTTTGTCAGCCCGAGCGGATCAATGACCAGTTCTGATCACAAGGCTCACAAAGATAAGCAATACATCCAAATCAGCATTCCACTTCGCCAATCTCTTTTCATCAAACTCTTGAGAGATTTTATTATAAGTAGGCCAAACGTTCGCGTGGATACCACCAGATATGTCTGCAGATTCATAATGGGGTGGACCGGAGTTTGAGCGGACAGAGGGTATGGTATCAAACCGGTAGGTGTAATCCGCGGTGTTGTGGTTGTAATGATCGCGGCTGGGCCCATAGTGGGGTGAAGGGATTTGCATGAACCCACCTACGCCGTCACCGGGAGCAAGTGGTCCGACTGGCGTTTGAGCGGGAGGAGGGTGTTCTGAAATTTGTGGTATGGTGACCACGGGCATACCCGGTGGTCGTGGTTGGACACGCTCTTCGAAGGGGGAGTGAGAGGATTCATAGGTGCCACGTCGGGTCGATCGCCGTCGAAGTCCACTATTACCAGGGGTTGATACTGGGCGGGGAGGAGGTATTGGAGGAGGTCCTCGGGGTGATGACTCGGATACGGGGGACTCCGTTTCGACCGTGGGGGTTGTAGGCTTGCGGAAAGCCTGTTGAATTGAGACCGGACTCAGAGGTCGTCCGCCACCAATAGAACCACTGGTCGACTGCGGCGAGACATGACCCGCAGTGGTGATTGTCGAATTTCTACGAGGTAGCATGGCGACAGGAGCGAGAAGGGGGGATGTGTAAGACACGACCCTCCGAATGGCAGGGAGTTATACAACGCGGCCACGATGGGGACATCCTCCAGAGGTCGAAGTACCAACCGCTGGGACGTTTCCTGTATCTGGCTTCCAAGACTCAGGCTGACGTGCAACATTCAGTACAACACCCGATGCGAATAGACCCATGACTTTGTGAAAGAGAAAGTAACGTTGCTGCAACGCGGTAGCAGTAATCATCGACTCGAGGTAAAGGGTGCATCAATGAAAGGTTCCGTGCTAGGCTTACGTCAATCGGAGTCGGACAGGGATCAACCGCGGACCAAGTATCCCAGCTGATGCAAAGACACGACGCATCCAACGGGTCGCCACGAACCACATTTGTTTCTCGGGTGTAGCACGCAGAATTACCGAGCGGAAATCACGGGAGGACTCGGTTGCCGTCCAGAGGACCCGAACCACTGTTCGAACGTCTACGACTTCGGTATTATTTACCCCCTGGGTACGCCATCCCAACCCCCATCGCCTGGCACCACCGAGACAAAGCCAAAATGCCCAATCGCCCCAATCGGTAACCCGTACACGCCCAAGTCGCTTCTCCCACACGAGGTCGTGGAAACGATCGTCGTTGCATCTCATCGATCTCATCTACGACCTCCACGCTCTCAAGGCGTGTCCCTTGACCTGCTGTTCCTGGTACGTTGCCACGGACCGGCGCCTCTGCGGTACTGTTGTTTATCGGGAGCAGGTTTGGCACCATCTGTGGCAAGCCATCCAAGCTGTACGGGTTGGGTTTACTGCCTCTCAAAGGGGGGATTTGAGTCTGGCAACCGAATTGACTGCTTCCTTGGTTCACTCCCTGCGTGTTCAGCCTTCGGGTCCGTGCCAATTTCTCACCATTCCGAATGTTCATCTCTGGCTCCATACTGGAGGCTGAACGCTATCTCGGACATTTCTTGTCAAAACGATGATGAGTCGCACTGCACTTCTCGTCAATTCTCATATGCACTCTCCGCGCCGACGGGCGGTCTATGCCCGCTTCCTTGCGTATAGTTGAGACACGGGTAGAACTCATTACTTTACGTGGTGACCTGCGATCGCACCACGCAGAAGCCTCGGAGATGCCACGACTCTAACCAGACGATTCGCTTCGTAAGTCCCTCAGCACGAGCTGGCCTGGGGGTCTGAGGTAATGGGGGTGGGGATCAATCCAGGCGATCGTCAGTGCTATACGTGGTCTGATTTCAGGAGACTAGTAGGATACCGATGTGGAATTGAGTAACCGGCAGCCCCTGCAAGTGCGGAAGCAGAATATTAGGCCTCGTGGCCTCGGGTTCCCCCCTTGGTACCCCTCCCAAGTGGTGCTTGGATACCTAGCATTTCTGATGTGCGTCCACATTTCCCCCCTCCATCCCATCAGCGTGCAAAACAGGATGCGATAGGAGTTATGTATACGACACTCGGAGTCCAATTATATTGAATATGAACTACCCTGCCGTTCAGCAACATTAACCCAGGTATCCTCCCGTCTCCCTCTTCCACATCCCCCGCGTCGCGCACAATGACAAATGAATGAATCCGAAATAAAGAAAACAAGGTCTCGAGACAGAAGTGCCGATACCGTAAGAACCATTTGAAAAAAGGACGGAAGGGTCGAATATCCTAAGTGTTAATGGGACTTGCTCGAGGCAACACTGCCGGCTAATGGGAACAATGGAAATTCGTCGATCCACGTCTCGAATGCGGTGGATATCTGGCCCTGTTGCTCTGCTGCAGGAGTCCTCAACTCCAACTCGTGCATAATCAACGGCTCGAGGCAATGCTCGTAATCGGCCACAGCGGGTAACTCTCCACCCCCGCTCCCCACCAGCGCCCGCACCCTCCCCCGGAGCCCTTCAACGTGTTTCTCCCTCTCCGTGTCGTCAGGCACGAACGAGGAAAGCAGGGCCGAAAGGTAAATTGCCTTCCATCTCACCCGGTCAAGGTCTGCGCTGGCGTCAGCACCGGACCTCCTGGCTACTCCAGAATCCCTGACAGAAGGACCCCCGATCGTCCTCTCCATCCGTTCGATCAACCCCCGCACCTTCCCAACGTCCAACTCGACCGTCAGCCGAAGTTTGAGCAGGGTGAGAGTCGAATAGATATGCAAGTCGACTACATCCTCTTTTATCGTGCCGCTCTCGAGATCATCGCTGGCAGAGAACAATATCTCGGTGAACGGCTCCACTTTGGTCTCGTTCGTGACGGCGGCGACTTGGTTTGGTCTGCCAAGGCTGATGATCATGGCGGTCGCGTAAGTCGCCATCGGACGGGTGTAATCGGACTCGAGGGCGACGTTCAAGAGCCTCAGGGCGGTTTGATGCGTAAATTTTGGGAGCACGCCACTGGAGGAGACATGGCGCTGCGCGACCGCAACGAACGCATCGACAGCGTGGAAGTTCAGCCGTTGGCGGATGGTGTCGTCCTGGATTCGCTCAACCGCAGAGGTCCAAATGTTGCCGATGTCCGTGAGCATAGTCTTCCTCGACTTAAAGGCGTATGGGACACGGTATATGAGCCAGAACCCGAACGCTACGACATCGGCGGAGGGATTATTGGCCATCAAACTATTAATCAGCTCCGAGGCGAGTTCGTCGAATTTGATCTCCCGCTCCACCAATGGCCACCTCCGTTCGGGGGGCGAGAGGAGGTCCAGGGCATATGTGATCAGTGCTCTGAGCACCAACTCATCCTCTGACCACGGGGAATCATAGTCCTCACACAGCGCCGGGGGGAAAGACATTGTTTCGGACGCAAGGCCATAGTCGCCTCGAGGAATAGATGCGTGCATTCCGTGAATGAGGTTGATGAAAACCTTGTTGTCAAGGACCTTCTCTCCCTGGATGTGGCTTTGGAGCATGATCCCGAGTTCCTGAATGAATTGATCCCGGCCCTGGATCTTCACTTTCTCTCCACCGACCCGATGAACATCCTCGGTGGAGTCCGCAGGGGATAGCCAGGCAGCCGCGGTCAAGAGCCGAATGCGAATTCCTTCGGAGTGGGGGGTATGGAACTTCTCCCGGAAGGCGTTGATGGTGAGCTGCTGCGCTGCCCAAGCAACGGAACCGGTTATAGGGACCCCTCCAACATCGAGATCGCGATCCGAATTTCGATCCACCACCGACTGGAATTTGATATGACCAAGGACAAGAACGCAGTCAATGGCAGCATCGGTCTGAGCTTGGCCGACACCTTCTTGGAATGAGGATTCGAGAGCCAAGTTGAGGAAGACGATCACCGGCTTCGGGAATCTGTGGGGGCGAGAAGAGGAGATGAGGGCCAAGCTTGAGACCACAGCCTTGGACTCGGACGGGTCGAGTGGCATTTGAGAGAGCCATAGGACGGCCTCTTCTTGGACCCTATGACTGGTATCGATCTTATCCAGGGAGTCGTTGAACGCGTTTGCCCACCAGACTCGCATGTGCCTATACTCGCCAGGGAGAATTGTCGTGGCCCGCATGTACCAACGGTGAAGACTATCGTTGTTGAAGATGGTTTGAGCGAATGGGAAAAGGATTGCTCCGGTTGCATAGCGGAGAACGAGGTAGCAGCCATGTACGAAAACGTCCACGACGGGTATCACGGCCTTCCCGACGGCGACAGAAAGTCGATGGAAGAGTAGCGTTGAATAAGGGCGGAAGGGAGCGTTCGTCACGAAGGGGAGGAAGGTTGAGACGAAGTATATTAGGCAGAACACTCCGCCTATAACTTGGTAGAAGATCGCCACCATCTGGTCCACTCGCCAGAGGTACACAACGGCACCTATGAAGAATAAGAGGACAGAGGAGTGGAGGAGGGGTGGGAGGAGAGCGACGAGAGCGTGGACGTTCCACCGCTGGAATGCCCGAAACCGGATTTGTCGCTGGCAAGCCCGAAGGAGGTCGACAACGGGGTTAGCGCCACCGTTGTACTCCGTGAGCCACTCTTTGCAGATCATGGCACCGAAACTCGCTCCGAGACTGGCAGAGAGGCTGGCGAACCAAAGGCAGTTGACCGCGATCGCGAAGCCAGTAGGTTTGAAGGGGATGGTTGGGTCGGAAACGTTCGTTAGATTTGGGTCACGGCCATTTAGCAACTGGTGAAGGAGCAACGCCGTCTGTTGTTGATAATTTGGTTCCAAGTCATCGAGGGCCCTGATGAGGAAAGTGGTAACGATGGCAGAGAACAAGGCAGCCTATGGACCATGTCAGTCCGATCGGAACCAATGACAAGGCCTGCTTGTCAGACTCACGAAGATAAGCAGCACGTCCAAATCCGCGTTCCACTTCGCCAATCTCTTTTCATCAAACTCTTCAGAAATCTTGTTATAAGTGGGCCAAACATTCGCGTGGATACCACCAGAAATATTCGCGGATTCATAGTGGGGCGGGCCGGAGTCCGTGCGGGGAGATGGCATGGTGTCAAACCGATAGGTGTAATCTGCGGTGGAGTAATCGCGACTGGATCCACGGCGTGGTGAGACTGGTGTAAACCCGCCTACGCCACCACCAGGACCAAACTGTCGGAGTCGCGTCGGAGTAGGAGGTGGAAGTTCTGAAGGTCGTTGTATGGTGGGCATGGGCATACTAAACGGTCGTGGTGGGTCATGTTCTTCCAGGGCAGAACGGAATGTTTCATTGGTGCTACGTCGGGTCGATTGGCGTCTCAGCCCGGTGTTACTTGGAGGCGACTGGGAGGAT
>Ga0307511_10000040_pt1 | contig 102640 bp, 91 predicted proteins | sample 13_EM_MG_FD_200266 | JGI IMG/M metagenome (GOLD analysis project Ga0307511, IMG submission 200266) | Populus trichocarpa ectomycorrhiza microbial communities from riparian zone in the Pacific Northwest, United States - 13_EM | ecosystem: Host-associated > Plants > Roots > Unclassified | place...
CGGCGGCCTGATTTCCAGGTCCGCGCCTTCCATCTGAAACAGTTTCTGGTACTGCTTGACCAGCGCATTCTTGGGCGTGGTGAGGATTTCCACCAGCGCTTCTTCGTCCAGCTCGTTCAGGGTCGCCACCACCGGCAGGCGGCCCACCAGTTCGGGGATCAGGCCAAACTTGATCAAGTCTTCCGGCTCGACGTCGCGCAGCGTGTCCGACAGGTTGCGGTCGGACATGTTCTTGACCTCGGCGCCAAAGCCGATCCCGCCCTTTTCCGAACGGTTGCGGATCACTTTTTCCAGCCCGTCGAACGCGCCGCCGCAGATGAACAGGATGTTGGTCGTATCGACCTGCACAAAATCCTGGTTCGGATGCTTGCGGCCGCCTTGCGGCGGCACCGATGCGATGGTGCCCTCGATCAATTTCAGCAGCGCCTGCTGCACGCCTTCGCCCGACACGTCGCGGGTGATCGAGGGGTTATCGCTCTTGCGCGAAATCTTGTCGATTTCGTCAATATAAACAATGCCCTTTTGCGCCTTCTCGATCTCGTAGTTGCAGTTCTGCAGCAACTTCTGGATGATGTTTTCCACGTCCTCGCCGACGTAGCCGGCTTCGGTGAGGGTGGTCGCATCAGCGATCACAAAAGGCACATTGAGCAGGCGGGCGAGCGTTTGCGCCAGCAGGGTCTTGCCCGAACCGGTTGGGCCGACCAGCAGGATGTTGCTCTTGGCGAGCTCCACTTCCTCGCCGCCTTTTCCCATATGTTTCAGGCGCTTATAGTGGTTGTACACCGCCACTGAAAGGATGCGCTTGGCCGTTTCCTGGCCGATCACATAGGAATCAAGGATGTTGCAGATTTCCTGCGGCGTGGGCAGGTCGGACTTGACGGCCTTGCCAGGCTCGGCGGTGGCCGTCTCGTCGCGGATGATGTCGTTGCAAAGCTCGATACACTCGTCGCAGATGAAGACGGACGGACCGGCAATCAGCTTCCTGACCTCATGCTGGCTTTTGCCGCAAAAGGAGCAATACAAAAGTTTCTCGCCGCTGCCTTTTTTGTCCGTCATCTCAATGCAATACAAACGTGTATCGGTTCAGGCATAGCTTAGGCCATGTGGACGGCCAAAACAAGCCTGCGGGGATTAAAAGCGTAGCCAAAGACCGCCGGGACAGCTTATTCGCCCCGTTTTTCCAACACCTTGTCGATCAGGCCATAGGCCTGCGCGTCGGCGGCAGACAGGAAGTTGTCACGGTCGGTGTCCTTCTCGATGCGCTCGATCGGCTGGCCGGTGTGCTTGGCCATCAGTTCGTTAAGCTTGCGCTTCATGCCGAGGATTTCCTTGGTATGAATCTCGATGTCGGAAGCCTGACCCTGGAAACCGGCCGAAGGCTGGTGAATCATCACGCGCGAGTTGGGCAGGCAGAAACGCTTGCTCTTCGCGCCGGCCGCCAGCAGGAAGGCCCCCATCGAAGCCGCCTGCCCGGTGCACAGGGTCGAGACTTCCGGCTTGATGAACTGCATGGTGTCATAGATCGCCAGGCCCGCCGTGACCGAACCGCCGGGCGAGTTGATGTAGATGGAAATGTCCTTTTCGGGATTTTCCGACTCCAGGAACAGCATCTGCGCCACGATCAGGTTGGCGCCCATGTCCTCGACCGGGCCGATCAGGAAAATTACCCGTTCCTTGAGCAGGCGCGAGTAGATGTCGTAAGCACGCTCGCCGCGGCCGGACTGCTCGATCACCATCGGGATCAGGCCCAGGCTCTGGGTGTCGAGCGCGCCGCGCCCGGTGTCGTGGAGATATTCGCGGTAACGCTGGTAATGGATATGCGATGGCATGTGGTCTTGAAGCCCCTAGTAACTCAGGATTAGCTGTTGCGTCCCATCAGTTCATCGAAGGGAACGGCCTTTTCGGTGACCTTGGCCTTGGAGAGCACGAAGTTGACGACATTGTCTTCCAGGGCGAGGGCTTCGACGTCGGCCAGGCGCTGCTTGTCGCCGTAATACCAGCGCACCACTTCGGTCGGGTCCTCGTAGCTCTGGGCAAACTCGTCGACGATCGCGCGCACTTGCTCGGCCTTGGCTTCCAGGCTGTTAGATTTGACCAGTTCGTTCAAAATCAAGCCCAGGGTGACACGGCGCTTGGCCTGCTCGGTGAACAGGTCCGCCGGCAGGGGCATGTCCTGCTTGATGCCGCGCTGCGCCAGATCGGCACGCGCCTGCTCGGTCAGGCGTTCCACGTCCAGGTCGACCAGCGCCTTCGGCACCTCGATCTTGGTGTTGTCGTGCAGGGCGCCCATCACCGCGTTCTTGACGCGCTGCTGCAGGCGCTTCTTGACTTCGCGTTCCAGGTTATTGCGCACGTCGGTACGCATCTTGGCCAGATCGCCGTCGGCGACGCCCAGGGTCTTGGCGAATTCGGCGTCCAGCTCCGGCAGCTTGGGCGCCTCGACCTTTTTCAGGGTGATGGTGAACTGGGCGGTCTTGCCGGCCACTTCCTTGCCCTGGTAGTCGTCGGGGAATTTCAGGTCGAAAGTCTTCTCGGCGCCGATTTCCATGCCGGTGGCCGCGGTATCGAACTCGGCCAGCATCTGGCCGCCGCCCAGCACGAAGGGGAAGTCGGTGGAGGAGCCGCCCTGGAAGGCGACGCCGTCGATCTTGCCGACGAAGTCGACCGTCACGCGGTCATCCTTCTGGCTGGCCCGCTTGACCTCTTCGTACTGCACGCGCTGCTTGCGCAGGATATCGATGGTCTTCTCGACTTCGGCCTCGTCCACGGCCGCGCTCGGCTTTTCGATCGCCAGCGCGGTCAGGTCGCCGACCTTGACTTCCGGGTACACCTCGAAGGTCGCGGTGAATTCGAACTGGGTCTCAATGGCAGCGCCCTCGCCCGCCTTGGCCGGCTCGATGCGCGGGTAGCCCGCCACCTGCAGCTTCTGCTCGACCACCGTATCGGCGAAAGTCTGCTGGATCTTGTCGCTCAGCACCTCGGAACGCACTTGCGGGCCGTAGGTCGAGGCCATCATCTTCATCGGCACCTTGCCGGGACGAAAGCCGGACATCTTCACAGTGCGCGACAGGCGCTGCAGACGGCTGTTGACTTCCTTCTCGATCTGGTCCGCCGGGATGGAAAGGTTGAAGCGGCGCTCCAGTGCGCTCAAGGTTTCGATGGTGACTGCCATGGGAGATTCGTTATAAGGGGGTTAAAAGTGATGGTGCGAAAGAAGGGACTCGAACCCTTACGCCTTGCGGCGCTGGAACCTAAATCCAGTGCGTCTACCAGTTCCGCCACCTTCGCGCATGAAAAGGACTGCTTAATCAGGGTCTTAGGCCCCGACATGCGAAACGGCCGCCAAACCAGCACTTCTGGCGCGCCCCGCATTGATGCGCTACACCTGACATTATACGTCACGGGGGGCTTTTCTTCGAGCCGCGCGTACGCTGCATCGCGCCATGCGCGGGGCGGTCCGAAACCACGGTAAATCACGGTGCAAACCGGGCCCCACCCCACAAAAAGACGGAGGTTTTCGCGACTTTCGCCGCAAACCACGGTAAATCACGGTAGCTTGGGGCCCCCTGGAACGCCGGACCACAGCAAACAGCAGTGTTTTGCGCGCACCAGCCGTCGCTACCGCAAACGCGCATCAAGCTGCGTCCGGTTACAACATTTGCCCTGCCCGGTGAAACCATGGCAAATCGCTGTGTTTCCGGACCCCTGCCGATCTCCATATAGGGACGGCGGACGTCTCACGCAAGTCACCTGGAAAGGCACCGGAGCAGGCGCTCCAGAGAACTGCGCATGACTCCAAACATACGCGAAACGCCGCCCCGATGCAGGCCAAATTGCGCCCTCGCCGGCCTCAATCGCGCGGTCCCGGACGCCTGCGCGGGGACGCTGCCGCGGGCCGCGCCCGCATCTTCCCCTGCGCCAGATACCCGGCGGCGCGCCGCAGCAGGTCGCAAAAATGCTCCGCCGCCGGCGTCAGAGGCAAGCCGGCGCGGCGCACGATGCAGATCGGCGGAGTCGGCAAGTCCTCCTTGACGCGGATCGGCTCCAACACGTGCCTGGCCAGGGGCGAATCCAGCCATTGCACCGGCAGCATCATCAGCAGGTCCGAATTGCTGATCGCCATGATGAAAGTCAGCGATGAGCGCGAGCGCATCACCAGCCTGGGCGCCGGCAGGCCGTGCCGCTCGAACAGCGGCGCCACCTCTTCCTCGGCCTTGTGGGTGATCGAGGAAGTCAGCCAATCCGCATCCACCAACTGGCGCAGCGAACGCGCGCCCGCCAGCGGATGCCCCTTGCGCGCGACGATCACGCGGCTGTTGTCGAACAGCTTTTCCACCACCAGCCCCTCCGCCGCCGAGGGCACCGGCGGCGGCCCGACGTAGCAGTCGAACATGCCGTTGCGCAGGTCGGTCTCGATGGTGGGAAACACCCCCTCGGTCATGTCCAAAATCACATCGGGATAGCGCTGGCGGAACGGCCGCAGCACTTCCGGCAGCAAGGCAATGTGCGGCACGCTCGACAGGCACACCTTGACCAGCCCGCGCGTCTCCCCCTGCAGTTGCGAGACCTCGTCGCGGGCGCGCAGCAGCTCGCTCTGGGCCGAGGCGGCGCGCTGGATGAAGCGCTCGCCGATCGGGGTCACCGTCATGCCGCGGGCGCGACGCTCGAACAGGGTGGCGCCCAGTTCGTGCTCCAGTTCGCGGATGCTGCGCGTCAGCGTGGGCTGCGCGATCCCCAGGTGGCGCGCGGCGGCGCGCAGGCTGCCGCGCTCGGCCACCGCAATGACGTCACGCAGGTGATGCAATTTCATGGCGATGTGGTTCGGCTATCGGAACGGCAATTCTGCCATCTTTTGCTATTGCTCCGCGCTGCGTAGGATCTCGGGCAAGCGATCCGCCGGCACGGGCATGGGAACCACCCGGCGCCCAAGCGGAACCCAAAATATCCGGAGGAGACTTGGAAAAGACCTTGCCACGGCAAGCGCCGCCGCGCGTGATCATCGTCGGCGCCGGGCCGGCGGGCCTGGCGCTGGCGATTGAACTGGGGCAGCGCGCCATCCCCTGCCTGGTGGTCGAGCGCAACGACCGGGTCGGCTACGCACCGCGCGCCAAAACCACCAATGTGCGCACCCGCGAACACCTGCGGCGCTGGGGCATCGCCGACCAGTTGCGCGCGGCCTCGCCGCTGGGGGTGGACTACCCTTCCAACGTCAGCTTCGTCACCCGCCTCGGTGGTCCCGGCATCACGCGCTTCGAGAACGCCCTGTACTGCGCGCCGGGGCGCAATCCGCTGTACTCCGAACACGCGCAGTGGATTCCCCAGTATGTCCTTGAGGAAGTACTGCGCGCGCATGCGCAAAGCCTGCCCGGGGTGGAACTCCGCTTCAACTGCGAGTTGCTCGGCTTCGAGCAGGATGGGCATGGGGTGCGCGCGCGCCTGCGCGACCTGGCGCGCGAGACCGGGTTCGAGGCGTCGGGCGACTACCTGGTCGGCGCCGATGGCGCGCGCAGCACGGTGCGCGGCCTGATCGGCGCGGAGATGTCGGGCAGCCACGGCCTTTCGCGCAACTACAACATCATCTTCCGCGCCCCGGGCCTCTCGCAGGCGCACCGGCACGGCCCGGCCATCATGTACTGGCAGGTCAATGCCGAAGTCCCCAGCGTGATGGGCCCGATGGATCGCGGCGACGTCTGGTTCTTCATGCCGACGCAGTTGCCCAGGGAGGTGAAGTTCTCCATCGGCGAAGCGCCCGCGCTGATCGCCAAAGCCACCGGCATCCCGCTCGACTACCAGGTGCTCAGCTCGGACGAGTGGACCGCCAGCCGCCTGATCGCCAGCCGCTACCGCGACCGCCGCGTGTTCCTGGCCGGCGATGCCTGCCACCTGCACCCGCCCTACGGCGGCTACGGCATGAACATGGGCGTGGCGGACGGGGTGGACCTGGGCTGGAAACTGGCAGCGGTGCTACAGGGCTGGGGCGGCGCAATGTTGCTGGAAAGCTATGAGCAGGAGCGCCGGCCGGTGCACGAATTCGTGATGGACGAAGCAGTCGCCAATCATGCGCTGCTCGGCAACGGCTTGTGGCGCCCGGGGCTGGAGGATGAGACGGAAAGCGGCGCGCGCCTGCGCGGCGAGGTGGCGGCGCGGGTGCAGGCGGCCAAGTTGCGCGAGTTCATGACCCTGGGGGTGGTGCTCGGCTACCGCTATGAGAACTCCCCGGTGATCGTGCCCGACGGCAGCCGCGCACCGGCGCGCGATTTCCTCAACTACCTGCCTTCCGCCCACCCGGGCTGCCTGGCGCCGCACGCCTGGCTACACGACGGCAGCTCGCTGTATGACCATTTCGGCGCGGGGTTTACCTTGCTTGCCACCGCCGGGGCGCAAGCCGGCGCGCTGGAGGCAGCCGCCGGCGCGGCGCGCGCGGCGGGGGTGCCGCTCAAGGTATTGCAGCCGCGCGAGGCGGTGATCGGCGATTTGTACCAGGCGCCGTATGCCCTGATCCGGCCGGATCAGCACGTGGCCTGGCGCGGCGCCGCGCTGCCGGGCGATCTGCCGGGACTGCTTGCGCGAATCACCGGCCGCGCGGGTGGATTCCCGCCCAAGGCCTGAAGCATCCACAGTTCAACCATCGGAGGAAACCATGTCGCGCATTCGCCCCGCCAAATTTGTCCACGTCGTGTACCGCACCTATCGTTTCGACGAGATGGTGCGCTGGTACCAGGATGTGCTCGGCGCCAGGGTCCAGCACTACAACCCGGCGATTGCCTTCGTCACCTATGACGACGAGCATCATCGCGTTGCTTTTCTCAACCTGTCGGTGTTCGAGCCGAACGGCCCGCGAGGCCGCGGCGACCTGGTCGGCGTCGACCATGTCGCCTACACCTACCCTTCCCTGCGCGACCTGGCGGAGAACTACGCGCAGCTCAAGGAACTGGGCATCAAGCCCTATTGGTGCCTGCACCACGGCATCACCATCTCGATGTACTACGGCGACCCGGACGGCAACCGCATGGAGTTCCAGGTCGACGTCTACGACAACAACGATGACGCCAACGCCTTCATGGAGGGTCCCGGCTTCGCGCAGAACCCGATCGGCGTGGAGTTCGACCCGGACGAACTGGTTGCGCGCCTGCGCGCGGGCGAGCCGGAATCGGGCTTCATGGTGCGCACCGTGCATATGCCGGTGGCGCCGCTGCGCCATCCTGAAATCGCGCCGCTGACTGCCTGAAACGGGGCAGATGGGCCGCCGGCTAGGACCGCACCGGCGCGCGCTTGCTGCGCTGGAACGCCCGCTCGACGGTGGCGCAGGTCTCGCGCAGGCGTTCGCCGATCACCTGGATGCGCTTGGCGTTCATGCGCTGGGTCAGCGCCGCCACGCTGAGCGCGGCCACCGCCTGCCCCATCGAGTCGCGGAAGCACACCCCCAGCGCGGAAATGCCCAGGGTGACGCGGTTGTGGATCACCGCCACGCCGCTCTCGCGGGTGCGCTCGCAAGCCTCGACCAGGCCCGCCTCGGTGAGATTGAAAGCCGCCAGGGCCGGCGCGACGCGGCTGACGATCTCGGCCTGCTCCTCGCCCTCGATCGCCGCGAGGATCGCCAGGCCGCCCGCCCCCACGCCGAGAGGCCGGCGGCTGCCCACCTGCAGCACCAGCGCCTGGATCGGGAACGAGCCTTCGACCCGGTGCATGCAGACCGCGTCAAAACCGCTGCGGATGATGAGATAGGACGTGTCGTCGGTCTCGCGGGCCAGGTCGCGCATCGCCGGCTCGCACAGGTCGCGGATGTCGTACATGGTCGAGCCGGCCACGCCCAGCTCGAAAGCCAGCGGCCCCAGCTTGTAGCGCCGCGTCTCGCCGCTGTGTTCGGCCAGGCGCTCGTCGATCAGCTGGCCCAGCACGCGGTGCGCCGACGGATGCGGCATGCCGGCCTTGGCGGCCAGTTCGGTCAGCGCCAGGCCGCGCGGGCCGGCGGTGGCCAGCAGCTTGAGCAGGACAACCCCGCGCTTCAGGGACCCGGCGTCGGAGACCTTGGTCATGTTCGATAATCGGACGGAAGTGTAGTAAAGCCTGTTGTACCACGGCGATAATCCTTGCACCAGCCAGTGTCTGTTTATCGAACATGATGTCAATAGAGGAGACTCCCCATGCCCACCCCAGGTGAAGCCGGCCCCGGCGCGCAAAAACTCAAGGACCGGGTCGCGGTCGTCACCGGCGGCAGCAGCGGCATCGGCGCGGCCTGCGTGCGCGCCCTGGCGGCGGAAGGGGCGCGGGTGGTGATCGGCTACCACCGCGGCGAGGAGCGCGCCGAAGCGCTGCGTGCCTCCCTCCCCGGCGGCGGGCACCGCTGCGTCAGCCTGTCCCTGACCGACAGCGCAACGCACACCCAACTGGCGCGCACGCTGGAATCGGAAGTTGGCCGCGTGGACATCCTGATCAACTCGGCCGGGTTCACCAAACGCATCGCGCACAAGGACCTGGAGCAACTGGACCCGGCCCTGTTCAACGAGATCCTGCTCGCCAATGCCGGCGGCACCTACTCGGTGATCCGCGCGCTGGTGCCGCTGCTCAAGGCCTCGAAAGACGCGGTGGTGGTGAGCGTCTCCTCGATCTCCGCCTTCACCGGCTCGGGCAGCAGCATCGCCTATTGCGCCGCCAAGGCCGCGCTGGACACCATGACCATGTCGCTGGCGCGCGCCCATGGGCCGGTACGCTTTTTGTGCGTCTCGCCGGCCTCGGTGGATACCGATTTCATTCCCGGCCGCGACCGCGTCGAGCTGGAGAAGAAGGCGGCGCAGACGCCGCTGGGCCGTATCGTCACCCCGGAAGACGTGGCGCTGGCGGCGCTGGCCTGCATCACCCACTTGCGCACCGCCACCGGCACGCGCATGGTGATCGACGGCGGCTATCAGTTGTAGGCGCGGGCCTTTCAGGAGCAGCAACATGAACCACGATGAACTCGAGTATCAGGACGGTTTCGGCAACCAGTTCTCCACCGAGGCACGCCCAGGGGCCCTGCCGGTGGGCCGCAATTCGCCGCAGCGCGCGCCGCACGGCCTGTATGCCGAGCTGCTCTCCGGTACCGCATTCACCGCGCCGCGCACCCACAACCTGCGCACCTGGATGTACCGCATGCGGCCCTCGGCCATGCACCGCCCGTTCGCGCGCATCAGTGACGGCGCCTGGCGCACCGGCCCCTTCACCGAGGCGACGGAGGCCGAGACCCCGGCGAACCGCCTGCGCTGGAATCCCTGGCCGATGCTGGACGCGCCCACCGATTTTGTCGACGGCATCGTCACCGTCGCGGGCAATGGCGATGCGCATGCGCAGGTAGGCGTCGCGGCCCATGTGTACCGCGCCAACCGCTCGATGCACAAACGCTACCTGGTCAATTCCGACGGCGAGATGTTGCTGGTGCCGCAGGAAGGCGCCCTGCTGCTGCATACCGAGCTGGGCCGTTTGCGCGTGGCGCCTGGCGAAATCGCCCTGGTGCCGCGCGGCATGCGCCTGCGCGTGGAACTGGCCGAGGCACGGGCGCGCGGCTATATTTGCGAGAACTATGGCGCGCCCTTCCGCCTGCCGGAGCTGGGGCCGCTGGGCTCCAACGGCCTGGCCAATGCGCGTGACTTTCTCGCCCCGGTGGCGGCCTACGAATCGCCGCAGGGTGAGGTGCGGGTGGTCAACAAATACCTCGGCCATCTGTGGGAAGCCACGCAGGCCGAGTCGCCACTCGACGTGGTCGCCTGGCACGGCAACCTGACGCCCTATAAATACGATCTGGCGCGCTTCATGGCGGTGGGCACCGTGAGTTTCGACCACCCGGACCCGTCGATCTACACCGTGCTCACCTCCGGCACCGACACGCCGGGCGTCGCCAATTGCGATTTCGTCATCTTCCCGCCGCGCTGGATGGTGGCCGAAGACACCTTCCGCCCCCCCTGGTTTCACCGCAACGTGATGAGCGAGCTGATGGGCCTGATCCACGGCGTGTACGACGCCAAGGCCGAGGGCTTCGTGCCCGGCGGGGTCAGCCTGCACAACTCGATGCTGGCGCACGGGCCGGACGCGGCTACTTTCGAGAAAGCCAGCAACGCCAAGCTGGCGCCGCACCGCATCGACAACACCCTGGCGTTCATGTTCGAAAGCCGCCACATTTTCCGCCCCACCGCGCAAGCCCTGGCCGCGCCCAACCGCCAGCCGGATTACGACACGGTGTGGGAAGGGTTCGAGACGTTCTACACGGAGCCTTGAAGGCACCGCTTCATCCATAAAAGGAGACAAGACATGACCTCACTGCCCCGCAGGCGCCTGCTGCTTGCCGGCGCTGCCGCGCTCGCCTCGCCGCTCGCGGTCCCTTACGCGAGCGCGCAGGATTATCCGGCCCGCAACATTTCCCTGATCCACGGCTTTGGGGCCGGCGGCAATGCCGACGTGGTGGCGCGCCTGGTCGCGCAAAAGCTGCAGGAGAGCCTGAAGCAGCCGGTGGTGGTGGACATCAAGGCCGGCGCCGGCGGCATGATCGCCACCAACTTTGTCGCCAAGGCGGCGGCGGACGGCTACAGCATCGTCATGCTGACCGGCGCGCATACGGTATCGGCGGCGCTGCGCAAGTCGCTGCCCTATGACGCGGTCAAGGACTTCGCCTTCATCTCCACCGTTACCGCCTTCCCCTTCGTGATCGCGGTACGCGCCGACCACCCGGCCAAGACCCTGGCCGATCTACTGGCCACCGCCAAGGCGTCGCCCGGCAAGATCACCTACACCTCGGTGGGCGTGGGTTCGACCCAGCATATGGTGGGCGAACTGCTCGCTTCGACCTCGGGCGCGCAGTTGCTGCACGTGCCCTACAAGGGCGGCGGCGCGCCGGTGCAGGCGGTGATCGGCGGCGATGTCGACATCCTCGCCGATACCCTCACGGTGGCGACGCCGCACTTGCAGTCCGGCCGCCTGCGCGCGCTGGCGGTGACAAGCGCCGCGCCCTGGCCGTCGATTTCCCAGGTGCCGACGGTGGCCGCCACCCTGCCCGGCTTCGAGGTGCGCTCCTGGCTCGGCCTGGCCGCGCCCGCCGGCACGCCCGAGGCGATCGTGCGCAAACTCAGTGCCGAGGTACGCCGCGCCCTGGCGTTGCCGGACATCCAGAAAGCCTTCGCTGCCGCCGGCAGTGCGTCGGCACCCAGCTCGCCGGAGGAGATGCGCGAGATGGTGCAAAAGGAAATCGCGCGCTGGCGCAGCGTGATCGCCAAAGGGAATATCCCGCTGCAGGAGTGAGGCGAGCCTCGCCTGCCACGAGGAGATGCAGACAGAAACGGGCGCCAAGGGCGCCCGTTTGCATCGTTCTCTTTGGGGCGGCTACTTGGCCGCGCCGTCCACCCGCGCCAGGAACTCTTCGATCCGGGTGGCCAGCGCGACCGGCGTCTCATCCATCGGATAGTGCCCGGCGTTGGCCATCACCTCCAGTTCCGCATTCGGGTAGAAGCGCATATAGGTCTGCTCCATCGCCTCCTGGTTCAGGCCCGGATCGGTGGCGCCGACGATCACCTTGACGGGAACGGGATTGCCGGCGATGCGCTTGGAGAAGTCGGTCTTCGCCCAGGCGTTCAGGTAAGCGGCAAACGCCTCCTCGCGCGAATTCTCGCGCGAGCGGCGCGCCATCGCGGCGGTCCACACCGGCGAAAGGCGGCCGCCGGTGCTGTGGTTGATGATGCCGCGCCGCGCCTCGTCATTGGCGGCGGCACCGGCGAACAGTTGCCAGGTGGCGTCATCAAAAGGCACGCCGGTGGCGGGTACTGGTGTCACGGCCACCAGCGACTGCACGCGCGCCGGGTTTTCCGCCAGCACGTACTGGATCGCGCTGCCGCCCATCGAGTGGCCCAGCAGGTGAAAGCGCTCCCACTTGAGCCGGTCGGCCAGCGCGATCGCATCGGCGGCGATTTCCGCGATCGAATATTCGCCGCGCAATTCCTTCGAGCCGCCGTAGCCGCGATAGTCCATGAAAGCGTAGGTGAAGCGCGCGGTATCGAGCGAGTCCACGAAGGGGCCCCACCCCTGGGCGCAGCCGAACCAGCCGTGCAGCGCCAATACCTTGATGGGGCCGTTGCCCGCGGTCACGTAGCTGTTTGCCATTGTCTCCTCCTGTTTTCTTGAAACCGGCGCCTATTCTGCCTTGACCCCGGCGATCTTGACCACCTTGCCCCACTGGGCGAGTTCACGCGTCATCAATTCGGCGAATTGCGCGGGCCCGGCGACCGCAGGGTCGATGCCCTGCGCGGCCAGTTGCGCGCCGACCTCGGGCGCGGCCATCGCCTTTTGCACTTCGGCGGTGAGGCGCTCGATCACCTCCTTAGGCGTGCCGGCGGGCGCGTTCAGCCCGAACCACAGCGCCGAATCAAATCCCGCAATGCCGGCTTCGGCAAAGGTGGGCACTTCGCGCAGGGTCGCCATGCGCTGCTTGCCGATCACCGCCAGCGCCTTGAGCTTGCCCGCCTTGATCTGGCCCATCACCGGAGTCGATGGGGTGAACGACAGGTTGACGATACCCGCCATCACGTCGGTCATCGCCTGGGTGCTGCCCTTGTAGGGCACGTGGGTGATCTTCACCGCCGCCAGCTGGTTGAACAGTTCGCCGTAGAGATGGGTGAAGGTGCCGTTGCCGGAGGAGGCAAAGGTCATCTTGCCCGGTGCGGCGCGCGCGGCGGCAACTACGTCAGCCACGTTCGCATAGGGCGAATTGCCCGGCGCGATCAGCACCACCGGGTTCTCGGCCAGCAGCAGTACCGGCATCAGGTCGCGCGTGAAGTCGAACTTCAGATTATTCGACAGGCTCGGGTTGATCACATTGGCGGTGGTGCTCAGGAACAGCGTGTAGCCGTCGGCGGGCGAGCGCGCCACCGCCTCGGCGGCGATGCTGCTGCCGGCGCCGGGGCGGTTGTCGACGATCACCGGCTGGCCCATCTGCGCGGTGAGCCTGGGGCCGAGCGCGCGGGCGATCAGGTCGGCCGTGCTGCCGGCGGGAAAGCCGACCAGGATACGGATCGGCTTGTCCGGAAACGTCGCCTGGGCGGCGGGGATTGCGGCGAGCAGCGCGATGCACGCCGCGAGCGCATTGCGCAGGGTCTTTCTCATCTTTGTCTCCTTCTCGTTTCTCATTTTGAGGCCGTCAGTCACGGCTGGCTGCTTTGGCTTGCGTGGTCTAGCGTGATCCCAGGACATTGCCCAGCATGCTCGCGCCCAGCAGCACGGCGTTGGCTTCATTGTTGCGCGGCGCGCTGGCGAGGTATTGCTTGACGGCGCGTACGGCTTCATCGGGGAAGGACAGCAGGCGTTCGACCAGCGACGAGGCAGCGGCCTCCAGCGCATCGGCCGCCACCACGCGGCTGATCACCCCGGTAGCCAGTGCGGTAGCCGCGTCCATTTCGTCGGCGGACAACACCAGGTAGCCGAGCGCTTTCGCCGGCATGCGGTCGAGCAGCGGCGCCATCGCGATGCAGGGCGGGATGCCGCGCTCCAGTTCGCGCAGGCGGAAGCCGCTGCCTTCGGCAGCCAGGGTCAGGTCAGCGACGCCGGCCAGGACCATGCCGATGCCCCAGGCACGCCCGCTGACCAGGCAGAGCACGGGCTGGCGCACCCGGCGGAACGCATCGTAGAGCGCGACAATGGGCGCGGCGTCGTCACGCAGCACGTCTTGCGCACTGACGTTCGCTCCCGGTGGCGGTGGCGCCATGTCGCGCCCCAGGCAGAAGTCCGCACCTCGCGCGCGCAGCACAATCACCCGGCTGGCATGCGCCGCGTCCAGCGCTCCGGCGAGGGCCCGCGCCATGTCGTTGGTCAGGCGGTTACCCTCCGGGCGCGCCAGGGTAATGGTGGTGACCGGGCCATCGATGGTGGACAGTACGAATTCGGACATGTGTATCTCCTTGCCTGCTTACAAGCGGTCGGCCATCCAGTCGCAGATCATGCTCAGGGCCGGCTCGGGCCGGTCCAGGTTGACGTGCGCCGCGCCGCCCTCGGCCTCGGTGAACACGCGCAGGCGCTTGTGTTTGGAGCTCACCGCATCGATCAGCTGTTGCGCCTCCGACGGCGGGGCATGGCGGTCCTTCTCGCCGTGCACGATGAACAGGTCGCATTCGATCCGGTGCGCCACCGGCTCCAGGCGAAAGGCTTCGAGCTTGCGGAAGGCGCTTTCCCAGTCCGGCTCGCCCAGGATACGCAAGATCTGCTTGCCGGTGGTGCCCAATGGCGCGTTGCCGCCCAATTGGGTAGCGCCCTGCCCCGGCACATAGCCGACCCGGCGCGCCATGCAGGCGTGGGTGTCGAACACCGCGCCCATCACCCCGCAAGCCTTGATGCGCTTCTCGAAAGCCACCGCGCGCGGCGCGTAGTAGCCGCCCCAGCTGGCGGCGACGATGCCGATGCGCCCCGCGTCCACCTCCGGGCGGCGCTCCAGCCAATCGACGATCGCCGTCACCGGCTTGTCGAAATCGTGGCGCGCCGCCATGCCGTGCACGCGCAAGGCCGAGCCCTGCCCCGGCCCGTCGAAGGCCACGGTGGTAATACCACGGCGCGCCAGCGACAGGGCGACGTAGAACATCTCCTCCTTGTTCGCGTCCAGCCCGTCCGAGAGCAGGCAGGCCGGGCCCGGGCGGGGACCGCTGAGCGCGGGCACGATATAGGCGGGAATCACCTGTTCGCCAAACGGAATGTCCACCAGTTCGATTTGCGGGTCGCGCAGACTGGCAAACTCACCAAAGCAGTCCAGGTGCTTGGCGTACATCGCGTCCGCGCGGACGTCGTCGGGGTCGAGCAGGCCCTCGGCCCACTGGTAATAGACCGAGGCACGCAGCGAAAAGTCGCTGGCGCTGACCGCGTGGCCCGCCGCGCGTGCTTCGTGCGCCGAGTCTTCCAGTTGCACCGCCAGTGCGCGCCAGGTCTGGTGCCAGGCCTCGAGATCGCCGGACGGTGCCACCTTTGCCGCCTCGCGCAGCCGCGAGGCGGCCCAGTCGATCTCGCCGAACAGGCCGCCGGCCGCGATCATGCGCAGGATGGCGAGCGACCAGCGATAGTTGTCAGGGAAATAGTGGAACATGGGAATGGCCTGGCGTTGGAGCGGCGGCGCCGGCCGCGCGGCATGCGCGGGCAGGGCCAACCGGGTTGTCTCTGATTTTTCGGCCCTCCGGCCAAGAACCGGCGCGAGGGGAGCGTGCGTTGGTGGCAAATCCTGTCCGGAAACGCCAACCTCATTTCGTTGCGGGAATTCTTATCCATCGCCCCCGTACCCGCCAGCGCATTGTCCGTCTATTGGACACGATTGTCGGGTTGGCTGATAGGGTGGGCACGCAATCGGTGCGCGCAGAACATCGAACCGCCTGACGGAAGACTTTTTTGCGCCCGATGTAGCTAGATCAGGGGACGCGGCAAATCCGGCGCGATGCCATAATTTCAACCCATTCCAATCCAGCCGATGCCGCTCCGACACGCATGTCCACACCGCCCGCCGCAGACCCGTTTGCCGACCTGGTCGCGGCACATCCGGCCTTTGACGCCGCCTTGCGGCGCCACGCGAGTGGCGATTTGGCCGGCGCGCGCCTGGCCTACCTGGAACTGACCGAGCACCCGCCGCTCACCGCCGCCAGCCTGCACCAGCTGGGCGTGCTGGCCCTGGCGAAGGGTGAACTGCCGCGCGCGGCCGGGCTGTTCCGCCAGTCGGTGCGCCTGGAGCCGGGCCGCGTGGTCGCGCACCTGAATCTCGCCAACGCCCTGGACCGGCTGGGCGAGCGGCAAGCCGCCGCCGACGTGATGCTGAACATGGGCTGCCTGCTGCAGACCGCGCAGCGCTACGCCGATGCCGCCGATGCCTACCGCCAGTTGCTCGCCCGCGAGCCATTGAATTACGGCGGCTGGGTCAACCTGGGCACCTGCCTGGCGCAACTGGACCAGCTGCCGCAAGCCGCCGAGTGCCTGCTGCGCGCCTTCTACCTTTACGGGCGGCTGGACGTGCGGATGATGACCTTCGCCGCTCAGTGGCGCGAACGCCTTACTTCGCATCTCGCGCTGGCGGCTGAGCAGGAGGCTCTGCCGCCCGGCCTGCCCGTCGGGCGGATCGAGAAAATCGAGGATGCGCTGACCACCTGCGGCAAGATCATGAGCGAACTGGGCTGGGTGGACGAGGCGATCGCCTGCCACCGCCAGTCGATCCTGATGGCGCCGGGGTTCGCGCTGGCGCACTGGAACCTGGCCCTCGCATTACTGCTCAAGGGCGATTTTGCGATGGGCTGGCGTGAATACGAGTGGCGCTGGCGCTGGGCCGAGTTTCCGGAAAAGCTGCGCACCGGCCTGGCCCGGCCCTGGCAGGGCGAACCGCTGGCCGGCAAGCGCATCCTGGTCTATGGCGAACAGGGCCTGGGCGACATCATGCAATTCGCGCCGCTGGTGCGGCGCCTGGCGAGCCAGGGGTCGCAGGTGGTGTTCGAGGTGCTTGCTCCCTTGAAGCGCCTGCTGGCGCACGCCCTGCCGGAAATCACGGTGATCGAGCGCGGCGCGCACCCCGGCGACATCCAGCATTCCGGCCCTTTCGACTACGCGGTGCCGCAGATGAGCCTGCCCGCGCTGCTGCACCTGAGCGCCGCCGACCTGCCCCTGGAGCGCGCCTGGATCAGTGCGCCGCCGGAAGTCGCGCATGGCTGGGCCAAACGCCTGCCGGACTCTGCCCGGCCGCGCATCGGCCTGGTCTGGTCCGGCCGCGCCGAGCATGCCAACGACAGGCGCCGCTCCCTGCCCTTGCGCGTACTTTGGGAGGCCTTGCGCGAGATCGATGCCGACTGGGTCTCGCTACAGGTCGGCCCGGCCGGTGCGCAACTGGAGGAACTGCCGGCGGGCAGCATGCTGAACCTGGGCGCGCAGTTCCGCGACTTCGCCGACACCGCCGCCGCGGTGGCGCGGCTGGACCTGGTGATCAGCGTGGACACTTCCGTCGTCCATCTGACCGGCAATATGGGCAAGCCGGTCTGGGTGATGCTGCCTTATGCATCGGATTGGCGCTGGCTGGCCGACGGCACGGAAAGCGCGTGGTACCCGAAGGCGCGCCTGTTCCGCCAAAGTGCGCGCGACGATGCCTCCTCCGCGCTGGCCGAGCTGGGCGCGGCGCTGAAGGAGCGTTTCGGCGCGCGCATGCAGGCTGCATGAAGTCAGCCTGAAACGACATCCCGCCGTTGGGTCGGACCGGCCAGGTTGACGTTTTTTAACCCGCGCCGGGTTTGACGCTGGGTCGCCGCAAAGGGGATAATGCGGTTTTTGCACGACAGCGCACGGCCACCCCCGGCCGAAACGCGCTGAATGTGCAGCTTTTTTGCCTCTTTTGCCCTTTTCGCCGTTTTTTGCAGGCCGCCCGGCCTTTTTCCTAGGACTCTTCGACCATGCTCGACCAATACCGCAAACATGTCGCGGAACGCGCCGCTTTGGGCATTCCGCCCCTGCCGCTGTCCGCCAAGCAGACTTCCGACCTGATCGAGCTGCTGAAGAACCCGCCCAAGGGCGAGGAAGCGGCGCTGGTCGAGATGATCACCCATCGCGTGCCGGCCGGCGTGGATGATGCGGCCCAGGTCAAGGCATCGTATCTGGCCGCCGTGGCGCATGGCACCGAAAAGTGCGCGCTGATCTCGCGCGAAAAAGCCACCGAACTGCTCGGCACCATGCTGGGCGGCTTCAACATCCACCCGCTGATCGAGCTGCTGGACGACGCGGTAGTCGGCAAGATTGCCGCCGAAGCGCTGAAAAAGACCCTGTTGATGTTCGACGCCTTCCATGATGTCAAGGAAAAGGCCGACAAGGGCAACGCCAATGCCAAGGCCGTGCTGCAAAGCTGGGCCGACGCCGAGTGGTTCACCAGCCGCCCGGAAGTGCCGAAAAGCCTGACCGTGACCATTTTCAAGGTCACCGGCGAAACCAATACCGATGATCTCTCGCCCGCCCCGGACGCCTGGAGCCGCCCCGACATTCCGCTGCATGCGATCGCCATGCTGAAGAACCCGCGCCCCGGCATCGAACCGGAAGAGTCCGGCAAGATCGGCCCGGTCAAGTTCATCAACAGCCTGAAGGCCAAGGGCAACCTGGTCGCCTACGCGGGCGACGTGGTCGGCACCGGCTCCTCGCGCAAGTCGGCCACCAATTCCGTGCTCTGGTACACCGGCGAAGACATTCCCTTCGTGCCGAACAAGCGTTTCGGCGGTGTCTGCCTGGGCAACAAGATCGCCCCGATCTTCTACAACACCATGGAAGATGCCGGCGCCCTGCCGATCGAGCTGGACGTCTCGCAGATGAACATGGGCGACGTGGTGGAACTGCGTCCCTATGAAGGCAAGGCGCTGAAGGACGGCAAGGTGGTGGCCGAGTTCTCCCTCAAGAGCGACGTGCTGTTTGACGAAGTGCGCGCCGGCGGCCGCATTCCCCTGATCGTCGGCCGCGGGCTGACCGCCAAGGCGCGTGAAGCGCTGGGCCTGGAACCCTCCGCCCTGTTCCGCCTGCCGACCAACCCGGCCGACACCGGCAAGGGTTATACCCTGGCGCAGAAGATGGTCGGCCGCGCCTGCGGCCTGCCTGAAGGTACCGGTATCCGCCCGGGCACCTACTGCGAGCCGAAGATGGCTTCGGTGGGCTCGCAGGACACCACCGGTCCAATGACCCGCGACGAGCTGAAAGACCTGGCCTGCCTGGGCTTCTCGGCGGATCTCGTGATGCAGTCCTTCTGCCATACCGCCGCTTATCCGAAGCCGGTGGACGTGAAAATGCACCACGAGCTGCCCAACTTCATGAGCAACCGCGGCGGCATCTCCCTGCGCCCGGGCGACGGCATCATCCACTCCTGGCTGAACCGCATGCTGCTGCCCGATACCGTCGGCACCGGCGGCGACTCGCACACCCGCTTCCCGATCGGCATTTCCTTCCCGGCCGGCTCGGGCCTGGTAGCCTTTGCCGCCGCCACCGGCGTAATGCCGCTGGACATGCCTGAGTCCGTGCTGGTGCGCTTCAAGGGCAAGATGCAGCCCGGCGTGACCCTGCGCGACCTGGTCAACGCGATTCCGCTGTACGCCATCAAGGCGGGCCTCTTGACCGTGGCCAAGCAGGGCAAGAAGAACATCTTCTCCGGCCGCATCCTCGAAATCGAAGGCCTGCCGGACCTGAAGGCCGAGCAGGCCTTCGAGCTGTCGGATGCCTCCGCCGAGCGCTCCGCCGCCGGCTGCACCGTGCGCCTGAACAAGGAACCGATCATCGAGTACATCAACAGCAACATCACGCTGCTGAAGACCATGATCGCCCAGGGCTACTCGGACGTGCGCACCATCAACCGCCGCATCAAGGCGATGCAAGCCTGGCTGGCCGACCCGCAACTGCTGCAGCCCGATGCCGATGCCGAATACGCCGCCGTGATCGAGATCGACCTGGCCGACGTGCACGAGCCCATCCTGGCCTGCCCGAACGACCCGGACGACGTCAAGACCTTGTCCGACGTTGCCGGCAACAAGATCGATGAAGTGTTCATCGGCTCGTGCATGACCAACATCGGCCACTTCCGCGCCGCCTCCAAGCTGCTTGAGGGCAAGCGCGACATCCCGGTGAAGCTGTGGATGGCCCCGCCGACCAAGATGGACCAGAAGCAGCTGACCGAGGAAGGCCACTACGGCGTGCTCGGCTCGGCCGGCGCACGGATGGAAATGCCCGGCTGCTCGCTGTGCATGGGTAACCAGGCGCAGGTGCGTGAAGGCGCGACCGTGTTCTCCACCTCGACCCGCAACTTCCCGAACCGCCTGGGCAAGAACTCGAACGTCTATCTGGGCTCGGCGGAACTGGGCGCGATCTGCTCCAAGCTGGGCCGCATTCCGACCAAGGAAGAGTACATGGCCGACATCAGCGTACTCAACCAGAACAGCGACAAGATCTACCAGTACATGAACTTCGACAAGATCGAGGACTTCAGCGAAGCGGCGAAGACGGTCGCGGCGTAAGGGAGCAAAGGCAGCCGCTGCTGCAAGACCATGCCCGCGCAAGCGGGCATGGTCTTTTGGGCGGGAGCTTTTGATGCATGCCGGCGCTGCCCCGGCCGGTCTCAATCCGCCGTGATGCCCGCCGCCTTCACGACCTTGCCCCACTTGCCAAGCTCACCTCGTATGTAGGCGGTGAACTCCTCCGGCCGGTCGCCCACGCCTTCGGCACCATCGGCTTCCAGGCGCTTTTGCATCTCGGGCTGCCCCAATGCCTTGCCGACCTGCGCCTGAATACGATTGACAATCGCCGCCGGCGTGCCGGTGGGCACCAGCAGGCCGTACCACTGGTTCGCTTCATAGCCGGGCAGCCCGGCCTCGGCAATCGTCGGCACGGCTGCCAGGCTGGCCGCGCGCTTCTTGCCGGTCGTGCCCAGCGGGCGCAGTTTGCCGGCCTTGATGTGCGGCAGCCCGGTGAGCAGGTTGACCATCGATAGCTGCACCTGCCCGGCCAGCAGGTCCTGCACCGCCGGCCCGGTTCCCTTGTAGGGCACATGGGTCATCGAGATGCCGGCCATCGAGCGGAACAGTTCCATCGAGAGATGCGGCGAGGTGCCGCTGCCCGCCGAGCTGTAATTGAGCGCGTTCGGATTGGCCTTCGCGTAGGCGATCAGTTCCTGCGCGGTCTTGACCGGCAGGGAGGGATGCACCACCAGCACGTTGGCCAGTTCGGCAACGCGCGTCACAGCGGCGAAGTCGCGCGTGACGTCGTAAGTCGGCTTGGCGCTGAGCACCTGATTGAGCACGATGGCGCTCGCGCCCATCAGCAAGGTGTAGCCATCGGCGGCCGAGTGCGCCACCAGTTCGGTCCCCAATGCCTGCCCTGCCCCGGGACGATTGTCGACCACGAAGGACTGGCCCAGACCCTGGGTGAGTTGATGGGCGATCAAGCGCGCGGCGATGTCGGTACCGCCGCCGGGCGATGAAGGCACGACGATGCGCACCGCGCGCGCGGGCCAGGCCGCTTCCTGCGCGTGCGCACTCGTGAACATCGATGCGCCTGCCAGGAGGACGGCGCCGCACAGTTTGCCGATGGCTTGCATGTTTGTCTCCAGCTTTGCCTGGCAAGCCTGGGCTTGCCCGCATTTTCATTCAGCCAAGCTTGCCTTGCAGTTCCGGCTCGAATTCCCCGTCGATCAGCACAAAGGCGATCTGGCACGGTTCGGTGCCGCGATTGCTCCAGGCGTGGTTGGTACCGCACTGGACCAATACATCCCCTGCGCGCAGGGTGACCTCGGAATCGTCCAGCAGCATGGTGACTTCGCCGGAAAGCACGATGGCGTAGTCGATGGTCTCGGTCCGGTGCATCATCGGATGGCGGCCGGACTTGCCATAGGTCGAAGCCCCGGCGTTGCCGCCTTCGGCGAACACCTGCTGCGCCTTGGCCGGGTCCAGATTGCGCACCGCTTCGGGTTCCGGGGCCAGGGTGTTGATGCGCAGCACCGTGCCGCGCGTATTCGGCAACTGGCGCCGCGGGCCGAGCGTGGGCTCCGCCGCGCTGGCCACGATGGCCGCGGGCGTCTCATTGGTGCGCCATATGTCGGTGGAAGCGTAGCCAGGGCGCAGGGCGTTGGTATGGACCAAGGGCGCCGGGCCGTCGGAGAGTACGACTGCCTTACCGCTGGCGTCATGCCCCGTGACGACGCGGCGCACGCGTCCGGTGGTATCGCTGTTCATCTTGTCTCCGGTGCGGCGCCGTCGACCGGCACCGTTTGTGCATCCTGGCTCTCGAGCTGGACGGGACTGCGTACTAGCCCTTGTTTCTGCTGCCATCGATGGTCGCGCCGCTTTTGACCAGCGCGCCGATCTCCTCTTCACTCAGGCCGGCTTCACGCAGAATCTCCCTCGAGTTCTCGCCCAGTTTGGGCGCCGGCATCCACTCCTTGCGCGTGCCGGTGGACCACTTGTTGGGCAGGCGCATATTGCGGATCTTGCCCTCGGTGGGATGGTCCCTGGTCTCGAAAAATCCGACGTCGGCCAGGTGCGGGTCTTCGAGCAGGCTGTCCAGGGTGTTGAACTGCATGGCCGGCACGTCGTGCTCATCGAACAGGTCCAGCCATTCGGCGGTGGTCCTGGTCTTGAGCGCGCTGGCGCGCAATTCGAAATATGCGGACACATTGGCAAAGCGCGCCTGCACGCTTTCGAAGCGCGGGTCGGTCTTCAGTTCCGGCTGCCCGATGGCATCGAAAAACGCGAACGCCTGATCGTTGGTATTGGCGGAGATGCAGATGTAGCCGTCCTTGGTGGCGATCGGCTTGCCCATCGGGTCGAGCAGGCGCGGGTCGCCGGTGCCGCCCAGCGGCGGCTCGAAGGTCTTGAGGTACATGTGCTCCTCGAGCACGAACTTGACCAGGTTCTCGAACATCGGAATCTCGATCGAGCCACCCTCGCCCGTCGTGGCGCGCTTGTACAGCGCCATCGAAATCATCTGCGCGGCGATCAGGCCCACCACCTTGTCGGCCACCACCATCGGCACGAAGCGCGGCTCGCCCGTGGCGCGCTGGTTCAGCGCGGCCATGCCGCCGGCGCCCTGGATGATGGTGTCGTAGGCCGGCTTGTCGCGATAGCGCCCGTCCTGGCCGAAGCCGAACATGCCGACATAGATGATATCCGGCTTGACCTTGCGCACATCTTCGTACGAGAGCTTCAGGCGCGCCATCGCCGCCGGGCGCACGTTCCACACCAGCACATCGGCACCGGCGATCAGCTTGAGCAGCGCGGCATGGGCTTGCGGGTTCTTCAAATCCAGAACGAGGGAGCGCTTGTTGCGGTTCAGGTGCAGGAACTTGGCGCCCATGCCGGGAGTCACCGACTTGCCGTTCATCGAACGGATCAGGTCGCCGGCCTTGGTCTCGACCTTGATCACGTCGGCGCCATGGTCGGCAAGAATCTGCGTCGACAGCGGCCCCACCACCACCGAACTCAAATCGATGATGCGCACACCCTCCAGAGGTCCGCCGCTCATGTGCCCTCCAGCTCGATGTCCGCTTCGATGGCGCGCTCGCCCCTGGCGTTGACGGCCCAGGCGAGCAGCTTGCCTGCGCCGGTTTTGCGCGCGTATAGCTGTGCCGGCTGGCCGACGAACAGCGGCTTGAGGTTCTTGGTCATCGACGACTTGATCTGTTTGCCAGTCTGCGAGTTGACCATGTTCCATAGCATCAGCGTCGTCAGGCCGCCGTTCACCACCAGGTTCGGATAGCCCTCGATGCCTTGCGTGTACGGCAGGTCGTAGTGGATGCGGTGTGCGTTGAAGGTGATGGCCGAGTAGCGGAACAGCATGGTCGGCGTGGGCTCGAAGCTGCCGCTGTAGTCGGGCCTGTCTTCCGTTACAGATTCCGTTACAGGTTCCGCTACAGCCTTGCCGGCCCCGGCATTGGCTTCGGGTTTCGCGGCGGCGCTTTGCTCGCCGCGATAGACGATGTCCTGCTCCTCGACCACCGCCAGGCCGGTGGGTACGCTGATCTCGTGGCGCACGGTGACGAATACCATCTCGCCCGAACGCCCCTGCTTGGGCGTGATGGCCTGGATGCGCGATACGCGCCTCGCCTCTTCGCCCACCGTCAGCGGCTGGTGCAGCCAGACGCGGCGGCCGGCGAACATGCGCCGCGGCAAGCTGACCGGCGGCAGGAACTGTCCCTTGGCCGGATGGCCGTCCGGCCCCAGCGCGGATTGCGGCGCGATCGGCGTGAACAGCATCACGTACCACGACGCCGGTATCCGGCTGCCGCGCACGATGCCCTGCGCCGGCTGGTCCAGCAGCGCGGCCATCCGGCGCGCGCCATTCAATGCAACTTCATCATCGACCGTCTCTTCACGGCCTATCCATTCTTGCAACATGAGACCACTCCACTTTCCATCGTCGATCACGCTCGTGCAGCCGCGCCGCGCCGCCCCGGGATAGTAGCACCGCGAAGGGTGTTCACTTATGCGATAACAAGATGTCTGATATGCAGATTTTCGAGGTTCCAGAGTTGCGCCCGCAGCGCCGCGGCCTGCGCTTCCCCGATCACCGGCGCGGCCAGCTCGTCGTACTTGGCATTGATTTCCGCATCGGTGAGCGGCGCCTCCGGGTCGCCTTTGCGGCATGGCGCAAAGTGCTCGACCTTGCGGCCGTCCTTGAGCAACACGGCGACGCGCGCGGCGCGCTGCTTGGGGAAGGCGGCGGAGAGCTGCGCATCGGCGACGACGCGCACGCGCTGCATCAGCGCGCGGATCGGCGCTTCGGCCATGCGCGCTTCTCCGAACGCGTCCAGGCGCACCGAACCGTGAACCAGCGCGTGCGCGATCACATAGGGCAGGCTGAACTTGGCTTCCGGCGCGGTCACGGGCTTGAAGTTGCCGGTGACGTCGATGGCCACTTGATAGGTCTCGACAGCGATCGATTCGATCTGTTCCGCGCGCAGGTGGTGTGCCTCGCGCAGCGCCAGCATGGCATCGATGGCAGCGAAGGTGTGGCCGCAGCAGCCATGATTCTTTTGCGTGACGCGGGTGATGTGATAGTCCTCGCCCAGGGCTCGCGTAGCCACCGCCCAGTCGCCGCCGTCGGCCAGCGCATTGCCAAAACCGGCCTCGCCTTCGAGCATGTCGGCGACGCCGGTCACCCCTTGCGCCGCCGCCATCGCGGCCTGCACGCCGACCATCGCCGCGTGCCCCGCGTGCAGCGGCTTGGTCATGGCGTCCGAGCGAAAGGCCTGCTGCAGGCCGGAGGCAAAGGTGGTCGCGGTAGCCAGCGCATCGAGCATCACCTTGGCGTCGCCCGGCGCCAGCAGGGCCGCGCCCGCCGCCGCCCCGCCCAGGCAGCCGGCGGTGCCGGTGGTGTGGAAATAGCGGTAATGCGAGGGCTGCACGGCGGCGCCGACGCGGGTGGAGATTTCGTAGCCGATGGTCACCGCATTGAGGAAGTCGCGCCCCGAGGCATCGCGCTCCTGGGCCAGCGCCAGGGCGGCGGCAATCGTCGGGCAGCCCGGGTGATAGGCGGCGTCTTTGTAGATGTCGTCGAACTCGGCGCTGTGCGAGGCCGAGCCGTTGATCCACGCGGCGGTGGCGGGAAAGGCTTTCGCGTTGAAGCCGGGCAGGCTGCACGCGCCATGGCCAAGTTCGCGTGCATGCGCCTTCACCAGCAAGGTCGCGGGCGCCATGCGCGTGCCCGGGTACAAGGCGGCGAACCAGTCGACAATCGCGCGCTTGGCGTGATGCATGACTTCATCAGGAAGGACGCGCTTCGCATCGCGCGCCCCGTACTCGGCCAGTTGCGTGAGAATGGTGCTCATCGGCTTTCCTTCGTTTTCAGGATCAGGGCATCGACCGCCAGCACACCCTTCCCCTGCGGCAAGATCATCAATGGATTGACTTCGGCCTCGGCCACGCCCAGTTCAGGACGCAAGGCCAGTTGCGACAAGGCGCTTACCGCCTGTGCCAGCGCTTCCAGGTCGCCGCGTGACCTGCCGCGCAGGCCGGAGAGTGTGCTGAAAGCCCGCACCTCATCGACCATCTCGCGCGCGCCGGCAAGATCCACCGGCGCCAGGCGGATGCTGCGGTCGCGCGCCACCTCGGCCCAGATACCGCCGGCCGCCAGCATGATCAGCGGGCCGGCGTCCGGGTCGATGCGGTAGCCTATCAATGCCTCCGCCAGGCCGGCGCGCATCGGCTGGATCAACACTTCTTCGGCCGGGATGCCCGGCGCGCGCGCCGCGAGATTTACCTTAAGCGTTTCAAACGCAGCTTGAAGTTCCTGGCGATTGCGCACATTGAGCAGCACGCCGCCGACCTCGGTCTTGTGTGGAATATGCGCCGAGCAAACCTTCAACGCGACGGGATAATCGAACGGCAGTTGCAGTGCTTCATCTTCCGGCCGGCCGTCCAGCGGCCCGACCACCGCCGGTGCGTGGGGCACGCCGAGTTCCGCGAGCAGTTCATAGGCATCGGCTTCGCTGATCGCGACGGTCCGTTGCACGTCGCGCCATTGCGGCATCGGCGCGGGCACCCGCCGTGCATGGACTGCCGCGATGCTGTCGGCGCAAGACTCGGGGCTACGAAAGCACGGCACGCCCGCCGCGGTGAGCGCGGCAATGCCTTCGGGCGCATCCGGCACCAGGAAGGCGGCGAGGGGTTTGGCATGCGCGGCGCAGTCGATGATCGGCCTGACCGCAAGCTGCGGATTGAAGCGCGCCGAGGAGCCGACAACGGCCAGCACCAGATCGAATTCGGGCGCCGCCAGCATGGTCTCGATGGCGGCCTTCATCACCTCATAGCGGGTCCCGGCGAGCGTCAGGTCGAGAACGCGCCCGGGCGCGATATCCACGCCGGCCTGCGCCAGCTTTGCCATGGTTTGCGCCGATGCCTGCTCGACAACGACGTCGCGTATGCCCAACTGGTCCACCGCCATCGCCGCGCCACCGCCGGTGGTGGTGACCACGCCGACCCGGCACGGTGCGGCCCCGGCGCGCGGTTCAATACGCCGCGCCAGCGGGAAGCTCTCCAGCAACGCGTCCAGCACGCCGACCCGCGCGATTGCGCAATCACGGAAAAACGCCTGCGCCACATCGTCCTCGCCCGCCAGCGCGCCGGTATGCGTCGCCGCCATCTCGGCCGCGGCCCGCGAGCGGCCCAGCTTGTAGGCGATCACCGGTTTGCCGCGACGCGCCGCCTCGATCGCAAAGCTTCGCAGCGCGCGCCCGTGGCGCAGGCTTTCGAGAAACAGCAGGTAGCCCTCGATGGCAGGATCATCCAACGTGGCGGCGCATATTTCGCCCAGGCTCAGGTCGGCCTCGCCACCCACCGACACCAGGCCGGCGAAACCGACCCCGCGCGCCTTGCCGCGTGAGACCAGCGCGCCGATCATGCTGCCCGAGTGCGAAGCGACAAACACCCGCCCGCGCGGCAGGTCGCGCTCGGCGAACGCGGCGTTGGCAGTGAGCATCAGGCCTGCTCGTGGATTGACGATACCGAGACTGGACGGCCCCAGCAGGCGCATCCCATGCGCGCGTGCAATCTCCGTCAGGGCACGTTCGCGCATCAACCCCGCGGCGCCCGTTTCGCCGAACCCGCTGGCCAGGACCGTGGCGACTTTCACACCGGCCTGTGCGCATTCGCGCAAGGCCGGCTCGACCATCTCGGTGCCGGTGAGAATGAAGGCGTGCTCGGGCACCTCCGGCAAAGCGGCAAGCGAAGCCCAGGCACGCTCGCCCTGTACGCTGTCGCGGCGCGGATTGATCGGGTAGATCGTTCCCGCGTAGCCGGCAGCGCGCAGAAAGGCGAGCGGGCGGCCGGTGGTCTTGCCGGGATCATCGGAAGCGCCGATCAGGGCGATGCTGGAGGGCTGGAGCAGCACACGCGCCAGTGCCGCGCCGGTCAATCCGGTGGGCGCGACGGGGGCGGCGATCTCTGCGGTCATGCTGTCTCCGAGCCGCCGGGCATCTTGCCGCAGCGCGCTCCTATTGGTTGTGGTTCGTTATGGACGCGAATTGTCGATTTTCGCCGAATCACCGCCTCGTCAGCAGGCAGGATGCGCATAAGCAAGGTGCACATCACCACGCGCGGGCCGCTCTTTGCGCCCGCTGTGCAACAATACGCATCCTGAAAAAAAGCCGCCTTGCATGAGCGTCGGTCACTACGAAAATTTCCCGGTTGCTTCCGTCATCCTGCCGCGCCGCCTGCGCGAGCCGATTGCTGCCATCTACCACTTCGCGCGCGGCGCCGATGACATCGCCGATGAAGGCGATGCCGGCAATGAAGAGCGCCTCGCCGGCCTGGCGGCCTACCTCTCACAGCTTCGCCTGGTCGCGCAGGGGCTGGAACCGGCGCCGCAACCCGAAGCGGCAATGTTCCGCCGCCTGGGCGAAGTGATCCGCGCGCACCGCCTGCCGGTCGTCCTGTTCGAAGACCTGCTCGACGCTTTCTCGCAGGACGTGGTGAAAAAGCGCTACGCCGATTTTCCCGACGTGCTCGACTATTGCCGCCGCTCGGCCAATCCGGTCGGCCGCCTGCTGCTGCATCTGTACGGCCATGCTGATGATGTGAGCCTGCACCGCTCCGACTGCATCTGCTCGTCGCTGCAGTTGATCAACTTCTGGCAGGATGTCGCGGTGGACTGGAAAAAAGACCGCGTCTACCTGCCGCAGGACAGCCTGGCGCGCTTCGGCGTCAAGGAGCAGGAAATCGCGCAGGATCTGCTGACGCCGCAGTTCCAGCAACTGATGCGTTTCGAGGTCGAGCGCGCGCGCGCCATGATTCTCGAAGGCGCGCCGCTCGCCAAGACCCTGCCGGGACGCATGGGCATCGAATTACGGATGGTGGTGCAAGGCGGCCTGCGCATCCTGGAGAAGATCGAGGGCGTTTCCCATGATGTATTCCGTCACCGGCCCGTGCTCAAGACCCGGGATTGGCTGCTGATGGTCGGTCGCGCCATGACAATGTAGTCGTCCCGGTACAATTCGAACCATGACTCCCGACGAATACTGTCGCCAAACGAACGCAGCCGCTACGCGCCTGCTTGAAAAGGCCAGCCGCTTGCGCGGCTCCGCCTTTTACTGACGCGCGCACTCAAACCAATGACTCCCGACGAGTACTGTCGCCAAACGAACGCAGCCGCTACGCGCCTGCTTGAAAAGGCCAGCCGCTTGCGCGGCTCCGCCTTTTGCTGACGCGCGCACTCAAACCAATGACTCCCGACGAGTACTGTCGCCAAACGAACGCAGCCGCTACGCGCCTGCTTGAAAAGGCCAGCCGCTTGCGCGGCTCCGCCTTTTGCTGACGCGCGCACTCAAACCAATGACTCCCGACGAGTACTGTCAGCAAAAGGCGGCCCAAAGCGGCTCTTCTTTTTACTATAGCTTCCTGTTCCTGCCCCCGGAGCGGCGCCGCGCGATTACGGCCTTTTACGCCTATTGCCGCGAGATCGATGACGTGGTCGACGAGACGGCTGACGAGAATGTGGCGCGCATCAAGCTGGCCTGGTGGCGCAACGAACTGAACGAGATGTACAAGGGCAACCCGCAGCACCCGGTGACGCGCGCCCTGGCCCCGTTCATCGTGCCCTACCAGCTCACCCAGGAACGCCTGAACGAGGTGCTGGACGGCATGGAGATGGACCTGCTGCAGACCCGCTATCTCGATTTCAAGGCACTGGAGCGCTATTGCTATCTGGTGGCCAGCGTGGTCGGCCTGTGCGCCGCCGAGATTTTTGGGCGTACGAAGGAAGAAACCCTGGAGTACGCGAAGAACCTCGGCATGGCTTTCCAGCTCACCAACATCATCCGCGATGTCGGCGAAGACGCGCGCCGCGGCCGGGTCTACCTCCCGGTCAACGAACTGCAGCAGTTCAACGTGCCGGTCGCCAGCATCCTCAACGGCCGCTATAGCGACGAGTTCGCCAAGCTGATGCAGTTCCAGTACGAGCGCGCGCAGAGCTACTACGAGGCCGCCTTCGCCGCATTGCCGAAGGAAGACCGGCGCACCCAGCGCCCGGGCCTGATCATGGCCGCGATCTACCGTACCCTGCTGGAAGAGATCGCGCATGACAAGTTCCAGGTGCTGCACCAGCGCGTCAGCCTGACGCCGATCCGCAAACTCTGGCTGGCCTGGAAGACCTGGGTCACGGCGTGACGCTGGATACCCAAGAAGAGTCGGGCGCCGGCGCGAGCGTGAGGCCCGCCAGCGCGCGCAGCGGGACGCCTGCCGGCCTGCGCGGGCGCTTTGCCGTGATCGGCGGCGGCTGGGCCGGTCTGGCGGCGGCGGTCGAGCTGGCCGGCGCGGGTGTCATGGTCGACGTCTACGAGGCGGCACGCCAACTGGGCGGGCGCGCGCGCCGCGTCACCCTGGACGGCATCGCGCTGGACAACGGCCAGCACATCCTGCTGGGCGCCTACCGCGACAGCCTGGCGCTGATCCGCAAGGCCGGCGGCGATCCGAAAAAACTGCTGCTGCGCCTGCCGCTGGAACTGGTGTTTCCCGGCGAGTTCGCCTTGCGCGCGCCGCGCGGCCTGCCCGCGCCCCTGCACCTGCTGGTCGGCCTGCTCGGCGCGCAAGGCCTGAGCGGCAAGGAAAAGTTTGCCGCGATCCGCTTCATGACCGTCATGCAGCTGCGTGGCTTCAAGCTGGGCGAGGACCTGCCGGTCAGCGAGTTGATGCAAAGGCATGGGCAGCCCGAACGCGTGGTGCGTTACCTGTGGGAACCGCTGTGCATCGCGGCGCTCAATACCGCGATCGCCGATTCCTCCTCGCGCATTTTCCTGCGCGTGCTGCGCGACTCCTTCACCCAGGGTGCGCGGGACAGCGACTTGCTGATTCCACGCGCTGACCTGGGCGCCCTGTTTCCCGATCTGGCGGCCGCCAAGGTGAGCGCAAGCGGCGGGCGCATCCGCCTGGGCGAACCGGTCGAATACCTGGTGCGCGACGGCAATGACTGGCTGGTTGCCGCCGGCGGCGCGCGCGAGCGCTACAGCGCGGTGGTCTGCGCCCTGCCCCCTTGGCGCGCCACCGGCCTGCTGCCGCCTGAACTGGCCAAGGTGAGCGCGCAATTGCAGGGGCTGGCTTACGAGCCCATCCTCACCTGCTATCTGCAATACCCGGCCTCGACCCGTCTGCCGCGCCCGATGATCGGTTTGTCGCGCGAAATCAGCCAATGGGCGTTCGACCGCGGCCAGCTCGATGGGCCGGCCGGCCTGGTGGCGGTGGTGGTGAGCGCCTCGGGCAAGCTGCGCGGCCTGGAGCACGACACCCTGGCTCGCGCGATTCATGAAGAACTGCGCAGCGTGGTGCCGACTCTGGCGCAGCCGCAATGGCATCGCGTGATCAGTGAAAAACGCGCCACCTTTCGCGCCGCGCCCAACCTGGCGCGCCCCGCGCCGGGCTTGCTGCTGCCCGGGCTGGCACTGGCGGGAGATTATGTGGAGAACGGCTATCCCGCGACCCTGGAGGGCGCGGTACGCAGCGGCGTGGCCGCCGCGCAAGCCTTGCTGCGTCCGGCACCCTGATTCAGGTTGATGCTGCCAGGTTGAGGCCTACGCAAATGCCTACGTAAATGCGCTCGGGCCGACGCGCGCAAACCACCCGCGCGCGGGCACCAGCTTTTACAGCGTAAAGACGAAAATCCCGCCCTTCTGCGTCTGTACGACGAAGCCGTCCTTGTTGGCCACGGTGAGCAGCTGGGGGGCGCCGAAGATGGCGGTGCCGTCGGTCGGCTGGCGGCCAATGAAGCTGCCGTCCTCACGCGAGAGGGCATGCAGGAAGCCCTGGTAGTCGCCGGCGATCACGGCGCGGCCCACTGAAGCCGGCGCGGAGACATTGCGATACAGCAGCTTCTCCTGTTTCCACAGGCTGGCCCCGCTGCCGCGCGATAGGGCAACCACGGCGGACTTTTCGTCGGTAAGGAAAATGTAGCGCTCATCCAGGGTCAGGCCGGCGGAACTCGACAGGTCGCGGGTCCACAGCGGCTGGCCGTTGTTGGAATCAAAGCAGCCGGCGCGCCCCTGAAAAGCCACCGTGCAGATTTCGCGCCCGCTCAGGATCGGCGTACTGGTCACATCGGCGATGCGCTCCAGCTCGGTCGTTCCCTTGGACTGGGCCACGGTCGCTTCCCAGCGCACCGTGCCGTTGGTGAGCGACAGGGCCACCATCTTGCCGCCGGGAAACCCGACGTAGGCCTGGCCCAGCGAGGCCGACATGCCGCCGGTGTTGCGCAACACCAGCGCCGGTGGCGGCCGCTGGAATACCCACTGGCGCTTGCCGTCGGCCACGCTGAAGGCGAAGATGCGATTGTCGTTGCTGCGCACCAGCACTTCGCGGTCGGTTACCAGCGGGCGCCCCAGCACTTCGCTGGAAACCTGGGTGCGCCACTTCTCGCGGCCCTTGTCGTCGAACGCCAGCACCTCGCCCTTCACAGTGGCCACCACGACCAGTTCGTCGGATGCGCCCACACCGGCCGACAGGCCGGCACGGTCGGCCGTGACGCGCCAGCGGGGCGCCCCGGTCTGCGCATCGAATGCGGCCAGGCTACCATCGGCACCGGCGGCATAGACGGTATTGCCCACGATGGCGGGTGTGAACACATAGACGCCGCCGCCGCCCACCGAGGCGCTCCACGCGCGCGTCATGGGAAGGGTGGGCTTGATTTCAGTCAGCTCGTTGGGCTTGTTGGTCGAGCTGGAGCCGAACCAGTTCAGCGGGTTCATGCTGCTCGTGCTGAACGAGGAGCAGCCCGCCATCAGCAGGGGAAACGCGACGGCGGCCAGCCACGGCCGTGACCGGGAAATGCCCATCATCATGAAGCCGCTTTCGTGGCAGGTACCTTGCCGCCCGCCAGTTCCAGCTTGAGCTGCAGCATCTGGCGGATCGGGTTCTTGTCGTCCGACTTCAGATAGGCATCCTCCCAGGCGGCGCGCGCATCCGCGGTCTTGCCCTGGGCCAGCAGGATATCGCCCTTGCGGTCGAGGTAAACCGCGTCGAAGGCCGCCGGATGAGCCGCTTCAAGCAGCTTCAGGCCCTCGTCATAGGCCTTCTCGTCGAGCAGGAGGCCGGCCAGGCGCACCCGCGCTACATTGCGCAGGTCGTCGTCCTTGCCGGAATCGACAATCCATTGCAACTGCGCCTTGGCTGCCTTGGCGTCGCCGGCGTCGCTTTGCACCTTGGCGTTGAGCAACGCGGCAAGGGGCGCGAACGTGCTGCGCGGATATTTCTCCAGGATCTGCCCGGCCACCTCCTGGCTTTTCGCCTTGTCCTTGGCCGCTGCCACGACGGTCAGCTGGTCATACAGGGCGAAACCGGCCGCGCTTTGGGCGCGCTGGTAGCTGGTCCAGGTGAAATAGCCGGCGATGATCAGCGCCACCAGGGTGACGGCGGTCAGCACCAGGTTGCCGTAGCGGTTCCACCAGGCCTTCAACTCCGCCAGTTGTTCCTGTTCTTCGAGGTCCAATGCCGCCATGTTCAGCTTTCCAGTTCTTCAGGGAATAGTTCAATGATGCGCGCGGCCAGGCCGGCCGCCGCGATACGCTGCTGCTCGGTTTCGCCGCGCAGGTGTTTGAGAGTCGCTTCGCCCGCGGCCAGTTCCTCGTCGCCGATGATCACGGCGAATTCGGCGCCACTGGCGTCGGCCTTTTTCATCTGCGACTTGAAAGAGCCGCCGCCACAGTGCAGCACCACTTCGAGCCCGGTGGAGCGCAATTGTTCCGCAAGCCTGAAAGCATAGCGCGCCGACTCCTGCGGTTTGGCGCTTTGGTGCACCACGTAGACATCGCAGCGCGAGACGCCCGACAGCGCACCGGTTTGCTTGACCAAGTCGACCAGGCGCTCGACGCCGATGGCAAATCCAACCGCGGGCTCGCTCTTGCCGCCGAACAGTTCGATCAGGCCGTCATAGCGCCCGCCACCGCAGATGGTGCCCTGGGCGCCAAGCTGGTCGGTGATCCATTCGAACACCGTCAGATTGTAATAATCCAGCCCGCGCACCAGGCGTGGGTTGATGGTGTAGGCGATACCGGCGTCGCGCAGGTAGGCCTGCAGTTCCTCGAAATGCGCCTGCGATTCGGCGCCAAGGCGCTGACTCAGGCGCGGCGCGTCATTGACCATCGCCTGCATGGCCGGGTTCTTGGTATCAAGAATGCGCAGCGGGTTGCTGTGCAGGCGGCGCCTGGCGTCTTCGTCCAGCACATCGGCATGCGCGCTGAAATAGTCGATCAGCGCCTGGCGGTGCGCGGCGCGCTCGGCCGGGCTGCCCAGGCTGTTGATCTCCAGGCGCACGTCGGTCAGCTTCAAGTCGTCCCACAGGCGCTTGAGCATCACAATCAGTTCGGCATCCACATCCGGCCCGGCAAAACCCATGGCCTCGACGTCGATCTGGTGGAACTGGCGATAGCGGCCGCGCTGCGGCTTCTCGTGACGGAACACCGGGCCCATCGAAAACACACGCTGCGGGCCATTGTAGAGAATGCTGTGTTCAACCGCCGCGCGCACGATGCCGGCGGTAAATTCCGGACGCATGGTGAGTTCGTCGCCGTTCAGCCGGTCGGTGAAGGAAAACATCTCCTTTTCGACAATGTCGGTAACCTCGCCGATGCCGCGCCGGAACAGCGCGGTCTGCTCCAGCACCGGGGTGCGGATGTTGCGGTAGCCGTACGAGGCCAGCCAGCCATGCAAATGCGCTTCGAGTGCCTGCAACAAGCCCGCGTCTTCCGCGAGGAAGTCGTTCATGCCTTTCACCGCCTGCAGCTTCACGGGCTTTTTCGCTTCCTGATTCATTTCCTTGCTTCTTTTATACCGGCACCGAGGCGCCGTATCTATTCTTCACGTACTCATCGACGATCACCTGGAACTCCTCGGCGATACGCTCGCCTTTCAGGGTCACGCTATGGGCGCCGTCGACGTAGACCGGCGCCACCGGGCTCTCGCCGGTGCCCGGCAGGCTGATGCCGATGTTGGCGTGCTTGGATTCACCCGGGCCGTTGACCACGCAGCCCATCACGGCCACGTGCATCTCTTCCACGCCGGGGTATTGCGTCTTCCAGACCAGCATCTGGCGGCGCAGGTAGGCCTGGATGTCGGAGGCGAGGGTCTGGAACACCGTGCTGGTGGTGCGCCCGCAACCCGGGCAGGCGATCACCAGGGGCGAGAAGGAACGGAAGCCCATGGTCTGCAGCAACTCTTGCGCGACCACCACTTCACGGGTGCGGTCCCCACCCGGCTCGGGCGTGAGCGAAATGCGGATGGTGTCGCCGATGCCTTGCTGCAGCAGCACGGAAAGCGCCGCGCTGGAGGCGACGATGCCCTTGCTGCCCATGCCGGCCTCGGTCAGGCCCAGGTGCAGCGGATAGTCGCAGCGCCGCGCCAGCTCGGTGTAGACCGAGATCAGGTCCTGCACCCCGCTCACCTTGGCGGAAAGGATGATGCGGTCGCCGGCCAAGCCCAGTTCCTCGGCGCGCTGCGCGCTGCCGATCGCCGAGACGATCAGCGCTTCGCGCAGGACCTCGTCAGCATCCTTGGGTTGCGCCAGCTTGGCGTTCTCGTCCATCAGGCGGGTGGAGAGCTCCTGGTCCAGGCTGCCCCAGTTCACGCCGATGCGCACCGGCTTGTCGTACCTGCAGGCGACTTCGATCATCTGCGCGAAGTTGTCCTCGCGGCGCGAACCCTTGCCGACGTTGCCGGGGTTGATGCGGTATTTCGACAGCGCCTGCGCGCAATCCGGATAGGCGGTGAGCAGCTTGTGGCCGTTGAAATGGAAGTCGCCCACCAGGGGCACATCCACGCCCATCTTGTCGAGTTGCTCGCGGATCGCCGGCACGGCGGCGGCGGCTTCGGCGCTGTTGACGGTGATGCGCACGACTTCGGAGCCGGCACGCGCCAGTTCTTTGACCTGGATGGCGGTGCCGATGGCGTCGGCGGTGTCGGTATTGGTCATCGACTGCACCATTACCGGTGCGTTGCCGCCCACCAGAACTTCGCGGGTGCCGTGGCGGATGACGGTCTGGCGGCTGTTGCGCCGGGGAGCGATGGACATGATCGGACTCACTTCAGTTGCATGCGCGCAACCGTCTCCTTGATGTAGGGCTTGAGATCGACTTCGCTGCCGCGGTAGAACAGCTTGACGCCCTGCGCGTTGCCGATCACGAAATCAAATGGGGGCTGGCCGTCCACCCAGGCTTCGGTGCCGGACGGGCTTTGCCTGGAAAACACCACCTGGCCGCCGGCCTGGCGGATCTCGGTCCAGGATTCCGCGGTAAACACCAGGCGGATCTTGCCGCTGCCCTTGGCAGCATCAGCGGATTTGTCCGCGCCTTTGTCTTGCCCTTTGTCCTGCCCCTTATCCGCCCCCTTCCCCCCTTCCGCCTTGGGAGCGTCCGCCTTGGCGGGGACGGCGGCCGCGCCCGGAACAACCGGTGCGGGAACCGGCGCGCTCACGGCCGCTCCCGAAGTGGCGGGCGCAGCCGCACCTTCGCTCCCGCTAGCCATCGGGGTGATGTTGGGCGGAGCCATCGGCGCGGTAGTCGCGGTATTCGACGCCGGCGCCGGCTGGCTGACCGAATCGGGCGCCTGCCACTGGAACAGGGCGAAACCACCCAGCCCGACCACCGCGACCAGCATCGCCACCAACCAGGGCCAGGCGCTGCCGCCGGCGGAGTTGTTGCGCATCGGAAAGCGTTGCGGTGTCGCGGTCAGGCTTTGCAATTGCACCGTGCTGGGGCCAGCTTCGAGGGCAGCGGCTCGCTCCAGCGCGCCGACCAGCACGTCGGCATCCATGCCAAGCAGCTTGGCATAGCTGCGCACGAAGCCGCGCACAAACGTGAGGCCGGGCAGCGCGGCCATGTTGTCGGACTCCAGCGCATCGATCTGGCGCGGCGCGAACTTCAGGCGCTGCGCCACGTCGATCACCGACAGGCCTTGTTGTTCCCGCGCGGCGCGAAGCTGCTCGCCGACCGTCGGTTCCGGTTCGTGTGCCTGCGCCTGCCCCGCGCCCTCAATGGCGCCTTCAGGCTGGTTATTCGCTTCCGTCACTCAAACTGTCCCTGCTGGAGCCGCAGATACTCGGGCGAATCGGGATAGCGCCGCCGCAATTGCGAGGCGAAACTCGATTCGGACGCACGGTCGCCGGCCTTGCGCTCAATGCGCAGGGCCAGCCACAGCGAGGCCGCGGACGGTTCATAACTCTTGTTCAGGCGGTCGATATAAAAGCGCGCCTTCTCCACATCGTTGCGCTTGTAGTAAAGATCGCCCAGTCGTATCAGCGTGGAGGGGTTGCCCGGCTCCAGGCTGAAGGCCTTGCGATAGTAATCCTCCGCGGCCACCACATCGTTGATCTTCTCCGAGCAGATGCCGGCATTGAGATACGGCTTGACCGGCGTGGGATATAGCGGATTTTTCAGCGCCTGCATGAACTGCGGAATCGCCAGGCGCTCGCGCTGGGTCTGGCACAGGAACCAGCCGTAGTTGTTCAGGGTGTCCGAATCGCTGGGGGCGATCGACAGCGCGCGGCGGAACGCATCGTCCGCCTTGGCGTTGTCGCCCAGGTCCATGTTGATCAGGCCCAGCACGTTGTAGGCCTGGAAGTAGTCGGACCTCGAGTTCAGCGCGATGCGGACTTCTTCCAGCGCCACGGCCATCTGGCCGCGCTGGAAGTAGCCAAAGGCCAGCTCGGTATGCACCTTGGCGCTTTCCAGCGGATCGCCAAAGCTGCGTCCGTCGGACAAGCTCACACCGCGCTCGCTGCGCGGGCCGCCGGTATTGTCAGGCATGCCCGGCTGCCTGCCTCCCTGGTTCGCACAGGCGCCCAGCAAGACCATGATGCCCACGGCGGCGACCGCGTTTCGTCCCGCGGTGGCGGCGGAACTCAAAGCGCGAAGTGCTTGACGCATCGGTGTGTCTCCCTCTGTATTTCGGTTATGCAGCCCTACAGGCCGGCAGGCGCGGGAACGGCGCCGCGCTGCAGGCGAATCACACGTTTGGTACGGTCCGCCACTTCGCCGGCAAGCTGGCCGCAGGCGGCATCGATGTCGTCACCGCGGGTCTTGCGCGTGGTGGTGACGATGCCGGCATTCATCAGTATCTCCGCGAAGGCGCGAATGCGCGCCGGGTCGGAACGCTGGAACTGCACAGGCACATCGCCGACCGAAAACGGATTGAACGGAATCAGGTTGAACTTGCACGGGACGTCGCGTACGAGCTCGATCAGTTCACGCGCATGCCCGGGCAGGTCGTTGACCCCGGAAAGCATGATGTATTCGAAGGTGATGAAATCGCGCGGCGCCTTTTCCAGATAGCGCCGGCAGGCGGCCATCAACTCTTTCAACGGATACTTGCGGTTCAGCGGCACCAAGGTATCGCGCAGCGCATCGTTGGAGGCGTGCAGCGAGACGGCCAGAGCCACCGGGCAGGCATCGCGCAAGCGGTCGATCATCGGCACCACGCCGGAAGTCGAGACGGTGACGCGACGGCGCGACAGGCCGTAGGCGTTGTCGTCCAGCATCAGCTTGAGCGCGGCGACGGTATTGTCGAAATTGAGCAGGGGCTCGCCCATGCCCATCATCACCACGTTGGTCACCGGGCGCAGGTTGCCGCGCAGGCTGTCATCGTCAGGCTTGTCCGTGACAATTCCCTCAGGCGTGTAGCGGGCGCCACCGGATTCGCGCAACAGTTTGTTGGCCAGCCAGAGCTGGCCGATGATCTCGGCCACGGTCAGGTTGCGTGAAAACCCCTGCTTGCCGGTGGAACAAAACGCGCAATCCACCGCGCAGCCCGCCTGGGTGGAAACGCACAGGGTACCGCGGTCATCCTCGGGGATGAACACGGTCTCGATGGCGTTGCCGCTGTTCACATCCAGCAGCCATTTGCGCGTACCGTCGGAGGCGACGTTGTCGCGGATCACCGGCGGCAGCGCAATTTGCGCCTCGCTTTCCAGCTTGGCGCGCAGGCTCTTGGCCAGGTCCGTCATGGCGCCGAAATCGGCGACCTGCGACTGATGCATCCACTTCATTACCTGCTTCGCGCGGAACGGCTTTTCGCCGTGCGCGCTGAACCACGCGGCCAGTCCTTGCGCGTCGTAGTCCAGCAGGTTGGTGGGCGTATGCGTCGTCATGACAGCGTGGCCTAGCTTGGCCTACAAGCTTAGCGCGAGTAGACGTTGAGCGCCGGGAAGAAATAGGCGATCTCGACCTTGGCAGTCTCGGCGGCGTCGGAACCGTGCACGGCGTTGGCGTCGATGCTGTCGGCGAAGTCGGCGCGGATGGTGCCCTTGTCGGCCTTCTTCGGATCGGTGGCGCCCATCAGGTCGCGGTTCTTCAGGATGGCGCCTTCGCCTTCCAGCGCCTGGACCATCACGGGACCGGAGATCATGAAGTCGACCAGGTCCTTGAAGAAGGGACGTTCCTTGTGCACGGCGTAGAAGCCTTCCGCCTCGGCGCGCGACAGATGGATCATGCGCGACGCGATGATCTTCAGCCCGGCGCCTTCAAAACGTTGATAAATCTTGCCGATGACGTTTTTTGCCACTGCGTCGGGCTTGATGATCGAGAGAGTGCGCTCGATGGCCATTTTCGAAAAACTCCAAATAAATTAAGGTTTTGAGACGGGAAACTTAACCTAGAATTATAGCAAAAGCAGCATCATTTTGCTGATTTGCTTGTAAATATGCCTGTTTCGGGTGATCGGCGCATGACCAACCGGCCCAACGCGAGGCCGCCGGCCCCTCCGGTCGCCCTCAGATGGGGTTGCCGGCACCGTTTTCCAGCCGCAGCCATCCCTTCAACCGGGTCACGCACATGCCCTCGTGCTCCCAGCGCAGGCGCGTATCGTTGCTGCTTTCCCGTACTGCGCGCACCAGGGCCGCCAGGCGCGCTTCGGAGGGCTGGCGCAGGCCGGCCCGCTCGAGCCAGCGCCGCAAGGCGTTTTTCAGGCGGGCGTCATCGCCACGCTTCAGGGTCTCGACCAGCAACGCATCGCCGTCGGCCGCCGCCGCGAGATCGAGGTCGGCCAGCGCATCGAGCAGTTGCGCCGCCTCGGCCTGATGGCGCGCCGCCCGCCCCAGGGTTTCCGCCGGCGCGGGAAAGCCCTCGCGCAGGCGCGGCATCACCTGGTTGCGCAGGAAATTGCGTTTCAGGCGATCGTCCTGGTTGCTTTCGTCCTCGATCCAGCCCCAGGCCCGGGAAGCGGCGTATTGCGCCAGGGTGTCGCGGGAAAATTCCAGCAGCGGACGCAGCAGCCAGGGGCGCGGCGCGCCCCCCGAAAGCGGCTTGAGCAGCGGCATGCCGGCCAGCCCCTTGGGGCCGGCGCCGCGCAGCAATTGCAGCAGGACGGTTTCCGCCTGGTCGTCGGCGTGATGCGCAAGGGCGATCACGTCGGCGCCGGTTTCGGCAAAAGCCTGATGGCGGGCGCGGCGCGCCTCCTCCTCCAGGCTGGTGCGCGGCGCGCGGTTCACCGTGACATGCGCCACGCGCAAAGGCACGCGCAGGTGGCTGCATACGGCCGCGCAATGCTGCTCCCAGGCGTGCGCGTTCGGACTCAATCCATGATGTACGTGCAGGGCACTCAGCGCAACGCCCTCTTCCTTGCACAGGACCGCCAGCGAGTGCAGCAGGACGGTCGAATCCAGTCCTCCGGAAAATCCGGCACAGACAGAGGGAGGTGCTCCGAGCACGGCATTCGCGGCGCGCAAGCCGGCACGAACCGCCGCCTGGATGGCGGCGCCCGCGCCCGCGGGGGAATCAGGCAGGCTGTTCCTCAAACTTGCCGTACTGCATCAGGCGCTCGTAGCGCGCCTTGAGCAGCTTGTCGGTGGACATGTCGGCGAGCTGGCGCAGCGTGTCGGCCAGGGCCTTCTTCACGTTCTGCGCGGCCAGGGCCGGATCGCGGTGCGCGCCGCCTTGCGGCTCGGTGATGATCTTGTCGATCAGGCCCAGGGTCTTCAGGCGCGGCGCGGTGATGCCGAGAATCTCGGCGGCCTCGGGCGCCTTCTCGGCACTCTTCCAGAGAATCGAGGCGCAGCCTTCGGGCGAGATCACCGAGTAGGTGGCGTATTGCAGCATCATCACCGCGTCGCCCATGGCGATCGCCAGCGCGCCGCCCGAGCCGCCCTCGCCGATCACCGTGGTGATGATGGGCACGCGCAGCTCGGCCATTGCGTACAGATTGTGGCCGATCGCCTCGCTCTGGCCGCGCTCTTCCGCGCCGATGCCGGGGTAGGCGCCGGGGGTATCGACGAAGGTGAACAGGGGCAGCTTGAATTTCTCGGCGGTGCGCATCAGGCGCAGAGCCTTCCGATAACCTTCGGGACGCGGCATGCCGAAGTTGCGCAGGGTGCGTTCCTTGATGTCGCGGCCCTTCTGGTGGCCGATCACCATGCAGGCCTGGCCGTTGAAACGCGCCAGGCCGCCGACCACGGAGGGATCGTCCGCGTAGGAACGGTCGCCGTGCAATTCGTGGAAGTCGGTGAACATCGCCTCGATATAGTCCAGCGTGTAGGGGCGCTGCGGGTGGCGGGCCACCTGCGAAATCTGCCACGGCGAGAGCTTGGCGTAGATCTCCTTGGTCAGGCCCTGCACCTTCTTTTTCAGGCGGTCGATCTCTTCCGAAATGTCGACGGCGGAATCGTCCTGCACATAGCGCAGCTCTTCGATCTTCGCTTCGAGTTCGGCGATCGGTTGTTCAAAATCCAGGAATGTAGTTTTCATGAATCGTCCGGGCCGCAGCCTGGTGATGTTGATTTGTGGCCGCAGTTTACCTCATGAAACCGTCCGGCCCGGCCGGCGATTTCACGCGGCCGGCACCAAGCGAACCCAGGGCCGGCCTTTTACCTGCTCAGTAGGATATCGCCAGCGGATCGAGGGCGTGCCACATGTACCAGGTGCCGACCGAGCGCCACGGAGCCCAGTTCTCCCCGACTTCGCGCAACTCGCTGCGGGTGAGCTTCTCGCCGCCGAAATAGTGCAGGCTGACGGCTTTCTGCAAGCCGACGTCGTCGGCCGGAAAAACATTGGGCCGCATCAGGTTGAAGATCAGGAACATCTCCGCGGTCCAGCGACCGATGCCGCGGATATCGGTCAGCGCGGTGATCACCGTCTCGTCGTCCAGCGCCTGCCAGTCCTCGATGCTCACACCGCCCTGCTTGAAGTGGGCGGCCAGGTCGAGAATGTATTCGGCCTTGCGCTGCGACAGGCCGCAGGCGCGCAGCTTGTCCATTTTGATGCGCGCGACCTTGGCGGGCGTGAATTCGGTGACCGAGGCGAACAGGCGTCCCCAGATGGCCTCGGCGGCCTTCATGGAAATCTGCTGGCCGATGATGGAGCGCGCCAGCGTCAGGAAGGGGTCGCCACGGCTTTCCAGGCAGGCCCCCTCGTACTTGGGGATGACCCGGCGCAGCACGCGGTCGCAGCGCATCAGTTCGCTCTTGGCGTCGTCCCAGTAGGCGGGCATCTGACAGGGCCGGGTTGTTTTTTTCGCACTCATGCGGCGCGCGCGACGGGAAAATTGATCAACAGATTCTGCGGCTTCATCCGCACCTCGTTATTTGGGCTCATCGCCAGCGCGAGGATCACCGGGCCATCGGGCATTCCGGGCGGCAGATTGCCGCCAGCGGCGCCGATGCGCAATTCCATCAGCGCAAGCAGGCGTTGCTGCTCGTCCTGCGCCAAAGGGTCGCCATTATAGAGGCGATTGAGCATCGTTGTCGCCTCCCGGTCCAGCCCGATGAACCAGCCCATGCGCGCGGCCTCGATACGCCGCAGCGGGCGCACCGAAACGGGCAGCGCGAAGAAATGGGTCAGCCACTTCTCGATCACGGTGCAAAACGCCCCCAGCGCGGCGCGGCCATAGGAAAGGTCGATGGCGGTATCGTGGCGTTCGTCGCGCTCCCAGTAGAGCGCGGCGTTGCCGGTATCGAGCACGTCAAGCTGCACCGCCGCCAGGGGTGTCCGCGCCTCCGCGATCAATCGCCCCAGATCGCCGAACCGGCTGCCCTCGCGGGCGCGGGCAGCCTGCATCTCGACCGTCTCCAGGTCAGCCAGCAGCAGGTGCCCATCGCTCGCGTGAGCGCGCTGCTCGCGAAAGAACAGTTCGCCGGCGCGCGCCTCCAACGGGTCGTCCACGCCTTCGAGCAGGTGCCGCACGATGACGTGCGCCAATTGCTCCGCAAACAGCGGCGGCAGATGGTGGGCGGCGAAATCGCGCGCGCCGCCGTCCGGCGCCACGAACAGGGACGAGTACGCCGCCTCGATGCTGTCATGCGCCAGCAGGTGGGCGCGAAAACGCAGGACCACCCGGTAGTTGTCGCGCGCATCCGCATCCGCGAGCGCGGCCAGGTCGGCTTCGGAGACCTCGGCGCGCGGGTCCGCCTGCAGGCGGGCAAACAGCGTACGCTCGGCGGCGCAGGACTCGGGCACCGGCGCCACTTCGGGCCGGGCGAAAAAAGCGCGGATGAAGTCGTCGGTGAGATGCAGCCGGCCGGCGGCGTCCGCGTCAAGCAAATGGAAGCCGGAATGCCGCCAGAAATCGGGCATGGAAGGATCGGATCGGGTTGTTGATTCGGGATGGGCGGGTTATAGTATCGCAAGAGGAGAATCACAGGCCGCGCCTTGGGCGCAAGCGGGGCGCGACTGTAGACGCCCAAGTGCAAAGGGATGGGCGGGCCGCGAGAAGAATGATCTACGAATACGCCAGCGCCGAGAACATCGGGGATCGCAAGGAACAGCAGGACCGGGTCGCCGTCAAGGCGCACGCGGCCAGCGAGAATATCGTGCTCGCCGTCTTGGCCGACGGCATGGGTGGGCATATGGGCGGCGCGCTCGCCTCGCAGGCGGTGATCGACGCGGTCCTGCCGGCATTCGAGAAATTCAACCCGGGCAAGGATGTGCCCAAGGATTGCCTGCGCACCATGATCCTGGCCGCGCACGACAAGGTGGCCGCTGCCGGCCAGGGCTACCAGCGCGACCCGCGCGCCACTGCCGTGGTGGCGATGGCCGGTCCCGAGCGCATCGTCTGGGCCCACTGCGGCGACTCCCGGCTCTATCTGTTCCGCGAGGGCAAGTTCGTCAAACGAACCGACGACCATTCGCTGGTGGAAATCCTGTTCCAGCAGGGCAAGATCACCGAAGCGGAGATGCTCACCCACCCGGAGCGCAGCCGCCTGTTTTCCAGCCTGGGCGGGGACGAGCCGCCGGCGATCGTATTCGGCAGCCTGGAAGACCCCGAACCCTCCGACACGGTCTTGCTCGCCTCGGACGGCCTGTGGGCGTACTTCGAGCCGTTCGAGCTGGCCCAGCTGGTCAGCTACCGCACCCTGCCCGATGCCTGTGACCGCCTGATCGCGCTGGCGCGCAAGCGCGCCCTGGGCAATGGCGACAATATTTCCGTGGCCCTGGTGCGCAAGCCCCAGCCGGCCGGCAAGCGCAGCCTGCTGGGCGCGCTGTTCGGCGGCAAGGCCTCGGCACAGCCTTCGCCGCTGGAAGATGCGCGCCGCTACGTACAATACGTGCTGACCCACATCGAGGGTTTCGACGGCAGCATCCTGGCCGACCAGGCCGAGGAATGCGCTTCTCCCGAGGAGATGGTCAGCCTGATCAGCGGCTGCGAATCTGCCCTGGAAGAGCGCATGGGGGCGGAAGAATCAGAACTTTTTGCCCGCCGGGCTTATGAGCTGCTGGCTTAAGGCCGGGATTGAGGGGGAAGTATGGCGGAACAGGACAAGGAAGCGAGCCCCGGCGGCGCCAGCAAGGCGCCTGAACCCTCGTATAGCCAGATTCAAAAAGCCGCCGAGCTTCTGAAGATCAGACGCTTCGCGCAGTCCGGCGGCATGGCTGCCGCGGAAGTGGTCCCGCCCGCCAGCGCGCCAGTGGTGCCAGCAGCCGCTGTTGCACCCAGCCCGGCTCCCGTGGCCGCGGCGCCTGCTCCTGTCCCCCAGCCAGCAGCGGTGGCGGCGCCGGCTGTCTCGATTGAGCCAGCAGCGGCGCCCGCTGCGACGCCGGTACCTGCCGCATCGCCCGTTGCATCGCAGCCCGTTACACCCCAGCTCGCCGCATCCCAGCCCGCCGCCGCTCAGCCCGCCAACGAGCATGGCCCATCGATGGCCGAACCGGTTTCGCTGGCTGCGCCACCCGCGGCCATTGCGGCGGTGCGCGCGGCAGCGCCAAAGCCGGCACCCGTCGCGGCGCCGGTGAAGATGGCGGCAGCGCAAGGCAATAGCGGCACGGTCGCGCATCCTGAAGCCCAGGCAGCCGCTGCCAATGCCGAACCCTCGTTGCCGGAGGACTACGCCGAATTGAAGCGCCAGGCCCTGGCCAAGGCGCAGGCACAGATGCCGCAGGAGTCGCGCCTGGCGCTACCGGTAGGCACCAGCCTGCAGGAATACAACGTCGAGTGGACCCTGGGCATCGGCGGCTTCGGCATCACCTACCTGGCGCTGGACACCAACCTCGAGGCCGAGGTGGCGATCAAGGAATACTTTCCCAGCGACATGTGCGCGCGGGACGCGGGCGGCAAGGTGCGCATCAAGGCAGCCGATGAAGAGCCCGCCTTCAAGGAGGGGCTGGACAAATTCCTCAAGGAATGCCGCACGCTCGCCAACTTCAAGCATCCGAACGTGGTGCGGGTGTCGCGCTTTTTCCAGGCCAACAATACGGCCTACATGGTGATGGATTACGAATCCGGCGAGTCCTTCAAGGACTGGCTGGCGCAGCGCAAGACCATCGACGAGGTCTTGCTGCTGAAGATGATCCAGCCTTTGCTTGACGGCCTGGACGTGGTGCACAAGGCGGGCTTTTTGCACCGTGACATCAAGCCGGCGAACATCTTCGTGCGCAAGGACGACAGCATGGTGCTGCTCGATTTCGGTGCCGCGCGCCATGCCGTGGGCTCGCGCAGCCGCAGCCTGACCACCATTGTCACGCCCGGCTACGCGCCCTTCGAGCAGTATCACTCGCACGGCAAACAAGGTCCGTGGACCGACCTGTACGCTTTTGGGGGCATGCTCTACTGGGTGATCACCGGCGCCAAGCCGGTGGAGGCGCCCGCGCGCATCAAGAATGACGCCATGGTGCCTGCCTCCAAGGCCGGTGCGGGGCGCTACAGCCCTTCCCTGCTGGCGGCGGTCGACTGGGCCCTGGTGCCGGACGAAAACAAGCGCCCGCAGTCGGTCGCCGAGTTCAAGGCCGCGCTGACGGCGGCAACGCCGGTGACCGTGCCGATACAGCAGGCAGCCCCGCCAGCCACGCCCAAGCCGCTGCCCAGTACCTCGATCAAGGTGCCGCCCAAGGACGAGAGGGAAAAAACCGGGGACGCGAAGAAATGGTGGAAACCCTGGTGAGCGAAGTAATTTCGTCCCTGGCCTGACATGCCTTGATGTAAAGAGACCGCCTGCGAGGCGGTCTCTTTCGTTCAGTTCAGGCCAGGCCGAGGAAGCGCTGCGCGTTGCCGCCCAACATCTTCTGTTTGGCGCCCTCGCTGAACGCCGACGTGCGGATCAGCTTGCCGATCGACAACTCGCCGAGCGGGAACGGGTAGTCCGAACCGAGCATCACCCCCCCCTCGCCCATCACCTCGACCAGCAGGCGCAGACTGCGCGGGTCGAACACCGCCGAGTCCACCGAGAAGCGGTCCAGGTAGTGGCTGGGCGGATGCTTGGAGACGCCCCGCGCGATATCGCGGTTGTGCCAGGCATTTTCCAGGCGCCCCAACAGGAAGGCGAAGCTGCCGCCACCGTGGGCAAAACAGATGCGCAGGTCCTTCGGCAGCTTGTCGAAGGACCCGCCCAGGATCATCGCGACGATCGATAGCTGGGTCTCGGCCGGCATGGAGACGGTCCAGGCCATCATATGCCTGGCGGTGCGCACTCCGCCTATCATGTCCCAGGGGTGTACCAGCACCGCCGCGCCTTCGTGCGCGCAATGGGCGAGGAAGCGCACCAGGCCCTCGTCGTCGAGGTCACGGTCGCCAACGTGATTGCCGATCTGCACACCGAGGTGGCCGGCCTTCATCGCGCGGGTTAGTTCCTTGCAGGCCAGGTCGATGTCCTGCAGCGGCACCTGGGCCAGCGCCTTGAGGCGCCCACCGCTGCGCGAGCACATCTCCAGCGCGGCGTCGTTGAAAATGCGCGCGCATTCCATCGCCTCCTCCGGCTTGCGCATATAGGCGAACAGCACCGGCGTGGCGCACATCACCTGCATGTCGATGCCGTCGCGGTCCATCTCTTCCAGGCGCTTGCTGACATCCCAGCAGGCGGAGTAGACCGGGCGGAATTCCTTCTTGCCGATCATCACCATCGCCTTGCCGGCTTCCAGATGCTTCATCCAGGGCCAGTCGGGCGTGCCGAATTTCTGCTCCAGGTCGGGCCAGGTCTCGGGGAAAAAATGCGAATGAATGTCGATGACGGGCATGACCCAGTTCCTTGCAGCGAGAGTCTTGCGGCACGCGTGGTGCCGCTATATATAGGGGATCAACCTTTGCCCGGGTGCACCACACCGCAAGCCTTGCAGGTGCGCGACTCGGTGCTCGCATAGAACGCCTCGAACAGCGGCGGCAGGTCCTTGACGATGCTCTTGAGTTGCACCTCGACGCGATGCACCAGCTTGCCGCAATCCAGGCAATACCACTCGAAACCGTCCTTCACGCCCTCGGGCCGCGTGCGCTCGATGACGATGCACATGCTGCCCTCTTCCGGGCGCTGCGGCGAATGGCGCACGTGAGGGGGGAGCAGGAACATCGCGCCCTCCTTGAGTTCCACCGTGCCCGGCTTGCCCTGCTCACCGATGATGTTGAGCGAGGCGTTGCCCTTGAACTGGTAGAAAAACTCTTCGTAGGGGTCGTCGTGGAAATCGGTGCGCCTGTTCGGCCCGCCGACCACGGTGACGATGAAGTCGGTATCGCGCCAGATCTGCTGGTTGCCCACCGGGGGCTTGAGTAGATGCTGGTTGTCCGCAATCCATTGCGGGAAATTGAGCGGTGGCAGCATCCTGTTCCCGCCTATTTCGCCAGGGGTTTATCGGGAGTCTGCGGAGCAGCGAGCGGCCTATACGCAGTGGCCTTGATCTCGATGCGCAGGTGCGGGTGCGGCAGCGCATGCACCGCCACCGTGGTCCGCGCCGGGCCGCTGTAATCGAAGAACTCGCCATAGACCTCGTTGTAGCCACCGAAGTCGTTCATGTCGACCAGGAAACTGGTGACGTCGACGCAATCGGAAAGTTCGGCGCCCGCGGTCTTGAGAATGTCGCGGATATTTTCGATCACCGCACGGGTCTGCTCGCGGATGTCCAGCTTCATGGTGCCGGCCGCGTCCGCGCTGGCACCGGCGAAGGTGTTGTCGGCGCGGCGCGAACTGGTGCCGGAAACATAAATGAAATCACCCGCGCGCTTGTAGTGCGGATACTTGCCGCGCGGCTTGGCCTTACCCTCGATGACTTGCGAACTCATGATTCCTTATTGCTCCGCGACGTGTTGCTTGAAGAATTCCAGGGTGCGCTGGCGCGCTTCCCTGGCGGAATCCGCGTGGTAGGAGCCGCGCTGGTCGCAGTTGAAGCCGTGGTCGGCGTCGTAGGTGAAGACCTGCTGGTCCGGGTGCCTGGCCTTGACCTTGGCCACGCCTTCCATCGGAATATAGCTGTCCTTCTCGCCGAAGTGCAGCATCACCGGCACCTTCGGTTGCTCGTCGGCCACGTCCGGAATGCCGCCGCCATAGTAAGGCGCCGAAGCGGACAGCCCATTGACGCGCGCCGAACTCATCCACGCCAGGAAGCCGCCCCAGCAGTAGCCCACCACGCCGACCTTGCCCGCCTTGCCGGCTTCGCCCACGGCGGCCTGGATATCCTTGAGCGCATCCTCGGTCTTGGTGGCGGTCTTGTAGCCGAAGCCTTCCTGAATCTCGGGCATCGTATAGCCGATCTCGATGCCGGGGCGGATGCGGTCGAACAGCGCCGGCGCCAGGGCCAGGTAGCCGTGCGAGGCATAGTCGTCCGCCACTTTGCGGATGTGGTCGTTGACGCCGAAAATCTCCTGGATCACCACGATGGCGCCCTTGGGCGCGCCCGATGGCTCGGCCTTGTAGCAGGAAAACTTGTGGCCGTCGGCGGCCGTCAGTTGGATGGTGGTGCCCATATCGGTCTCTCCTGTGGAATGTGCTGGATGTTCTGAAACTGCTTCACGGGTGATGCGGTGCATCGCCATGCCCGGCTGCAATCCCGAGCCAAGTTCGTATACGATGCCGCTTGGCTCGATTGTAGCGCTCCTGACGCCGCGTACACAGCGCCAAACGCGCTTGAAACTGTAATCCACATGATTCCCGGCAGGCCCTCATGATCCATCTCCATGACATCCGCTATATCCGCCTGGGCACCCGCGACATCGAGGGAGCGACGCGCTACGCCACCTCCGTCCTCGGCCTGCAGATCGGCGCGCGCAGCGGCAACCCGAAGAACGGCGAGGCGGTGTATTTCCGCAGCGACGCGCGCGACCATACACTCGTATATTTTGACGGCGACCCGCGCGACCATACCGCGGGTTTCGAGGTCGACAGCATGGCCGAACTCGACGCGGCCGCCGCCAACCTGGAGGCCGAGCGCATCCCCTTCACTCGCGGCACCGAGGAGCAATGCGCGGCGCGGCGCGTCGAAGCCTTTGTCAACTTCCGCGACCCGACCGGCAACTCGATCGACCTGTGCGTGCGTCCGCACCACTCCGGCACACGCTACTTCGCCACCCGCGACGCCGGCATCACCGGCTTCTCCCACATCGGCCTGCGCACCACCGATGCCAGGCGCGACGAGCGTTTCTGGACCAACATACTCTCGGCCAAGGTTTCGGACCGCATCGGCGCTGCCCCCTTGCTGCGCATCGACGAGGTGCACCACAAGATCGCCCTCTTCCCCTCCACCTTCGCGGGCGTGCAGCATATCAACCACCAGGTCGCCGAAGTCGACGACATCATGCGCTCCTGGTACTTCCTCAAGGACCAAGGCGTGCGCATCGTATTCGGCCCCGGCCGCCACCCGACCTCGGGCGCGCGCTTTCTTTACTTCGAAGGCCCGGACGGCATGGTCTACGAGTACTCCTGTGGCGTGCGCATGGTTACCGACCCGGACGAGAAGCCGCGGCAGTTCCCGTTCACGCCGGAGTCCTTTTGCATGTGGGGCTCCAAGCCCGACATCCCGGAATTCCGTACCTGAAAAAAACAAACCCCGGCGATGCCGGGGTTTGTTTTCTGGAAGAACCGAATTACTTCTTCGACGCGCTGATCGCCGCCATGAAGTTGTCGAAACCGCCCTCGCACACGCGCGACCAGAGAATCTGCTCGTCGCGGAACTTGAGCCAGCTGTCGTAGATCTTCTTGAACTCCGGGCTCTTGGCGGACAGTTCGCCATACAGTTCATTGGCCGCCTTGAAAGAGGCTTCCATGATCGGGCGCGAAAAGCCGCGCAGTTGCGAACCACCGGCCACAAGACGCTTCAAAGCAGCCGGATTGCCCGCGTCGTACTTGGCGAGCATCCACTGGTTGGCCTCGGCACAGGCATTTTGCAGCGCGGCCTGGAAGTCCTTGGGCAATGCATCATAGTGCTTCTGGCCGACCCACAGGTGCAGGGAGGCCGAGCCTTCCCACCAGCCCGGGTAGTAGTAATACTTGGCGATCTTCTGCAGGCCAAGGCGTTCGTCGTCGTACGGCGCGACCCATTCGGCCGCGTCAATCACGCCCTTCTCGAGCGCGGCGTACAGGTCGCCGCCGCCGATCTGCTGCGGCACCACGCCCAGCTTGGAGAGCACCATGCCGCCCAGGCCGCCGATGCGCATCTTCAGGCCCTTCAGGTCGGCGACAGTCTTGATCTCCTTGCGGAACCAGCCGCCCATCTGCGCACCGGTGTTGCCGACCGGAATGCCGACCACGCCGTAGCTCTTGTAGAAATCGTTGAGGGCCTCATTGCCGCCACCCAGGTAAAGCCAGGCGTTCTGCTGGCGCGCGTTCATGCCGAAAGGCAGCGCGGTGCCGAAGCCGAAGGCCGGATTCTTGCCGATGTAGAAATAGCTCGCGCTATGGCCGCACTCGACCGTGCCGTTCTGCACCGCGTCGAGCACCTGCAGGGCGGGCACGATTTCGCCGGGACCGAACACCTGGATCTGAAAGCGGCCACTGGTGAGTTCGGCGACACGCTTGGACACCAGTTCGACCGCGCCGATCAGGGTGTCCAGGGTCTTGGGGTAGCTCGAGGCCAGGCGCCACTTGACGGTGGGCTGGGCCTGCGCCAGGGCTGGTGCGCTGGCGGCGGCCAGCACCCCGGCCACGCCGCCGTGTTTGATGAAATCTCTGCGTTGCATTTACTGCCTCCTCGCGAATACGCCGGCACTCCTCGCTGAGCCCGGCAAAAAATCCGTTTTTGTTGTTGCGGCCTCGCCAGCCGCCCCGCCATTGCTGCCTGTTTGCAGCTTAAGTTCCGTTGCTCACACCCCGACGTACTGATGCAGCAATTCGGGACGCGCACGCAGTTCCTCCGAACTGCCCGACCACACTACTTTACCTTTTTCCACGATGTGGTGGGCGTCGGCCAAGCGCAGCAGCGGGCCGATGTTCTTGTCGATCACCAGCACGGTCTGCCCGAGGCGCTTCAGTTCGGCCAGGCAGTCCCAGATCTCCTTGCGGATCAGCGGGGCCAGCCCTTCGGTAGCCTCGTCGAGGATCAGGAGCTTGGGGTTGGTCATCAGCGCGCGGCCGATCGCCAGCATCTGCTGTTCGCCGCCGGAGAGGTTGGAGCCGAGATTGCGCTCACGCTCTTTCAGGCGCGGGAACAGCGCGTAGACGCGCTCCAGGTTCCAGGGCGTGGGATTGGCGCAGCGATTGTTCGCGGTTGCCACCAGGTTCTCGCGCACGGACAGATTGGGGAACACCTGGCGCCCCTCCGGCACCAGGCCCAGGCCCAGTTGCGCGACGCGATAGGAAGCGAGGTGATGGATGTCGCTGCCGGCAAAACGCACCGCACCGCGCTTGGGCTTGATCAGGCCCATCATGGTCTTGATGGTCGTGCTCTTGCCCATGCCGTTGCGCCCGAGCAAGGTGGTGAACTCGCCCTGGCGCAGCACGAAGCGCATGCCGAACAGCGCCTGGCTGCTGCCGTAGTAAGTCTCGATGTCCGCGACTTCGAGCAGGGTCTCGCTCATATGGCCTCCTGCTGGTCGCCCAGATAGGCGTCCTTGACGTCCTGGTTGTTGCGGATTTCATCCGGCGTGCCGGTCGCCACCACCCGGCCGTAGACCAGCACCGAGACGCGGTCGGCCAGGGCGAACACCGCGTCCATGTCGTGCTCGACCAGGATCATGCCGTACTTGCCCTTCAGGTTCTTCAGCAACTGCACCATCTCCTCCGACTCGGCCTGGCTCATGCCGGCCATCGGCTCATCGAGCAGCAGCAGCTTGGGGCCGGTCGCCAGGGTCATCGCCAGCTCGAGCTGGCGATGCTCGCCGTGCGCCATCGCCGCGGCCGGCACGTGCATGCGCTGGCCCAGGCCCACCTGTTTCAATGCGGCTTCAGCCGGACCTACCAATGCAGCCTCGCGGGCGGCCGGACGGAAGAACGAGAAGCTGTGGCCGGCATGCGCCTGCACCGCCAGCATCACGTTTTGCAGCGCGCTGAAGTCGCGAAAAATCTGGCTGATCTGGTACGAACGCCCCAGGCCCAGCAGCGAGCGCTCCGGCACGCTGGCACGCGAGATGTCGCGGCCGTCGAATTGAATGCGGCCTTCGTCGGGATGCAATTCACCCGCCAGTTGCGAGATCAGCGTGGTCTTGCCGGCGCCGTTCGGGCCGATGATGGCATGCACCTCGCCCGCCGCCACGCTGAAATCGACGTGGTCGGTCGCGGTCAGGCCGCCGAAGCGCTTGACCAGTTTTTCGATCGAAAGAAGCGCGCTCATGCCTTCGCCTCCTTGCTGCTCTTTTCGACCACGTAGCCGTAGATGCCCTTGCGGAAGCCCAGCACGATGGCGATCACGAAGATGCCCATCAGCGCCAGCCAGTGCCTGTTCAGCACCTCTTCAATCTGCGGGAACCAGCCCGGCTTGACCGAGGACAGCACTTCCTCGACCATCAGGAAAATCACCGCACCGACGACCGGGCCGAACAAGGTGCCCATGCCGCCGAGCACCGCCATCACGATCAGGTCGCCCGACACCTGCCAGACCATGTAGGAAGGCGAAGCGAACTTGGTGAGGTTGGCAAGCAGGAAGCCGGCGACCACGCAGACCTGCGCGGACACCACGTAGCCCACCAGCTTGTAGCGGAAGGTCGGGAAACCCAGCGCCAGCATGCGCCGCTCGTTCGACTTGACCCCGCGCAATACCATGCCGAAGCGCGACTCCACCATGCGGGAAAACAGCCACAAGGCAGCCACCAGGCAGAAAAGAATCGCGTAATACAAGACCGTATGGTTGTTCAGGTCGAACAGGCCGAAGGCGCTGCGCTGCTCGATCGACAAGCCGTCATCGCCGCCATAGGCCTTCAGGCTCACCACCAGGAAGTAGCCCATCTGCGCGAACGCCAGGGTGATCATGATGAAGGTCATGCCCGAGGTGCGCAGCACCACCGCGCCGATCAGGAGCGCCAGCAGGCCACCGACCACCAGCGCCGCCAGCAGCTGCAGCCAGCCGTTGCCCACGCCGTGGAAAGACAGGATGCCGACCGCGTAGGCACCCACGCCCAGGTACAGCGCGTGGCCGAAGCTCACCAGCCCGGCATAGCCGAGGATGAAGTTCAGGCCGAGCGCCGCCAGGGCGAAGATCATGATGCGCGAGAACAGCGTCACGTAAAACGGCTGGCTCGCGACCATGGCGTAGACAGGCAGCAGGCCCAGCGCCAGCAGGAACAGCGCGGGAACGTAAAAGCGGGGAGAGGTCCAGTTCATGGGGGCTTATCCGTGCTTGACCGGGAACAGGCCCTGCGGCTTGAACGCCAGCACACCCGCCATCAAAAGGTAAATCAGCATCGAGGCAATCGCCGGGCCGGCCGCCTGCGCCAGCGATTTCTCCACCAGGTTGGCCAATAGCAGGGGCAGGAACACCCGGCCGATGGTATCGATCACGCCCACGATCAAGGCCGCGAAGAAGGCGCCGCGGATCGAGCCGATCCCGCCGGTGACGATCACCACCAGGGTGACGATCAGGATAGGCTCGCCCATGCCCGGCTGCACCGAGAGAATCGGCCCGGCCATCAGCCCGGCCACGCCGGCCAGTCCCGCGCCCAGGCCGAACAGCAGCGTGTTGAGCAGCTTGATGTTGATGCCCAGGGCGCCGACCATGGTGGCATTCGAGGCGCCGGCACGGATCAGCATGCCGATGCGGGTCTTCTGGATCAGCAGGTAGGTGCCCAGGGCCACCAGCAGGCCCACGGCGATGATCATGAAGCGGTACGAGGGGTAGTCGATGCCGAACAGCTTGATGGTGCCGGAAAGCTGCTCCGGCACTTCCATGTAGTACGAGGACGGGCCCCAGATGAAGCGTGCCACCTCGTTGAACACCAGGATCAAGCCGAAAGTGGCCAGCACCTGGTCCAGGTGGTCGCGGTCATAGAGCGAAAACAGCACCAGGCGCTCGATCAATACACCCAGCACCATGGAGCCCAGCACGCCGACGATGGCGGCCAGGATGAAGGAACTCTGGATTCCGAAAATCGGGTTGTTATAGGCCCAGGCGGCGAAGTACGCCCCCATCATGTAGAGCGAGCCATGCGCCAGGTTGACGAAGTTCATGATGCCGAAGACCAGCGTCAGGCCGGCGGCGAGCAGGAACAGGAGCACGCCGTATTGCAGGCCGTTGAGCAACTGGACAAACAGGAGTTCGATGGGCATCGCTGGCGATAAATAAAATAGGATGGGCGCGAATCGCCCATCCTATCTCAGTGGGGTTGGTTGAACGGGAGTGCCGGCTTTACTTGATCGGGCATTTGTCGGCGTAGGAATCGCGCTGCGCCGTCATCGGCTGCGCGATGGTCTTCAGGTTCACTCGCCCCTTGGCATCCTTGGCGACGACGAAAGCGTACATGTTCTGGATCGGGAAGCCGTTGTTGTTGAAGGTGAAGGGACCGCGTACCGACTTGAAATCGGCGGCGCGAATGGCGGCGCGCAGCGCGTTCTTGTCGCTCACGTTCCCCTTGACCTTGGCGAGCGCGTTGTCCAGCAGCAGCGCCGCGTCATAGGACTGGGCGGCGTACTGCGAGGGAATGCGGTTGTATTTCTTCTCGAAGTCGGCGACAAACTTCTGGCTGACCGGATTGCTGAAGTCCGGCCCCCAGAAGGTGCCGGAGACCACGCCCAGGGCGGTGTCCTTGAGCGCCGGCAGGGTCGAACCGTCGGCAGTGGAGGTCGAGACCAGCGGAATCTTGCCGAGCAAGCCGGCCTGCTTGTACTGCTTGACGAAATTCACGCCCATGCCGCCGGGGTAGAACACATACACGGCATCCGGCTTCTTGGCGGCGATCTGCGCGATTTCCGCGGAATAGTCCGGCTGGTTCAGCGTGGTGTAGACCTCGTCGATCACTTCACCCTTGAAGAAGCGCTTGAAGCCCGCGACAAAGTCCTTGCCCGCCTGATAGTTGGGCGCCATGCCGTAGACGCGCTTGTAGCCCTGATCGGTGGCGTACTTGCCCATCACCTCCGCCTGCATGTCGTTCTGCCAGGAGGTGAAAAAGAAGTTTGGGTTGCATGCCGGACCGGCCAGGGGCGCCGGGCCCGCATTGGTGCCCACGAACATCGCGCCCGACTCGGCCAGCGGCTTGGACATGGCCATCATGACATTCGAGAAAGTCACGCCGGTGATGATCGGCGTCTTCTCGCGCTCGGCGAATTTCTGGATGATCTGCACGCCCACATCGGGCTTGAGCTGATCGTCTTCCTTGATCACCTGTACAGGCGTTCCACCGAGCTTGCCGCCATTTGCCTCGACCACCATCATGAAGGCATCGTACTGGTCCTGCCCCAGTGCCCCGGCCGGGCCGGAAAGCGTGGCGACAAAGCCGATCTTGATCGGCGCCTGCGCGTACGCGGAAGAAGCTCCCGCCAGCGCCAATGCCATACAGAATGCTGCTGATTTCATTTTTGTCTCCGTGAGAATGTTGTTATGGCCGCGAAATATATTTCGAACATATATTTCAAAACTGCGCCTGATCCGACACCCGCGAAGCTCTCGCGGGACACCCGATTTTTTGGGCGTATTGTATCGATGATCAAGCCCGGGCGACAAACAATTGCGAACAAATACCCGGCCGGGCCGGGACCGCTTGCCACAGTCGGCAAGGGCCGTGTCCCGGCCGCGCTCCGGGGATGATTCAGGAGACGAATAATCAATATGTCTACAGCTTGATCGGGCACTTGTCCGCGTAGGCGTCGCGATGCGCCGTCAGCGGCTGCGCGATGGTCTTCAGGCTCACGCGGCCCTTGGCGTCCTTCGCCACCTCGAAGGCGTACATGTTCTGGATCGGGAAGCCGTTGTTGTTGAAGGTGAAGGGTCCGCGCAGCGACTTGAAGTCGGCGGCGCGAATGGCGGCGCGCAGCGCGTTCTTGTCGCTCACGTTGCCCTTGACTTTGGCAAGGGCCTTGTCCAGCAGCAACGCCGCGTCATAGGACTGGGCGGCGTACTGCGAGGGAATACGGTTGTATTTCTTCTCGAAGTCGGCGACGAACTTCTGGCTGATCGGGTTGTTGAAATCCGGCCCCCAGAAGGTGCCGGAGACCACGCCCAGGGCGGTGTCCTTGAGCGCCGGCAGGGTCGAGCCGTCGGCGGTGGAAGTCGAGAGCATCGGGATCTTGCCGAGCAAGCCGGCCTGCTTGTACTGCTTGACGAAATTCACGCCCATGCCGCCGGGATAGAACACGTAGATCGCGTCCGGCTTCTTGGCGGCGATCTGCGCGATCTCGGCCGAGTAGTCGGGCTGGTTGATGGTGGTGTAGACCTCGTCGACGATCTCGCCCTTGTAGAAGCGCTTGAAGCCGGCCACCGCGTCCTTGCCCGCCTGGTAATTCGGCGCCAGGGTGTAGACCTTCTTGTAGCCCTGGTCGATGGCGAACTTGCCCAGGCCCTCGGACTGCATGTCGTTCTGCCACGAGGTGAAGTAGAAATTCGGGTTGCAGGCCGGGCCGGCGAGCGGCGCGGGGCCGGCGTTCGAGCTGATCGCGAACACGCCGGCATCGGCCATCGGCTTGGACATGGCCATCAGCACGTTGGAGAAGGTGAACCCGGTGAGCACGCTGACCTTCTCGCGCTCCACCAGCTTTTGCAGCAGCTGCACGCCGACATCGGGCTTGAGCTGGTCGTCTTCCTTGAGTATTTGTACCGGCACACCGCCCAGCTTGCCGCCGTTGGCCTCGACCACCATCATGAAGGCGTCGTACTGGTCCTGGCCGAGGGCACCGGCCGGGCCGGAAAGGGTGGCAATAAAGCCGATTTTGACCGGCGCCTGCGCGTAGGACAGGGGAGCGGCGAGAAGCAGACCGGCGGCGCCAAGCCAGGTGGCAGACCATGCTTTGAGGTTCATCGTTAGCTCCAAAAATTATTTTAAGCTTAAAGTATATATGCGAAACAAAAAATTCCGCAACAGCCTGCAAGCAGGCCGGAGAAGAATTTTTTGAAACCGGCGGGGGAGCCGGGCGCGGGGCGCAGGCACTCTGCCCCCCCCGGCCATGCGAGAACTGTGCCGGTCAGGCGGCGCTCAGGCTTTCGACCACCGTGCGGGCCTGCGCGTAGCGCGGCAGCGCAGCCAGGGCGGCGCGGGAGGCAGCCGCTGCGCTTTTGCGCAGCAGGCCCACGCGGGCGGGATTCACCGGCGCGGTGCGCAGGGCAGCGAGGCCGGCGATCAATTCGTCCGCGGCGGCCGGGTCGTTACAGACCAGCACCATGTCGCAGCCCGCCTGCAAGGCCGCCTGGGCACGCTCGGTGACGTTGCCCGCCACCTTGGCGCCTTCCATCGACAGGTCGTCGGAGAACACCAGGCCATCGAAGCGGTACTCGCCGCGCAGGATGTCGGCAATCCAGCGCTTCGAGAATCCGGCCGGCTTGTCATCCACCTTGGGGTAGATCACGTGGGCTGGCATCACCGACGCCAGGCCGGCGGCGATCAGGGGCGGATACGGCGCCATGTCGGTGGCCGCGATCTCCTTGTATTCGCGCTCGTCCACCGGCACCTCAAGATGGGAATCGGCGCGCACATAGCCGTGGCCGGGGAAATGCTTGCCGCAGCTTGCCAGGCCGCCCTCGGCCAGGCCGCGCTGCAGGGCCGCGGCGAGTGCCGCGATGGCTTGCGGATCGCGGTGAAAGGCGCGGTCGCCGATCACGCCGCTCTCGCCAAAATCCACGTCCAGCACCGGGGTGAAACTCAGGCTGACGCCGCAGGCGGTCAGTTCGGCAGCCAGCACGTAGCCGCATTCGCGCGCCGCGGCGATGGCGCCCGCTTTGTTCGTATCCTCGTCCTTGTCCCACAGCACGCCCAGCTTGCGCATCGCGGGGATCGCCGTGAAGCCGGGGCGAAAGCGCTGCACCCGCCCGCCTTCGTGGTCCACCGCGATGATCAGCTCCGGCTTGCGCAGCGCGCGGATCTCGGCGCACAGGGCGCACAGCTGCTCGACCGACTCGTAGTTGCGCGTGAACAGGATCACCCCGCCGACCTGCGGCTGCAGCAGGCGCCGGCGGTCTTCATCGGTCAGGGATTTACCCGCCACGTCGGCGATCACCACGCCCAGCGGCAACTCTTGTGCGAGCATGCTATTCCTTTTCCAGTACAGCTTTTTCCAAGACAACATAGGCGAGCGCGTAGTCGTGCTCGTCCGAGAGTGAGATATGCCAGCACGCGATGCCGCGCGCGCGCATCAGTTCAGCCAGCAGCGGGCCGAACTCCATGCGCGGGCGGCCGCTGGCGTCATTGAGAATGGCAAGCTGGTGCCAGGTATTCGCCTCGGAAGGCGGCTCGCCGAAGGCCTTGAAGAAGGCCTCCTTGGCGGCGAAGCGCTTGGCAATGTAATTCGCGCGGCGCGCTCCTTCAGGGCAGACCGCCTGCTCGGCCGGCGCCAGCACCTTCTCCCCAAAACGCCCGCCATGCCGCTCCAGCGCCCGGGCGATGCGTGACACCGCGACGATGTCGGTGCCGATGCCCGCGATCATGCGAGACGCGCTGCCCTAGTCCGCACGCACGCGCGCCGCGACCATCAGCGCCTTCATGTCGGCAATGGTCTGGCGCCAGCCGCGGAACACCGCTTCGGCCACCAGCGCATGGCCGATGTTCAGTTCGCTGATGCCGGCGAGCGCGGCGATACGCGTGGTATTGCCGAAATGCAGCCCATGGCCGGCGTTGACGGTCAAGCCAAGAGAGAGGCCAAGCCCGGTACCGGCGACGATGCGCGCGTACTCCGCATCCGCCTCCCCGTCGTTCTTCGCATCGGCATAGTGCCCGGTATGAATCTCGATCACCGGCGCACCGACCGCACGCGCCGCTTCGATCTGCTTCGGATCGTGGCCGATGAACAGGGAAACGCGGATGCCGGCGTCCGACAAGAGTTTCACTGCATCCTTGACCCGGTCGAACTGCCCCGCCACTTCCAGCCCGCCTTCGGTAGTCAGTTCCTGGCGCCGCTCCGGCACCAGGCAGACGTCCTGCGGCTTCACCTTCACGGCAATCGCCAGCATCTCCGGCGTCAGGGCGCATTCGAGGTTCATGCGCGTTTTCAGCTGCGGGCGCAGCTCGAATACGTCGCGGTCCTGGATGTGGCGGCGGTCCTCGCGCAGGTGCAGGGTGATCAGGTCCGCGCCAGCCTCCTCGGCCATCAGGGCCGCCTTGATCGGGTCCGGATAGGAAGTGCCGCGCGCCTGGCGCAGGGTGGCGACGTGGTCGATGTTGACGCCGAGTTTGATGGCTTGTGTCATAGCTGCTGCAATTCGGTGAAGATCTGCCGGGTGGCAAGCGCCTTGCCGTTCAGGTGGTGGTTCAGCAGGGTGCGCATCAGGAGCTTGGCCTGGTTGGCGGTCTGCGGACTGGAATAGAGGCCGCTGTCGAGTTCGAGCAAGGTACGGCCGGCCAGTTCCAATTCCACATGCTCGCGCGGATCGAGACGGCGCGCGCCGCGCTCGGGGTGGTAGACGTAGCGCCCGTCGGGCTCGATCGGCGCGTCGTTACCCGCCTCGTGCGTCAGGTTCAGGGCGTAGCCGATCTCGCGCAGCAGTTCGCGCTCGAAGCCGCGCAGCACCAGCGCCTCGCCGGCGCCTTGCCCCAAGGCGCGCAGCGCTTCTTCGTAGCGGTCGAACAGGCGCTCGTGCGCGTCGTCGCGCGCCAGCAGCTTGAGCAGGAGTTCGTTGAGATAGAAGCCGCAGAACAGCGCGTTGCCTTCCAGCATCGGCAGGCCACCGATCCATTCGGCCTGGGTCAGTGAGCGCAGGTCGTTCTTGCCCGACCAGGAGAAGGCCACCGGCTGGAACTGCATCAGCGCGCCGCGTAGTGTCGAGTTGCGCCGCTTCGCCCCTTTGGCGACCATCGGCACCCGGCCATGCTCGCGCGTGAAGGTCTCGACGATCAGGCTGGTTTCGCTATAAGGATAGGTGTGCAGCACGTAGCCGCGCTCATGCTCGTGGCGGCGCGGCGGTCCCTTGCGGCCGCTGGCGGCACCCATGCCGCCCGCTTCGAGATTATTCGCTTCAGCCAGATCCATGGCGCTATGCTACCGCCAAGCTAGTGTCCTGTCCCGCAAATTGGTGGCATAAAAGGTGACGAGAATCGAGCCCGGGAAAGGGGGAAGGGGCCCCTTGATACCCTTCCGGGGGAAGGGGCCCCTTGATACCCTTCCGGGGGAAGGGGCCCCTTGATACCCTTCCGGGGGAAGGGGCCCCTTGATACCCTTCCGGCGGCGTCAAAAATGCTCGCGAGGGAACAACCTTCGCTGTGCTTTTTTCCCTTCGGGGGATGGAGGGGCCCTCGATCCCTCCCGGTCGGCCCGATTTCGTCACTTTTATTTTTGCAACAAGCTTACGGGACAGGACACTAGGTTTACTGATAGCCGAGGCTGCGCAGCATGGCGGCGCTGTCGGCCCAGCCGCCCTTGACCTTGACCCAGAGCTCGAGGAACACCTTGCCGCCGAACAGGTTTTCCATGTCCTGGCGCGCCTCGGTGCCGATACGCTTCATCTTCTCGCCGCCGGAACCCACCAGGATGGACTTGTGGCCGGGACGGTCCACCAGGATGGTGGCGCAGATGCGGCGCAGCTTGCCGTCCATCTCGAACTTGTCGATCATCACTTCGCAGCCGTAGGGAATTTCCTCCCCGGAGAGGCGGAACACCTTTTCGCGGATCATCTCGGCGGCCAGAAAGCGCTCTGGACGGTCCGTCAGCATGTCCTCCTCGTACATCGGCACGCCTTCGGGCAGATGTTCGGCCAGGGCGGACAGCAGCCCGTCTTCATTCTTGCCGGTCTTCGCCGACACCGGCACGATGGCGGCGAATTCGGCGATCTGGCGGGCGCGGTCGGCCACCACCAGCAGGTTGTTCTGGTTTTTCACCTGGTCCGACTTGTTGATCGCCAGCACCGCCGGATGTCCCTTGGGCAGCAAGGCGATCACCGCTTCGTCTTCAGGCTTCAGGCCGGCGGCATCGACCACCAGCAGCGCCACGTCGGCCGAGGCCAGCGCATCGGTGACGGCGCGGTTCATGGCGCGGTTGAGCAGGTTGCGGTGGCGGGTCTGGAAGCCGGGCGTGTCCATGAAGACGTATTGCGCATTCTCGTCGGTGCGCACGCCGAGGATGCGGTGGCGCGTGGTCTGCGCCTTGCGCGAGGTGATCGACACCTTGGCGCCGACCAGGCGGTTGAGCAGGGTCGACTTGCCCACATTGGGGCGGCCGGTAATCGCAATGGTACCGGTGCGCTTGGGCGCGATAGCCGGGGTGGAACCTTCAGACACTAGCGTGAACTTCCCTTGACCGGCAGCTTGACGACCGAAGCGGTGGCGCCCGGCGTCGCTGTGCCATTAACGACCGCCGGCTCGGCCGGCGTGGCTTCCTGGGAGGCGGCCGGAACCACCTCGGCAACAACGGCGGGCGCCGCTGGCTCCTTGGCATCCTTCACGGACTCCTTGGCCGCTTCCTTGGCTGGATCCTTGACCAACTCCAGGCGGACCCGGCGCCCTTCTTCACGCGCTTCGTCCGGCGCGGGTTCGCGCGCTTCCTTGGACGCTTCCTTCGGCTCCTTGGGCGCCTCTTTCGAGGACGTCTCCTTCACCGCAGCTTCCTTCGCCGCCTCCTTGGCTTCACGGGCAGCGGCCTCGCGGCCTTCCTTGACCGCTTCCGGGCCGCCTTCCTTGGCGTTGTCCTTGCGGGCGCGCTTGGTCTTTTTCGGGGCTTCCTTGGGCGCCAGTTCGAGGGCCTTCTTCGCGGCAGCCTGCTCGGCGGCGCGGCGGCTGGCACCGGCGCCGGTGACGCGAATCTCCAGCTTGGGGATCAGGCACTCGACTTCGAATTCCTGGTTGTGCGCCGCGCCGTGCGTGGCCACCACGTTATAGGTCGGCAACGCGATCTTGCGGCCCTGCAAATACTCCTGCAGCAGGGTCTTGGCGTCCTTGCCCAGGGTCTGCGGATCGACTGTCTCGAGAATCGGATGGTACAGCTTGGCGATGGTCAGACGCGCACGGTCGAAACCACCGTCGAGAAAAATCGCGCCGAACAGCGCTTCCATGGTGTCGGCCAGGATCGAGGGGCGGCGAAAGCCCCCGCTTTTCAGCTCACCCTCGCCCAGGCGCAGGTATTGCGCCAGTTCGATACGCTGGGCGATTTCGTACAGGGTCTGCTGCTTGACCAGGTTGGAGCGCAGGCGCGACAGGTCGCCCTCGTCGAGCTTGGTGTAGCGCTCGAACAGCAGGTGCGCGACCGCGCAGTTGAGCACTGAATCGCCCAGGAACTCGAGCCGCTCGTTGTGCGGCGCGCTGTGGCTGCGATGGGTCAGCGCCTGCTGCAATAGCTTTGCAGCGCTGAACTTGTAGCCAAGCCGGGTTTCGAGTCCAGGCACTTCCATGCGCCGCGCGCTCCTTCCTTGTCAGGGTGTGTCGATTAACGCCGAAACCGGCGGATAACTGTCTTCAAATGCTGCCGCAAACTCTTCCAAACACCCTGGCCACAAGGAACTCAAGGGTTACGCCCCCCTTGCGAAGTCCCCTCAAGGATTATTCGAGGAGGCGGTAAACTCGATCAGGATGCTTACGTTGGCGAACAGCGGAATCTTCTTCGGGTAGGCGAACGACACCACGATGTCGTTGCCTTCTTTGGTGATTTCCAGGTCCTTGCCCGAAATCACGGTGATGCCGTTCACGTCCGCATTGCGCTGGAAAGCTTTTTGCACTTCAACGACGGTCTTGGCGCCGGACTCCTTGGAGGCCATCAGCGACTTCTTGACCGTGCCGTATTCCATATAGGCCGGCGTCACCTTCAGGGCCAGCACCGCGACCAGCACGATCGCAATACAAATCAGCAGGATACCCAGCATGCTCACGCCTCGCTGGCGCTGCAAATTGGTTTTCAACATGGTTTCGAACCCCTTATTTTTCGTGCAATGCAAAAAAGACCGCCAAATCAGTCAAAGCCGCCGATGCGCGACAGCACCGGCCCGCCGTCCCAACTCATCCAGATCCCAAAGGCTTTGCCGACGATGTTCTCTTCCGGCACGAACCCCCAGAAACGGCTGTCCAGGCTGTTGTCACGGTTGTCGCCCATCATGAAATAGTGACCCGGTGGCACCGTGCAATCCACACCTGCATTATTGTAGAGGCAATTCTCGAAGTGCGCGAAACGGGTGATCGGATTGATCAGCAGGTCGCGTTCGTCGTCATTGAGCATCTTGTGCTGTTTACCGTCAATGGTTTCGACGAATTGCTTGGAGTATACCGCCCTGTCCTTGTGCAGGTAGTCGGCCGCCGGCACCGTCGGCACGGTCACTCCATTGATGATCAAACGCTTGTTTCTATAGGATATTTTATCCCCAGGAACGCCGATGACCCGCTTGATGTAGTCATACGAGGGGTCGACCGGGTAGCGGAACACCATTACGTCGCCCCGCTTCGGGCTGCCGACATCGATGATCTTCTTGTTGACCACCGGCAGGCGCACGCCATAGCTGAATTTATTGACCAGGATGAAATCGCCAACCAGCAGGGTCGGGATCATCGAACCGGAGGGAATCTTGAACGGTTCCACCACGAAGGAGCGCAAGCCGAACACCACTGCAATGACAGGGAAAAAGCTGGCCGGAAACTCCAGCCAGCCCGGCGCGGTGCGCAGCTTATGGTCCAGGCGCTCGACTTCGGCTTCGCGTTCTTCCGCCTTGAAGGCGGCAGGATCGGCGGCGATGCGCGCATCCAGGGCACGCACCTCGCCCTCAAAAGCGGCCTGGCGGCGCTTTTTGAAGTACAGCAGGTCGGCGAACCAGAAAATCCCGGTAAAAATCGTCAGGATGAACAGGATCAGGGCGAAATTGAGCCCCAGGGATTCGATGAAGGAAGAAATGCTGCTCATGGACTCTAGGCAACCGGATGAGGGGGGCTGACGTTAAGGGAGCCGACAAAGGACAGATACCGCGCGGACCACGCCCGCACCTGCCGGAGGGCTGGACAGAGAGAATCACGCTCCCGCCGCATCAGCCGTCCACCTGCAAAATGGCCAGGAAGGCTTCCTGGGGAATTTCCACCGTGCCGACCTGCTTCATGCGCTTCTTGCCGGCCTTCTGCTTTTCCAGCAGCTTTTTCTTGCGCGAGATGTCGCCGCCGTAGCACTTGGCCAGCACGTTCTTGCGCAAGGCCTTGACGTTTTCGCGCGCGATGATGTGAGCGCCGATCGCCGCCTGGATCGCCACGTCGAACATCTGGCGCGGGATCAGTTCGCGCATCTTCGAGACCAGCTCGCGGCCGCGGTACTGGCTGTTGGCCCGGTGCACGATGATGGCCAGAGCGTCGACCTTTTCCTGGTTGATCAGCACATCGACCTTGACCACGTCCGAAGCGCGGTATTCCTTGAACTCGTAGTCCATCGACGCATAGCCGCGCGAGGACGACTTCATCTTGTCGAAGAAATCGAGCACGATCTCGTTGAGCGGAATCTCGTAGGTCAGCTGCACCTGGCGGCCGTGGTAGGCCATGTTGATCTGGTTGCCGCGCTTGTTGGTGCACAGCGTCATGATCGCGCCGACATACTCGGACGGCAGGAAAATCTGCACCGTCATGACCGGCTCGCGGATGGTCTCGATCTTGCCGGGGTCGGGCAGCTTGTCCGGATTGTCGATCAGGATGGTCTCGCCGTCGCGCATGGTCACCTCGTATACAACCGAGGGCGCGGTGGTGATCAGGTCCATGTCGAACTCGCGCTCCAGGCGCTCCTGCACGATGTCCATGTGCAAGAGACCCAGGAAGCCACAGCGAAAGCCGAAGCCCAGGGCTTGGGAGACTTCCGGCTCGAACTGCAGCGAGGCGTCGTTCAGTTGCAGCTTTTCCAGCGATTCGCGCAACTGCTCGTACTGGTTGGACTCGACCGGGAACAGGCCGGCGAACACCTGCGGCTGGATTTCCTTGAAACCGGGCAGCGCGGCATCGGCCGGGCGGGTCGCCAGGGTGACGGTATCCCCCACCTTGGCGGCCTTCAGTTCCTTGATGCCGGAGATGATGAAACCCACCTCCCCCGCCGCCAGACTGTCTTTCTGCAGGGACTTCGGGGTGAACACGCCCACCTGCTCGCACAGCACCTCGGCGCCGGTCGCCATCAGGCGAAGCTTGTCCTTCGGCTTGAGCGCGCCTTGAAAGACGCGCACCAGCATCACCACGCCGACGTAGTTGTCGAACCAGGAGTCGATGATCAGGGCCTTGAGCGGCGCGGCGCGATCGCCCTTGGGCGGCGGCACCTTGGCGATCATGGTCTCGATAATGTCGATCACGCCCTCGCCGGTCTTGGCGCTGGCGCGCACCGCGTCATGCGCGTCGATGCCAATCACGTCCTCGATCTCGGCGATGGCGTTTTCCGGATTCGCCGAGGGCAGGTCGATCTTGTTGAGCACCGGCACCACTTCGACGTTCAGGTCCAACGCCGTGTAGCAGTTGGCCACCGTCTGCGCTTCCACGCCCTGCGAGGCATCGACCACCAGCAGCGCGCCCTCGCAGGCGGACAGCGAGCGGCTCACCTCGTAGGAGAAGTCGACGTGGCCGGGGGTATCGATCAGGTTGAGCTGGTATTTCTGGCCATCGCGCGCGGTGTAGTGCAGGGCCGCGGTCTGCGCCTTGATGGTGATGCCGCGCTCGCGCTCCAGGTCCATGGAGTCGAGTACCTGCGCTTCCATCTCGCGATCCGACAGGCCGCCACAGATCTGGATGATGCGGTCAGCCAGCGTCGACTTGCCGTGGTCGATGTGGGCGATGATGGAGAAATTGCGGATGTGCTGCATGTGCCTCAAGCGCCGAGCGCCTGGTTCCTAAGCGGCCTTGCGCCGTGCGCCGGGGGGCCGCATCGGCTAAGGGCCGGGGAAAGTACCAAGAAAGTGCCAAAAATGAAACGAGGGCGCCGCACCCGCATAAGGTGACACGCGCCCTCAATATCCCTCGATAAGCCCTTATTTTAACTGATTTTCGGGCCGCCCTTCCGCTAATTGTGCGCCGCCCTTGCGGCGCCCTACTTGCGGTCCGGCCGGATCGTCACGTACTGCGAAGTTTCGCCACGCCGCACCAGCAAAGCCACCGGCTTTTTCAGGTCCAGCTTGGCCACCAGGTCGTTGAACTGGCGCGCCGAGGTAACGTCGGCATTGAGCACCTTGAGCACGATATCGCCCGGGCGCATGCCGGCGCGCGCCGCGGCGCCGTCGACCACGTCCACATTCACGCCGCCCTCGACCTTCAATTCCTTGCGCTTGGCGTCGTTCAGGTCGCTGACCACCAGGCCGATGGCATTGGGACCGGCTTCCTTGCTGTTGTCCTTGCCTGGCACGCCCTTGCGGTCGTTGCCACGCTGCGCCACCGGCTTTTCCGGCTCCATCTCGCCCAGCACCAGGGTGATGTCGCGGGTCGCGCCGTTACGCCAGAACTGGACCGCGACCTTCTGGCCCGGTTTGGTGTTGCCGACGATGCGCGGCAGATCGGTATGCTTTTCCACCGTCTTGCCGTCGAATTTCAGGATCACGTCGCCGTCCTTCAGGCCAGCCTTCTCGGCAGCAAAACCAGGCAGCACCTTCTCGACCACCGCGCCTTGCGGCTTGGGCAGGCCCAGCGCCTCGGCCACTTCCTTGGTCACGGCACCCGGCTGCACCCCGAGGAAGCCGCGCGTCACCTTGCCGCTGGACTTGAGCTGCTCGCCGACGCGCATCGCCTCGGCGATCGGGATGGCGAACGCGATCCCCTGATAGCCGCCGGAACGGCTGTAGATCATCGAATTGATGCCGACCACTTCCCCCTTCAGGTTGATCAGCGGACCACCCGAATTGCCGGGGTTGATCGCCACATCGGTCTGAATGAAAGGCACGTACTCGCCGGTGTCGCGCCCCTTGGCGCTGACGATGCCCGCAGTCACGGTGTTGTCCAGATCGAACGGCGAGCCGATCGCCATCACCCATTCGCCCACGCGCAGGCGCTCGGAATCGCCGATCACCACCGCCGGCAGGCTAGCGGCCTCCACCTTGATGATGGCCACGTCGGTACGCTGGTCGGCGCCGACCAGCTTGGCCTTGAATTCACGCTTGTCCGGCAGCTTGACGTAGATGTCGTCGGCCCCGCGCACCACGTGCGCGTTGGTCATGATGTAGCCGTCCGGGGAAAGGATGAAGCCGGAACCGACGCCGGAAGGCACTTCCTCGCCGCGCTCGCCAGGGGCTGGCCGGCTGCGCGGGTTGGGCGCGCGCTCGCCGTTGCCGCCGCCGCCCCCGCCACGATTGGGCGGGCACATCCAGGGAAACAGCTCGCAAAGGGGATTGTCCTCATCGGCCTGGCCGGGCGTCCGCGGGCCGCTGCGTCCGCCGGTCACCGTCTGGGTGGTGCGGATGTTGACCACCGCCGGGCCGACCTTGTCCACCAGGTCGGCGAAATCCGGCAAGCCGCGCACCTGCGCCAGCGCGGGTGCGGAAAACATCGGGCTCGCGCCCAGGACTAAGGCGAACATCACGGTCCGCAGCAAGCCTTGCATGTAACAACCCCTTGAAAATGCCCCACTGGCCGCGCCCGGACGGACGCGGTACCTGCCCTGCAGGAGCCGCTGGCGCGGCGCCCTACTCACCAAAGCCGCCGCTGGCGCGGCAACGCGACTACACCCACCCACCGCTAACGCGCCACCTTGCTGAATTTCACCGCCTGGCCGATCTGCTTCACGCAAGCCGGCGGCGCCTCGCCCAGCACCGTCACCAGGTGGTTGCCCTCCTGCTTGCGGTAAATATTGACCGCGCCTTGGGATGATAAACCTTCCACCGGCTTGGCACCTTCCTTGGCGGGCTCGAGAAACACCGAAATCGAGGCCAGGCCGTCGGAGAACACTACCTGCCCGACTTCCCCCATCCCCTCGCCCATGCCGCGCTTGATCTCCAGCAGCTTGGAAAAGCCTGGGACCGGCACCTCGACCTTCCAACCCGCCTTGCTGAAATCGGCCTCGGTGATCGGCGGGCTGGCGGTGCGCCAGTCTTTCCCGCCATCACGCTTGGCAAGCATGGCGTGAAAACGCTCCGGATTGCCGCCGATGTCCACCTGGGTGAAGGCGATCTGCTCAACCACATCGCCCTTCTCGTTGAACGATTGCGCCTTCAGCAGCAGGCCGGTGGCCTTGTCGGCCCACAGCTTGCGCGCGTAGCGCAGCCCATCCTTGGCTTCCAGCAGCAGCACCTGGCAATCCATGCCGGCGACGCGCTGCTGGTCCCAGTTGCGCACGTTGTAATACTGCGCGATGGTGGCCGCGGGCGCGGTCAGCAGGGCCGGGAAACTGGTCTTGTTGCGGCGCTTTTCCACCATCACCGTCTTGGTGTCGGGCGAATAGGAGCGCACTTCCTCGTTGTTGCGCACGATTACGATCGGCGCGCCGTCCAGTAGTTCGAGGCGCTCGCGCTCCGCACCGCCGGCCTCGACCACGTGGGTGATGCGCGATGTCAGCGGCTGGCCGCCTTGCTGCAGATAAACGAAGGTGCCCGAATAATTGAGCTTTTGCGCCGACTGCTGGATCCTGGTCAGCCACACCAGGGCGTCGACGCTGGCATCAGCCAGCGCAGCCGCCGAGTACACCGCAAGCAATGCTGCCAGCGCCAGGGAACGGCGCCGTAATACCCCTGCCCTACTTGCCACTGTCATGCGCCACTGTCTGTACGTAAAGGGAAGTGCGCTGGGAGGCATACTGGCGATGCGCCGCGAGATAAGCGCCCGGCACCGGCTCGGCCAGGCTGACCGGCTGGGCATTCGCCGGCACTTCCACGATCGCCACGCGCGGTCCCGTCTTCTCGGCCACATTCACGCCGCTGCTGTTCCACTGCTGCATGGCCACGCCTGCCACCACCGCCACCGCCGCCATCGAGGCCGCCAGCGACAGGGGCTTGACCCAGCGCGACTTGCGCGCCTGCTCCGCCGCCACCGCCTTGGCGGCCTGCGGGGCAAACACATGCGGCTCCTCGGCCAGCAGCGCGCAGAAGCGTGCGTTGAAGCCGTCCGAGTGGCAGGACAACTCGTCGCTGCGCAACACGTCACCAATGCAGTGGTACAGGCTCCACTCCGTTTGCAGGCCATCGTCCTGCTCGAACTGCGCGAGCAGCTCGACGCGATGCGTGGCGATCAACTCGCCATCCATGCAAGCGGAGAGGGACTCAAGCTTCATGTTGACGCCTGAATCAATGTTTTCTTGACGCTGAGTGATCATTCTGCTCACCTTACTCGAAATGCCTCGTCCTGCCTATCCACCGAAAATCCGCTTTTTTCAATTTACAAAAATTAACCTTCGCACCGCCACTACCAGACTTCCACAACCGGTTTCCGCTACCCCTACCAGCGCTGATCCGCCGAGGTACCCAGCAAGGGCCGCAACTCCGCGGCGATTGCTTCGCGCGCCCGGAAAATCCGCGATCTTACTGTGCCGATCGGGCAATTCATCACCTCGGAAATCTCGTCGTAGGAGAGGCCTTCGATCTCGCGCAGGCTGATCGCCGTGCGCAATTCCTCGGGCAATTTCGCCATCGCCGCGTTCACGGTGGTGGCGATTTCCTTCGACAGCAAAATCGATTCCGGGGTGTTGATGTCCCTTAGTGCATCGGCATCATCAAAAGTTTCAGCTTCCTCGTTGTCTTTTTCAGTCGAGGAAGGCGGCCTGCGTCCCTGCGAAACCAGGTAGTTTTTCGCGGTATTGACGCCGATCCGGTAAAGCCAGGTGTAGAAGGCGGAATCGCCGCGGAACTGCGGCAGCGCGCGGTAGGCCTTGATGAAGGCATCCTGGGCCACATCCTCGGCTTCGGCGGGGTCGCGCACCAGGCGCGAAATCAGGCGCAGGAGCTTGCGCTGGTACTTGGCGACCAGCAGCTCGAACGCCTGCTTGTCTCCCTGTTGCGCGCGCGCAACCAACTGCTGATCGATATCTTTATCCGACAACCGCCTACCCTAACTTTATGTTCTTGAGACGGCGGGATCGGGGTTCCCGACCGGGTTCCCGATTTTCCGTCGTCGCGCCACCAGCGGACGCGGCGGGGGGACCGCCGGCGCTCCTTATGCTGCTTCGCGTCATTACGACCATCATGCGCCGCCCGAGTTCAATGCGGCGCGTGGCGCCGCCAGCCTGAGCCAGACGCGCAACTGGCGCAAGTCTTCCGGATGCCCAGCATCAGGCGCCAGCACCAGGGTGCGCGAGGCACCCCGCCAGCCGGAAGCACCACGCTCGCGCAGGCGTAATACCAGCCAGCCCGCACCTTCAAAGGCCCCGCTGGCAACCATTTCCCGCCCTTTCACGCCGATATCGTCGGACTCCTTTGCTTGCGCCGGTCGGGCGGCAAACAGTTCACACCAGCCTTCCCGGCGCAGCCGCAGCCGGCAATCGGGACCGGGCGCCCGCAACGCCAGCACGGCGGCGGCCAGGGTGATCAACGCAGCCAGCCAGCCGACCGGACTGGAAGCATCCATCGCCAGCCAGGCTGCAACTGCCGCGCTGGTGCCCGCGGCGCCCCATTTCAGGCCCGCGAGCAGCGCCGACGAGTGAAAAGCGATCAGTTGCATAGACGCATCTTACCGCCGCCCCGCGCCCGCGATCCGCGCGGCGCGGGCCACGGGTGTCACACCCGCTTGAACACCAGGGTGCTGTTGGTGCCGCCGAAACCAAAGGAGTTGGACAGCGCGACGTCAATCCTCAGATCGCGAGCCACGTTGGCGCAGTAGTCCAGGTCGCATTGCGGGTCCTGGTTGACCAGGTTGATGGTCGGCGGGGATTTCTGGTCCTGCACCGCCAGGGCGGAGAACACCGACTCGACGCCGCCGGCCGCGCCCAGCAGGTGGCCGGTCATCGATTTGGTGGAATTGACCACCAGTTTTTTCGCGTGATCGCCAAAGGTGCGCTTGACCGCCACGGTCTCGGCAATGTCGCCCAGGCCCGTGGAGGTGCCGTGCGCGTTGACGTACTGCACTTCTTCAGGCTTGACGCCCGCGTTGCGCAGCGCCGCCGTCATGGCGCGCCGCGCGCCGTCGCCGTCTTCCAGCGGCGCCGTCATGTGATACGCATCGCCGGACAGACCATAGCCGGCTACCTCGCAATAGATCTTCGCGCCGCGCTTTTTCGCGTGCTCGTACTCTTCGAGCACCAGTACACCGGCGCCCTCGCCCAGCACGAAGCCGTCGCGGTCGATGTCCCAGGGCCGGCTGGCGGCGGCCGGATCGTCATTGCGCAGCGACAGCGCGCGCGCCGAGGCGAAACCGCCGATCGCCAGCGGCGTGACGGTCGATTCGGCGCCACCGGCGAGCATCACGTCGCAGTCGCCGTACTCGATCAGGCGGGCCGATTCGCCGATGCAGTGGTTGCCGGTGGCGCAGGCAGTCACGCAGGCGAGGTTCGGGCCGCGCAGGCCGAACATCATGGAAAGGTGCCCGGAGATCATGTTGATGATCGAGGCCGGGATGAAAAACGGGGAGATGCGCCGCGCCCCGCGGTTCAGCATCACCGAGTGCTGCTCCTCGATCATCGGCAGACCGCCGATGCCCGAGCCGACGTTCACGCCGATGTTGTCGCGGTTGGCGTCGGTCACTTCCAGCCCCGAATCCTTGAGCGCCTGCACGCCCGCCGCGATGCCATAGTGCATGAATACATCCATGTGCCGCGCTTCCTTGGCGGGGATGTATTGATCGAGGTTGAAACCCTTGACCTCGCCGGCGATATGGCAGGCGATAGGCAGCTTTTCGTCCTCGGGGTTGAAGCGCGTGATGCGCGCGATGCCGGACTTGCCGGCCAGCGCATTGGCCCACGCTTCCTGCGGGTTGTTGCCGATCGGGCAGACGATGCCGACGCCGGTGACGACGACTCTGCGCTTTGGATTACCGAATGCCACGAACGGCTCCTTCTGCTTTCAAAATCCTGAAGTACCCGAAATATTGCTTCTTGTTGTTGTACTTACTTCTTGTGGGAATTGATGTAGTCCACGGCCTGCTGCACGGTGGTGATCTTCTCGGCCTCTTCGTCCGGAATCTCGGTCTCGAACTCGTCTTCCAGCGCCATCACCAGTTCGACGGTATCGAGCGAATCCGCGCCCAGGTCGTCCACGAACGAGGATTCGTTCTTGATCTCGGCCTCGTTCACGCCGAGCTGCTCGGCGACGATCTTCTTCACGCGTTGTTCGATGTTATCCATTTGCTTGGGACTCCTTCCCGATTAATAATAAAGGCGGCGCGATTTTAACAGCTTTGGAGCCGATTTCATCGCATCGCGAGAGAGGAAATCGGCGGGTCGAAATTACACGTTTGTTACACGTACATGCCGCCGTTCACGTGCAGCGTGGTGCCGGTGACGTAAGCGGCTCCCGGCGAGGCCAGAAAGGACACGGCACTGGCGATGTCTTCAGCCGATCCGAGACGCCCGAGCGGGATCTGCGCGAGCAGCGCGGCTTGCTGCGCTTCGCCCAGGTCCTTCGTCATGTCGGTGGCGATGAAGCCCGGCGCCACGCAGTTGACGGTGATGTTGCGGCTGCCGATTTCGCGCGCCAGCGCGCGCGTCATGCCGGCCACGCCGGCCTTGGCGGCGGCGTAGTTGAGCTGGCCCGGGTTGCCGGAATGGCCGACTACCGAGGTGATGTTGATGATGCGCCCGGTCTTGGCCTTCATCATGTCGCGCAGTACGGCGCGCGAGAGGCGAAACACCGCATTCAGGTTGGTCTGCATTACCGCGTCCCAGTCCTCGTCCTTCATACGCATCGCCAGGGTATCGCGGGTGATACCGGCGTTGTTGACCAGGATGCCGACCGCGCCCACGCTTTTCTTGATCTCGTCCAGCAGCGGCTCGATGGCGGCCGCGTCGTCGACGTTGAGCACCACGCCGCGGTTCTTCTCGCCCAGGGCACCGAGGGCCTGGGTGATGCCCTCGACGCCGGCGGCGCTGGTGGCGGTGCCGATCACGATTGCGCCGTCCTTGGCGAGCGCCGCGGCAATTGCTTTGCCGATCCCGCGCGAGGCGCCGGTAACCAGCGCAACCTGTCCATTCAAACTCATTTCAATGCCTCCAGGGTAGCCGCGAGCGACGCGGCATCAGTGACGGCAAGCGCCTGGATCTCCGGCGCGATGCGCTTGATCAAACCTTGCAGCACCTTGCCGGGACCGATCTCGACCGCATGCGTGACGCCGTCGGCCGCCATCTTCTGCACCGTCTCGACCCAGCGCACCGGGTTGGACGCCTGCTGCGCCAGGACTTCGCGGATCTCGGCGGGCGTGGCATGGGTAGCCACGTCGAAATTGTGGATCACCGGAATCGCCGGCGCGGCGATGTTCACCCCGGCCAGCCGGTCGCGCAGGCGATCCGCCGCTGGCTTGAGCAGCGAGGAATGGAACGGCGCGGACACCGGCAGCGGCAGCGCACGCTTGGCGCCGGCGGCTTTGGCGGCGGCGCAGGCGCGCTCCACCGAATCCTTGTGGCCGGCGATCACGATCTGCGTCTGGTCGTTGAAATTGACCGCCTCGACCACTTGCCCTTGCGCGGCCTGCGCGCAGGCGGCGCGCACCTTGTCGGCGTCCATGCCCATGATCACCGCCATCGCGCCGGTACCGATCGGCACGGCTTCCTGCATCGCCTGGGCGCGGAAGCGCACCAGGGGCACGGCGTCGGCGAACTGCAGCGCGCCGGCCGCGACCAGCGCGGTGTACTCGCCCAGCGAATGGCCCGCCACCACGGCGGGCGCGGGACCGCCCGCCTGCTGCCAGGCGCGATACATCGCGTAGGCGGCGGTGAGCATCACCGGCTGGGTGTTGACGGTGGCGTTGAGTTCCTCGGCGGGGCCGGCTTCGGTGAGTTGCCAGAGATCCTGGCCGAGCACCTCGGCGGCCTGCGCGAAGGTCTCCTTGACGATGGCGGAGTCGGCGAAGCCGGCCATCATGCCGACCTTCTGCGAACCCTGCCCGGGAAATACGATAGCCAACTTCATGTTGTCTCCAGCGTTCTCAATGACCTTGTTGCTTGCCCGCCTTGTATCCTGGCTGGCGGGCGTGTTACATCTGCACCAGCACGGCGCCCCAGGTGAAACCGCCGCCCACGCCTTCGAGCATCACCTGCTGGCCGGGCTTGACCTGCCCGGCGCGGATCGCGCAGTCCAGCGCGAGGGGAATCGAGGCCGCCGAGGTGTTGCCGTGGCGGTCGACCGTGACGATCAGGTTGTCGGCGGGCAGGCCGAGTTTTTTTGCCGTGGCGTTGAGGATGCGCACATTGGCCTGGTGCGGGATCAGCCAGTCGATCTGCGACAGTTCGATGCCCGCCTTGGCCGCCGTCTCGCGCGCCACTTCGTCGAGCACTTTCACCGCCAGCTTGAACACCGCCTGCCCATCCATGCGCAGGAACGGGTCGCCGGACACCACGCCACCGACCACCTGCCCCGGCACGCACAGGATGCCGACCTGGCTGCCGTCGGCATGCAGGCTGCTCGCGCGAATGCCGGGTTTGTCGGAAGCCTCCAGCACCACCGCGCCGGCACCGTCGCCGAACAGCACGCAGGTGCCGCGATCACTCCAGTCGAGGATGCGCGAGAACACTTCGGCGCCCACCACCAGGGCGCGCTTGTGCATGCCGCTCTTGATCATCGCGTCGGCGGTGGCCAGCGCATAGACAAAACCGGTGCAAACCGCCTGCACGTCAAAGGCGGCGCCGCCCTTGATGCCCAGCTTGGCCTGCAGCAGGCAGGCGGTGCTGGGAAAAATATAGTCGGGCGTCGAGGTGGCGACGATGATCAGGTCGATGTCGCCCGGGGCAAGGTTCGCCGCCGCGATCGCCGCGCGCGAGGCCTCAAGCGCCAGGTCGCTGGTCACGATGCCGGCGGGCGCCAGATGGCGGCTGCGGATGCCGGTGCGCTCGACGATCCATTCATCGGACGTGTCGATGCCGCGAGCCACCAGATCGAGGTTGCTGACAGGCTCGCCGGGCAGGCAACTGCCGGTGCCGGTAATGCGCGCGTGGATCATGGCAATGAAATTTGGAGCCGTCAGGCGGCGGCGACGATGGAGGCAGCGGGCGCCGCGTCGGCGTGGCGCGCGATGCGCGTGGCAATGCCTTCCTGCAACCCATTATGCACTGCTTCGTAAGCACGGTTCAGGGCGCAGCCGTAGGAAAACACGTCGGCCGAACCGTGGCTTTTCACCACCAGGCCGTTCAGGCCGAGCAAACAGGCGCCGTTGTAGCGGCGCGGATCGTAGCGGCGCCGGAACGCGTTCACGGCCGGCAGCGCGAAAAACGCGCCCAGCTTGCGGCCCCAGCTGCTGGTCAGCTCTTCCTTGAGCGAGCGCGAGAACAATTGCGCCAGGCCTTCGGAAGTCTTGAGCGCCACGTTGCCGACAAAGCCGTCGCACACCACCACTTCGGCGGTGCCCTTGAAGATGTCGTCGCCTTCGACGTTGCCGAAAAAGTCGATCTCGCCGCGTTCGTGCGCCGCGCGCAGCAAGTCGGCCGCTTCCTTGACCGTCTCGTTGCCCTTGATCTCTTCCGAGCCGATGTTGAGCAGGCCGACCACCGGCTTGGCGCGGCGTTCGACCGAAGCGACCAGGGCCGAACCCATCAGGGCGAACTGGTACAGGTGGGAAGACTTGCAATCCACATTGGCGCCCAGGTCGAGCATGTAGGTCGAGCCGCCCTTCTGGTTGGGCAGCGGCGCGCAGATCGCCGGCCGGTCGATGCCTGGCAGGGTGCGCAGGATCAGGCTGGAAATGGCCATCCAGGCGCCGGTGTTGCCGGCCGAGATGGCGGCATGCGCCTCACCGTCCTTCACCAGGGTGACGGCGGCATGCATGGACGAATCGCGCTTGCGGCGCAGGGCCTGCGCCGGCGCATCGTCCATGGTGATGACCTCGGCGGCGCCGTGCACGCGCACACGCGAACCCGGTGCGGCCGCATCCAGCTTGGCGCGTTTGAGTTCGGCGGCGATCGGCTCCGGCTGGCCGACCAGGATGACTTGCGCATCGGCGTAGCGCCCGATGAACTCCAGGGCCGCCGGGACCGTGACGCGGGGACCATGGTCCCCGCCCATCACGTCAATGGCAATGGTAACGGTCATCCGTGCCCGCGCCCGGAAGAGACTGCCCGAAAGGCAACCGCTTCAGGCGCCCGGACCACCAAGGGCAATGACATCGCCTTCAAACCGCCGCGGCGAGGGCTTATTCGCCCTTGGTCTTGACGACTTTCTTGCCGCGGTAGTAGCCGGTCGGGCTGATGTGGTGACGCAGATGCGTCTCGCCCGTGGTCGGCTCGATGGCCAGCGACGGGTTGGTCAGAAAGTCGTGCGCGCGATGCATGCCGCGCTTGGACGGGGACTTTTTGTTTTGCTGAACAGCCATGATGCTCTCCTGATAAACCTGAATGAATCCTGCAACCTACGATGGTCCAAACTGCCGGACCTATTGCTTTTTCAGCTGCGCCAGCGCGGCGAAAGGGGAAACCCTGTCACCTGCCGCGGTCGGCCCGGCTGCCTCGCACTTGTCGTGCATCGGCGCGTAAGGCACGGCCAGCAACAATTCGTCCTCGCACAACTGCCGCAGGTCGAACCGCTCGGCGCCCACCACCACGTCCCAGAACTCGTCTTCGTCCAGCGCCAGGGAGGAGGCCTCCGCCTGCGCTTCGCTGCGCTCCAGCTCGAACCCGGCGTGCGGCTGCAGCGCCAGGTCCAGCGGCTTGAGGCAGCGCTGGCAAGTCACGGTAATCCGGCCGCGCAGCCAGACTTCCAGGCTCGGCTTGCCGCGCGGCGAATGTACGCCGGCAACCCGCGCCTCGAAGGGCTGCAACTCCGTCACACTGGACTGCGCCAGCCGCGGCAGATCGGCCTGATCGAGCACGCCTTCAAGGGCCTCCCGGCTTTCCGCGAAGCGAAAAGCATCGATGGTCCACTCGGCCCGCTTGTCTGCACCTGCATTAGCCACGGAAACAAATACCCGTCTGGGAAAAAAACAAACGCCCCTGATGGATACAACGGGGCGTGACAACAAATAATTATAACCCAAATAGTCTTTAATCGTCAAAAACTTAGGCGATTCACCGCACCAAACACGCGGATTCCACACGGTATTGCGCGCGCACTTTGCCCGGGCGTGCAGCACCTTGGGCTAAAATCCGCCCTTCTTGCAGCCAACCGCGCCCAAAACCGGAAGTATCCCGCTTTGTCATCCGCTCCATCTTCACCCGCCCGGCCGCTCGTTCTGGGTTCCACCTCCCGTTACCGGGCCGAATTGCTGGCCCGCCTGCGCCTGCCCTTCGAGACCCAGGCTCCGCAGGTCGATGAAACCCCCCTGCCCGGCGAAGCACCCGGCGCCCTGGCTTTGCGCCTGGCCGGCGCCAAGGCGCGCGCCGTCGCGCAGCATTATGCAGGTACGCCGCCAGGGGCCTTGGTGATCGGATCGGACCAGGTGGCCCACTGCGAAGGCCGGATCATGGGCAAGCCCGGCAACTACGAGCGCGCGGTTGAACAATTGCGGGCGATGCGCGGCAAAACCACCATTTTCGACACCGCCCTGTGCCTGATCGACGCCCAATCGGGGCGCGAGCAGATCAGGCTTGTCCCCACCCGGGTGCGCCTGCGCGACCTTTCCGATGCCGAGATCGACGCCTACCTGCGCGCCGAGGAACCCTACGACTGCGCCGGTTCGGCCAAATCCGAAGGCTTGGGCATCGCGCTGATGGAGGCAATGGAAGGCGAGGACCCGAATGCCCTGGTCGGCCTGCCGCTGATCGCGCTGTGCGCCATGCTGCGCGCCGAGGGCGTATCGATTTTCGCCCTGGCATGAGCGGCACGCTCTACCTGGTGCCCGCCACCCTGGGCGACCTGAAAACCGCCCAGGGCGCGGAGGCCAAGGACGCCAAGGACGGCGGCCTGCTCGATACCAGCCTGCCGCCCGCCGTGCGCGCGCGCATCGCCACGCTTACCGCCTACGCGGTGGAAGACGCCAAGACGGCGCGCGCCTTTCTCAAGGCGGTGGGCACGATCCTGCCCTTGCAGAGCATCGATATTGTCGAGATCGGCCATCAGCCGGACGCGCGGCAACTCAAACCGTTGATGGACAAGCTGGCGCAAGGCGTGGACGTCGGCGTGCTGTCGGAAGCCGGCTGCCCCGGCATCGCCGATCCCGGCAGCCAGCTGGCGCGCCTGGCGCATGGCGCGGGCGTGAAGGTGGTGCCGCTGGTCGGGCCCTCCTCCATCCTGCTGGCGCTGATGGCTTCGGGCCTGGAGGGGCAGCGCTTTGCTTTTCACGGCTACCTGCCGGTCAAATCGCCGGCGCGCGAAGAGGCGATCCGCGAACTGGAGACGCGTTCGCGGCGCCAGCGTGAAACCGAAATCGTGATCGAGACGCCGTACCGCAACGGCGCGCTGCACCAGGCCCTGATCGCCCAGCTCAAGCCGGATACCTGGCTGTGCGTGGCCGTGGATTTGACCTTGCCAACCGAACGCGTCATCACCCGGCGCGTGGCGGCGTGGAAACAGGCGCCGGCCGGCGACCTGGCGCCGGACAAGCATCCGGCGGTGTTTCTGTTTCTGGCGGCCTAGCGCGTTCGCACGATTCGTGCGAACCAGCCCGGGTCAACCTCAGGCGCGCGCGCGGCGCTCGCGCGGGGCCAGTTCCACATCCACCTGGCCCTGGCGGCGATGCAGGCGCGGCTTGCCGTTCTTGTCGAGAAAGGGCTTGGCCAATGCCATCACGTCCTCCTGCCCCGACGACATGGCCTCGGCCAGCACCACCTTGGCGTACAAGTCGTTGCAGGCGAACTCCTCGACATCGAAGCTTTCGCCGAAATGCTTGTGATACGCACGGCGCAGGCCGGAAAGCAGGGTGATTTCCTGCGCGGTGAGGCGCACCTTGCCGGAGCGGCGCTCGGTCTTCGGGCCCTTCCATGCGCCAATCGGACGCGGCCCGGGCTGCGGCGACAAGGTGTTCGGTGCGCTCGTGGTGGACGCGGTGATGGATGCCGGCCCCGGCTGGCTGGGCGGCTGGGAGGAATTGCGCAGGGCCCCGAGGGCCTGGCGCTGGCCGGTTTCCATCAGCGCCTTGCGCTCGGCGTGCATCAGGATCGCGAGATTGTGCAGTTCGCGGTTCCTGGTGCCGATCTGGAAGGCGCGCTCCAGCACCTGGAAGGCGTAAAAATCGTCGCCGAGAAATTCATCCTTGTCGAAGGTCTCGCGAAACTGCTCACTGTATAGCGCGCGCAAACGATCAATTCGCGCGGTTGCGCCGGAATCCGTACCCATCTTTTTATGACCCTGCTGATTGCCTGATGCCCATCAGACTTGACAATGGCATAACAAGTTTCACACCAGCAGCGGCCAATTTCAAGGAACTACGTCACACTTTCCAGGCGCGCTCGCCTGGGAGGCTTTGATCGGCGCAAGCGTAGCGCTAACACGCATCAGCGCGCGCTGATGCGTGGCCCGAACGATCGTGCTATTGATCCGGGTAGGCCTGCCGCGCGGCATCGACGCCGGCGCCGCGATTGAACCTGAAGCCTTCGGCGGCCAGCACCGTCTCCATGCCCGCCAAGGTGGTCAGCACGCAATCCTTGCGCGCGTTGTAGCCCATCGCGCCGATGCGCCAGATCTTGCCGTGCAGGGGGCCGAAGGAAGTGCCGATCTCGATATTGAAATCGTTCAGCAGGCCGTTGCGCACGCGGTCGCCGTTCACTCCCTCGGGGATATGGACCCCGGTGACGTTGGGCATCTTGTGCGCCAGGTCGCCGAACAGCTTCAAGCCCATGGCGGAGAGACCCGCGACCATGGCGCGCGAGGCATCCGCATGGCGCTTGAAGATAGCCGCGTGGCCTTCCTTGACGAAAATCCGCCCGCACTCGCGCGCCCCGTACAGCATGGTGGTCGCTTCGGTATGGTGGTTGAGCGCGTTGTCGCTCCAGTAGTCGATCACCATCGCCAGGTCGAAATAGTTGGTGGCGATCATCCTGCCTTCGCCCGGCACGTAGCCGTTCGGGCGCACGCCTTCCTCGATGTGGCGGCGGCGATAGATGCGTTTGGCGAACGCCTCGCTCAGGGTCACCGGCGCGGCGCCCGAAGGGCCAGCCAGGCACTTCTGCAGCCCGGCGGTGACACAGTCGAGTTCCCACGCATCCGTCCTGAGCGGCGTACCGGCGATCGACGCGGTCGCATCGACCTGCAACAACGCGCCATAGCGGTGGCAGATCTTGCCGATCTCCGCCAAAGGCTGGCACATGGTGGTCGAGGTATCGCCCTGGCAGATGGCGACCAGTCTGGGCGAGAACCCTTTCACCGCCGCTTCGATCTGCTCCGGCGTGAATACCTCGCCCCAGCCGGTCTCGATCACCTTCACCTCGGCGCCGGCGCGGCGCGCGATCTCGGAGAGCAACTGGCCGAAGCGCCCGAACGAGCACACCAGCACGCGATCGCCCGGCTCCACCGCCGAGACCAGCGCGGTCTCGATGCCGCTGCGCGCGGTGCCGTCGACGATGAAGGTCCAGTCGTTGTTCGTCTCGAACACCTGGCGGTACAGCGCCATGGTCTCGCGCATCATGGTGCGGAACTGCGGATCGAACTGGCCGAGCAGTTGCGAAGACATGGCGCGCAGCACGCGCGGGTCCGCGTTGATCGGGCCCGGGCCCATCAGCAGGCGCGGCGCCGGGTTCAGGTCATCCAGCGCGCTGGCGGGGTCATCGAGGGGGGAAAGCGGAGGCAGGGAGATGCTCATGGGAGGCAAAAGACCGGATTATTTTGTATACACCTACACCAAACGAAGTATACAGAAGTGCCCGTTTCGTCTCCCGCTCACGAGGTCCGCGCAAGCGCCGGTAGAATCCGCGCATGCGCCTAGCCCTAGTGGGATTTGCCCTCGGCACCGCACTGCTGCAAATCCAGCCGTCCTTGCCCGCGAACCCCACGACCGCCGCCGTGGTGGGGGTGGGCGCGCTGCTGCTGTTTGCCGCGCTGCGCCTGCCGCATGCCTGGCTGCGGCAGTCGATGCGCGCGGTCGTGGCGGGGTGCGGCGCCTTCGCCCTGGGCTTCGCCTGGGCCGCGCTCTGCGCCGATGCGCGCCTGGCAGACGCCCTGCCCGACCACTGGGAAGGCCGCGATGTCTCCCTCACCGGAGTGATCGCCTCCCTGCCCCAGCCGTTTGATCGCGGCGTGCGTTTCGAATTCGAGGTCGAGCAGGTCGGCACGGCGGGCGCGCGCGTACCCGAACATCTGCAACTGACCTGGTACAGCGGCTACGGTAGCGGCAGCGACAGCGACGCCCCGATCCCCGAGGTGCACGCGGGCGAGCGCTGGACCTTGAACGCGCGCCTGCGCAAGCCGCATGGCAACGCCAACCCGCATACCTTCGACTATGAAGCCTGGCTGCTGGAGCGCGGCATCCGCGCCACCGGCTATGTGCGCACCGGCCGCGGCAGCGCGGCGCCTGCGTTGCTGGCCCCCACCACCTGGTCGGTGCGCAGCGTGGTCGACGGGCTGCGCGAGCGCATCCGCACCCGCTTGCGCAAGGCTCTTGGCGACGCGCCCTATGCAGGCGTGATCATCGCGCTGGCGATTGGCGACCAGCGCGCCATCGACAGCGAAGACTGGCAGATCTTCGCCCGCACCGGCGTGAGCCACCTGATGAGCATTTCCGGCCTGCACGTCACCATGGTCGCCAGCCTGGCCGCCTGGGCGGTGTTCGCGCTGTGGCGCCTGTCGGTACGCTACACGCCGCGCCTGATCTTGCTGTTGCCCGCGCCCAAGGCCGCCGCGCTGGGCGGCTTTATCGCCGCGTTCGCCTACTGCATGCTGGCCGGCTTCGCGATCCCCGCGCAACGCACGCTCTACATGCTGGGCGTGGCGGCCTTCGCGATCTGGCGCGGCTGGTTCGGCTCGGCCACGCGGGTGCTGGCGATCGCGCTGGGGGTGGTGGCGGTGCTCGACCCGTGGGCGGCGCTCTCGCCGGGCTTCTGGCTCTCGTTCGGCGCGGTGGCCCTGCTGCTGCTCTCCGGCCAGTCGCAGCACCTGCGCTCGGGCAGCGTGCGCATGCACTGGCTGCGCACCGCCTTCGTCGCGCAGCTGGCCATCACCCTGGGACTGGTGCCCCTGACCCTGGCGCTGTTCCAGCAGGTGTCGCTGGTCGGCCCGCTGGCCAACGCGGTGGCAATTCCCCTGGTCAGCCTGGTGATCACGCCACTGGCGCTTCTTGCGGCAGTGTTGCCCTTCGATGTGATCGCGCATCTCGCGCATGCGCTGCAAAGCGGCCTGATGGTGTATCTGGAATGGCTGGGCGGGTTCGACTGGGCGGTGTGGCAGCAGGCATCGCCCTCATTGCCCATCGTGGTGCTGGCGGCGATCGGCGCGCTGTGGCTGCTGGTGCCCTGGTGGTGGTCCTGGCGCGCCCTGGGCGCGGTGTGGATGCTGCCGCTGTTCCTGCATACGCCCAGGCCATTGCCGGCCGGCGATGCGGAAGTCACGGTGCTCGATGTCGGCCAGGGCCTGGCGGTGGTGGCACGCACCTCGGCGCATACCTTGTTGTTCGACACCGGCCCGGCCTATTCGCCGGAGGCCGACGGCGGCAACCGCGTCATCGTTCCCTTTCTGCGCGGCGCCGGAGTACGGCAACTGGACGGCATGCTGGTCAGCCACGACGATGACGACCACAGCGGCGGCGCGCTCTCGGTGCTGGAGGCCGTGCCGGTGGGCTGGCTCGCCTCGCCCTTGAGCGGCGCGCATCCCATCGTTACCGCCGCCGGCAAGCGCGCCCGCCCCTGCCAGGCCGGGCAGCAGTGGGAATGGGACGGCGTGCGTTTCGAGATCCTGCATCCGCTGGCAAGCGACTACGCGAACTTCGCCAATGCGCGCGACAACGCGCAAAGCTGCGTGCTGAAAATCACCGCGCATGGCCGCAGCATGTTGCTGCCTGCCGATGCCGAGCGCGATGTCGAAGCACGCCAGTTGCGCACCCAGGCCGCCGCCTTGCGCAGCGACGTGCTGGTGGCGCCGCATCACGGCAGCCAGACCTCCTCCACCGCGCCGTGGGTGGCGGCGGTAGGGGCCTCCACGGTGATCTTCCCGGTCGGCTACCGCAACCGGTTTCGCCATCCGGCGCAAGAGGTGGTAGAGCGCTACCGTGAGAGCGGCGCGCAACTGCTGCGCACCGATCAAGGTGGGGCCATCACCGTGCACATCGATGCAGCGGGCGTGCGCACCGAGAGCTATCGGCTATCGCACCCGCGTTACTGGTACGGGCGCTAGACCGGCCGAACCGGCTGCGGCAAAGAACAAAGCGGCCTCTGGGCAACCAAGGCGGCCGCAAAGCAAAACAGCCGCTCCGGGTACAAAGAGGCCATCAAGCAAAAACGGCCGCTTCGCAGACAAGGGGCGGCCATCAAGCAAAAACGGCCGCCCAAGCGGGCAGCCGTTTTGCGTTCGGGACGGGACTTTTAAGCGGCCTGGGCCATCTGCGTGAAGTCCATCTCGATGGCGCCGATCGCCTGGTCGATGATCGGGGCATCCTGCACCACCGCCAGCACGCCCTGGCGGAAAAAGCCGGCCAGGTCCGCCGCGGTGATCTGGCGCGACTGGCTGCCGCGGATGAACAGGAAAAAGCTGCGCTTCGGGCTGATCCAGGAAAGGCGGAAACGGTCGCCCTGGGTCTGGTCGGAGAACTCGACCAGGTCGCCCTTGACCAGGTTGGCCACCTGGCGCTCGTACACATCCGCCGGCGCGGCCTGCACCGCCACGTCCTTGAGTTCCTTGGGCGCGTCGGCCGACTGGCTGGGCACCGGCAGCGAAGGCACGTCGACGGTGGCCACCTTGGCCGCCGCGATCGCCGCGGTATGGGCGCGCATCAACTGGTTGAAGAATTCGCCGCGCACCGCATCGTTCATGCCGGCCGCGATCGCACCGCGCATCAGGCCGCGCACCATCTTCGGCAGCACCGCCGCCAGGTTCGGCACGTCGGGGCGGGCTTTCGGCTCCACGCTCCAGATCAGGTCGGCCGCCAGGCCCAGCCGCGAAGCCACGCCGTCCTCGCCCTGCAAGGTTTGCAGTTGCGACTCGACCAGCACCTTGACCCATACCTGGTCGAGGAAATCGCGGATGAAGGAAGGGGTGCTGGGACGCACGCGCGACCCCAGGTCGGCGCGCGCGGAGAGAATCGCCGCCTCGCGCGCTTCCACCGAAGCCAGGCGCACCGCCTCTTCCTGCGCCGCCGACTCGCGGCTGCTGCGCTCGTTGGCGATCAGCGCCTCGAGTTCGCTCAGCGCGGCGATGAACACGCCGACGTCGTCCTGGAAATGCACCGTCAGGTCGTCGATCTTGTGCTTGACCTCGCGCATGAACTCGCCGTCTTCGGCCAGGTTCATCGCCGGGTCGGCGCCCGCCTCGGCCATGCGGTCGAGGAAACGCCGCATCGGATGCTCGCGGCGCGCGAAGAAGGAACGGTCCAGCAGCGCCGCCTTGACGGCGACGATCTGCAGGCGCGAGATCTGGCCCTTGATCGCGGGAGCCAGCTTGTCGTTCTTGTTCAGGAAATCGAACACCACCGAAACCAGCTCGATGGTCACCTGGTCCAGCGGCGTGCCTTGCGAGACCAGCGCGCTGTCGAGCGTGCGCAGGTAGTTCGGCGGCAGGAAGCCGGCGGAAGCCGACAGGTTGGCCTCGGTCTGCAGGCCCGCCAGGGCGTCCAGCAGTTGCAGGTTGACCGGCACCGCGCCCTGGCCTTCGGTGAAGCGGGTCGGGTCGGCCATCATGCGCAGGCTCTCGACACGCGCCGAGGCCTGGCCCTGCGAAAGACCGTTCAGCAAGGCCGCGATGGTGGCCTGCTCGTTGCCGTTGGAGCCGCCCAGCCAGCCGCTGCGTTCGCCACCGCTGCTACTGCTGCCCGGCCCGAAGCTGCCCATCCGGCCGGTCTGCGACAGGTTGGACATGCGCTGGGAATTGCCCAGGCCCATCATGCGCTGGGAGGTTCCCATCGGGTCGGCGGTGGATTGCACGGCATGACGGATGCGCGGCAGGATCTCGTGCGTGATCAGGCTCTGGTTGACCGCCTGGTACACCTGGGAAATGGAACGCTGCAGATACGGCTGGAATGCTTCCAGCAAGGTCCGCTTGAGGTCGCGGTCGCCGGGAATGTCGCTGCAGGCCAGCTTAAGGGCCTCGAAAATGACTTCGGGGGCCAGGGGATTGTCGCCGTCTTCCAGGGTATCGCGGCCCACCAGCACGCCCAGGCGGGCCCGGATGCCCAGCATCTGCTCGTTGTCGACCGCGTTTTTCACGCCCTTGGCGAGACGGTCGATGGCGATGCCCGATTCGATGATGGAGTCCGACACCAGGGAAAGTTCGACGCCACCGAAATCGCCGAATGGGCTGGGCTTGGCAAAGGGGTCCCTTCCCTGCGGCTTGGCCGGCGCGCGGGTGGCGTCCAGCTTCTTGTCGTACATGTCCTTGAAGAACTCGTCGAACTTGGACTGGATCTCGCGGCGGTGCGCGCGTACCCGGGTCATCGCTTCCAGGTACATCTGCTGCTCGCGGCCGTCGCGGCTTTTGTCAGCGAGCTGGAACAGGTCTTCGTCGATCTTGCCGAGAGCGCCGGCAACCACTTCCGAAAGCCGGGTGCGCGCGATTTCGCGGCACTCCGAGAGCAAGGAGGCGGCCCTGGAGCCGCTGGTGTTGTTGCCGAAATTGTTCATGGCGGGTCCCTGAGGGCTAGGTATTAATGACCGAACAATTGGCTAAGAGACTGTTTTCAAAGCGTTTGACAAGCACAATTGGCGACACCGTAAGCGAAACCATTATTTATGTCATTGGAATATGCCAAATGCATTTGCCAACGTCAAGAGCATTTTTCACGATTTAATACTATTTAACAGTCCAGCCAATCAAACATCCCTCCGACTGCTGCATGTAATTGTCATATGCGGCGACGCAACATACAAGGAAATAATGCACATTGTGGCGCAATCAACCTTCTCCAAAGAGCCCTAAAACAGTGCAAAAATTCACGCTCGTCGCCCAATGGCGAGTTAAAGTTCAGATCATGCGCCGGCGCTTTTGTTCCAGACCACGTTTGAGGGATTCGATATTCGCCGCCACACCCGGCATGCCGGGGTTGATCGCCAGGGCACGCTCGAAGTACTGGAGCGCCTTTTCCGACTCGCCCAGTTGCATGTACAACTGGCCGTAACCGGACAGCGCGCCGAAATGCTTCGGGTTGCGCTTGATCACCTCACCGCAGTCGGCCAGGGATTTGGTGGTCTCCCCGACCAGGAAGTACAAGGTCGCACGCTTGTTCCAGCCCTCGGCAAAACCGGGCTTCTGGCGTACCACCTGGTCGAAGGCCTGCAAGGCCTGCTCGAACTGGCCGGTATTCATTGCCAGCGTGCCCTGCGCCAGCAAGGTATCGATCCTGGCATCGCCCGAACGGCTCCACACCGCCCACAGGGCGATCTCGGCGGTCTCGCGCACGTCCTCGTCGTCGTCCTTCAGGCGCGGCAGCAGGGCCGCGGCATCCTGCATGCGGCCGATCTCGGCCAGGCGCACGATGGCGGAATGGCGCACTTCCGTTTGCGGGCTTCGCAGGTTGCGCAGGGCCTGCTCGCGGCTGATCGGATCCGCCGCCAGCGCCGTCCCGACAGGACCGGCGGCGCCCGCCAGCAAGGCCAGGCCGAGTATCGCGCGCCCGAGCGCGCGACGGGGTGTCATGTCGATCGCCATCGCAACCTCCGCTGCCGCCACATCGTGGCTTGAATATAGCGCCGTTCGCGGCCGTTTGCAGCAGTTTTTACGACATCATCATGACCCGGCGACAGGCGCGGCAACGGTTTCACGCAGCCACTTCACCAGCGGCAGCGACGCCTTGAAACCGCCCTGCACTTCCGCCAGCAACTTCTCGGTGGTCATGCTTTTGACCGGCATCTCGCGCACCATGATGAAACTCTTCTGCTTGACGAACTCCAGGTTGGGCGTGTCTGCGTCAAAACCCTTGGGCGGGCGCGCCAGCTTGGCTTCGTCGGAAAAAGCGCCGCCGTAGTAATCGGTCATCGCCTTGTTCCCCACCATGCGCTTGAAGGCAGCCGGCTCGGCGGCGATGCGGCGGCGGATTTTCAGCAGCACGTCGGGTGGCGGCATATAGCAGCCGCCGGCCACCAGCAGCTTGCCGGCCTGGTCGATGTGAAAGTAATAGTGCGAACCGGGGTCCTTCTTGCCGGCGGGGGCGATGATCGCCGAAAAATGGGACTTGTACGGGCTCTTGTCCTTGGAAAAGCGCATGTCGCGGTTGATGCGGAACAGGGCCTTTTTCGCGTCCTGCCCGGCCACGGCCGGGTCGAATTTCGCGGTGGCGGCGATCACGCGGCCCACCAGCTCGGTAAATTCGGCGCGCAGGATGTCGTAGCTGGGCTTGTTCATCACGAACCAGGCGCGGTTGTTGTTCTCGGCCAGGCCTTGCAGATAGTTGACGAGTTCTCGGGTATTCATGTTCTTGTGTCGAATTGATAAGGGCTATAAGCGCGGCGCCCGGCGATACGGTATCTTAGGCGGGCTACATGCGCGGAATTTGACGGTAACATAGCGCGCGCGCCGCCGGGTTTCGTTTATCGATCGATCAACGGATGCGGCAAGCGCAACGCCGGCGCCCACGCGTTTTTCCGCACGCTCCCATTGGGCCAGCACCATAATCAATCAACGATAGAGAGACAAAGACATGCAAGGAAACAGACGCAAGTTCCTGGCCACCGGCGGCGCTGCCGCGGCTGGCCTGGCGGCCGGCAGCCTGGCCCTGCCCGGCGCGGCATTCGCGCAGGGCGCGCCATTGAAGATCGGCTTTTCCATGTCGCTCACCGGGGCGCTGGCCGCGATGGGCAAGGCCGCCCTGCTGTCGATGCAGATCTGGGCCGAGGACGTGAATGCCAAGGGCGGCCTGCTCGGGCGCAAGGTCGAGCTGGTCTATTACGACGACCAGACCAACGGCGCCACCGTGCCCGGCATCTACACCAAGCTGCTCGACGTCGACAAGGTCGACCTGGTCACCTCCGGCTACGGCACGGGCCTGGTCGCCCCGGCCGTGCCGCTGATCATGCAGCGCGGCATGGCCTACATGACCCTGTTCGGCCTGGACGTGAACTCGCGCTTCAACTACGACCGCTACTTCGCCATCATGCCCGCCGGCCCGCAGCCGGCGATGGGCTGGACGGTGGGCTATTTCGACGCGCTGGAAACAATGAACCCGCGCCCCAAGACCATCGCGCTGGTCGGCGCCGACGCCGAGTATCCGCACGCCGCCCTCGAAGCCGCGCGCCAGCACGCAAAGCGCCTGGGCCTGAAGGTGGTGTACGACAAGACCTATCCGCCCAACACGGTAGACTTCTCCCCGGTGGTGCGGGCGATCCAGGCCGGCAACCCCGAGGCGGTGTTCGTCGCCTCCTACCCGCCGGATTCGGTCGGCATGATCCGCGCCGCGCATGAAGTGCAGCTGAAAACCGGCCTGTTCGGCGGCGGCATGGTCGGCACGCAATACACCGCGGTCAAGACCCAGCTTGGCCCCCTGCTCAACGGCGTGGTCAGCCTGGAGACCTACGCGCTGGAGCAGACCGCCAAGTTCCCCGGCGTCGACAAGTTCCTGGAGAAATACCAGGCGCGCGCCGGCGCGGCGGGCGTGGACCCGCTGGGCTTCTACCTGCCGCCATTCGCCTACGCGATGATGCAGGTGGTCGAGGCGGCCGTGAAGCAGGTCGGCAAGATCGACCAGGGCGCGATCGCCGAGGCCATGCATAAAGGTACTTTTGATACCGTGGTCGGCAAGGTCTCGTTCGGCAAGAACGGCGAATGGTCGCAGCACCGCGTGATGTACGTGCAATATGGCGGCGTCACCGGCAACAGCGTGGACGAGTGGCGCAAGCCCGGCAAGATGACGGTGCTCTCGCCCAAGGACTTTGTCACCGGCAAGCTGAAGACGCCCTGGCAGGAAGCGAAGAAGTAAACCCCCCTGTGTCAGTGAAAAGCCGCCCGTTCCCCGGGCGGCTCAGATTGTTGACAAAGGGGGCTTGCCCCCTTTGAATCCCCAGAAGTCAGAGCGAGCGGCGCGGGAGTTGGCGTGGCCCTGCTCACAACAACCTGCTTTATCAGCAGTCTGAGCCGTCTGTTCCCGGGCGGCTTTTTGTTTATGGCTCCCGCCCGGAAACGCTTACAGGGTCCAGCCCAGCCCGATGTAGCCAAGCTTCGCGTTGCGCGTCTCGACAATCGGGCTGCCGGCGGTGCTGCCGGTCAGGCGCGTGTTCTGCACCCCGAACATCAGGGCGTAGCCGCCGCCGAACTTGTAGGCGCCGGAGACGCCCAGCATCCAGTGCGTGGAAGAGCCTGCCTGATAGGCGGGCCGGTCAATGGTCGCCTCCGACATCGGCACACCGAAATAATAGTTGGCGACCCGGCCGCTGAGGCGCTCGAAGCCGGCGTAGGGGCCAACGTCCCATTGCGGCGTATCGACGACTTGCTTGTACACCGAGCCGCGCAGCGAGGCGCCCTTGCTGGCGCCGGTGATATCGCCGAAATACGCCAGGTTCAGGCTGGCCAGCGGCGTGTCCCATTCGAAACTGGGCCCCGCCTCCACGCTGATGCGCCGCTCGGCCATGCCGACGAGGCGCGCGCCGTCGCTGCCCTTAAAGCCGAAGCGCGGTTCGGCAGCCAGGCCCAGGGCCATCTTCTTGTCGTCGCTGGACCAGAAGCGCACCCCGGCACGCAGCAAGTCGACGTAGACCGTCTCCTTGTACTCGAAGCTGAGCAGGGGCGCGGGCAGCGCGCCGGTGCCCTTGCCGCCGACGTACTTCGAATAGCCGATCACACCGGCACCGGCGTAACCGGTCCAGTCCTTGGCGGGGGCGGTTGCAGCGGCGGCGGACTGCGCATGCCCCTGCGGGGGCAATGCACAGAACAGCAACGCGGGAAGCAGCTTTCGGATCATGGTGGGAATCGGGAGCGATGGCCAGCGCGCATTATCCCTGATTCGCCTCATCCACCGATACCTCAAGCCTTGCCATAGGCGCCGGCGGTCGGCGTCTGGATCACGAACACATCACCCGGCTGGCACACCGTCTCGTCGCAACCCCGCAGTTCCGTGACCCCGCCGGCCTTGCGCTCGACCCAGTTGCGCCCCACCTCTCCCGGCCCACCGCCGGCCATGCCGTAAGGCGGCACGCGGCGGTGCCCGGAAAGCATGCCCGCGGTCATGGTCTCCAGGAAGCGCACCCGGCGCAGCGCGCCCGGGCCGCCGTTCCACTTGCCCTTGCCGCCGCTGCCGTAGCGGATCGAATGTTCCTCGACCATTACCGGGTAGCGGAACTCCAGCACTTCGGGGTCGGTCATGCGCGAGTTGGTCATGTGGGTCTGCACCGGGGTACAACCGTCAAAACCCTCGCCCGCGCCGGAACCCGAGGAGATGGTCTCGTAGTACTGGTAGGTGTCGTTGCCGAAAGTGAAGTTGTTCATGGTGCCCTGGCTGGCGCCCATCACCCCCAAGGCACCGTACAGCGTATCGGTCAGGCATTGGCTGGTCTCCACGTTGCCCGCCACCACCGCCGCCGGATAGCGCGGGTTGAGCATCGAGCCTTCGGGGATGATCAGTTGCAAAGGTTTCAGGCAACCGGCATTGAGCGGAATGTCGTCGTCCACCAGCGAGCGGAACACGTAGAGCGTCGCGGCATAAGCCACCGCCGAGGGCGCGTTGAAGTTGTTCGCCACCTGCATGCTGGTGCCGGTGAAATCAATGACGCCGCTGCGGGTCTTCTTGTCCAGCGTGACCTTGGCCTTGATCACCGCGCCGTGGTCCATCTCGTAGGAGAACTCGCCGTCCTTCAGCACTTCGATGACGCGGCGCACCGCTTCCTCGGCATTGTCTTGCACGTGCTGCATGTAGGCATGCACGACGTCGAGGCCGAACTCGCCGACCATGCGGTGCAGCTCCTGCACGCCCTTCTCGTTGGCCGCGATCATGGCGCGCAGGTCGGCCATGTTCTGGTCGATATTGCGCGAGGGGTACTGGCCGGAAGCCAGCAGCGCGCGCGTCTCCGCGTCGCGCAGCCTGCCTTCTTCCACCAGCAGGAAGTTGTCGATCAGCACGCCCTCCTCTTCCACCACCTTGGAGTTGGGCGGCATCGAACCGGGCGAGATGCCGCCGATGTCGGCATGGTGGCCGCGCGAGCCGACGTAGAACAGGATGTTCCGGCCACTCGTGTCGAAGACCGGCGTGATCACCGTGATGTCCGGCAGGTGCGTACCGCCGTTGTAGGGCGCGTTGAGCACGTAGACATTGCCGTTTTTCATCTTGCCGGCGTTCTCGCGAATCACCGTCTTGATGCTCTCGCCCATGCTGCCCAGGTGCACCGGCATGTGTGGCGCGTTGGCGATCAAATCGCCTTGCTGGTTGAACACCGCGCAGGAGAAGTCCAGGCGCTCCTTGATGTTCACCGAGTAGGCGGTGTTGGCGAGCGTCAGGCCCATCTGTTCGGCGATCGCCATGAACAGGTTGTTGAATATCTCCAGCATCACCGGGTCGGCGGTGGTGCCGATGGCGGTCTGCTTGGGGCGCGGGGTGATGCGGGTGAGGACCAGGTGGTTGAGCTGGCTCACCTCGGCCTGCCAGCCGGGTTCGACGATGGTGGTGGCATTCTTTTCCGCGATGATCGCCGGGCCGGCCACTTTGTCACCCGGAATCAGTTGCTCGCGCACGAACACCGGGGTGTCGTGAGGCGCACCGCCGGAATACATGCGCACGGTCTCAGCCTGCTTCGGGCTGCCGCTGCGGGCCTCGAAGCCAAAGGAGGCCGCCGCCGCCTCGCCGGACTTGCCGATCACTTCCACCGACACGGCTTCGACCAGCAGCGCCTTGTGCTCCATCAGGAAGGAGTAGCGCATGCGATACGCCGCCTCGAAGCGCGCCTTGATCTGGGCATCGCTGCCGTCATCGACGATCAGCGCCGAATCGGTGCCTTCGTAGCGCACGTGGATGCGCTGGCGCACTTCGATGTTCTTTTCCTCCACATCCTGCGCGAGGATCTGCTTGCGCGCGCTGGCGGTGAGGTCGATGTAGATTGCGTCAAGCTTGTCACGCAGCTCGGGCGTGAGGCGCGCCTCGACCGCACGCTCGCGCATGGCGGTCAGGTCCGCCAGGCCCATGCCATAGGCGGACAGCACGCCGGCGTACGGGTGGATGTAGACGCGCGTCATGCCCAGGGTATCGGCGATCAGGCAGGCATGCTGCCCGCCGGCGCCGCCGAAACATTGCAGGGTGTATTGGGTCACGTCGTAGCCGCGCGCCACCGATACTTTCTTGATCGCGTTGGCCATGTTCTCCACCGCGATCTGGATGAAGCCTTCGGCCACTGCTTCAGGTGCGCGCTTGTTGCCGGTCCCCTTCTCGATCTCGGCAGCCAGGGCGGTGAACTTCTCCGCCACCACGTCGCGGTCCAGGGTCTGGTCGGCGCCGCGGCCGAACACTTTAGGGAACCACCGCGGCTGCACCTTGCCCAGCATGACGTTGCAATCGGTCACCGCCAGCGGCCCGCCGCGGCGGTACGAGGCGGGGCCGGGGTTGGCGCCGGCCGAGTCCGGCCCCACGCGATAGCGCGAGCCGTCGAAATGCAGGACGGAACCACCACCCGCGGCGACAGTGTGGATGCTCATCATCGGCGCGCGCATGCGCACGCCCGCCACCTGCGTGTCGAAAGCACGTTCGTATTCGCCGGCGTAGTGCGACACATCGGTGGAGGTGCCGCCCATGTCGAAGCCGATCACTTTCTCGAATCCCGCACCGACCGCGGTCTGCACCATGCCGACGATGCCGCCGGCCGGGCCGGAGAGAATGGAGTCCTTGCCCTGGAACAGGCTGGCATCGGTCAGCCCGCCCGAGCTTTGCATGAACTTGAGCGGCGCGCCCTGCAGCTCGTCCGCCACCTGCCTGACGTAGCGCTTGAGGATCGGCGACAGGTAGGCATCGACCACCGTGGTATCGCCGCGCGACACCAGTTTCATCAGCGGCGAGACCTCATGCGACACCGACACCTGCGTGAACCCGGCCTCGCGCGCTAGGCGCGCCACCGTGCTCTCGTGCGCCGGGTGGCGATAGCCGTGCATCAGGGCGATCGCAATGGCGCGGAAGCCCTTGCCATAGGCCGCGCGCAAATCGGCGCGGGTCTTTTCCTCGGCCAGCGCCTGCAGCACCTCGCCATGCGCGCCGATGCGCTCGTTGACTTCAACCACTTCCGAATACAGCAACTCGGGCAGCACGATGTTGCGCGAGAAAATGTGCGGCCGGTTCTGGTAGCCGATGCGCAGCTGGTCGCGAAAGCCGCGGGTGATGAACAGCACGGTGCGGTCGCCCTTGCGCTCCAGCAGCGCATTGGTCGCCACCGTGGTGCCCATTTTCACGGCCGCCACCTGGGTGCCGTCGATCGGCTGTCCCGGTTTCACGCCGAGGAAGTGGCGGATGCCGGCGATCGCCGCGTCCTTGTACTGCTCGGGATTCTCGGAGAGCAGCTTGTGGGTCAGCAGCGAACCGTCCGGCGCCCTGGCAACGATATCGGTGAAAGTGCCGCCCCGGTCAATCCAGAATTGCCATTGCGGTGTTGCGTTCGGGGGAGAAGTCTTTTCCATAACGGTATTTTAATTCAGCGCATCGCGCCGACCATCCAGAGAGCAATTTGCGGAAACACCATCAGCACCACGATGGCGAAGATATAGACCGCCATGAAGGGCATGACGCCCTTGAACACGTCTGTGATCGAGCCCTTGGTGCCGCGCATGCCCTGCAGCACGTAGAGCACGGTGCCGTCCGGCGGGCTGATCAGCGCGATCTCCACCAGCATGGTGACGATCACGCCGAACCACACCGGGTCATAGCCCAGGGCCTTGACCACCGGGAAGATCACGGGAATGGTGGTGACGATCATGGAAAAGCCCTCCATGAACGTGCCCAGCGCCAGGTAGAAACCGACGATCAGCGCCATGATCACCCAGGGCGGCACCGGCAAGCCGGAGACCGCCTTGGACATCGCCTGCGGCACGCCGAGGCTGCCGAAGATGTAGTTCAGCATATAGGCGCCGCACAGGATCAGGCCGATGAAGGAGGTGGTGCGCGCGGTGGCGGCAGCCGACTCGTGGATCATTCTCCACGAGAGCTTGCGTGCAAGCGCGGCGGCGACGATTGCCGCGACCACGCCCAGCGCCGCCGATTCGGTGGGCGTCGCCCAGCCGGCGTAGATGGTGCCCAGCACCACCAGGATCAGCAGCAGGGTCGGCACCAGGTCGATCAGCCCGAGCAGCTTTTGCGAAAGCGGTATCGCGGCCGGCTTGGGGATCGGATGCTTGATGCCGTGATACAGGATCACCAGGGTGAACAGCAGCACCACCAGGATCGACGGGCCGATCGCGGCGACATACAGCGCGCCCACCGAAGTCTCGGTGATCAGCCCATAGACGATGAAGGTGATGCCGGGCGGAATCAGGTTGCCCAGCGCCCCGCCGGCAGCGAGCGAACCCAGCACCATCGGCTGGTTGTACGGACTCTGGCGAAAGTAAGGCAGCGCCACCGCGCCCATGGTGGCGGCGGTCGCCACGCTCGACCCGGAAATCGCCGAGAACACGGAAGAGGCCGCGATGTTGGTATGCAGCAGCCCGCCCGGCACCCGCTGCAGCCAGAGGTTGAGCGACTTGTACAGCTTGTCCGACAGCCCCGCCCTGAGCATGATTTCGCCCATCAGCAGGAACAGGGGGACGGCGACCAGCACGAAGTTGGTGGTCGGGCCCCACACCATCTGGCCGATGAAATTCCAGAACGGACGGTCGGAGTAGGCAAAGCCGGCGATCACCCCCAACAGGCCAAGGGCAGCGGCGATATAGATGCCGGCGCCGAAAAACAGGCAGAACAACCCGATCAACGCGATGATCGGCCCGATCGGCAAGGCGCCGGTGGCCGGCCCGCCGAACATCGCCGCGACCACGGAGATGATCAACATCACTACCAGGAAGACGACGGCGATCATGCTTTCACCGCCTTCTGCGCGGAGGAGTCCAGGTGCTGCTCGACGCCCAGTACCGCGAGGGTCTCGTCGGCCTCCTCCACGTAGCTCTTCGGCCCGGTGAGCTTCTCGATCGCCGCGATGTTGTTGCCCGGCAGCAGCAGCGCGACTTCCAGCAGGCGCAGCGCCGCCATCACGCCGAAGACCGACAGGCCGATCAGCCACAGGCCCTGCGGAATAATCAACGGCGTTTTCAGCAGGCTGTTGTCGGTGGCCTTGAATTCCCAGCTTTCCATCGTCGTGAACCACGCGCCGTAGACCAGGAAGCCCACGAAGGTGACCAGGCAGGCCAGCGCCAGCCAGTGCAGGTAGCCGCGATAAGCCTCGGGAATCTTCTGGATCAGCACGTCCACGCGAACATGGGCGCGGTCTTCCAGCGCGCCGGCCAGGCCCCAGGCGATGCCCACGCCCAGCATGTAGCCGGATACCTCCAGGGTCGATTGCGAGGAGAAACCGAAGAACTTGCGCGCGATCACATCAAAGCAGATGAAGGCGGCGCAGGCGACGAACAGCCAGCCGGCGCAGCCATTCATGAAGCGCGCCAGACGGTCCACGCCGCGGTTAAGCGCGATGACGATTTTCAGCACGATGGCCTTTGCATAAGAATGAGTCAGTCCACGGATGGGACCCCTGCCCCACCCCGTTTGTATTCGGGCCGGCCCGCCTTGCGGCGAACCGGCCCGAACCGTCGGGAAACTCCGTATTTATTATTTGGCGACGTACTTCACGCCCGAAATCGGCGCGATCACCTCGTTGTACACATCGCCGCACTTGGCGCCACAGCGCTTGACCCAGCCCGGCAGCACCACGCCGGAGAGCGCGTCGGCGAGCTTCTTCTTGTCATCGGCGGTGGCCTGCACCACGGTCATCGGCTTGCTGGTGACCAGGGTGTGGATCTTGCAGCCGGCGGCGTTGCCGATGTTGCAGTCGATGCCGTCCTGCGTCACCTCGGCGCCCAGGCCCCATTGCGCGGTCTGCACCGCCTTGAGCTGGCCCTCGACGAAGTTGCGCACCGCCGGGTCCAGCTTGTTCCACCACGCCAGGTTGACGAAATAGCCGGAGATCGACCAGGAGGTCGGCAGGTTGTACAGGGTCGAAGTCACCTCGTACCACTTCACCCCGTTGCCGCTGCCGGTGCCGGTGATGGCGCAATCGACGGTGCCGCGTTCGAGGGCCGTGTACACCTCGCCGAAGGCGATCGCGGTGGGCTGCGCGCCGAACGCGTTCATCAGGTCGCCCAGGGCCGGGCCGTTGGTGCGCACCTTCAGGCCCTTGATGTCGGCCAGGCTTTTCACCGGCTTCTTGCAGAAGAACACCTGCGCCGGGAAGGGGTAGGTGGCGATCAGTTTCACGCCGAGCTTTTCCAGGTCGCGGTTGGCCACCGGCAATACCGCATCGGCCACCTTGTGGGCCTGGGCGATGTCCGGGTTCAGGCCGGCCAGGTCGATGCCGTCGAGGATAGGCACGTCACCCGACACGGTGGTCAGCGGCGCGGCGGCGATGTCCACCTGGCCGGAGCGCACCAGGCGGATCACCTCCGGTCCCTGCACGTTCATCTCGGGCCAGCTCTTCAGGTTCACCTCGACGCGGCCGTTGCTCTTTTTCGCCGTGTCGTCGCGCAGGATAGGCTGGTCCACGCGGGTGTACTGCGGCACTGTCGGCGCCACCTGGGTGACCGCCGAAATGGTCAGCTTGGGACCGGCCGGCAGACCCTGCGCGAACGCGGTGCCGCACATTGCCAACATCAACGCCAGAACTTTATGCTTCATGAAAACCCCTCCTGATTGAGATCGATGGTTGACCGCGGTAAAAACTAGAAGCTGGACAGTGCGCTGTTGCGCATGTCCGTCACCAGCATGCATCCCGGCTTGTGGGTGATGGAAATCGACGGCTTCGCCGCGCGGATCGCCGATTGCGGCGTCACCCCGCAGGCCCAGAACACCGGCACCTCTCCCGGCTTGATCTCGGTGACGTCGCCAAAGTCGGGCTTGCCGATATCGGCGATGCCGATCGCCGCGGGGTCGCCGAAATGCACCGGCGCGCCATGCACCTGGGGGAAGCGCGAGGTGATCTGGATCGCGCGGATCGCGTTGCCTGGGGTCATCGGCCGCATCGACACCACCAGCGGCCCGCCGAACGGCCCGGCCTGCGCGGTGGCGATGTTGGTGCGGTACATCGAGACGTTGCGCCCGGCGTCGAAATGCCGCAGGGGAATCCCGTCCTCGATCAGCGCGGCCTCGAAAGAGAACGAGCAGCCGATCACGAAGGTGACGAAATCATCGCGCCACAACTCCTTCAGGTCATTGACATCGCCCTGATACTCGCCCTCGCGGAATACGCTGAACTGCGGCACGTCGGTGCGGATGTCGAGGTCGTGGCCCAGCAGCGGCAGCATCGGGTCGCCGGGCTCGCCCATGCCGATCACCGGGCAGGGCTTGGGGTTGCGGGTGCAAAAGAGCAAGAAATCGGCGGCGTACTCGCGCGGCAGGATCGCCAGGTTGCCCTGCACATGGCCGGGCGCCAGGCCCGCCGTCGGGCCGCGGTGCCGGCCGGCGCGGATCGCCTGCCGGGCGGCGTGGGAGGCGGCATTGGGTATGGCGGAGGAATCACTGATCATTCTTCGGGAACTCTCGCGGTAATATCGAAGAAAACGCTGACTAAGGCCCAAAAGCCGTGCGGCATGACATCAACTTCACTCGGGAATCGGGGTTGCGAAATGCAAGTGAGGAAGGCGCAGCCCACTTGATCCGCATCTCCCGAAATATGAAACCGATATTTCACACCGTATTTCAACAAACGCGCCCGGCTCTGGCGAACGAGTTTTTTTGTCCATGGCGATCAAAAATTCTTGATCACTGACATCATCATCCCGGACTGCCCCAAACCTGGCCCGCCCCATGCTTAAGCATACGCCACCATGAACCTGCGATTTGTCGAAGCCTTTCTGTGGGTGGCGCGCCTGAAAAGCTTCAAGGGCGCCGCCGAAAAACTGCACACCACGCAAGCGGCGATCAGCAGCCGCATCGCCACCCTGGAAGAAGAGCTGGGCGCGCGGCTGTTCGAGCGCGACAACCGCTCCGTCACCCTGACCTTCCGCGGCACCGAGCTGGTGCCCCTGGCCGAGCGCATGCTCGAACTGGCGCAGCAGATGCAGTCCAAGGCGGCCGCGCGTTCCGACTTCGCCGGCCTGTTGCGCCTGGGCGTGATGGAAACGGTGGTGCACACCTGCCTGCCCACCCTGCTGTCGCGCTTTTCGCGCCTCTACCCCCGCGTCACCGTGGAACTGCATTCAGACATCACCCCCTACCTGTGCGACGAGCTGCTCAAGGGCAAGCTCGACTGCGTGCTCACCAGCGAGGAGATCATCGAAGGCTACGTCGAGAACCGCAAGCTCGCGGAACTCCCGATGGCCTGGGTGGCGGCGCCCATCATGGCCCTGCCGCCCGAGCCCCTGCCTTTCGCGGCGATCGCCCATTTGCCGCTGGTGAGTTTCCACCGCCAGTCCGTGGTGTACAAGAATATCCTCCAGCTGGCCGGCGACCGCAACGAGCTGCGCATCAACTGCTTCTCGTCTCTTGCCGCCATCATCAGCCTGACCAAGACCGGCTTCGGCATCGCCAGCCTGCCGCTGGCCACCATCCCGCAGGAACTGGCCGCCGGCGACTTGCGCGTGCTCGACGTACGCCCGCCGCTCTCGCCCCTGCCGGTGGTGGCAAGCGTGCAATCGGGCAATACCTCGCCCGCCGCCGAGGAGTTTTCCCTGCTCGCGCATGAGGTGTTCGGCGACTTTGTCGCCATCCAGAAACCGGCCGCGTAGGCCGCGCGAACCAGGCCGCCATAAGCCGTTCACGCCCGGGCCCGCTGCTATACTCGCCCGCCTGAAAAGCAACAATGTAGAGACAAATTCGTGGGCCATACCATCCTGGTTACCGGTGCCGCCGGCTTCGTCGGCATGCACGTGGTCAAGCAACTTCTGGGCCGCGAGCGCATGCCCGTGGGCAGCGGCGCCGAAGAGGCGTTCGACCGCATCCTCATCACCGACCGCGCCACGCCGCTGATCGCCGATCCGCGCATCAAGGCCGTGCCCGGCGACATCGCCGACCCCGACTTCGCGCGCTCGCTCGTCACCCCCGACGTCAAGCTGGTGTTCCACCTCGCCGGGGTGGTCAGCGGCAGCGCCGAGGCCGACCTCGACCTCGGCCTGGCCGTGAACCTGGACGGCACGCGCGCGCTGATGGACGCCTGCAGGCTGCTTAACACCAACCCGCGCTTCGTCTTCACCAGCTCGATCGCCGCCTTCGGCATCCCCCTGCCCGCGCGCATCGACGACGACACCGAAGGCTTTCCCTCGATGAGCTACGGCGCGCAAAAGCGCATGTGCGAACTGCTGATCGACGACTACACGCGGCGCGGCATTCTGGACGGCCGCGTGCTGCGCCTGCCCGGCATCGTGGTGCGGCCACCGAACCCGAATGGTGCGCTCTCCGCGTTCAACAGCGACATGATCCGCGAGCCCCTGGCCGGGCACGAAGTGGTGTTGCCCGTGTCGAAAAACGCCTGCCTGTGGATCATGTCGGTACGCCAGGCCGCAAATAATCTGATACACGCGGCGGCCCTTGCGCCCGATGTACTAGGCGCGCGCCGCACCCTTAACCTGCCCGCCGTCACCGTCACCGCCGGCGAAGTCGCCGACGCGCTCGAGCGCGTCAAGCCCGGCAGCGCCGCGCTGATCCGCCACGAGGTGCAGCCGATGATAGAAGCCAAGTTCGGCGGCTTCACCAGGGACTTTCACCCCACCCGCGCCCTGGCGCTGGGGTTTACCTGCGATGCGGGCATCGATGCCCTGATCGACGACTACGTACAACACGGCTCATGACCCAAGACGACAAGCACGACAAGCACGACAAGCCCTGGCGCTCGCGCATCACCACCGCCGGCATCGACCGCACCGCGCACCGCGCCTTCATGCGCGCCACCGGGATGGATGACGAGGCGATGGCCAAGCCCTTCATCGGCGTGATGAGCACGCACGGCGAGAACACGCCCTGCTCCATGTCGCTGCGCCCGCAGGCCGAGGCCGCCAAGCTCGGCGTGGCGGCCGCCGGCGGCACGCCGATCGAATTCACCACCATCTCGGTGTCCGACGGCACCTCGATGAACCACAAGGGCATGCGCATGAGCCTGGTGTCGCGCGAGCTGATCGCCGACTCCATCGAGCTGGTGATGCGCGGCCACGCCTACGACGGCTTCGTCGGCTTCGCCGGCTGCGACAAGACCCTGCCCGGCGTGATGATGGCGATGGTGCGCCTGAATTGCCCCAGCGTGTTCGTCTACGGCGGCTCGATGCTGCCGGGCGAATGGCGCGGCAACCCCGCCACGGTACTTACCGCCTACGAAGGCGTGGGCAGCGTGATGGCCGGCAGCATGAAGGAAGAAGACCTCGCCGAACTGGAGCTGCATTGCGCGCCCACGGTGGGCTCCTGCCCCGGCCAGTTCACCGCCAACACCATGGCGATGGTCTCCGAGACCCTGGGCCTGGCCCTGCCCGGCTCGGCGATGATGCCTGCCGTCTACTCCGAGCGCCTGGCCCTGGCGCGCCGCGCCGGCGCCGCCGTCTTGCGTATCCTCGAGGAAGGGGGCCCGCTACCGCGCGACCTGGTGACACGCCAGAGCCTGGAAAACGCCTGCGCGGCGGTGGCCGCCACCGGCGGCTCGACCAACGCCGGTCTGCACCTGCCGGCCATCGCGAATGAAGCCGGCATCTCCTTCACCATGGACGATGTCGCCGAAGTGTTCCAGCGCACACCCCTGATCGCCAGCCTGCAGCCCGGCGGCAAATACCTGGCGCGCGACCTGCACCACCGTGGCGGTGTGGCCCTGGTCCTCAAGACCCTGCTGGACGGCGGCTACCTGCACGGCAACGCCCTCACCTTGTCCGGGGCGACCCTGGCCGAATCGCTGGCGAACGCCAAGGGCGCGGACGGCGACATCGTCCACAACACCCGCACGCCCCTGCACCCCACCGGCGGCGTGGTGGTGCTCAAGGGCAACCTGTGCCCGGACGGCGCGCTGATCAAGATCGCGGGCCTGAAGTCCCTCAAGTTCGAAGGAAAGGCGCGCGTGTTCGACGGCGAAGAGGCCTGCGTGGAAGTCGTACGCCAGCGCGGCTACAGCGCCGGCGAGGTGCTGATCATCCGCGGCGAAGGCCCGAAAGGCGGCCCCGGCATGCGCGAGATGCTCGGCACCACCGCCCTGATCTACGGCCAGGGCATGGGTGAGAAAGTCGCCCTGCTCACCGACGGCCGCTTCTCCGGCGCCACCCGAGGCATGTGCATCGGCTACGCCTGCCCCGAGTCCGCCGAAGGCGGGCCGCTCGCGCTGGTGCAGGATGGCGACATGATCCGCATCGATTGCGACGCACGCACCATCGACATGGCAGTGAGCGACGAGGAACTCTCGAAACGCCGCGCCGCCTGGAAACCGGCGCGTGGCGAGCGCCTCGCCGGGGCACTGGAAAAATACGCCAAGCTGGTCGGCCCCGCCAACCTCGGCGCAGTCACCCACAGCGGCAAGGTCGAATGGCCGGAGGGCATCTGATGAGCAAACCGATTGTTGCGTACGCGGGCCTGGGCCTGATGGGCGGGCCGATGGCTCTGCGCCTGGCCAATGCCGGCTACCAGTTGCATGTGTGGAACCGCAGCCGCGGGAAACTGAAACCCTCCATTGACAAGGGCGCGATTGCCGCCAACACGGCGCAGGACGCCGCCCAGGCTGCCCACATCACCTTCATGTGCCTGATGGATGCCAAGGCCGTGGAAGAAGTGGTGTTCGGGACGAACGGCATCGCGCACGCCAAAGGCCAGGGCAAGATGCTGGTCGATCACTCCAGCATGCGCCCGGACAAGACGCGCGAATTCGCCAAACGTCTGCGCGAGGCGAACGGCATGGAGTGGATCGACGCCCCCGTCTCCGGCGGCACCGTCGGCGCCGAGAACGGCACGCTCGCCATCATGTGCGGCGCCGACTCGGTCGATGCCTTTGAACTCGCCAAGCCGGTGATGGCCGCCTACGGCGCCAACATCAACCTGATGGGCACCTGCGGCGCCGGCCAGGTCACCAAGCTGTGCAACCAGTTGATCGTCGGCAGCAACCTGGCGGTGATCGCCGAGGCCGTGCGCCTGGCGCAGAACTCGGGCGTGGACGCGGCCAGATTGCCGCAGGCCCTGGCCGGCGGCTTCGCCGACTCCAAGCCCTTGCAGGTATTCGCCCCGCGCATGGTCAACGGCTACGAGCACAACATCGGCGCGGCCAACACCATGCTGAAAGACCTCGATACCGCCATGGACCTGGCGCGCGAGACCGGCACGCCGTTGCCGGTAAGCGGGCTGGCGGCACAGCTCTACCGCGTGCTCTACGCACGCGGCTTAGGGGAGGAAGAGCCGACGGCGCTGGCGGATCTGTACCGGCCGCAGCGCTGATCTTGTTG